>Ga0075158_10000774_pt1 | contig 25804 bp, 22 predicted proteins | sample JI91814BDNA_FD_70968 | JGI IMG/M metagenome (GOLD analysis project Ga0075158, IMG submission 70968) | Wastewater effluent complex algal communities from Wisconsin, to seasonally profile nutrient transformation and Carbon sequestration -... | ecosystem: Engineered > WWTP > Effluent > Algae... | reverse complement strand
GCCTCGAACACCTCCGCGGCTCCGCCCTCGGCTTCCGCAACCTCACCAACTACATCGCCCGCTCCCTACTCGAAACCGGCGGATTCAGACCACAACTACACCCTCGTTTGGGATGAGCCGTTAAACAACCCATAGATGTCTATCCTCATGGGTTGGTCGACCCACATCCTTTAGATGAATGGGTTCGTCAACCCTATGGGTTGTTCAATCCATCGACGAATTCGCCAAATGGTCATTTCCTTGTTTTGCCGGAACTTCCCGGGAATCGACAAGGAATGGAGGTGGCGAAGATGCACACTTACGGGTGGATCATCACGCTCTTCGGCTGAGAAGGCGACGCAGCCGTGCGACGCCGAAGTGGCCAGCGGGCCGACTGGATCTCCCAGTCGGCCCGCTTCGTACTGTGCGCGGTTAGGGGGCGTCGTCAGCCCACGCCCATTGGATGCCACTGGTCAGCCCAGGCAGGGGATTGGTGAAACGTACGTCCACGGGGACATCGGCTGCCAGGTCGATCTCCTCGGCCAAGGGAGTCATGGGCTCGACGCCAAAGAAGTTGGGCAGGGCGTTGCGAAGAATCCACGCCCGCTTGGCGACCATCGGGCTGCCGAAATGAACGGTGCATCGGAATTCCCTCGTGGGACGGATCGGCGTGAAAACGGACATCGGGGCCATCCAGTCGCGCGCGGGGAGCGTGCACTCGACCCCGAACGTCACGATCTCACCCACGCGCATTGGTGCGGGCAGCGATAGTTGGGTCATCCATAGCGACGGGCCACTGCGTCGGACTTCGATGAGCCGGGCGCCACCGGAGATTGCCACAGAGATATCTCCGAGGGACTCGGCGGGGTGCGGTGGCAAACTGATCGGCTCGGTAAGTTGGGTGGCGCCACCGACCGTCGGAAACAGTGACTTCTGTATCCGAAAGACTGGCTGACGGGCTCGTAAGTCGGCCTCAACCCACATCGACTCGATATACCAATCGTCGCGTCGGGGGTGGCCGGATGCCTCGACCTCGGCGTGGCCGTGGTTGCGCATGAGGTAGATCGCCACACCGACATTTGCCTTTTCCAGCCAGCGACGGAGGGTGCGTGTGTCGCGGTCGAGTTCGCTGGCTGCCCGGTCGAGACGGGCGGCCATGGTCGGCTCCGCGCTCTTGAGTCCAGACGCGAACTCGAAGACCGTGGCCTGACGCGGCGGGAGCGTGCGAATACCTGCCACCAGCCCGGAGATGAGGTAATCGCGGGCCTGCACGGGTGATAGAGGGTCTTCGAGCTGCAGTGCCGCCATCAGGGCCGGACCGATGAGTCGGTGGATATCTCCCGTGCGCACGCCCTGGCCCCGGTGCAGGGCGGCCAATTCGTCTGTCAGTTCCTCTAGCGGCTCCATATGGACAACCTCCCGCGTCAACTCCTGGGCGACAAGCGAAGTCTCACCATCGGCCGTGAGTTTAGTTACACCTTGCTGCGAACTACCGGTGTGCCCGCGAGCGCGAGGCGCAACTGCATCCGTGACGGGTCTTTCCCTCGGACGTTCGGTGGGCAAGAGTCGAATCATTGTCACATTGCTTCGTCGACGCGATCCTTCAGGGCGGAGGCGGTCTCTTCGTGTTCGGCGCGCATCCGGCGCAGGAAGCTGCGGGTGCGCTCGTGCTGCGGGTCGTTGATGACCCGCTTCGGTGGGCCCTGTTCGACGACCACGCCACCGTCCATGAAAACGACGCGGTCGGCCACATCGCGCGCGAAGCCCATCTCGTGGGTGACGACGATCATGGTCATGCCTTCATTGGCCAACTCCCGCATGACAGTGAGCACCTCGCCGACCAGTTCCGGGTCGAGCGCGGACGTCGGCTCGTCGAAGAGCATCAGCTTCGGGCGCATCGCCAGGGCCCGCGCGATCGCCACCCGCTGCTGCTGCCCGCCGGAAAGTTGGGCTGGGTAGGCGGCTGGCTTGTCGGCGAGCCCGACCCGCTTCAGGAGCGTATGGGCGCGTTCGGTCACCTCCGCCTTGCTCTCGCCCTTGACCTGGCACGGGGCTTCGACGATGTTCTCGAGCACCGTCATGTGCGGGAAGAGGTTGAAACGCTGGAAGACCATGCCGATGTCGCGGCGCTGGCGGGCGATCTCTTTGTCGTGCAGCCGATGCAACCGGCCACCCTTGTCGGCGTAGCCCATCAGGTCGCCGTCGACCCAGATTCGGCCGCCGTCGATCGTCTCCAATTGGTTGATGCAGCGCAGGAAAGTCGTCTTGCCCGACCCCGACGGCCCGAGGAAGCAGACGACCTCGCCCTTGTGGACATCCATGTCGATGCCCTTGAGCACCTGATTGCTACCGAAGGACTTGGTGACATTCACCGCATGAACGAGCGGCGTTCCGCCCTGAGGTCGATCCGTCATACCGAGCCCGCTCCCGCATTGCCGACGCCGACCATTTTCGCTTTCAGCGCTTGGTTTTTCGGCTTCTTCGCGGTGCCGAAGCCGCGGCCGAAGTGACGTTCGAGCCAGGCCTGGCCGACCATCAGGACACTGCAGACGATGAGGTACCACAGCACGGCCGCCATAAAGCCAGGCACGATCTGGAAGCTGCGCTGACCAAACCCGTAGGCCTGGAAGTAGAGCTCGGTGATGATCGAGGCCGCAATGAAGAGCGAGGTGTCCTTGACCATGGCGATGGTCTCGTTGCCGGTCGGGGGCACGATGACCCGCATCGACTGGGGCAGGACGATCCGCCGCATCGTCTGGCCTGGCGACATGCCCAGCGCTTGCGCTGCCTCCGACTGGCCCTTGTCGACCGACAAGATGCCCGCCCGCGCGATCTCGGCCATATACGCCGCTTCGGAGAGGCCGAGACCGAGGATGCCCACCCAGATCGTGCTCGAAATGCTGTTCCAGCTGAAGGACCAGAAGGTGCCGTCCCAGCCAAGGCCGAGGGCTCTGCTGATCTGCTGGCCGAACGGGATGCCGACATCGAAGTTGCGGTAGAGCAGCGCGATCGCGCCGCCCATAAAGGCGAGCAGCACGTAGCGCGGCATCGCTCGGAAGAACCACGTATAGACGAACGAGACGCCGCGCAGGACCGGGTTGTCGGACAACCGCATGACAGCGAGGATGACGCCCAGAACGATGCCAAGCGCCATCGAGCCGATGGTGCCGAAAATGGTCCCCTTCCACAGGCCCTCAATGACGGGCTTCTGCTGCATGATCTGGAAGGCCAGCGACCAGTTCCACTTGGGGTTGGTGACGACCGAACTGATCATCATGGCCACGACGATCGCGATCCCGACGACAGCGATCCAACGTCCGGGATGCCGGACCGGCCGGGCGTGGATCGCGCCCGGTCGGTCCGTGGTCAGGTCCGTCACCGATCAGCCCACAGAGGGGTTGACCGCGAAGTCGTTGATGGCCCCGCCTTCGGTCTTCCACTTGGTAAGGATGGCTTTGTAGGTGCCGTCGGCATCGAGGGCCTTGAGGGCGCCGACGATCGCCTCACCGAAGGCCGTCTGGTCCTTGGGCAGGACATACCCGTACGGCGCCGAATCGTATTGCTGGCCAAGGAGTTCCAACTCGCCATTGGTCGTCTCGACCGCGGCGATCGCCGGCGGCAGGTCCACCATCATCGCGTCGGCCTTCCCGTTCTGGACCATCGCCGTGACCTTGCCCTGGTCGGCGTCGATGAGCAACTGGATCGGGGGCTTGCCGGCGTCGGTGCAGGCCTTGTTGCGCTTGGGGTAGTCCACATCGGACTGGACGGTGGCCTTCTGAGCGGCCACCTTCTTGCCGCAGGCGTTGTCCGGGTCGACCTTCTCCGGATTGCCCTTGGCGACAACCCACTGGGTGCCGGCTTTGAAGTAGGACACCATCGTCGCGACCTTCATCCGGTCGGCGTTGATGGTGAACGAGGAGACGCCTACGTCATACTTACCGCTGCCGACGCCGAGGATGATCTGGTCGAAACCGGTCGGCGCCCATTCCGTCTTGAGGCCGAGCTTGGCGGCGACGGCGTCGAAGAGTTCCACGTCCATACCGATCACGGTCTTGCCGTCGTTGTCGAGGTACTCATTGGGCTGATAGGTCGCGTCCGTGCCGATGACGATCTTGCCCGCCGTCTTGATCTTGTCCGGCACCTTGGCGGCGAGCGCCGGGTCGACGGCCTCGCTCGTCGGGGATGCCGCGGAGGTGGTGGCGCCCCCGCCTGCACTCGCCGACGTCGACGAGTTCGACAGCGAGTCGGAGCCGCAGGCGCCGAGCGCCAGCGTGAGCGAGAAGGCGCCCGCGAGGGCGAGAGCAGAACGACGGCGAAGCACGAGAATCCTCCAGGGGCAAAGCAACCATGACGAGCGTCCGTATGACGTGTCCGTCGGAGCGTAGCCCGCGCACGTTGCGCTGCCCAGCACCATCCGGTTACAAAACCGTTTCCCGAGGTCCAGCGCGGCAACAGCTTTATCGGTCAGGATGGCCGTATGCAGAACATGCTCATCAAGGTCGGTGTCAACGCCGTCGCACTCTGGGTCGCCGCGCTTGTGGTCAACGGGGTCCGGCTGGGGGAGGACGCGGACAAGCTCTCCACCCGGCTGCTGACCATCGTGCTCGTCGCGATCATCTTCGGCGTGGTCAACGCGGTGGTGAAGCCGATCGCCACGTTCTTCTCCTTTCCCGCGATTATCTTGACGCTGGGCCTGTTCACCTTCATCGTCAACGCCTTCATGTTGCAGATCACCGAGTGGATCTGCTCGGCCCTGAATCTCGACTTCACCATCGACCACTTCTTCTGGAATGCCGTCATGGCCGCCCTGGTGATCACCCTGGTCTCGATGGTGCTCAACTTCGTCCTGCCCGACGACGACAAGAAGTGAGCCGTATGCCGTCCGGTCCCGCCACCCCCGCGCCTCGCCCGGTCCTGGCGAGCCTGCCGGCCTATCGCCCGGGACGCCCACCGGCCCCGGTGGCGGGACTGACGGCCTACAAGATCTCCTCGAACGAGAATCCTTATCCGCCGCTGCGGAGCGTGCTCGCCGTCGTGCGCGAGGCTGCGGCAGGGATCAATCGCTATCCCGACATGGGCAACACTGCCCTGCGGGAGGCGCTCGCCGAGCGGCTCGGCGTCGGAGTCGGTCAAATCGCCTGCGGCACCGGGTCGGTCGGCGTCCTCGGACAAATCATGACCGCCATGTGCGAGCCGGGCGATGAGGTGGTCTTCGCCTGGCGCTCCTTCGAGGCCTACCCGATCGTCACCGCGCTGGCGGGCGCCCGTCCGGTGCCCGTGCCCCTCACCTCCGGGCACGAGCACGACCTGCCAGCGATGCTCGGCGCCATCACCTCGCGCACCAAGGTCGTCCTCGTCTGCACGCCGAACAACCCCACCGGCACGTTCGTCCCCGACGCGGACTTGCGGCTCTTTCTGGACGCCGTTCCTCCCCATGTGCTCGTGGTCATCGACGAGGCGTATCTGGAGTTCGTCACCCACCCTGGTGCGCCCGACAGTCTGTCGATTGCTCGCGATTTCCCCAATGTCGTTGTCCTGCGGACGTTCTCGAAGGCCTACGGCCTCGCCGGCCTCCGCGTCGGGTATGCCGTGGCGCCCGAGCCACTGGCCGAGGCACTGCGGGCGACGGCGACGCCCTTCGGGGTCAATCTGCTTGCTCAGGCCGCCGCGCTCGCCTCGCTGGAGGCGATCGATGAGTTGACCGTCCGGGTCAAGGACCTCGTGGCCGAGCGGGAGCGCGTCGAGGCCGCCCTGGCGGTCCAGGGGTGGCGGCTGCCGGCGAGCCAGGCGAACTTTGTGTGGTTCCCGCTCGGCGAGGACACAGCGGCGTTCGCGGAGGTGTGCGAACGACGTGCGTTGACCGTGCGGCCATATGGCACGGACGGGGTGCGCGCGACGATCGGCGAGCCCGAGGCCTCCGACCGGCTGCTCGAGATCGCCGCCCGCTGGCGCGCCGCGCGCGCCTGAGGTTGCCGTATGCCGCGCGTGGTCTTCCTGACGCACCCCCAGGTGGTGGTCGACCCGGCCGTCCCGGTGCCGGGCTGGGGGCTGTCGGAGGTGGGCCGGGCGCGCGCTGCGGCCCTCGCGGGGGGTGCGTGGTTGCGCGATGTGGCCTCGGTGTGGTCGTCGGACGAGCGCAAGGCGATCGAGTGTGCGGACCTGCTGGCGGGCGCGTTGCCGCGGCAACGGCATACGGGATTGGGTGAGAACGACCGCAGCGCAACGGGATTCGTCCCGCCCGCAGAGTTCGAGGCGCTGGCGGATGCCTTCTTCGCCGAGCCGTCACGCAGCGTGCGCGGCTGGGCGACGGCCGCGGACGAGCAGGAGCGCATCGTCGCGGCGGTCGAGGACGTGCTCGCCGACCCGGCCTCCGGAGACGGCGACGTCGTGATCGTCAGCCACGGGGCCGTGGGCACGCTGCTGTGGTGCGCCCTCTCGGGCGTGCCCATCGCGCGCGCCTACGACCAGCCCGGCCAGGGCCACTTCTACACCTTCGACCGCGACACCCGGCGCGTCCTGAGCGGCTGGCGCCCGCTGGATGAGGTGGCGGGTCAAGGTGATGAGTCCGGACGCTAAGGCCCCATTGGGCTCGGAAGGCGAGCTATCCTTGCCATTCCCCTTCTGACGACCAGGCTCGTGTCAATGCTCCAGCGTGCCTGGCCGTTCGAATTCCCGTACAAGCTGTCGCCAGGAGTTTCGCCGTGCCCACCAGACCTGCCACGCAGAAGAGGTCCGCGGTTCTGCTCGCCGCAGGGGCTGCTGCCGCCGTGATCGCCGTGCTTGTGCCCGTGCTGAACCATGGCGAATCACCGGCGACGGCTCAGGAACCGACGACCCAGGGATCGCCGACGCTGGGCGCCACGACCACGAGGCCGCCCATTCGCGACTCCGTTGTCTCGCTGGAGGCGGAGGCCTCGCGGGGCGAGCTAAGTGCGCTGGCCGACTGGGCGTCGAACTTCGAGTCGACCGTCGACTTCACCGAAGGCCAGGACTGGCGATCGGGGCCGGCGCGGGAGGTTGCGGCCTTGTCCAAGGAGCATCCGTGCCGGACTCCGCCAGCGCAAAGCTCATCCGGCGCGCTGCCTCCCAGCTCTCCCGAGGCGAAAGTGCTCTGAAGCACTCGCATTTCAAGACAGCCAAGAATGCTTATCACATTGCGGACCAGGCGATTTCGGGCGTGCCGAAGGCGCTTCAAGCCGATCGTGTCGCGCTTGAGAAGTCGTCGGGTAACCGCATGGATGTGCGCGGTGATGTGGGCAGCGGGACTGCTGTGGTCGTCCGTTGGAAGGACGGCGACTCGCTAATCACCTCGGTGGGTGAGGTGCGACTCATCGGCATCAATGCTGCCGAGCTCTCGACAAACTGCCCGGTGAGCCAAGAAGCCGCTGATTTCTCGAACCAGGCGGCGCCACCCGGAAGCACGATCGCCCTGGTCGATCCGGCGTCGGTCACCGATCGCGACCGCTATGGCCGCCTCCTGCGCTATGTGACGCTTCCTGATGGGAATGATCTCGGCCTGGCCCTGATCAAGGCCGGGCTGGCACGGGCTGAGTACGACGCCACGACCGGCTTCGAATGGCACCCCGCCCAGGCCGACTACCGTGGCCAGCCCCAGCCCGAGTTCCCCGAGGGATGCGCCACCGAGCCGCCCCCGGTGCTCCCGGCCGATCTGGCCGACGGCGGCGCTGCCTGGGCCAGCGCCCTGGCTGCCGCGACGGTTGCCAGCAAATCCACGGACGCCTTCCCTGCGTGGATCGACGCTGCCGTGACAACCGCTCGAGAGGCCGCGATCGCGCGCGCCGAGGCGCGCGCACGGGCACTTGCCGAAGCGCGGGCGAAGGCAGCAGCCCGCGCAAGAGCGGCAGCTGCGGCCCGGGCCCGCGCGGCTGCCGCCGCCGCTGCGAACAGCCGGCCGCCGAGGTCCTCCAGCGGCTCGTCCGGCGGCTCCAGCGGGGGCTATCCCGGCTACACCGGGCCACGGTGCTATGCCCCTGGTGGCCAGACCTGGCGCCCCTGCTGACGTCGTCGGTCCCAGTCAGGCCCAAGGCGGTTGCGCGCGACGGGCGCGGGCGGCGATGTCCGCCCCTTCGAGCCCGTATGCCGTTCCCTCGCCCACGGCATTCGTGTCCAGCCGGGCGGCGCCGCGAGCGCGTAGCGCTGCGGAGCCCGTGGCATTCCCGCGGGCGGCGTGGGTCAGGCCCACGCAGATCTGGGCCAGGCCTTGCCATAGGTCGCGCTCGCCCTCGGGAGCGGCCTTCCAGCGGGCCTCCAGGACCTCGTGCGCGCTGAACGGGCGGCCCTCGCGCAACCGCGCCCGGGCAGCGGCGATGGTCTCCATGGGGGGCAAGGGCTCCTCGGAGACCGGCTCGACACCGACGGCGCCATAGGCGAGCGGGCGGCCGAGGGCGTCGCGCGGGCGTTGCTGGCGAGCGCGTCCGGAGGCGTCGCGGTCGCGGTCGGGAGCGGGCGGCATGCGGGAGGGCTCGCGATCACGGGGAGGAGCGGGCGGCATACGGGAGGGCTCGCGGGCGCGGGCGGGAGCGGGCGGCATACGGGCACTCCTTCCGCGTGCGGCGGCACTCAGCACAGGGTAGGTGACGTCCAGCAGGCTCGACCCTGTTGTAGGACACCTAACTGCTGCTAGCAGAGGTTAGGTCCGGGGGTCGCGCGCGGTAGGTTAGGGCCGACGCAGCATGCACACGCGGCCACGACGACGTGGTCGTGACGCCCGCCGCACCGAGGCCTGCAGGCAGACCGGTCACCCCCGGCACCCACGCAGCCAACGCCGGCGATTCGACATAAAGCACCCGGCCGGCGGACACCCCCGCACACGGGTGGGGAATGGAGCGAGATGCCGGAGCAGGCGAGGACCCCGCGGATCGAGCCGCGGGACGGCGGGCCGGACATGGTCCAGTTGGTCACCCCGGAGGGCGAGCGCGTCAGTGATGAGCGCTTCGACCCCATCGTGGACGGGTTGACGCAGGAGGACATCCAGGGCTTCTACCGGGACATGGTCCTGGTGCGCCGGATCGACAACGAGGCCACCGCGCTGCAGCGTCAGGGGGAGCTCGGTCTCTGGGCGCCCTGCCTCGGCCAGGAGGCCGCGCAGGTCGGTTCGGGCCGCGCGCTGCGGCCGCAGGACTTCGCGTTTCCGACCTATCGCGAGCACGGCGTCGCCTGGTGCCGCGGGGTCGACCCGCTCAACCTGCTCGGGATGTTCCGCGGCGTGCACAACGGCGGGTGGAACCCGTTCGAGAAGAACTTCAATCTCTACACGATCATCATCGGCGCCCAGACGCTGCACGCGACCGGCTACGCCATGGGCGTCCAGCGCGATCACGCCGTGGGCACCGGCGAGCCGGACCGCGACACGGCCGTCATCGCCTACTTCGGCGACGGGGCGAGCGCCCAGGGCGATGTCGGGGAAGCCTTCGTCTTCGCTGGGGTCAACAACGCGCCGGTCGTCTTCTTCTGCCAGAACAACCAGTGGGCCATCTCCGAGCCCAACGAGCGTCAGATGCGCGTCCCGATCTATCAGCGCGCCAAGGGCTATGGCTTCCCTGGCACCCGCGTCGACGGCAACGACGTCCTCGCGACGTATGCCGTGACCAAGGCCGCGCTCGACGACGCCCGCGACGGGCAGGGGCCGGCCCTGATCGAGGCCTTCACCTATCGGATGGGCGCGCACACGACCTCCGACGACCCGACCAAGTACCGTGTCTCCGCCGAGGTCGAAGTGTGGAAGCTGCGGGATCCGATCGCCCGGCTGCGGACGCTGTTGGCGCGGTCCTACGGCGTCGGTCAGGTCTTCTTCGACGCCTGCGATGCCGAAGCCGACACGGTCGGCGCGGATCTGCGGGAGCGCTGCCTGGCCCTGCCGGACCCGAGCCCCTTGTCGATGTTCGACCATGTCTATGTCGATGATCATCCGGTGATGACGGCCGAGCGCGAGCGCCTCGAGGACTACCTCGGCAGCTTCGAGGGGGCGCACGCGTCATGAGCACCCTGACATTGGCCAAGGCGCTCAACTCCGGCCTGCGCGCCGCGATGGAAGCCGACCCCAAGGTGCTGCTCATGGGGGAGGACATCGGCAAGCTCGGTGGCGTCTTCCGGATCACCGAGGGCCTGCAAAAGGACTTCGGCGAGGACCGGGTCATCGACACCCCGCTCGCCGAAGCGGGCATCGTCGCGACCGCGATCGGGATGGCGCTGCGCGGTTACAAGCCGGTGGTGGAGATCCAGTTCGACGGCTTCGTCTACCCCGCCTTCGACCACATCGTCAGCCAGGTCGCCAAACTGCACGCGCGATCGCTGGGCAATGTCACGCTGCCGATGGTCATCCGCATCCCCGTCGGCGGCGGCATCGGTGCCGTCGAGCATCACAGCGAGTCCAATGAGGCCTACTTCGCGCACACCGCGGGGCTGCGCGTCGTGGCGTGCAGCAACCCCGACGACGCCCACTGGATGATCCAGCAGGCGATCGCCCACCCGGACCCGATCCTCTTCTACGAGCCCAAGCGCCGCTACTGGGACAAGGGCGAGGTCGGCGCGGCCCCATCGCGAGATTTGTTCAGCGCCAATGTGATTCGGCCCGGCACCGATGTGACCGTCTTAGCGTATGGCCCGATGGTGCGCTCCTGCCTGCAGGCGGCCCAGGCCGCCGAGGAGGAGGGCCAGTCGCTGGAGGTCATCGATCTGCGCTCGCTGACACCGCTGGACACCGACGCCATCTTCGCGTCGGTGCGCAAGACCGGCCGGTGCGTGGTCGTGCACGAGGCCGCGACCTTCCTCGGGATGGGCGCGGAGCTCGCGGCCCAGATCCAGCAGGAGTGCTTCTATTCGCTGGAGGCCCCGGTGCTGCGCGTGGGCGGCTACAACGTGCCCTACCCGCCGAGCCGGATCGAGGAAGAATTCCTGCCCGATCTCGACCGGGTCCTCGACGCCGTCGACCGTGTGCTCGCGCACTGACCGCTCAACGAATCCGTCCGGAGGTATGACGTTCCATGCGTGAGTTCAAGCTCCCCGATCCCGGCGAGGGCCTGACCGAGGCCGACCTGGTCACCTGGCGAGTCGCCGTCGGCGACACCGTCAAAGTCAACGACATCGTCGTCGAAGTCGAGACCGCGAAGTCGATCGTCGAGCTTCCCATCCCGTATGCCGGCGTGGTCGCCGCCCTGCTCGTCGACGAGGGCGCAACCGTCGAGGTCGGCACGCCGATCATCGTCATCGACGACGGCTCGGGTGGGTCGTTGCCATCGGGCGGTGGGAGTGCTGCGGCGCAGGGGCCGGGAGCCGCCGCGACCGGCGCGGCGCCCACGGCCACGCCTGGCGCACCGGAGGTCAGGCAGTCGGAAACCGTTGCGGGACAATCGGTCACGCCGCAACCCGCTGGTTCAATGGATCAGGCCGGCTCGGGGGCCGCGGCTGCTCCGGCGAAGCTGGAGCGCACCCCGGTGCTCGTCGGCTATGGCGTCAAGCACACCGAGGCCAAGCGCCGCCCGCGCCGCAAGGCCCAGCTGCTGCAGACCGTCGCGCACTACCCGGACGAGGAGCCGGCGGTCAAGCAGTCCGTCTACGCCGACGCGAGCAGCGGCGTCGGGGAACTCGTCGCCGCGCATTCCACGCACGTGCTGCGTGACCGGCGCCCACTGACCGAGTTGACCGACCACTCGCCCGAGGTCCAGGCGCGGATGCGGGCGCTGGCCAAGCCGCCCGTGCGCAAGCTCGCTAAGGACCTCGGAGTCGACCTCGTCGACATCGCCGGCTCCGGTGACGGCGGCGTCATCACCCGCGAGGACGTGCTCGCTGCCGCCGGAGGCGCAACGGACGGTGCCGGTGCTGCGACCAGCGCTGCCACGGCCGCGGGAGCCGGGACGAGCGGTCCGAGTGCCGAAAACCGTGGTGCGGCAACGGCATACGGCAATCGCGGGGAGGAGCGCATGCCGATCAAGGGGGTGCGTAAGGTCACCGCGGCGGCGATGGTCGGGTCGGCCTTCACGGCGCCGCATGTCACCGAGTGGGTCGACGTGGACGTCACCGCGACCATGGAACTGGTCGAGCGGCTGAAGAAGGACCGCGAGTTCCGCGAGGTCAAGGTCACCCCGCTGCTGGTGCTCGCCAAGGCGATGTGCGTTGCCGTGCGGCGCAATCCGGGCGTCAACGCCACCTGGGACGAGGCCGCCCAAGAGATCGTCGTCAAGCACTACGTCAACCTCGGCATCGCAGCGGCGACCCCACGCGGGCTGCTCGTGCCCAATGTCAAGGATGCCGACCTGATGACCATGCGCGAGCTGGCGGGCGCCATCGGCGAGCTGACCGCGACCGCGCGCGAGGGCAAGACCCAACCGGCCGACATGAGCGGCGGGACGATCACGATCACCAATATCGGGGTCTTCGGGATCGACGCCGGCACGCCGATCATCAACCCCGGCGAGTCCGCGATCCTGGCCTTCGGGACGATCGCCCGCAAGCCGTGGGTGGTCGGGTCGGGCGCCGACGAGCGGATCGAGCCGCGGTGGATGACGACGCTGGCGCTCTCCTTCGACCACCGCCTGGTCGACGGCGAGCTCGGGTCGCGTTTCCTCGCCGACGTCGCCGCGATCCTCGCCGACCCGGCGCGCGGACTGGTCTGGGGGTAGGGCGCGGCTGGGGTCAACGCGCTCAGGGGTTATTCAGTTTCCGATGACAGCGGGCGCGGCCGCTGAAATGCTGTGCTCCGACGCGGATCGGCGGGGCAACCGGACCCACGGACGCGTGCGATGGAGTCGTGATCGGGCCGTCCGGACATCAGGAGGATCGGTGCGTTCCCGTCGCTTGGATCTCGCTCTCGTCTCGACCACATTGACCGCCCTCGCCGCCGCCGCCGGCGTCGGTACCAGTACCGCATCGGCTCAACCCGCCCCCGCCAACGGGGCCTTGCTCTTTGGGCGCGGCGGCAACCTCTACACGGTCCTCCCGACCGGTGCCGGCTTGCGTCAACTGACGACAAGCGGCACGGTAACCAACGCCCAGTTCTCCCCGGACGGGACGAAGATCGCCTACAGCGATCGCAGTTCGGGCAACGACGACGCGTGGACCATGAAGGCCGATGGCTCGCAGAAGGTGCGGGTCACGACCTCTGCCCTGTCCCAGACCGACCCCTCGTGGTCGCGCGACGGCAGCAAGATCGCGTTCACCGGGGAGCGGAGGGTCAACGGCGTCTCCTATTACGACGTCTACCGCCTCAACTCGAGCGCACCGGATGGCAGCGCGATCCGGTTGACCAGCTCCCGTCTAGCTGGCGACGGCAGCGAGCGTTGGGACTACGTCGCCCCGCGCTGGAGCCCGGTCAACAACACCATCCTGATCACCGAGGGTGTCAACTATTTCGACGGCAACGTCGGCCGGGCGCCCAAGTTGATCGACGGTAGTACGGGTGCCGCGCGCGCCAACTATTGGAGTGTCGACGCGCTCTCGTACGACTGGAATCCTGGCGGCTCGGCCTTTGTGCTCAACGCGGACAAGTCCGGCGGTCACCAGACGGACTACAACTGCATCCAGAAGGCCGCAGTCTCGGCGCACACCGCCACCGATGTCACCAGGTGCAACCCGGCGGTCGGCAATCAGTGGTCGACGGTCTGGTCGCCCGACGGCCTGCTGATCGCGTACGCCCAAGGAGGGCTTGGCACGCCGCAGACGCCGGGGTCGACCTATTTCATCAAGCCCGACGGCACGCGGAACAGGCTCTTCCTCGCCAACGCCCTCCCGCTCGACTGGAAACGGTCCTGAGCGAGCCCGGTCACCACAGCAGCGCGTATGCCGTGCCACTCGTCGTCAGCGCGACGCCCCCGGTGAACGTGCCGTCGCCCCGCCCGAGATAACGCGTCATCGCGCCGGTGTCCCTGGTGACCGTCACCAGGTCGGTGACGCCGTCGCCGTTGAGGTCACCCGGGCTCGCGATCAGCCGCCGGGAGTCGAAGCCCTTCCACACGTCCCGCACCTTGGCGAAGCCGGTCGCGGACGAGCGCCAGATCGACAACTGGCCGGTCCCGTCGACGATCCCGACATCGCCCAGGCCGTCGCCCGTCACATCGCCGACCTGGAAAAGCTTCTGTGCCGCAGCGAGATTGCGCCCAAGGGTGGCTTTGAGCACGACATTGCCTTTGCTGCCGCAGGCGAAGTGGCTGACGATGCCATCGGGCCCGAGCGCCAGCAGGTCGGGGGAGCTGTTGTTGTCGAAGCGGCCGACGGCAGCCACCAGCCGGTATTGCCCCCAGCCGCTCGCCACGACCACCCCAGAGGCGTATGCCGCCGCCCCCAGCCCCCGGAAAAGCGCCAGGTCGCCGTCGGTCTTGGTCACTCCGAAGAGATCATTGTGGCCATCCCCGTCGACGTCGCCGGGCGAGCCGAACCACGAGTACCCCGACCAGTCGCCACCACGTGGGCTGGGCGCGGCGAAGCCACCCGTCCCATCGCCGGAGTGGACGGCCATCGCGCCCTGCCAGGTGACGCTGAGCAGGTCGACGGTGCCATTGCCCGTGGCGTCCCCGAGGGTCGTGCCGACGAGTTGCGCACGACGGGCCCAGACGATCCGCGAGACGCCCTCGATCGTTGCCTGCTGATAGGCCTGGCTGCTGCCGGTCGCCCGGGTCTCGACGGCGATCTGGTAGGGCACCGGGGTCGCAAAGCTCCAGCCGATGGAGTTGACGTGCCATCCGGTCGTGCGGGCCAGCCACCCGTTCTTGACGGCGACTGACCCGCGCGGCGGGCCGGCGGTGATGCCCCACGCCTGACTGGAGGCGACGGTGGTCATCAGCGAACGGGCATACGTGCGGTTGGTGTCGCTGATCAGGCCGCCGGGCGCGGCGAAGTGGCCCAGCACCATCACCCAGTCGCGCGAGCTGGTCTGTGTCAGGCCCCAGTGCCCGGCCGGGTCGACGATGACGTCGCGCGCGCCCATGGCGAGCATGGTGCTCTTCAGGCCCGCGCCGCCGCCGATGTCATCGAAGAGCGCGGTGGCTGCGTCGTTGTCACTGACCTGGATCATCGGCGCGATTTTCGAACGCTCCCAGCTGGAGAGCGAACGCCCTTGTCGCTGAGCGCGATCCATCACCGCGGCCATGATGCCGACCTTGACGATGCTGGCCGTGAACTGCCGCGTCGCGCCATAGGTGTAGGTCTCCAGGCGGGTGCTCCCGGTCGGTCGCACCGAGACCGTGACTTCGCCGCCGCGCGCGCGGATGTAGCTCGCGAGTTCGCTCTCGAAGGGGAAGCGCTGGGCGCTCGGGTCCGCCGGCAGTGGCGTCGGTGTGGCGGTGATCCGCACGTGCGCGGTGATCGTCCCGAGCCCGTATGCCGTGGCCCCCTCCCCGACGTCGCGTCCGATCGCGCGCAGCCACGGCGCGAGAACGAGGCGGGTGGTCGCGGAGTGGCACGCGGAGCCGGTGCCCTGGGCGGGCGCCGTGATCTGGGGACCCGCGGGCGTGCGTGCGGTCAGGCCGATGCGGCCGGTGAGCGCCAGGGCGGAGGTGTCGGCGACCCGCGCGCCATACGTGCTGGCGGGGTCGGGCGTCAACGTGACCCGGCCGATGTCGTCGCAGATCAGGTCGATCGTGGGGCCTCGGTCTGCCGCGACGGTCGGCAGGCCGCTAGGCGCTCCGGCTGCTCGCGAGCTGGGCAGAGCGGCCGCCGGTGGGCCAGGCACGACGGTCGCCGGTGGGGCGGGCACGACGGTCGCCGGTGGGCCGGGCACGGCGGTCGCCGGTACGGCGACAGCCGCCGCACCGGCGTGGGCAGCAGCCGGGACGGTGCCGGCGGCAAGACAGAGCGCCAGCACGCTACCGTTGAAGCCGCTCAGGGCCGACCTGCGAAAACTCATGTTCTCGACACTAGGTGAGCCGACCAGCCGAGTCCCGCCCGGGGCGCCGACCGGGCGCGGACTTGCTCGGAGGGCCGGCCTACTCGGCCAGGACCGGGACTTCGTCCGGCGCGGGAAGGCGCAGGTCGATCTGCGGGATCGCCCAGGCCACGATCGCGCCGAGCACCATGACGGCCGAGGCGAATAGGAAGACGTGGTCCATCGAGTCGGCGAAGCCCTGAAGGAAGGGCTTGGCCAAGCGCGGGTCCAGGCTGGTCAAGAACGAGGAGTCCTTCATGACCGCATTCGAGCTGGCCCCGGACTTCAGCTGCGCCACGAACTCGGCATTCGCCGGGTCGGCCAGCGCGGCCTGGAAGTCGGCGGTGCCACGGGCCTCGGTCATCCGCTCGGCGATCCGTGTGGGCAGGGCCGAGAAGAGGATCGAGAGGAAGACCGCCGTGCCCAGGGTGCCACCGATCTGCCGGGTGAACGTCGCCGACGCGGTCGCGACACCCATATCGCGGCGGTCGGCCGCGGCCTGAATGGCCAGCATGAGCGGCTGCATCATGAAGCCCATTCCCATGCCGAAGAGCACCATGACGATCATCAGTTGCCAGAGGGGGGTGTCGAACTTCGTCCAGTGCAGCGTGAACAGGGCGATCGCGATCATCGGCCCGCCGGCGCGCAGGAAGGGCCGGTAGCGCCCGGTGCGGCTGATGGTCTGACCGGAGATCACCGAGCCGGCCATGATGCCGAGGGTCAGCGGGAGCAACTGCAGGCCGGCCTCGGTCGGCGAGGCGCCCTTGACGATCTGCAGGTAGAGCGGGAGACACGCGATGCCGCCGAAGAGCGCCATACCGAGCACGGTCGAGGCGATCGACCCGATGCCGATGGTCTTGTTGGCGAAGAGGCGGATCGGCAACAGCGCCTCCTCGCCCATCCGCCATTCGATGAACTGGAAGGCCAGCACGCCGGCGACGCCGATGACGTAGCAGAGGATGGCGTCGGTCGAGGTCCAGCCCCATTCGCGGCCCTGCTCGGCGACGAGCAGCAGCGGCACCAGGCCGACCGAGAGCGCCGCGGCGCCCCACCAGTCGATGCGGTGGTCGAGGCGCGTATGCCGCAGGTGCAGCGTCCGCACGACCACGAGGAGCGCGACGATGCCGATCGGGACGTTCACGAGGAAGACCCAGCGCCAGCCGGCGATGCCGAGGAAGCTCGTCATACCGGCGAAGAAGCCGCCGATGACCGGGCCGAGCACGCTGGAGGTGCCGAAGACGGCGAGGAAGTAGCCCTGGTATTTCGCCCGCTCCATCGGCGGCACGATGTCGCCGATGATCGCCAGGGCAAGGCTAAACAGGCCGCCGGCGCCGATGCCTTGGACCGCGCGGAAGGCCGCGAGCTGAGTCATCGAGTTGGCGAAGGTGCACATCACCGAGCCGATGATGAAGACCGAGATGGCGGTGAGAAAGAACGGCTTGCGTCCGTAGATGTCGGACAACTTGCCGTAGAGCGGCGTGACGATCGTCGAGGTGATGAGGTAGGCCGTCGTGACCCACGCCTGGCGGTCCAGGCCGTGCAGGTCGTCGGAGATGGTGCGGATGGCCGTGGCGACGATCGTCTGATCGAGGGCGGCGAGGAACATGCCGAGCATCAGGCCGGTCAGGATCGTGACGATCTGCCGGTGTGTCAGCGCGGTATCGGGATGATCAGGGCTCATAGGAGGTGGCCTCGAGGAGTCGGGGAGGAGGGGGGTGGATGGTCGGGGGCGGCGCTGCCCGAGCAGCTAATGCTGCGGTGAATCCTGTTGCAGGAGCTAGCGATCGCGCCTATTCGGCGCGGGTCGGTCAGGCGTGCGCTGCGCGCTCGGGACGTATGCCGTTGGCGTGACTTGCGTTGCCGGCATACGTCTCGATGGAGTCACCCAGGCGTCGAAGCAGGGTGAGAAGGTGGTCGACATCGGCGTCGGACCAGTCGTGGAGGAGTTCGGTGAACCAGGCCTGCCGCTGCTCGCGCAGGTTGGCGAGCACGGCGTGCCCCCCGGGGGTGAGCGTCACCAGGTGCGCGCGGCCGTCGGCCGGATCGGGGATGCGATCGAGCAGGCCGGCGCGTTCGAGCCCGGCGACCGCCCGGCTCACGGTGGACATCTCGGTGTGGACCCGCTCGGCCAGCGCGGAGATCCGCAGGGGATCGCCGGCGAGGTTGAACAGCAGCGGGTAGGAGCCCGCGTCGACCGCGGGGTGAACCTGTGGGGCTGTCGCCCGGACCGCGCGCATCTGCTTGGCGACCCGGATCAGTTGCATGCCGAGGGCATCGGCCGCCGTGGGGGCCTCCGGGCACGTGGTTGCTTCCACATGCAAATAGTGCCAGATAGTTGCTTGCGGATGCAACTGGTTAGCGGCCCCATCTGTGAGCCCGCAGGTGACCGGCGGCCGAAGGCTGACCCGCGAGCGGGACATCTCGTCGCCAGCGCAACATGATTGCGGGGCCGTCCCTCCACCCGCTTGAGCGATGGCGTACGTCTCCGCCGGCGTACGTCTCCGTTGATGGTTGTCGGTGTTGACGTGGAGCGCGCCCAAGCCCCGCGGCATACGGCGACTCAGCACAGGTTGGGTGACGTCGAGCAGGGTCTACCCTGCTGGACGTGCCCCTAAACCCTGCTAGCAGAGGTTAGGTCCGGGGGTCAGGCGCGCGAATCGGCGTGCCAACGCCGGATCAGGACGATCCGGGCCTCGACCTCCTCGGTCGTTGCCCGCGAGAGCGGGGGGCCACCGGCCTGGCGGCGCAACTCGGCGTGCACGTGCGAGTGGGGCACCCCGCGCGTGTGCGCGAGCTGGCTGACCAGCGAGTTCAGCAACTTGCGCTGGGCCTCCAGGGCCCGGTGCAGCGACACCTCGGGCGTCACCTTCTCGCGCCGCTCCCGGCGCGACTGGCGCGCGGCGTGCCGGCGCTGCCGGTCGTGGAGCACCTCGCGCACCTGGTCCGGCTCCAGCAGCCCGGGCAACCCGAGATAGTCCAACTCGTCCTGAGTCCCAGCGGCCGCCTGCAGCCCGAACTGGTGCGCGTCGAACAGCACATGGTCGAAATGCGCCTGCGAGTCCAGCGCCTCCCATTCGCCGAGCAGGTCGTCCGCCGCCGAGTCCTCCCGGTTGGCCCGCGCCAGCAGCTCCTCCTCCGAGATCTCCTCGCCCGCGCGCGCACCGATCACGTGATCGCGTTCGCGTTCCAGCGCAGCGGCATTCGCCAGCAAGGGCGCCACGCTCGGCACGAAGACGGTCGCCACCTCGCCTCGTCGCCGGGCCCGCACGAAGCGCCCGATTGCCTGCGCGAAGAACAAAGGCGTCGACGTCGCCGTCGCATAGACGCCGACCGCGAGCCGGGGCACGTCGACGCCCTCCGACACCATCCGCACGGCCACCAGCCACCGCGACTCGGACTCGGCGAACTCCTCGATCTTGCGCGAGGACCCGGTGTCGTCCGAGAGCACCACCGTGGGCTTCTCGCCGCTGACCTCCGCGAGCACCCGGGCGTATGCCCGTGCCTGCGCCTGGTCGGTCGCGATCACCAGACCGCCCGCATCCGGCACGTGCCGCCGGGTCTCGGTCAGCCGCACATCGGCCGCCCGCAGCACCGCCTGAATCCATTGGCCCTTGGGGTCAAGCGCCGTTCGCCAGGCGTGCGCGGTGAGGTCCTTGGTCATCGGCTCGGCGAGCTGCGCCTCCAGCTCATCGCCCGCCTTGGTCCGCCACCGCATCGGCCCGCCATAGGCCATGAACAGCACCGGCCGCACGACGTGATCGCGCAACGCCTCGGCATACCCGTAGGTGTAGTCCGCCGCCGATCGCCGCGACCCGTCCGCCAACTCCTCATACCGCACAAAAGGAATGGGGTTGTCGTCGGACCGAAACGGCGTCCCGGTCAGGGCCAGCCGCCGCCGCGCGGGCGCGAAGCACTCAGCGACCGCCTCTCCCCACGTCCGCGCGTCGCCGGCGTGGTGGATCTCGTCGAGGATCACCAGCATGTTGGAGTTCTCGGTCACCGCCCGGTAGTGAAAATGGCGCGCGGCTACGCCGGCATACGTCACGGCGGTCCCGGCGAACTCGCGCGAGCGGCCGCGACGCGATCCGCCCAGGCCGGGGTCGAGCGCGATGCCCGCCCGGTGCGCGGCGTCGGCCCACTGGACCTTCAAGTGCTCGGTCGGGGTGACGACGGTGATTTTGGTGATGATCCGCGCGTCGAGCAGTTCCCGCGCGACGCGCAGCGCGAAGGTCGTCTTGCCGGCTCCCGGGGTCGCGACGGCGAGGAAGTCCCGCGGCCCGTCGGTGAGGTACTGCTCCAGCGCCGCGGCCTGCCAGGCCCGCAGCGAGGACGCCGTCCCCCAGGGCGCGCGCCCGGGATAGGCGGGCGACAGATTCGCAAAATCCCTGCTCATGACCTCTCACCGGCCGTATGCCGTGTCCCCACCCCCGAGCGCAACTCACCGCCCGCGGGCGCGGGTCACGGGACGAAGGCCAGCGCCTCCAGGGCCCGCTGAGCCAGGCTGTCGCTCGCGCCGTCAGGCGTCTCGCCATGGCCCGCGCTGACAGTGCGGTCATCGCCAGCGTTGCTGCGGGTGCCGTCACCAACGCCGCCGTCAGTCCCGGGACCAGCGCCGCTACCAGTGCAACGGGCGGCAGTTGCCGGGATGCGGCCGGCCGCGCGCCGGGTGAAGGTCTCGGTGCTCAGCGGCACGAGGGCGACCTCGCCCGCCCACTGGCCCGGGTCGTCCAACTGGGCCAGGGCGACCTCGCCCGGCTCGTCCGACAGGGCCAGCAAGCCAACGCCGGTGGCGCCCGCCACCGGGCCGGTGACCGCGAAGAGCACGGCCTCGCCGGGCCGCAGCATGGGGCCGAGCAGTCGTGGCAGGCGGGCGAAAGCGCCCTCGACGAAGACCGCCGCGGCGCCGGTATCCCACCCCCCGGGCCGCTCTAGGGCGGCGCGAACATCCTGCTCGTGCACCCAGGCGTCCATGATCCGCAGCGTGAGCAGGTCGCCGACCGTCATCTCACCCAGCGGGGAGGCAACGGGGGCGTCGAGCGTGCGGCCGGGGGCGACATACGTGCTCTCGCCCTGGGCGAGAACGGCATCCAACTCGTCCACGACCGCGGCACCCGCCCACCGGCGCCGGGCCTCGACGCCCTCTTCCATGAAGGCGCCCATCTCGTGCCGAATGTGCGGGTAGTGGGGCACGTCGGCCGACAGTGGTTCGGCCCCCGTGAGCAGGGACTCGACGCTCGCCACGTGGGCGAGTTGATCCTGCACGCTCCACCCGGGGCAGGCAGTCGGGCGGGCGAAGTCGGCGTCCGAGCACGCCCGGCCCAGATCTACCAGGGCCGCGATGCTCGCTCGCCACGCGGCAAAAAGCCCCGGCAGGTCGGCTGGGGCGGGCGGGTGGATGGGCATCGGTACAGCGTACTTAGTCTGGTCTCGTGACATCGGAACGCGGCGCCGTCGACCGGCGCCCGGGATTGGTCCTCGGCCTGCCCGCGCTGCTCGCCGTGGCGATCTTCGCGGCGCTGGGCGGGGCGGTCGCGGCCTATGCGATCGGCGACCCGGGACCGATCGCCCGGTGGAGCGTGCCGATCGGGCGCGTCCTACGCGATCTCGGCGCCTGCGCGACGATCGGCCTCGCCATCCTCGGCGCCTTCCTCGCACCGGAAACCACCCGCACGCACCGGCGGGCCACGGCCACCCGGCTGGCCGGGATGAGTGCCGGCCTGTGGCTGGCCGGCCTGGTCGTCGCCCTCCTCGGCGACTTCGCCGAGATCTCCGGCCTGACGCCAGCCCAGCCGCGTTACTGGTCGCAATTCTTCGGGCTCGCCTTCGAACTGGCCCCGACCCGGATGTCGATCCTGTCGCTGATCGTTGTCGGAGCGATCATCGTGTTGACCGGGAGCGCGCGTGGGACCCAGGGGCTGGCGTGGGTGACCGTGCTCGGCTGGCTGGCGCTCATGCCACAAGCTCTGGCGGGGCACTCGGCCGTCAGCCGCGACCACATGAGCTCGATCAATGCGCTCGCCGTGCACCTGATCGCCGTGACCAGCTGGGTCGGTGGCCTGCTCGCCCTGGCGATCATGAGCCGGTCGCTGGCGCCCCATCTCGCGGTCACCACCGCTCGCTTCTCCACACTCGCCGGCTGGTCGTATGCCGCGATCGCCCTCAGCGGCCTGCTCGCCGCGTGGTTCAACCTCTCTGCGATCGGGGACCTGGCCACGGCATATGGCGCGATGCTCATGGTCAAGGCGAGCGCGCTGGTGCTGCTCGGCGTCGCCGGCTGGTGGCACCGGCGCCGGCTGGTCGCCCGGCTGGACACGGATGCCGATGACCGAACCGCTTTTGTGCGGCTGGTGCTCGGTGAGTTGGTGCTGATGGGGGTCGCCCTCGGCACGGCCGTCGCGCTCGCGGCCAGCCCGCCCCCGGCCCTCGGCAAACTCTCGCCGGACCCGACCTCGGTCTATCGCCTGACCGGTTACCCCGACCCCGGGCCACCGCCCGCGGACGCGTGGGTGAGCGTCTGGCATACGGACTGGTTATGGGTCGCGATCGCGGCCCTCGCCATCGGGATCTATGTCCGCTGGGCGCTGCGGCTGCGGGCGCGGGGCGTGCGCTGGCCGGCTTGGCAGACGCTGATCTGGGTGATCGGGTGGCTGATCTTCGTGTATGCGATGTGCGGAGCGCCCGGGGTCTACGGCCGGATCATGTTCTCCTGGCACATGATCATGCACATGACTATCGCGATGCTGGTGCCGCTGTTCCTCGTGCCGGCGGCGCCCATCACGCTGGCGCTGCGGGCTCTGCCGGCGCGGCCCGACAAGACGATGGGTCCGCGGGAGTTCGTCCTCGCGCTGGTGCATTCGCGCTATCTGCAGTTCGTCGCCAACCCCGTGGTCGCCGCGGTGATCTTCTTCTTCAGCCTGGCGACCTTCTATTTCACGCCGCTCTTCACCTACGCGCTCGCCACGCACACCGGGCACGTGCTGATGACCGTGCACTTCCTGCTCTCGGGCTATCTGTTCGCCTGGGTGCTGGTCGGCACCGATCCCGGCCCCAAGAAGTGGTCGCCGCTGATCCTGCTGGTGGTGCTCTTCGCGACGATCAGCTTCCACGCCTTCCTCGGCGTGATCATCACCGGAAGCACCACCCTGCTCGCGCCGGACTTCTACTCCAACTTGGGCCTGGGCTGGCTGCCCGACCCGATCCCGGATCAGCAGCGCGGTGGAGCGATCGCCTGGGGGATCGGCGAGGCGCCCACCCTGGCGCTGGCGATCATGGTCACGATTCAATGGCTGCGGCAGGATCGCCGTGAGACCGTCCGGCTCGATCGGCAGGCGGACCGTGACCACGACGCCGAACTCACGGCATACAATGCCTATCTCGCCTCGCTGGCCGAGCGCGACCGAAAGGGGGCCGGCCGATGAAGGTCGCCGTCATCCAACTGGCGTATGACGATCACGAGCCGATGGCCGAACGCGTCGCACGCGCGGCCGACCTGGTGCGCGCGCAGCGGGGGCACGATTTGGTGATCCTGCCCGAGCTGTGGCCGATGACCGGCTTCGACTACCGCCGCTGGGACGGGCTCGCCGAGGCGCTTGATCTGGAGTCCGTGGGGGAGGACGGCAATCCGTCGATCGTGGCGGCGATGGCTCGCGCGGCGCGCGATGCCGGCGTGCTCTTGCACATGGGGTCGTTGGTGGAGCGGCTGAAAGCTCCTGGGCCCGAAGGGCATTCGCTTTCGAACACCTCCGTCGTGCTGTCCCCGGCGGGCGATCCGGTGGCCATCTATCGCAAGGTGCACCGCTTCGGTTTCGGCTCGGGGGAACCGAAACTGATGGAAGCCGGGACCGAGCCGCTGGCGCGCGTCGGGCTGCATCCCGAGGGCGCGACGGCGATGTTGTCGACGTGCTACGACCTGCGCTTCCCCGAGCTCTACCGGCGCCAGGTGTCGGCTGGGGCTGAGGTCTTCCTGGTGCCAGCGGCGTGGCCGGCCGCGCGCATCGGGCACTGGTCGTTGCTTGGTCGTGCGCGGGCGATCGAGAACCAGTGCGTGCTGATCGCCTGCAATACGGCGGGCACGCACGCGGGCTATGAGATGGGCGGTCGCTCGCAGGTGGTCTCGTCGCGCGGTGAGGTGCTCGCCGAAGCCGGGGCGGGCCAGGAGGTGCTGTCGGTCGACGTCGATCTCGCCGACATGGCGGCCTACCGGCAGGAGTTCCCGGTCCTCGCCGACCGCCGCCTCTGATCCCCTGACCCCCGTCGAAAGGCCGGTTCAGGGTCGTCGAAAGGCCGGTTCAGGGTCGTCGAGAGGCCGGTTCAGGGTCATCGAAAGGCCGGTCCAGGGCCGTTTCCAGTCGGCTGTGCGCGAGAGCGTCGAGCTCGGGGCGCACTGCGCCGAGGCAGGTTTGGGCGGACCCTAACCCACCATCCGGCGACGCACCGACCTACGCTCGGTAACGACCGGGCGGGTGATCCCCGCCCTCACACGTGTAAGGAGCACCTTCATGTACATCGGACTCGGTATTTTCCTGCTCGTCGTCGGGGCGATCCTGTCCTTCGCCGTCCGCGACAGCATCAGCGCTGTGGACCTGACGATGATCGGCTATATCTGCATGGGTGCGGGCGCACTCGCCATCGTGCTGTCTTTCCTAGCGCAAGCCGGGTCGCGCCGCGCCGACGGCTACAACGCCACCCGGGTCACGTCGACCGACCCCAACACCGGCACCACCATCGACGAAACTCGCGTCGACCGCGGCTGACCTATTCCGCGTCCTGCACCCGTCTGAGTCCTGCAGTCTGCGCGTGACTAGCCGGTCACAGCCCGTCGAGTGGCCGGTTCAGCCCCGTCGAGTGGCCGGTTCAGCCCCGTCAAGTGGCCGGTTCAGTGACGACTGGGGATTGCGTTTCGCGGCAGCGGACCAGCTGCCCACGTCGTTCCTGGCCGCTGAGGCCGTACCAGACTCAGTTGGCAACCCAGCCCAGCACCCGTCGGGCCTGGGCAACGACCGGGCCGTCCACCATTTGACCGTCGAGGCTAAATACCCCGGCGCCGTGCTCGGCCACGCCTGCGAGCACCCGCTCGGCCCAAGCCACGCGTTCAGGGGTGGGCGCATAGACCTCGCGGACCACCCCCACGTGCCCCGGATGGATTAGCGCCTTGGCGTCGAAGCCGGACGCCGCGGCATTCGCCGTCTCCGCCCGGAGCCCGTCGAGATCCGGGATGTCGAGATGCACGGCGTCGATGGCGAGTTTGCCCTCGGCCTTTGCGGCGAGAAGGGCAACGCTCTGGGCGTGCACGGCATACGGCCGATAGGCGCTGACGGCGTCCCGGCTGGAGGTGCCGCCCATGGCGGCGACGAGGTCCTCGGCGCCCCACATCGCGCCCACGACGTGCGGGACGCGCATGATCTCGGCGGCGCGGACGATGCCGCGCGGGGTCTCGAAGAGCGCGACCACGTCATACCCGCTCAGGCCGGTGACGTCCTCCGGCAGCTCGGTCTTGGCCAGCATCACCCGGCGAATCTGGTTGCGCGCCAACGCTTCCAGGTCACGCTCGTGGTCGGCGGTGCCCGCCGGACTGACGCGCACGAGGGTGCGTTCCGGATCGAAATCGCCGTATGCCGTCAGGGCGGCCCGAGCCTGTGCCTTGCGATCCGGAGGGACGGCGTCCTCGAGGTCGATGATCACGACGTCGGCGCGTTCCGCTGCCTTTGCGTAACGGTCGGGCCGGTCCGCGGGGCAGAAGAGCCACGCCGGGCCGGGCTGCCAGGCGGTCATCCGTGCTGCTCCGCCAGCTGGAGCCGAACGAGCGTCTGCCGGGCAGCCGTCGCGACCACCGTCCCCGACTGATTGCGCGCGGTGTGCTCCAGGCTCACGATGCCTTCGCCCGGACGGCTGCGCGACGGGCGCTTGTCGGTGACAAGGGTCTCGGCATACAAGGTGTCGCCGATGAAGACG
>Ga0075158_10000769_pt1 | contig 25902 bp, 21 predicted proteins | sample JI91814BDNA_FD_70968 | JGI IMG/M metagenome (GOLD analysis project Ga0075158, IMG submission 70968) | Wastewater effluent complex algal communities from Wisconsin, to seasonally profile nutrient transformation and Carbon sequestration -... | ecosystem: Engineered > WWTP > Effluent > Algae... | reverse complement strand
TCGGGAACGACCGGCCGACCGTGGTCGCGGTCGCCGCGGCTGGCGGTGGGCGGCCCGTGATCGTCGTCGCGACTAATGACGCCGCGCGTGCGGCAGGCCTCAAGGCGGGCGCCCTCGTGCGCGTCGCGGCCGGCGTCCTCGGCGGTGGCGGCGGTGGCAAGGACGATCTCGCCCAGGGTGGCGGGCAGGACGTCACAGCCATCCCGGCCGCGCTCGCGGCCGTCGAGGCGGCCCTCGGGAGCCGCTGACGTATGCGGCGCGGGGTCCGTCTCGGGATCGACGTCGGCAGCGCGCGGGTCGGGATCGCGGCGTGCGATCCCGACGGCATCCTCGCCTACCCACTCGTGACCGTGTCGCGGGCACCCGAGGTGAGCCACGGCATACCGGCCGATATCGCCGAGGTGGCGCGGTTGGTCGCCGAGCACCAGGTCATCGAGGTGGTCGTCGGCTTGCCGCGCTCACTCGACGGCGTGGATGGCGCGGCCACTGTCGGTGCGCGCAGTTATGCTCTCGTGGTTGCCAATGTGTGTGCACCGGTGCCGGTCCGCCTGATCGACGAGCGGCTGACGACCGTGGACGCACATCGCAACCTGCGATCCAGTGGGGTCTCGGGCCGGGCGCAGCGGCGGGTCGTCGACCAGGCGGCTGCGGTGCTCATCCTGCAGACAGCGTTGGATCAGGAACGGGCCACCGGCGCACCCGCCGGCATCCCGGCGACCAAGCCACGGCGTAAGCCGCGAGGAAAGGGCAGCGCGCAGTGACGCAGCGTCTCGATCAGGAGATCTTCGGTGGTGGCGGGTCGGCCGAGGCCGCCCGGCCCAAGCCACCGCGGCGGACCTTCCAGTCCCTCACCGCGCTGTTGATCTCGCTCGCCGTCGTCATCGGCGGTGGCTACGGCGTCTACCGGATCGCCAAGCCGGCGATCGCGAAGTTCACCGCCTCGGAGGACTATCCCGGCCCAGGCAGCGGCGAGGCCGACATCGTCGTCAACGAAGGCGACAGCGGGCGCCAGATCGCCTCGACCCTGGTGCGTGCCGACGTCATCAAGACGACGTCCGCGTTCGTGAAGGCCTCCAGCGACAGCCCACGACTCGCGCAGGCGATTCAGCCGGGCAGCTACACGCTGAAAGAGCAGATGAAGGCCATAGACGCCCTGAAGTGGCTGGCCGACCCCAAGCACCGCACCAATCCCCGCGTGACCATCCCTGAGGGGCTGTGGGCGAGCGAGATCTACAAGCGGTTGTCTAAGGCGACAGAGGTGCCTGTCAAGGACTATGAGTCCGCAGCCAAAGACGTCAAGGCTCTCGGGCTCCCGGCCGCCGCGAAGGGCAATGTCGAGGGCTGGCTCTTCCCCGCGACCTACGAGTTCCCGCCCAAAGCGACCGCCGAGCAGCAACTGAAGCTGATGGTGGCCAAGGCTGTCGAGGTGATGAAGGGCGAGAAGATCGACGAGGCCGACTGGGAGAAGACGATGATCCTGGCCTCCATCGTCGAGTCCGAGGCCGGGTCGAGCAATGACCGGCGCAAGGTCGCCCGCGTCTTCATCAACCGCCTCGAGCAGCCCACCGCCGGCACCGTCGGCCGCCTGGACTCCGACGCCACCGTATCCTACGGCGCCAAGCGGCGTGCCGTCGCGCCGACCGAGGCCGAGCGGGCCGACGCGTCGAATCCCTACAACACCAAGATCCACAAGGGCCTGCCGCCCGGCCCGATCTCGAATCCGGGCCGCGACTCCATCGACGCCGTCGCGCATCCGGCCGACGGGCCGTGGTTCTACTTCGTGACCGTCAACCCCTCGACGGGCGAGACGAAGTTCGCGGTGACTCTGGAGGAGCAGGTGAAGAATTCCGAGGAGTTCGTCGCCTGGTGCAAGAAGCACCCCGAAGCCAAGTGCTTCGGCTGACCCCTCGGGACTGACCTCGTGCCGCGGGCCTTCGTCCTCGGATCGCCGATCCGGCACTCGCTCTCGCCGGTCCTGCACCGCGCGGCCTATGCGTCGCTGGGGTTGACCGACTGGACGTATGACGCGGCTGACGTCGACGAGGCCGGCTTCCCGGCCTTCGTGGCCGGGTTGGGCGCGGACGTGCGCGGACTCTCGCTGACGATGCCGCTGAAGCAGGTGGCGTCCACCGTCGCGTCCCTCATGTCGGAACGCGCGCGGTTGGCGGGCGCGATCAACACGCTGGTCCGGCGCGCCGACGGCGGCTGGGACGCCGACAACACCGATATCGCGGGGATCGTGGCGGCCCTCGGGGGTGCCACGAGTTTGAGCGTGCGGTGGCGGGACGAGGCAGAAGCGCCGGGGCAGGAGACACGACCCTCGGTCGCAGAGCGACGCTCGGGTCGCGACTGCCCCTCTGCTTCCGCCTCGCCCCGCCACTTTCCTGACTCCTCACCTTTCGCACCCAACGCATCGCACAACAGGGTGGCCTCCTGGCGCGCGAACTCTGGAGCCGCGGATTCTCCGAGTGGGGTGATCCTTGGGGCGGGGGCGACAGCGCGGTCTGCGCTGATCGCGTTGCGGGAGTTGGGGTGCCGCCGGGTGACTGTGTGCGCGCGGAATCCGGAGAAGGCGTGGGCGTCGCTGGGGGAGCTGGCGGGGGGGCTCGATGTCGAGTTGACGGTCAGGGATTTGGCGGGGTGGCCTGGGGTGGCTGCGGGGCTCGTGGTCTCGACGCTCCCGGGGGCGGGTGCGCTGGGGGCGGCGGAGGTGCTGCGGGGGAGCGGGACTGGTCCGGGCGGCGTTCGGGGTTGCGGCCCGGGCGGCGGGGTCGTGGTGCTGGACGTGGTCTATGCGGGTTGGCCGACGCCCCTGGCGCGGGCGGCGGAGGCGGTGGGGGCTGAGGTGGTCAGCGGCCTCGACATGCTCGTGCATCAGGCGGTCGAGCAGGTGCAATTGATGACCGGGTTCCGGCCCGACGCGGGGGTGCTGCTGAAGGAAGGGTGGGCCGAACTGTCCCGCCGGGCGGCCCTGGGAGATTGAGGCGCGCCCCTGGGCGGTTGGTTCCGTCGGTGCGCATGGACGAAGGCGGAGGCTGTCGGGGGCGCGTGCGAGGATTCCGCACATGGTGCGTTGGCTGACCGCGGGTGAGTCGCACGGGCAGGCGCTCGTGGCGACGATCGAGGGCTTCCCGGCGGGGATCGAAGTGACCACGACCGACGTGCAGGGCGCCCTGGCGCGCCGGCGGCTCGGTTTCGGCCGGGGTGCCCGGATGGCGTTCGAGCAGGATGTCGTGACCTTCCTCGGGGGCGTCCGGCACGGGCTGACGATCGGTTCGCCGGTCGCGATCATGATCGGCAACAGTGAGTGGCCGAAGTGGCAGACCGTGATGGCCGCGGACCCGGTCAGCGATGAGGCGTATGCCGCGTCCGGTGACGTCAACGCTCCCCAGGAGATCGGGCGCAACCGGCCGTTGACCCGGCCGCGGCCGGGACACGCGGACCTGGTGGGGATGCAGAAATACGGCTTCGAGGATGCCCGCCCGATCCTCGAGCGGGCCTCGGCCCGCGAGACGGCGGCGCGGGTCGCGCTCGGCGAGGTGGCCGCGCGGCTGTTGGCGCAGGCATACGGGATCGGGCTGGTGTCGCACACCGTCGCGATCGGCACGGCGGCGCTCGCCGACGGTGCCGCCGTGCCCGAGCCCGGCGATGTGGACGCCCTCGATGCCGACCCGGTGCGCACCCTCGACGCAGCGGGGTCGGCAGCGATGGTCGCCGAAGTGGAAGCGGCGAAGAAGGACGGCGACACGCTCGGCGGGGTCGTCGAGGTGATCGCGTACGACGTGCCGCCCGGCCTCGGGTCGCACGTCCACTGGGACCGGCGCCTGGACGCGCGGCTTGCCGGTGCCCTGATGGGGATTCAGGCAATCAAGGGTGTCGAGGTCGGCGACGGATTCGCCACAGCGCGCCGGCGCGGGTCGCAAGCGCACGATGAGATGCAGCGCGACGCGGATGGCGTGATCCGGCGACGCACCGGCCGGGCCGGTGGGACCGAGGGCGGCATGTCCAGCGGCGGCATCCTTCGGGTGCGCGCGGCCATGAAGCCGATCTCGACGGTGCCGCGCTCGCTCGACACCGTCGACATTGCGGATCCCGACGCCGAGGCCAAGGCCATCCACCAGCGCTCGGATGTGTGCGCGGTGCCGGCGGCTGGTGTGGTCGCCGAGGCCATGGTGGCGCTGGTGCTGGCCGAGGCCTGCCTGGAGAAATTCGGCGGGGATTCCGTTGCGGAGACGCGACGGAACTTCGAGAGCTATCTGGCCGCGATCCCGGCGGGAATGCGCTCGTGGTGACGCGCCCGGTCGCCGTGCTCATCGGGCCGCCGGGATCGGGCAAGACCACGGTCGGCCGAACCCTGGCAGCACGGCTCAATGTGGCGCTTCATGACACCGACGCCGCGGTCGAGGTGGTCGCGGGCAAGACGATCGCCGATGTCTTCATCGACGACGGGGAGCCGGCGTTCCGAGCGCTGGAGCGGGCCGAGGTGGCCCGTGCGTTGGCCCAGGAGTCCGGTGTGCTCGCGCTCGGTGGCGGCGCGCCGATGGACCCGGCCACTGCCGACGCGCTCGCCGGTCATCGCGTCGTGATGCTCGACGTGGGCATCGCGGACGCGGCCAAACGGGTGGGCTTCGATCAGTCTCGGCCGCTGCTCGCCGTCAACCCGCGCGCCAGCTGGGTGGCGCTGATGAAGGAGCGCCGCCCGACCTATGAGCGACTCGCCCGCCATCGCGTGGACACCGCGGGGCGCACGCCCGAGGAGATCGCTGCCGAGATCGTGGCGTTGCTGCGCGCGGACGAGGGGCAGGCCTGATGGCCGAGCTCGCGCGGGTGCGGGTGGGCACGGCATACGACGTGGTGATCGGTCGCGGCATCCTGGAGGCGGCCGCTGACCTGGTGCCGGCAACGGCGACGCGTGCTCTTCTCGTGCACAGCGGCGCCCTGCCGGAGGTCGTCGCTCGCGTGCGGGACGCGCTCGACGCCCGGGGGGTCCGTGTGGTCGAAGGGCTGGTGCCCGATGCCGAGGCGGCGAAAACCCTTGCTGTGGCCGGAGATTTGTGGTCTCTGCTCGGGCGCGAGTCGTTCACTCGCACGGACGCCGTCGTCGGCGTCGGGGGCGGCACGGTCACCGATCTCGCCGGGTTCGTGGCGGCGTCCTGGCTGCGAGGCGTGCCCTTCGTCAACGTGCCGACGACCGTGCTCGCCATGGTCGACGCGGCAGTGGGTGGCAAGACAGGCATCAACACGGCCGAGGGCAAGAATCTCGTCGGCGCCTTCTACGAGCCGCTCGGTGTCGTCTGCGATATCGACGTGCTCGCGACGCTGCCGGAGCGCGACTTTGTCGCCGGGATGGCCGAGGTGATCAAGGCGGGCTTCATCGCCGATCCCCGCATCCTCGAGCTGGTCGAGGAGGACCCGGCCTCGGCAAGGGGGGTGGGCCGACATACCGTCGAATTGATCGGACGGGCCGTTGCCATGAAGGCCCGCGTGGTGTCGCAAGACCTGCGGGAGGCGGGGCTTCGGGAGATCCTCAACTACGGGCACACGCTGGGGCATGCGATCGAACAGCACGCCGGTTACACCATGCGCCACGGGGATGCCGTCGCGATCGGGATGGTTTTCGCGGCCGAACTCGCCCATCGCTCCGGGTTGATCGATTCCGCTTTGCTTGCGCGGCATCGCGACATCCTCAGCCTTGTCGGCCTGCCCACGACGTATGCCGGCGCGCCCCTCGACGCGCTGCTGGTCGCCATGGGACGCGATAAGAAGACGCGGGGTTCGACATTGCGGTTCGTGGTGCTGGAGGACCTGGCGCAGCCGACGCGACTGGTGGGTCCGGCCCCGGAACTCCTGCAGTCGGCCTACGACTCGCTTGGCACCACGGCCTGAACTGCCTCGTCGGTGGACGGCGCGGAGCCGCCGGCGGGCGCCGTCTGCGACATCAGCGCGGTGATCTCGTCGCGGATGCGCGGGCCGGGTGCCCCCCACGTCGGTTGGTAGCCATAGACCACGCGCAGCGGGGTACCCCGCCGGTTGCCGTCCATGATCTCCACGTCGTCGGCGTCGAGCAGGCTCGGATGCCACACGCCACACGCCTCGGACACCTTGAGCAGGTCGCGGCGAAGGGTGCGGATGTAGTTTGCGGCGCGCTCGGCCTTCAGGGTCGGGTCGAGGCCGCGCGCGAGCCATGTGCTCTGAGTGGCCACGCCGGTAGGGCAGTGGTCGGTGTGGCACTTCTGCGCCTGGATGCAGCCGATCGACATCATCGCCTCGCGGGCGACATTGACCATGTCCGCCCCCAGCGCGAACGCGACGAGTGCGTTGTCGGGCAGGCCGAGTTTGCCCGAGCCGATGAAGACGACGTCATCGCTGAGGCCGGCCTCGGCAAAGAGTGAGTAGACGCGGGCGAAGCCGACGCGGAAGGGGAGGGCGACGGCGTCGGTGAACACCAGCGGCGCCGCGCCCGTGCCGCCCTCGCCGCCGTCGACAGTGATGAAATCGACTCCGCGAGAACGACTTTGCATCTGGCCGGCGAGGCTCTCCCAGAAGCCCATCTCGCCGATGGCGGACTTGATGCCGACCGGTTTGCCGGTGGCCTGGGCTATCCGTTCGACAAAGTCGAGCATGCTGTCGACATCGTTGAACTCCGCGTGCCGCGACGGGCTGGCGCAATCCTTGCCCAACGGTATGCCGCGAATCTCGGCGATCTCGGGGGTGATCTTGGCGGCGGGCAGCATGCCGCCGAGGCCGGGCTTGGCGCCCTGGCTCAGCTTGATCTCGATGGCCTTGACGGGAGCGGACTCGACGACGCGCATGAGCGTGTCGAGGTCGAAACGCCCCTCGTCGTCGCGGCAGCCGAAGTAGGCGGTGCCGATCTGGAGGGTCAGGTCGCCGCCTTGGCGATGATGGGCGGACAGGCCGCCTTCCCCGGTGTTGTGCAGGCAGCCCGCGAGCTTGGCGCCGCCATTGAGCGCGGCGATCGCATTGCCGGACAGTGAGCCGAAGCTCATGGCCGAGATGTTGACGACCGAGTCCGGGCGGAAGGCGTCACGGCGCCCGCGGGGGCCGCCGAGGATCTTGCCGCAGGGCAACCATACGTCATCCGCGGCGTGCGTGCCGGTGGGGGCGGCCACGGGGGCGAAGGTGTGGTGCTTGAAGATCACGTATTCGGCGTTCTCGACGTCGTTGTCGGTGCCGAAGCCGGTGTAGTTGTTCTCCATCTTGGAGCTGGCATAGATCCACGAGCGCTGGTCGCGGCTGAAGGGCCGCTCCTCGTCATTGCCGGTCACGATGTACTGGCGCAGCTCCGGACCGATCTCCTCCAGCGCGAACCGGGCGTGCGCGATGACCGGGAAGTTGCGCATCAAGCTGTGGCGCTTCTGGGTCAGGTCATGGGCGGCGACTCCGGCGATGCCGGCGGCAACTGCGGACAGCACAACCTTGGGCTTCATGGCGACATGATGCCCGTTTTCGGATGCCTGCGGGCGCGGCGCAGCAGCCGTGCTTTCGACCGACTGAATTTGTGCCTCGACCGGAGGGAGCGTCAGGGGGTGTCCGGGGTGGCCTTCTTGGTGGTGCGCTTGGCCGGGGTCCGCTTGGTTGTCGCGCGCTTCGCAGTGGCCTTCGACGCGGCGCGCTTCTGGGGCGCCTTCGTGGCCGCCGCCTTCGCGGGCGCGGCCTTCGTGGCGGGCGCCTTCGTCGCGCGCGCCTCCGGCGGCGCGGCGAGGCCCAACTCGGCCTCGAGGCGGGCCAGCTCCTCGCCGGTGTAGACGGCCAGGCGCTGCAGGCTGGGCAGGGCGTCCCGGTCACCGATGAAGCCGAAACACAGCGTCCCGCCATAGCTCTGGCAGGTGATATTCAGGGCCATCCCGTGGATCGGGATGGACACCGGGTAGTCGGCCTCCAGGCGCGCCCCGCGGAAGTAGAGCACCTCCCGCGGACCGGGCACATTCGAGACGCACAGGTTGAAGGTGAACGGCATCGGCGTCTTCAGCCCGGTCATCGCCGCCAGGATCTGAGTCCCCGCGGGCGCCATCAACAAGGCGCTATAGGCCAGGATCGACTCCTGCGGGAGGTTGACCAGTTGGTCCTTGGCCTGCCGCGTCGAGCGGGCGATCACGCCCAGGCGCTCCACCGGGTCCGCGACATCGGTGCCCATCGTGCTGAGGATCGCCCCGACCGCATTGCCGCCGCCGACATCGCCCTTCGGGCGCACATTGACGGGCAAGAACGCGACGAGCGGCTTCTCGCCCAACTGCCCCTGTTCGCCGAGGAAGCGCCGCAACCCCCCACCACAAATGGTCAGCACGACGTCGTTGAGCGTCGCCCCGCCGGCCTTCGCCGCCGCGGTCAGACGACTGATGTCGTATTGCTGCGTGGCAAACCGGCGATTGCGCCCGATCTTGGAGTTGAGCACCGAGTGCGGCGCTTCGTGAGACGAGACCAAATGCTTGAACTCCCCGTCGCGCCGCAACTGCAGCTTGACGATCGACATCGCGAGGTCGGGCACCGACTTGGTCACGTTCACCGCCCGCGACAGCACCGCACCGACATCGGCCAGCGGCGAGGACTTCCCGGTCGATGCGGACCGCTCCCGCTTGGGCGGCGGCACCGCGAAGAACATCTGCTCAGAGCGTGACGAGGGATCCGGTGACATCGACCGGTTGAGCAGTTGGATCGCGCTATACCCATCGACCAGTGCATGGTGGAACTTCACATAGAGCGCGAACCGCCCACCCTCGAGCCCCTCGATCAGGTGCATCTCCCACGGCGGCCGGGTCAGATCCAGCGGGTGTGAGTGCAGCCGGGAGACGAGGATGCCCAACTCGCGCTCGTCGCCCGGATGCGGCAGCGCGGAGCGGCGCACGTGATAGGTGATGTCGAAGTCCGGGTCCTCGACCCACTGGTGTGCCGGGTTGAGCAGGAAGCCCGGCGTCTTCAGTTTCATATTCCACGGCCGCTGCACCGCCGTCTCGGTATGGATCTCGCGCACCAGGGCCCGCAGGAAGTCCTCCGGCGCATCGGGCGCGGGCGTGAACGGCAGCAGCCCCCCGACGTGCATCATCGTCTGGGGCGTCTCCCCGTAGAGGAACATCGCATCCATCGGGGTCAACCGCTTCGTCGTCATGGGCCCATTGTTCCCGACGCGTGCGCCCCGCGGGAGTCCTCGCCCCGATGCCCCGGAACACCCCGTCCACTCGGTAGCTTCGGACCCACCATGACTACGGACAGCACCATCAGCCACGGCCCCCCGAAGCCCGGCCCGCGGGCTTGACCCCGCTCCGGACGCGACGCGCCGGACGCGCCTCTGGCGCCCGCTTCTCGGTCTCGTCGCGATCCTCGGGCTGCCGATCGTGCTCGTGTATGCCGTCGGCCAACAGAATGCGGCCAGCGGCCCGGACGTCCTCGCGCGCACGTATGCCGATCACCTCGCCGCCGGGCGTGCCTCCGCCGCGGCCGCGATGGTCGCGCCGGTCGCCACGTCGGGCGCCACCATCGACCCGGCGCCGCTCAGCGACACGGTCCTGCGCGATGCCCTCGAACGGATCACGGTCAACGAGGTCGTCGTCGACGACGCCGACGAGACGAAGGTCGGCGAGAACGCATCGGCACGGATCGCGTACACCCTGCGCGGTCAGCTCAATCACGTCCAGCTCCGGGTCAACCGACTGCCGAACACCTGGGGCGTGCTGCGTCACTGGCAACTCGCCGAGGACTTGGCCATGCCGGTAATCATCGAGACCAATGTCGACACCATCGCGTCGGGGCGGCTGGGCGCGGCCACCATCCCGGTCAGCGGGCCGGGCCTCCAGGGCTTTCCCCAGCACCGCTTCATGCTGTATCCCGGCGTCTATCACGTCACCGGGATCGACAGCCCCTGGATCCGTGCCGTCCGCGATGTTGCTGTCGATGACAACCGGACCCGCTACCTGTCCGAGACCTCCCCGACCGCTCAGGTCTGGTACGAACCGACCGCTGCCCTGTGGGACCGGGTGCGATCCGATGCCGACCGCCAGGCGCGGGCGTGCGCGGCCGCCGGGGCCGACATGGTCGTCAAGCGCTGTCCGATGGCCATGGCGCAGCGCAACGACCGGGGCACGCTACGGGTGGTCACGATGCCGACGATCACCTCGCTCGGCGCCGTTCAGACCGAGTATCGAGCAGATGGCACGACCGCGCCCATGTGGCAATTCCAGTCCGCCACCAACGGCGAGTTCACCTACACCGGTGGGGGCAAGGTCGAGGCCGGCCACGAACCATTCGACACGAACGGCAGCGTCCGGTTCACCCCGGACGGGCAGCAGGTCACCGTCCAACTGGCCTCGCGCTGAGGCTCCGGCCCGGCCCCAGGCGCGCGTCGGCCTGTTCCAGCCTGGCCGCTCCGTAGCGGCGCCGGGTTTACCATGGTGACGATCCTGACCAGACCCTCCACGTGGGTGGCGCGTGTCCACGCGCGCCCACGGCATACGAAAGCGATTTCCGCGTGGCGACCACCAACGACCTGAAGAACGGGCTCGTCCTCAACATCGACAGCCAGCTCTGGACCGTCATCGAGTTCCAGCACGTCAAGCCGGGCAAGGGTCCGGCCTTCGTGCGGACCAAGCTCAAGAACGTCCTGTCGGGCAAGGTCGTCGACAAGACCTTCAACGCCGGCGTCAAGGTCGAGACGGCCAATGTGGACAAGCGCACGATGCAGTACCTCTACAACGACGGCACCGACTTCGTGTTCATGGACCCCGACACCTACGACCAGATCTCGGTCAGCCCGCAGATCGTCGGAGACGCGGCGAAGTACATGCTGGAGAACCAGGACGCGATCGTGGCCCGCAACGATGGCAATGTCCTTTACATCGAACTCCCGGCGTCGGTCGTGCTGGAGATCAGCTACACCGAGCCGGGCCTGCAGGGCGACCGCTCCACCGGCGGCACCAAGCCGGCCACGCTGGAAACGGGCGCCGAGATCCAGGTCCCGCTCTTCCTCGAGACCGGCACCAAGGTCAAGGTCGACACGCGCGACGGCTCCTACCTCGGCCGCGTCAACTGATCGTCCGCGACAGATAGGAGGCCCGTATGGCGGCACGCACCAAGGCGCGCAAGCGCGCCCTCGACCTGCTCTTCGAGGCCGAGGCGCGGGGCGTCAATGTCGGCGACCTTTTGCACGAACGGCTCGCCACGCCGGTCACCCAGGCGCCATTGAATCCGTATACGGCGACCCTCGTCGAGGGCGTCGTCGGGCACTGGCGCGAGATCAACGAGCTGCTCGACACCTACAGCCAGGGCTGGCCGGTCGCGCGGATGCCCGCGGTGGATCGGGCGATCCTGCGGCTCGGGGCGTATGAAGTGCTCTACAGCACCGAGGTCCCCGAGAAGGTCGCCATCGCCGAGGCCGTCGGCCTAGCGAGTGAGCTGTCCACAGACGAATCGCCGAAGTTCGTCAACGGTCTGCTCGCCCGGCTCGTGCAGGTCAAGCCGACCCTGGCCTGACGCAAGGACCTCAGGGCCGCGCAGCGAGACGTTCGATCTTGCCCGGCTCGCCGGCGACGACGAGCAGGTCGTAGGGCGTGACCTTGGTGTGGGCCTGGGCATAGACGAAGTCTTTGCCCGGGGCCTTCAGGCCCACGACAGTCACGCCATACCGCCCGCGGATCTCGGACTGGCTCAGTGTGAAGCCCTGGGTCTCCAGCGGCGGGCGCATCGTCGCGATCGCGAAGTCGTCCTCGAAGGGCATGTATTCGATCATCCGGCCGCTGAGCAGGCGAGCCACTCGGCGCCCGGCGTCACCTTCGGGATAGACGACGTGATGGGCGCCGATGCGCTCCAGGATGCGACCGTGGCTCGTCGTGACCGCCTTCGCCCAGATCTGCGGGCAGCCGAGGTCGACGAGATTCGCCGTGGCCAGCACGCTGGACTCGACGCTCCCGCCGATGCTGACGACCGCCATCGGGAAGTCCCTGGCGCCCAGTTGTTCGAGCGCCTCCAAGTGGGTCGCGTCGGCCTCGATCACGTGGGTCAGGCGCGGGGCCCACTCCTGCACCAGGACCGGGTCACGTTCGATGGCGAGCACGTCATGGCCGAGAGCGGTGAGCGCTTGCGCGGTCGCGGCACCGAACCGGCCGAGCCCGATCACCATGACCGGCTCGTGACTGAGCTTGTCCTTAGCCAATGATCGGCCTTTCCTCGGGGAGTCGATAGAGGTGGCGCCGCTCTCGCAGGGCGAGGGCAGCGCCGACCGTCATGGTGCCGGTGCGCCCTATGAACATCAACAAGGTCAGCACATATTTGCCGGCATCCGGAAGTTCGGCGGACAGGCCAGTGGACAGGCCACAGGTCGCAAAGGCGCTGAGCACTTCGAACAGGACGCGATCGAGCGATTCATGGGTCAGCTCGGTGACGATCATCGACCCGATCAGGACGATCGTGGCACCGAGCATGGTCACGGCGACCGCGAGCCGCAGGCTGCTAGCCGGAACTCGTCGAGAGAAGACCTCGACATCACGATCACCGCGGGCCTCGGCCACGACTGCCAGGAAGAGCACGGCCAAAGTGGTGACCTTGATGCCGCCGGCGGTCGAGACCGGCCCGCCGCCGACAAACATCAAGGCATCGAGCGAGAGCATGGTGGTGTGGTTCAGGTCGCCGACCGGCACCGTGTTGAAACCCGCGGATCGAGGCATGACGGCCATGAACAGGGCGTCGAGAGCCTTGTCGCTGACCGAGTGCGGCCCCATGGTGGCTGGATTGCGCCACTCGAGCGCGAGGAAGAGCACGATCGACCCCGCGATGAGGATGCCCGTCGTGGCCAATGTGAGCTGGGCGTGCAAGCCCCAGGTGCGGGGCCGGCGCCAGCGATGCCGAAGCACTTGCAGGACCGGGAAGCCGACGCTGCCGAGGAACACCCCGACGATCAGCGGCACCTGCAGCCACCAGTCGCCCGGGTGGGTCGGCAGGCCCCCCGGATGGACCACGATGCCGGCGTTGTTGTAGGCCGAGATCGCATAGAAGAGGGAGTGCCACAGCGCCGGCCCGACCCCTTCGCCGTCAGTCAGGAAACGCGGCACCAGAACGACGAAGACGAGCCCTTCGATCAGGAGCGTGGTGCCGACGACAACCTTGAGCAGCTCGGCCAACTCGCCGAGGCGCTCGGTCTTGGTCTCTCGCGCCGCCAGCACGCGGTAGCCCAGGCCCATCCGACGCGAGACGACGATGCCCAGGATCGAGGCCAAGGTGATGATGCCCAGGCCGCCGACCGCGATCGCGGACAAGATGACGACATGCCCGAAGCCCGACCAGTAGCTGCCGGTGTCGTGGACGGTCAGTCCCGTCACACAGACCGAGGACACGGCGGTGAACAAGGCATCGACAAAGCGCGCCCGCTGGCCGGTCTCGGTGGCGCGGGGAAGCAGAAGCAGCGAGGTAAAGGCGAGATTGACGAGGGTGAAGATGTACAGCACGAAGCGTGCCGGATGCGCCTTGGCGCGTTCGGCCATCCGTCCCTGCGTCGAGCCGGCCGCGAGTCTGCGTCGTCGTGGCACCACAGGACCCTATGCCGAATCCTTCCGAAAGCGGGACGCCGACGCGGCCCACGACCTAGCCTGAGGCGGTGCGCTTCCGCTCGGCCGCCGTCGACGGGGTGACGGTCTTCGCCGTGACTGGGGTCAACACCGTCTCCTTCGGGTTGCGCGTGTCCGTCCGCGCCCGGCGCGGACTGCTCGGCTTCGCGGTGCAACGACGTGCCCCCGGCGGTCGCTGGCGGTATGTCGAGGGCTTCAAGGTCTTCCGCTCGGTGGTGCCCGATCCCGAGCCGGGAGCGAGCCACTCCACACACGCCCACCCCATCCAGTCGCTTGTCTGGGACGACTTCACCGTGCAGGCGGGGACGGCATACGGCTATCGCTTTATCCCCGTCCGCGGCACACCGGCGCAGCCGGCGTATGGCCGCCCGGTCGCCATCGAGGTGTCCGCCGAGCCACGCGAGTCGGAGGTCCACGACATCCATTTCAACCGGGGTGTCGCATCCAGCCAGTTCTATGCCCGTCGCTTCGGCAACCTCAGGCCCGACGAGCTCGCGACGCCCGCGCTGCGTCAACTGGCGATGGACTGGCTCAGCCGGGATCTCGATGAGGCGCTCATCGCGTTCATCCGGTCCGCCGGCCCCGGCGATGCGCTTCGGGGCGCGTTCTACGAATTCAGTTATGGGCCCGTGCTTTCCGAGTTCCGCGCGGCGATCGATCGCGGCGTCGATGTGCAACTCGTCATCGACCTGAAGGAGAACGAGCACTGGGAGAACAAGAAGCAGGACGACGGCACGCGAAAACGCACGTGGGTCGAGAGCACGCCGCGCGTTGCGAATCTCGCGGCCATCGTGGACGCCGGGTTGCCCGACACCGCGCTCCTCCCGCGGGTCAACCGGCGCGCCGAGATCCAGCACAACAAATTCCTCGTTTTGGTGCGCGCAGGGTCGCCGGTGGCGGTTTGGACCGGATCGACGAATCTGACGACCGGCGGCATTCACGGGCAATCGAATGTCGGTCACCTGGTGCGGGACTCGGGACTCGCGGCCGACTTCCTCGCCTATTTCTCCCTCCTGGCGAACGACCCGGGCGCGCGGCCGGGGGAGGGGCGCAGCGAGAACATCGAACGCAACCGCGAGTACGAGTCGGCGGTGCTGGCGCTGAGTCCAACGCCGGCCGCGCGGTCGGATATCGGCACCGGGTGCCGGGCGATCTTCAGCCCGCGGCCCGGACCCGAGCCGCTTGCCCTGTATGCCGATCTGCTCGCCCACCCGCAGTCCCTCGCGTGCGCGACCTTCGCCTTCGGGATCGCTCAGGAGCTGAAGGACGTTCTGGCGCAGGGAGATTCGTCCAGTCCGCTGCGGTTCTTCCTCCTGGAGACGCCGGATCGGACTCGCCCCGGCGCGCCGCGGATCGAACTCGATGCGAGCAAGAACATCTACCAGGCGTGGGGAAGCGAACTCGGCACCCCGCTGGGGCAATGGGTTGCCGAGACCACCACCCGCGAACTCGGCCTCAATGTTCATGTCGCCTTCATCCACAACAAATTCCTGCTCAGTGACCCCCTAGGCGACGACCCGATCGTCGTGACCGGATCGGCGAACTTCTCGCGCGCCTCGTGTGTGGACAATGACGAGAACATGGTGGTCATTCGTGGGGACCGGCGGGTCGCGGACATCTATTTCACCGAGTTCAACCGGCTCTTCTTCCACTACTACTTCCGGTCCGTCGTCGAATCGCGCTCGCGGACCGACCGGGCGGGGGCGCGGCGGGCGGCACCTGCGGCGCTCGATCTGAGCGAGGACGACCGTTGGCTGGAGAACTACGGCCCCGGCAGCCTTCGCACGAAGCGCGCCGAGCAGTTCATCACCATGTCGGGTGCCCGGCTCTCGCTCCCCGCCGAACCGTGAGGGCGCGGCTGCGTATCCTGCCCGGATGACCTCCGCCTCGCGTCTGCGGGTCACCAGCGTGCGGTATGCCCATCCCGCCGACCGCGCGCACCTCTCCTCAGCGATCGCGGCGCTGAGCGATGGCCTCCCGATCGCCTCGGTCCTGGTGGTGGGCACGCCGACGGCCGGCTTCGCCGTGGTCGTCGACGACGCCGGATCGTTGCGGCTGGCCGGTGTGCGCGTGTCCGCGGAGGTCGCTGGGCTCGGAGTCGAGGAGATGCTGATCCGCGCCGCGCTCGGCCTGATGCTCGATGCCGGGCAGAAGCACGTCGCCGTGACGGCGACGGCCGATGCGGACCCGGTCATCAGAACCGTCGTCGCCGGTATGCCGGTGCCCGACCCGCTTGCGGATTCCCCCGTCGCGATCCCTGCGGTCAGCGTGATCCCCGTGCGCGAGGTGGCCGGCCGCCTTGAGGTGTTTGTCCAGTACCGCGTCAGCACCATGGATTTCGCGGCCGGGGCCGTGGTCTTTCCGGGCGGCCGCATCGACCCCGGCGACCGACAAGCAGGTGCCGCACTAGCGCTCCCCGCGACGCTGGTGGCCGAGCACGGTGCGCGGTGGGGGAGAACGGCATACGGTCATTTGGGGTCCGCCGAGGAGGCGGCACGCACGCTGCTGGCCACGGGCATCCGGGAGGTCGCGGAGGAGACGGGAGCCGTCCTCGACCCCGCTCGGCTGGTCCCGTGGGACGACTGGATCACTCCGATCGGGATGCCTAAACGCTTCGATGTACGCTTTTTCCTCTATCCGGTCGAGGCAGCTGAAACGGCCAGCTTCGGTCATACGACCACGGAGGCGCACCGCTCCGGGTGGGCCGGCGTTTCAACCCTCGTCGATCGAACGGAGGCGCGCGAGCTGGTATTGCTGCCGCCGACGCGAACCATCCTCGACGAGCTCAGTGCGCTCGGCTCAGTCGCGGGCGCCCTGTCCCTGACGCCGGTCCTCAGGCCGGTGCGGCATGACATTGCCGCGCGCCGACCACGCCGCTGACGGCCTCGGGTCGCTACGGTCGGGCGATGGGAGAGACACCGAAGCGACTGCGTCGCCTTGCCACCATCACTGCGCTGACCGGATTGGCCGTTTCCGGCGCCTACCCTGCGCTCGCCGGGCCGGGTGACGGCGGCGCCGATGCCGGGGCGCCGCCGACGGTGATGATGCCGACGGGCGGCGGTTACGAGTTCGAGACGCTCCAGGCATTCGCCAAGATGGCGATCTCGCGGGCCGGAGACACGACCGTCGATCTCGTGGTCGTGCCGTCCGCCTATGGCGACGACTGGCCGAGCCGACCCGAGAACATCGCCCTTGCCAAACAGCGCACCCAGGAGGTGCAGGACGCCTGCACTGCGGTCGTGCCCGCCGGGATGCGGTGCGTCGGCCGACTGGCCCTTCTGCTCAATCGAGCCGACGCTCTGAAGACGTCGAACTCGGCCGCTTTGCGCAGCCCGAGCCTGGACGGCATCTATGCCCTCGGCGGCGACCAGGGGATCGCGATGAAGGTGCTGGCGAACTCGCCCGCGGAAACGGCGATGACGGCGGCGGTCAAGCGGGGCGTGCCCTTCGCCGGCACCAGCGCTGGGGCAGCGATCGAGTCGACCTCGATGATCAACGGTTATGTCGGCGATTATGGTGCCGCGCAAGGACTTCGGCGCGGCTCGACGCTGATGTGGTGGGGCAATGACGGCGACCGGCAGCGCGGCCTGGTCTTCGGGTCGCAGCGGGCGATCTACGATCAGCACTTCTATGAGCGGGGCCGGTTCGGCCGGTCGCTGTCGACGATTGCCACCGCCGACGAGCGGTTCGGCGGCACGAGCCCCGTCGGGGTCGGCGCCGATTATGCGACCGGTGTCGTCAACTACGGCGACCGGACGCTGACGCAGGTCTTCGGCCTGTCCGGGGTGGCGACCATCGACTACGAGAGCCTGAACGCCACCCACCGGTGGGTCGGCACCGAGCGCTGGCTCTCGGCGCGGAAGGTCAAGGTCAACCTGCTCACCGAGAACACCGACTATGACCTGGTGACCCGGCGGATGACCCGCGGCGGCGCCACCGTCGGCGCGGTGACGGGGCGCGCCTGGGTGGTGCCAAGGGCGTCGGCCACCGGCACGGTCTATCTCGGCGGTGGGGTTCTCGGCGGCTCCAATGTGGTGCCGAGCGTGGTCAAGGATGCGGCGGCCGCGAGCGCCGATCCAGCGAAGGCCCGACTGCTCATCATCTCCGCCGACACCCGCTCGACCGCCGCCGCCTACGGCACCAAGGTCAAGGAGGCCGGATGGATGGGCCACGTCGACACTGTGACCTATGGCGACAGCGGCTGGATGGGCACCGATGTCACGACGTATGACGCGGTCCTCCTCGTCGCGGTCTCCCCGCCGCAGGCGGCCAAGGCCTTCCGCGATGCGAGCTTCCGCGCCCTCGCCGCGACAGCGGCTGCCGCGGCGCCGGTGTTCTTCGCGGACGGCCCCGCAGCGGCCTACGCCGGCGCGCGGTGGTCACCCAATGCCCGGCCGAACGGCGACAACTACGAGGAGGTCTCCGGCCTGGCGTTCAAGACGACCGAGGCGAAATGGCAGCGCGGTCTCGGAGTCGTCTCCGCAACCGTCGTCCCGGCGCTGAACACCGATTACACCTGGGGCCGGCTTTTCAACGGCGTGGCCGTGGCCAAGGGGCAACTCGGTCTCGGCATCAATGCCGGCACGGCGATCCGTTTCCAGGGCAATGACATCCGCGTCGTCGACGGGGCTGTCGTCGTGGCCGACGGCCGGGACGCCTCGACCTGGGCCTCCTCGAACGGGACGCTCGGTGCCGCCGGACTCGTGGTCGACACCTTCGGTCCGGGGGAGCGCCTGGCCCGCTGACGCGTTCCTATTACCGTCGAGTGGCCGATTCAGCCCCGTCGAGTGGCCACGGTCGCGGAGCGACCTGGGCCACTCGACGGGGCTGAATCGGCCACTCGACGGGGCTGGGGGTCAGCTCGGGCGCTTGGCGAACGCCCAGGCCGAGACATTGGCTGTGTCCTCGGCCCCGAAGAAGGGCTCCCACAGCGAGAAGCGGTCGGTGCTGAAGTCGGTGTCGCCGTCATCCGCGGTTCCGCCGACCTTGTCGGGGCCAGCCTGGAACATCCGCCAGAATCCGCGGCCACCGCTGTCCATCAGCGAGGAGACGAGGTTGCCGTTGTCGGTGTGGAAGTTGCCGATGTAGTGGCCGGCCTCGTGCGAGACGACATTCCCGATCGCCCGGCCGACGAACTTCACTCGCGGCGTCTTCGTGCCGATGTAGGAGTTGAGCGACACCACGGAAAGGGGGTTGCCGGCGACCGGCGCGCTCATCATGTCCAGCAGCACCAGAGCGGTCTCCGCACGCTCGAAGTTGCCGGGGTCGATGCTTTGGGCGATGCCGACCGTCTCGATGCCGGACTCGCCGATGGTGCCGCCGATGATGATCCGCGAAACGCCGGGGCGGCCGAAGGTGTCGGGCGCACGCAAGCCGTTGACGACCTTGACCGAGAAGCCCGGAATGCCGCGCCGGGCCAGATCGGCTAGGAGATTTTCGGTCGCGGTCGCGGTGATCTGTTCGGCGAGTGCAGGCAAGTCGGCTTCGGTGAGCCCCCAGCCGGCGAGGAAGGACTTCAGCGGGGAGAGCTTGGCGCGCGGGTTGTCGCCTCCGAAGATCGAGGTGTCGATGACGGCACCGTCGAAGTCGAGGTAGATCGTTTGCGGCGTTGCCGACTCGGATCCGCCGGGCCGGTAGACCTCGACGGTGTTGGTGTAGCGGCCGACGCCGTTTTCGGTGATCACGCCATACCAGCCATCGGCCTCGGCGACATAGGCGACAGTGGCGTTGCCGCCGCCCGGCAGCGGGCTGGCCTCGGGATAGATGAAGGAGAGGTCGGCGTCGGTGGCGCCCGTGACGTACTGCGCGTCCCACCTCTGCACGGAGACCCGCTTCGCCTGCCCGGCAACGGACGCGCCGAGCACATCTCCCTTGCGCAAGTGCACGACCACCGCGTCACGGTCGCTGCGCCAGGAACCGAGGTTCAGCGAATATCGCGTGGTGGGGCCTTGACCGGTCCCGGATCCGGAGTCGAAGGAGTCCTTCTGCCACATGGATCCGAGCGTCACTTGCACATAAAAGGTCCCGCCCGTTGTCGTGTAGTAGGTCGCCGCCTGCGCGTCCCCGCCGCCCGGCACCTGCCAGCCGAGTGCCAACAGCGTGCCCGTCGCGTCGGCGATCATGGTGGTCGCGTACTCATCCGCTCCGCTCAGTTCCGCGCGAATGGTCTCGCCCGGTTTTGCGGTGACGGCATACCAGTCGAAGTCGCCGCTCTTGTCGCCGCGGGTGCCGTGCGGTCCGTCGCCGATCGTGCCCGTGACCGTGATCCGGCCATTGCCGGCGATCCCGGTCTGGCGAGCCAAGGGGATCGCCCCGTCGTCCTCCGCCGACGGCGTCAGTTGGCGGGCGGTGGGCGAGAGGTCGGCCAAAGCGCCTGTGACGACCATCCGGTTGCGTGCCCCAGCCGCCGTGCCGAAGGGCGTGACCCGCTCACCGGTCCACGTGGTGTCATTGCGCCCGCCGACACCGGCCGGCTCCTTCTCGCGATAGGTGAGTACCGGGCTCAACCGGCCGCCCGGCGAGGCCGCCGCCTGGACCGCGGCCGACGGCGCGGCGCGGCCCTGGCTGCGCTCAGTGAGCACGCGCCGCCAGGACATCATGTCCACGCCGTGGAGGTCCGGCAGATAGCTGATCACCGGGTTCGCACCGGTTGCACCCGTCCCTGGCCGGGCGAGCTGCCTACCCGCATTAAGGCGGGCCTCCTCGACGGGCGTCAGTTCTCCTGACTCGGTCGTGGCGGCGCGCGGGGCGGCGCTGCCCGCTGCCACCGACGCCATCCCGATCGCGGTGCCGCTCAACGCGAGAGTCAGCGCTCCCGCGGCCACCATCCGTGCTCGTGCCATCGCCATGTCACCTTTCCCCTGCCGGACGAGGCCGCCTCCATGCGGCCTGCTATGGACCCTAGGCAAGCCCCACCAACAGTGGCATCCGCAGGACTACTCATCCGCCAGGCCGTGGACCCCGTGCGACCCAGGACGCCGAGCGTCGTAGAGTGTCCCCTCGGTAGACATCCTTTAACGACCTGTCCGGCGAGGCAGGGAAGGAGGTCGCACGCGTATGACGCGCGCCGACATGACGGTTCCCGCGGGCCACCCGATCGACCCCGACGGGCGCACGGTGCTTTCCGCTCCCGAGATCTCTCGGTGCTTGCGACGCATCGCGCACGAGATCCTCGAACACAACAAGGGCGCCACCGACCTGGTCCTGCTCGGCATCCCGAGCCGCGGCGTGGAATTGGCTAGCCGTCTCGCCGCGATGATCGCCGAGGTCGAGGAGTGCGGCCCGATCCCGGTCGGCGACCTCGACATCACCATGCACCGCGACGACCTGCGCCGGCAACCGACGCGGGCGCCCATGCGCACGGTCATACCGGCCGGGGGGATCGACGGCAAGGTCGTCGTGCTCGTCGACGATGTCCTCTACTCCGGCCGCACCATCCGGGCGGCGCTGGACGCGCTCGCCGATCTCGGCCGGCCGCGCGCGGTCCGGCTGGCTGTGTTGGTGGACCGCGGCCACCGGGAGTTGCCGATCCGCGCCGATCATGTGGGCAAGAACCTCCCGACCTCGCATCAGGAGAAGGTGCAGGTCCGCTTGGCCGGCTTCGACGGAGGCGAGGACATCGTCCGGATCGCTTCCGGCGCAACGGTATTGGGGGACCCGGCATGACCAAGCACCTGCTGTCCTCGGCGGATCTGACCCGCACGGACGTCGAGGCCATCTTGGCCACAGCCGCGTCGATGCACGACGTCCAGCGCCGTGAGGTCAAGAAGCTGCCGACCCTGCGCGGACGCACGATCATTAACTTCTTCTTCGAGGACTCCACCCGCACCCGCAGTAGCTTCGAGATCGCCGGCAAGTGGATGTCGGCGGACACCATCAACCTCTCGGCCAAAGGGTCCTCGACGTCCAAGGGGGAGTCGCTGCGCGACAGCGTCCAGACCATCAACGCGATGGCTGTCGACGCACTCGTCATCCGGCACAACCAGAGCGGCGCCTGCCAGCAGGTGGCCGGGTGGGTCGATGCGAGCGTCATCAATGCCGGTGACGGCACGCATGAGCACCCGACGCAGGCCCTGCTGGACGCCTACACCCTCCGCTCCCGCGTCGGTCAGCTGGACGGTAGGCACGTAGCGATCGTCGGCGATCTGACCCACAGTCGCGTCTTCCGCAGCAATGTCATCACCTTGGCCAGCCTGGGCGCGCGGGTGACCGTGGTCGCGCCGCCGACCCTCATGCCCGCCGGCATGAGGGACTGGGCCGACCGCGACGGCTTCGCGACCTCGTGGGATCTGGACGAGGTGCTCGACGACGACACGCCGGATGCCGTCATGATGCTGCGCGTCCAGCACGAGCGGATGAGCGGCGGCTACTTCCCGACCGCACGCGAGTACACCGTCGGCTACGGGCTGACGCGCCCCCGTCTCGCCCGGCTGCTCGACCGCAAACCCGAGGCGGTCGTGATGCACCCCGGACCGATGAACCGCGGCCTGGAGATCAGCGCGGATGCCGCCGAGTCGGGGGCGTCGATCATCCTCGACCAGGTCTCGGGCGGCTTGGCGGTGCGGATGGCCGTGCTCTATCACCTGCTCGCCGGCGAGGAGACTGCCGCATGAGTGACCTGCTGATCACCGGGGCCACGCTCCACGTCACCCGTGCGGCCGGCGACGCTGGCGAACCGCGCCCGGGCGAGACGGCGGATGTCCTGATCCGGGACGGTCGGATCGCCGAGATCGGTCGGATCGCGGACGCGCCCGACGGGGTGACGTGCTTGGCCGCCGACGGACTCGCACTGCTGCCGGGCTTCGTGGACCTGCATACCCATCTGCGAGAACCGGGACGCGAGGACGCCGAAACGATCGCCAGTGGCTCGGCAGCAGCGGCCGCCGGCGGCTTCACCGCGATCCTGGCGATGGCCAACACTTCCCCAGCGACCGACACCGCAGAGGCCGCCGAACTCCTCCTCGACCGCGGGCGGACGGTCGGCCTTGCCGACGTCCAGCCCGTCGGCGCCGTCACCAAAGGTCTTGCGGGAGAAGAGCTTGCCGAGCTGGGCCTGATGGCCCGCTCCCGCGCTCGAGTGCGCTTCTTCTCCGATGACGGGCGCTGTGTCCAGGACGCCCGCGTGATGCGGCGGGCGCTGGAATACCTCAAGCCCTTTGGCGGGGTGATCTCCCAACACGCCCAGGACGCGAACCTCGCCGGGGCGAGCGCGTGCTGCCACGAGGGCGAGATCTCGGGGCGACTGGGCCTGCCCGGCTGGCCGGCGGTGGCCGAGTCCGCGATTGTCGCGCGCGATGTGCAACTGGCCCGGCATACGGGCTCGCGAGTCCATGTGGCGCACGTCTCCACAGCGGAATCGGTCGAGGTCATCCGGTGGGCCAAGAACCACGGCATTGCCGTCACCGCGGAGGTCACTCCGCACCACCTGGCTCTCGGCACTGAGTTGGTGCGCGGCTACGATCCGGTCTTCAAAGTCAACCCGCCGCTGCGCCCGCGTGAGGACCAGGAGGCGCTGCGCGAGGCGCTGGCCGACGGGACCATCGACGCGGTCGCCACGGACCACGCCCCGCACGCCCGGCACGACAAGGAGCACGCGTTCGAGGCGGCGGCCTTCGGGATGCTCGGCCTAGAGACCGCGTTCGCCGTCGTCCATGACCTGATGGTCCGGTCGGGCCAGATGACGATGAGCGATCTCGTGCGCCGGATGTCGATCGATCCGGCCCGCATCGCCGGGCTGACCGAGCACGGCCGCTCGATAGCCGTCGGTAACCCCGCCAATCTCGTGGTGATCGACCCGGAGCGTGCCGTCACCGTCGATGCGGCGGTCTCGAACTCGTTGTCCCGCAACAATCCTTGGCACGGGATGAGCTTCACCGGCGCGGTCCATGCGACCATCCTGCGCGGCCGGATCACCGCCCTCGACGGGAAGGTTCACGACCAGTGAGCGTCACCACTTCAGCGAACGACACCGCTGTTCTCGTTCTCGAGGACGGGCGCCGCTTCACCGGGCAGGCCTTCGGCGCCCGCGGCACGACCGTCGGCGAGGCCGTCTTCAACACCGGGATGACCGGCTATCAAGAGACCCTGACCGACCCCAGCTACCACCGCCAGGTTGTCGTCATGACGGCGCCCCACATCGGCAATACCGGCTGGAACGACGAGGACGCCGAGTCCCAGCGCATCTGGGTCAGCGGCTTCGTTGTGCGCGATCCTGCCCTTCGGCCGTCGAACTGGCGCTCGCGCGGTTCACTCGACGAGCAGTTGGCCGCGCAGGGGGTCGTCGGGATCAGCGGCATCGACACGCGCGCCCTGACCCGGCATCTGCGTGAGCGTGGCGCGATGCGGGTGGGCATCTTCAGCGGCCCGGACGCCGCCGCCACGCCGGCGAGCCTGCTGCAGCGGGTGACCGAGGCGCCCGCGATGTCGGGTAGCCAGCTGGCCCCCGAGGTGAGCACCAAGGAGGCGTATGTAGTTGCGGCACAGGGTGAAAAGCGCTTCACGGTGGCTGCGCTCGACCTGGGCATCAAGGCGATGACCCCGCAGTTGTTGGCGCGCCGTGGCATCGAGGTGCACGTGTTGCCGGCAACCGCGACCTTCGCCGACATCGCGGCGGTCGCACCGGACGGGGTCTTCTTCTCCAATGGCCCGGGCGACCCGGCCACCGCCGATCACGAGGTCGGCGTGCTGCGCGCGGTGCTGGCCGCACGGCTGCCGTTCTTCGGCATCTGCTTCGGCAACCAGATCCTCGGGCGGGCTCTCGGCTTCGGCACCTACAAGCTGAGATATGGCCATCGCGGCATCAACCAGCCGGTGCAGGACATCGCGACCGGCAAGGTCGAGGTGACCGCCCACAACCACGGTTTCGCCGTCGATGCGCCCCTCGGTGACCCGGTTCCCGCGCCGGCGGACACGGCATACGGCCGGGTGCGGGTCAGTCACGTCTGCCTCAACGACGATGTCGTGGAAGGTCTGGAATGCCTTGACCTGCCAGCCTTTTCGGTGCAATACCACCCGGAGGCCGCGGCCGGTCCACACGATGCCGACTATCTCTTCGACCGGTTCGCGGCCCTGTTGGAAGGGGTGAAGTAGGGTGCCTAGGCGCGACGACATCACCTCGGTCCTCGTCATCGGCTCCGGGCCGATTGTGATCGGCCAGGCGTGCGAGTTCGACTACTCGGGGACCCAGGCCTGCCGGGTGCTGCGCGAGGAGGGCATCCGGGTCGTCCTGGTCAACTCCAACCCGGCGACGATCATGACCGACCCGGAGTTCGCCGACGCGACCTATGTCGAGCCGATCACGCCCGAGGTCATCGAGAAGATCATCGCCAAGGAGCGCCCGGACGCGGTGCTCGCGACGCTGGGTGGCCAGACGGCACTGAACGCGGCCATGGCGCTGCACGAGCAGGGGATCCTCGAGAAGTACGGCTGCCCGCTCATCGGTGCCAACGTCGAGGCCATCCAGCTCGGCGAGGACCGCGAGAAGTTCAAGGGCGTCGTCGAGCGCTGCGGCGCCGAGTCCGCACGGTCGATCATCTGCCACACCATGGACGAATGTCTCGCCGCCGCAACGAAACTCAGCTACCCCGTCGTGGTGCGGCCTTCCTTCACGATGGGCGGGCTCGGCAGCGGCTTCGCGTATGACGAGGACGAGCTACGCCGGATCGCCGGCGCGGGTCTGCAGTACTCCCCGGTTACCGAGGTGCTCCTGGAGGAGTCGATCCTCGGCTGGAAGGAATACGAGCTCGAGATCATGCGCGACGTCGCCGACAACGTCGTCGTCGTCTGCTCCATCGAGAATCTCGACCCGATGGGCGTGCATACGGGCGACTCGATCACCGTTGCGCCGGCGCTGACCCTGACCGACCGGGAGTACCAACGACTGCGTGACATCGGCATCGCCGTCATCCGCGAGGTCGGAGTCGACACCGGCGGCTGCAATATCCAGTTCGCCGTCAACCCCGAGAACGGCCGAATCATCGTCATCGAGATGAACCCGCGCGTCTCCCGTTCCAGCGCACTGGCATCCAAGGCCACCGGCTTCCCGATCGCCAAGATCGCTGCGAAGGTCGCCATCGGCTACACCCTGGACGACGTCCGCAATGACATCACCCAGGAGACCCCGGCGAGCTTCGAGCCCAGCCTCGACTACATCGTTGTCAAGGTGCCGCGCTTCGCCTTCGAGAAGTTCCCCTCGGCCGACCCGACGCTGACCACCACGATGAAGTCGGTCGGTGAGGCGATGGCGCTCGGGCGCAACTTCACCGAGGCGCTGCAGAAGGCGCTCCGCTCGATGGAGAAGGCCGACTCGACCTTCCATTGGACGGGGCAGCCTCCG
>Ga0075158_10000767_pt1 | contig 25954 bp, 21 predicted proteins | sample JI91814BDNA_FD_70968 | JGI IMG/M metagenome (GOLD analysis project Ga0075158, IMG submission 70968) | Wastewater effluent complex algal communities from Wisconsin, to seasonally profile nutrient transformation and Carbon sequestration -... | ecosystem: Engineered > WWTP > Effluent > Algae... | reverse complement strand
CAGCCCGAGTCCACGATGGCCTGCAGCAGTTCCGCGCGCGCGGCCTGCGACGCGTCGGGCTCGAAGGCCACGCGCTGCACGTGTTCGTCCAGGATTTTGTCGGCGGTGTCCGGCCAGCGCTTGAACAGTCGCGCCAGGCTGCGCGCGGCTTCGTCGTGTTCGCCGCGCCTGGCTTCCACCCAAGACAGCCAGTACCAGAGGTCGGGGTCGGTGTCCTGCAGCGTCGAGGCCTGGCGGAACAGCTCGCCCGCGGCTTCGTCCTGGTTTTCGCTCATCTCCGCGTAGCCCGCCAGCATCAGCACGTTGAAGCGGAAATCCCGCGGCTGGTCGTCGAAGCGCGCATCGGCGCGCACGTTGCCCAGCAGGCGGCGCGCCTCGGGCGTGTCCTCCCCGGCGTCCAGCAGGCGCGCCGCCTTGACGGCCAGGTCCTGCAGGTCGGGCGCGATGGCCGGGCGCGCAGACTGCGCGGGAGGCGCCTGTTTGCCGCCGGTCTTGGTCCGTTCGTTGATGCCGCCGTCCAGCGTCTGCGCCGCGCCCGTGGCCGCGTGGGCCAGCGCCATGGAAACCAGCAGGACGATCATCTTGCGCATGCGTTGCCTCGGGTAGGGCGGGGAAGGCCATTGAATCGCATCCCGGCGGTTGCGGCGTCAACGCCCCGCGGCGGGCCCGCGCCCGCGCGCATCCGCCCGCGGGTGCGGCCGCCGGCCACGACGCACGGCGGAAAGACCGGCCACGGGGCCGCGCTTTTTCTGTTTGGCTGCATAAAACAGGCTTTTTTTGCCCGATTGGGCTTGGCGCGGCGGCCAACATGCCCTACATTCGCTGTGCCGGAGGGTTTTCCAGGCACCCCAACAACCCATCAAGCAACAACGGGAACATAAAAACATGGCTACCAAGAAAGCTGCTGCAAAGAAGAAGGCCGCCCCGAAGGCCGCTGCCAAGCCGGCCGCGCCCAAGGCGATCAAGGAAGCGCTGACCAAGTCGGGCCTCGTCGCCCACATCGCCGAAGGTACCGGCGTTGCCGCCAAGGACGTCCGTGCGGTGATGGCTGCCCTCGAAGGCGCCGTGCACGGTTCGGTCAGCAAGAAGGGCGCGGGTTCGTTCACCCTGCCGGGCCTGCTGAAGATCACCGTCGTCAACGTGCCGGCCAAGGCCAAGCGCAAGGGCATCAACCCGTTCACCAAGGAAGAGCAGTGGTTCGCCGCCAAGCCGGCTTCCGTCAAGGTGAAGGTCCGCCCGCTCAAGAAGCTCAAGGACGCCGCGGCCTGATGCCGCCAGCAGGCGCGGCGCAGGCCGCGTTTGCACTGTGAACCAAGGGGCGGGTCGCGCAAGCGGCCCGCCCTTTTTCATGGGGTGTGCAACCCGGGCGCGTCCACGCCGAACACGTGCAGCGCCTGGTGGTCGAGCTGCACCACGCCGCGCTCGCCCATGCCCAGCTTTTCCAGCACGCGCATGGACGCCTCGTTGCCGGGCCTGACGATCGCTAGGATGCGCGCCAGTTGCTTCGTGCCGAAGCCGAAGTCCACCGCCGCCCTGCCGGCTTCGCTGGCGTAGCCGCGGCCCTGGTGCTCGGGCAGGAAGGCGTAGCCCAGGTCGGGGAAGGGCAGCTCTTCGCGCTTGATCAGGCCGCTCATGCCGACCGGCGTGCCGTCGGACGCCAGCGAGACCTTCCACAGCCCGAAGCCGTGCGCCGCGTAGCTGGCGGCGGGGCCCTGGGCGATGTAGCGCCGCGCGTCGCCGGCGTCGCGCACGCCGCGGTCGCCGATGTTGGCCAGGAAGCCGGGGCTGTTGAGCAGTTCGACGATGAAGCCGGCGTCGTCCGCCGTCAGCTCGGATAGCACCAGGCGCGGCGTTTCAATGCGGAACATGGCGTGGGTGCCGGCTCAGCCCGACAGCGCGGCCTGCGGCTCGCCGGTGGCGTCCTGCACGCTGACGCGGTCGCGGCCGTCGCGCTTGGACAGGTACAGCGCGTCGTCGGCCTTGGCCAGCAGCGCGTCGAAGCCGTGGCCGCAGTTGCGCGAACCGGCCACGCCGAAGCTGGCCGTGATCTGGAAGCGATGCCCCGACGGCAGCGTGTCGATGGCGGCGATGCGGCGGCGGCACTCCTCGGCCAGCGCCACGCTGGCCTCGGCGTCGCAGCCCACCAGCAGCAGGGCGAACTCTTCGCCGCCCAGCCGGCCCGCCAGGTCGTCGCGCCGGCACACCTGCTGGCAGGCCTGCGCCACGGCCTTGAGCGCCCAGTCGCCGGTGGCGTGGCCGAAGCGGTCGTTGATGGTCTTGAAGTGGTCCAGGTCCACCATCACCAGGCCCACCTGCTGGTTGGACTTGCGGCACTGCTCGAGCACGGCGGTGGCGCGGCGGGTGAAGTGGTGGCGGTTGCTGATGCCGGTGAGCGCGTCGGTTTCGGCCAGGTGGCGGAACGACACCTGCATCTTCTTGACCTTGAACGCCCAGTAGCCGATCGAGGCCAGCAGCACCGCCAGCAGCGCAATCAGCAGGCGGTTGGCCTGGGTGGACTTGGCGCTGACCTGCTGCTGCAGCGTCAGCACTTCGTTCTGGCGATTGAGCAGTTCGATGGTCTGGGTTTTCTGCTGGGTCTCGTGCTTGACCATCTGGAACGCCAGCTCGCGCGCCTTGACGCTGTCGAGGTAGGCGCGGTCGGCGTCGGTGTAGGCGCGCAGGGACTCCAGCGCCATGGCGGTGTCGCCGCGCTTCATCGCGATTTCGTACAGCGTCTGGTGGGCCTTCACCAGCGGCAGCGAATGCACGGTGCCCTCGCTGCGGGCGATGGCGATCTCGGCGTGGCGCTCGGCCTGGTCCAGCATGCCTTCGGCCAGCTTCCATTCCGCCAGCAGCGAATGCACTTCGCCGATCAGGCGGGCGTACTTGGTGGCCTCCACCGCCGGCAGCATCTGTTCCAGCGTGCCGATGCCGCGGATGCGGTCGCCCTGGGCGGTCCAGAAGCGCGCGCGGTAGCTTTCCAGGAAGTAGCCGGCCAGGGGCTCGCCCGCGATGCGGCATTGTTCGATCAGGTCGGCGATGGACTGTTCTTCGCTGTCCAGGCGCTCGAGGTTGTACAGCGCCTCGAGCCGCGAATAGCCGGTGATGCAGGCGGTGCGCGGCGTGGCGCCGTCGGCCAGCACCAGCTCGGCGTAGTGGCGGCCCAGGTCGTACTGGCCCACCTGGTTGTAGATCACCGCGGCCGAAGTCCAGCCGTGGTGGCGGATCTCGGGGTCCTGGATCTGGTCCACCAGGGCCAGCGTGCGGTCGAGGTAGCGCAGGCCTTCGGTGAATTCCCGGGTGGCGGCATAGCTGTTGACGATCAGCGAACCGGCGCGGAACTTCAGCGAAACGTCGCTGGTGCTTTCGAACAGCTTCCTGGCCGCGGCGATGCCCAGGTCGAAGCGGCCCGTGTACGAAAGGTGGTAGGCCTTGAGGTAGGCCAGGTGTTCGCGCTGGGCGTCGCTGGCGACGTCCAGGCTGGCGGTGAGTTCACCCAGCAGGCGCTGGAACTGCGATGGATCGGAGCTCCGCACCAGTTCCGCCTGGCGCAGCATGGCGTCGAAGGCCGGCGAACCGCCGGCCTCCGTTGCCGCCAGGCACGGCGACGCGATGCACAGCGTCGCCGCGACCAGCAGGGCTGCAAGGCGTGGATGCATGCGCCCGTGGGGCTCAGTGCAGGCCGCTGCGGTGGATCGATTCCTTCGGCGCGTCCTCGGCCGGGGTATCGCCTTCCGCCGGCTCGTCGCCGTCCTTCTTTTCCTCGCCGTCGGCGGGGAACAGGAAGCACATCATCTGCATGCGCCCGCCCAGCAGGCCGTTGAGCGCGGAGGCGTCGCGGTCCAGCAGCGCCTGGCGCGGCGCGTCGTCCAGGCCGAGCGCGTCGACGGCGGCGGCGTAGTCTTCCGGGGCCTGGTTGGCCAGCGCGGCGTTGTTGCCCATCTTTTCCAGGAATGCAATCACGTTGGACATCTACGTTTCCTCGTTTGCGGTGGGTGGTGCGGGTGTCACGCGGACGCCAGGGCGGCCTCGAGTTCGTTGATCCGGGCGAGCATGGCAGGATTCGGCTGCATCGGCTGGGCGGGCGGCAGCACCAGGGTGGACTGCGCCGACATCGCCACGCCGGCCAGGTCGCGCAGGGCGACCGTGTCCATGCGCGGGCGGTGGATGGGCAGGGTGGCGGCTTCGTACACGGTGCAGGGGTGGTCGAGCGGATAGTGTTCGGCCAGCAGGTCCACCAGCAGCTGGCGGTAGGCCGGCTTGGTGGCGAAGCGGCGGAAGCTGCGGTCGCCGGCGATGCCCGCCTGCCACAGCACCAGCACGGCGCTGGGGTCGATGCGGCGCTGGTAGAACATCAGCTGGCTGGCTTCGTAGTGCTGGCAGCCGGTCTTGCCGGGGTCGATGCCCAGGTCGGCGTACAGGCAGTCCTCGGCCGAAATGCCCGGTTCCATCACGGCCCGGAAGCCTTCTTCGCGCGCCTGCGCGACGGCCTCGTGCGGGGCCTGGGCGAACACGCCGGGGTGGCCGTAGAAAACGCCGCAGACGGTCTTGCCTTCGCGCACGGGGGCCATCATGGCCTCGACCATTTCGCGGTAGGTGTCGTGGCGCGACTTGCCCTCGGCGTACAGGGGCTGGAGGCTGCGCAGGGTCGGATTCATTTCCTGCAGCCACAGTTCCACCAGCGGGTCGGACACGGCGGCGAACACCACGTCGGCCTGCTCGATGTGGCTGCGCGAACGCGGGCTGATGTGTGCGCCCAGCGTCATGCCGATGCCGACGCAGGCCAGGCTCCCCGGTTTGTCCATGTCCCCGAACGCCGTCTGAAAAGAGGCCGGCTCAGGTTAGCCGATTGGCCCCGGAAAGTCGCCGGGGCGACGTGGCCCAGCGGTCCGGGGTCAGCTGCCAGCGGCGATGCCCGGAGCTGCTGTCGGGCGCGATCGGTTCGAAGCCCAGCGTCGCCATCAGGCCGGCGGCGAGCGCATGCCCAGGCAGGTGGCGGGTGTGCAGCCGCTGCAGCCGCAGGCATGCGAACGCGTGGTCGGCGAGGGTGGCGATGGCTTCGGTGGCGATGCCCCGGCCCTGCTGCGACGCCGGCAGCAGCACGCCCACTTCGGCGCCGGCCGGCTCGTCCACGGACAGGCCGATCAGGCCCAGGGGCTGCGCCAGTTCGCGGTCGTGGATCACCCAGAAATAGCGGTCGGGCGGCACGGCGGCATGGTGGCGCAGCGCGGCGTGGAAGCCGCGCGTCGCGGTGCCGGCGTCCTGCGCCGCACCGATGTGCTGCATCGCCAGCGCATCGCCGTACAGCTGCACGTACAGCGCCTGGTCGCCTTCGGCCAGCGGGCGCAGGTCCAGCCGCGGCCCGCGCAGCCTGGCGATCACGGCAGGCGCGCCTGCGCCAGCCGAACGGTGCCGGTGCCGGCGGCGCGGCGGTCGAACACCGCATAGCGGCCCGCGAACAGCGGCAGGCCCAGGATGGACTGCCGGGGGAAATGCGCCAGGCCCGGCGCCAGCAGGAACAAAGCCTGGCCGGCGTTGAGCGCGTTGTGCGGCCAGTAGTGCGAAGCGGCGATGCGCACCACGGTGTCGCCGCCCGCGGGCGATTCCAAGTGCAGGTGCAGGTCGGGCCAGGCGCGGTGGTCAACGGCATGGTTGGGCAGCCCGCGGCCCGCCTTGAAGGCCTCGCCGAACTGCTGCACCAGCGCCGGCAGCCGGGCGTCGTGCGCGGCGAACGCCGACATCGCCGCCGCATACAGCGACGCCTCCAGCACCAGGAAGCTGCTGCCGGTGTCGAGCAGGGCGTTGCTGCCGTGGCTGGCCACGTCCTGGTCGGCGAGCGGCGGTGCCGGCACCAGCGGCCCGTCGCCGATGCGCAGGCCGCGCAGGTTGGCGTTGTAGTACAGGTCGTGCACCACGCGGATGTCGTGGAAACCGCCGTGGTAGAGCGACTGCGCCTCGGCGCCGCCGCCCACCACCAGCGTGCCGCGGTTGAGCGGGTCGGCGGCCAGCGCGTGGTCGGTCAGGCCGTCGCTGGCCACGTGCACCACCGCGCGCTGCACCAGCAGGCCGAACTGGTCGCGCACCACGCCTTCCTCTTCCAGCGCCGTGAAAGCGGGCGTGATGTCCACGCGCGGCTGCTTCAGGATGTGGTCGCGCAGGGCGTTGGCGTCCTCGTCCAGCGCCCAGGGCCAGCTCAGCGCAGGCTGCACGCCGCGCTGCTGCAGCAGTCCGCTGATGTCGTGGGCGGGGTCGAGTTCGCGGTAGGCCAGGCCGAAGATGCCGTCGGCCTGGCGGAACAGCGCGGCGGGCGTTTCGATCAGCGCGAACAGCGCATCGTCGATGCGGCGCGCGTGCCGGCCTTCGCCCAGCGCCAGCGACGAGCGCAGCACGGGCCCGGCCCAGGCGCCGCCGCCGTACTGGATGTCCTGCGCCCAGGGCGTGGCCGCCCGCGCGGTGTCGTGTTCGGGTGCGTAGGCCGCGGGGCTGACCGCCAGCGTGCTGCTGCCCGTGTCCAGCACCAGGTTGGCGGGCGCGCGCGCGCTGCCCAGGTGCACCTGCACCGTGTAGCCGCCCTTGGCCCAGGCCAGGTTGGTGTCGAGGTGGATGGCGGTGCCGGGCACGTGGCGCGCGTGGCTCAGGGCGCGGCCGGCGCGGCCGGTGCATCCACCGGCATGCGCGGCTCGAACCAGCGGAACAGGCGGTAGGCGGCGGGCGGATCAATGTTCGTCAGGCTCACCAGCACCCAGCCCGACTCGGGGAAGACCCGGAAGTCGGCGTTCATGCCGTCGGCGTCGCCGCCGTGGCCGTAGCGCCGCAGCGGGCCTTCGCCCACGGTGATGAAGCCGAAGCCGTACCAGTTCTCGTCCATCTGCGGCGACGTGGCCTGCGCCAGCATCGCCGGCGACAGCAGCTTGCCGGCCTGCAGCGCCTGCGCGAACTTCAGCAGGTCACCCACCGTGGTGTAGCCGCCGCCGGCGGCGGTGCCGCGCCAGGGCAGGGTGGCCGCGGCGTCCTGCCATTCTCCGGCCTTCGCGCGGTAGGCGTTCGCGCGCAGCGGGACGGGAACCGATTCTGGCTCGGCGCCGGTGGCCTGCATGCCTGCGGGCGCGAACACCTTCTCGCGCAGCACGTCGTAGTAGTCGCGGCCGGTGACGTTCTCGATGATCGCGCCGAGAAGCACGAAGCCGTAGTTCGAATAGTCCACCTTCGTGCCGGGCTTGAACGCGGGCGCGCGGGCGCTGTGGTGTTCCAGGTAGTCGGCGTGCGTGCGCAGCGCCTGGCGGTCGCCGGCGTAGTCGGGCTCGAGGTTGTCCAGGCCGCCGGTGCCGCCGGTATGGGTGAGCAGGTGGCGGATCGTGACGGTGGTCGCGAGGTCGCGATTGGGGTAGCCGGGCAGGTAGGTGTCCACGGTGCCATCCAGCGAGAGCTGGCCGGCCTCCACCAGCTGCAGCACGGCCACGGCGGTGAACATCTTGCCGGCCGAGCCGTAGCGGAACTTCGTGTCCAGCGTGTTGGGGACGCCCGCCGGCTCGCCGTAGTCGTCGGTGCCTCCGGTGCGAACCGCCAGGCCGTGCGCCCGCTGCAGCAGGATCTTGTCGTGCCGGGCCACCAGGAAGGCGCCGGAGAACTGGTCCACTTCGGCCAGGGCCTCCACGCGCGTGGCCAGGCCGGCCAGCGCGTCGGCTTCGTCGAGCCGGGCGATTGGCGCGGGCTCTTCCTCCGGCGTGTCGGCGGCGGCAGGCGTACACAGCACAAGCAAGGCGGATAACAGCAGCCAGCGGGCCATGGGTGATTCCGGTGGGAAGCCAGCGCCGACCCTAGCGCGTCCCGCCCCGCGCGGCCAGCCGGGCCGATTGCGCGGCGCCGGCTTTGGGGTCATTTTGTCGCGGACGCCCCCGCACCGACGCCGCCGTGAACAGCGAACAGCAGATCCTCAGCCGCCTCGAGACCCTCAACGCCATCGGCGCGGCCCTGTCGCACGAGCGCGACCTGCCCACGCTGCTGGAGCGCATCCTGGAGGCCGCGCGCGAGTTCGCCCACGCCGACGGCGGCACCCTGTACCGGGTGGACGGCGACACGCTGGTGTTCGAAGTGCTGCGCAACCACACGCTGGGCTACGTGATGGGCGGCCGCAGCGGCGCGCCGATCAACTTCCCGCCGCTGCCGATGCACGACGACCAGGGCCGCCCCAACCACGGCATGGTGGTGGCGCACGCGGCGCTGACCGGCCAGACGGTGAACGTGCCCGACGCCTACACGGCCGAGGGCTACGATTTCTCCGGCACGCGCGCCTTCGACGCCAAGACCGGCTACCGCTCGCAGTCCTTCCTCACCGTGCCGATGAAGGACCACGACGGCCGCGTGATCGGCGTGCTGCAGCTGATCAACTCGCGCAACGCCGCCGGCGCCGTGGACGCCTTCAGCCACGCCGAGCAGCAGCTGGTGGAATCGCTGGCCTCGCAGGCGGCCATCGCGCTCAACAACCGCATCCTGATCACCCAGCTCGAGAATCTGTTCGAGGCCCTGATCAAGCTGATCAACACCGCCATTGACGAGAAATCGCCCTACACCGGCGGCCACTGCGAGCGCGTGCCGGTGCTGACCAACCTGCTGGCCGAGGCGGCGGCGCGCACGCAAGTGGGCCCGCTGGCCTCGTTCCGCATGAGCGAGAAGGACCGCTACGAACTCAAGATCGCCGGCCTGCTGCACGACTGCGGCAAGATCACCACGCCGGTGCACGTGGTGGACAAGGCCACCAAACTGCAGACGCTGTTCGACCGCATTGCGCTGGTGGACACACGCTTCGAGGTGCTGCTGCGCGACGCCGAGATAGCGCACCTGAAGGGCGAACTCGACGCCGCCGCATACGACGCGCGCGTGGCGCAGCTGCACGCCGACCGCGAGTTCATCCGCCACTGCAACACCGGCGGCGAGTTCATGGCCGACGCGAAGATCGCTGAAATCCAGCGCATCGCCGGCCAGGGCTGGCGCGCGCCGGATGGCACCGACCAGCCCTTCCTGTCGGCCGACGAAGTGGAGAACCTGTGCATCCGCCGCGGCACGCTGACGGCCGCTGAACGCGACATCATCAACCACCACATCGTGATGACCATCCGCCTGCTCGAAGCGCTGCCCTGGCCGCCGCACCTCACCCAGGTGCCCGAGTACGCCGGCGGCCACCACGAGCGCATGGACGGCAAGGGCTACCCGAAGGGCCTCACCCGCGACCAGATGAGCGTGCAGGCGCGGGTGATGGGCGTGGCCGACATCTTCGAGGCGCTCACCGCCAGCGACCGCCCGTACAAGCTGGGCAAGACGCTCAGCGAATCGCTCACCATCCTGGGCCGGATGAAGCTCGAGCACCACGTGGACCCGGACCTGTTCGACGTGTTCCTGCGCGAACGCGTGTACCTGGAATACGCCCACCGCTTCCTGGCGCCCGAACAGATCGACGCCATCGACTGGACCGGCATCCCGGGCGTGTCGCCGGAGTTGGCCGCCGAGCTGGCCGCGATGGACGCGCGCGGCTAGTTCGCGACGTTGATGCGACCCAGGCGCGCGCGCTCGAACCACCAGAGCGCGGCCGACAGCAGCAGCCAGGCCAGCCCCCAGGGCCAGCGTGGGCCGGGGATTTCCAGCGGCCTGGCGTCGGACGCCGGCGCGGCGTTGGCGGCGAGCGCCTGCGTGGCTTCGTGGCGTTCGGCGGCGCGCAGGCCCGGGGCTTCGTTTTCGCCGCGCACGGGGAAGGCGGCCGAGGTCTCGCCGACCTCGAGTTCGTGCCATCCCGGCTGCGTGGGCCAGAACGCGGCGCAGGCGGTGGCGGCGTTGCGCGCGAGCGGGATGGCGCTGGCGTCGGGCGCGCGCAGCACGGCGTCGTCGGTGAGTCCGCAGACCACGCTGCGTTCGTCCACGCGCGCCGATGAAGGCACCGTGGGCGCTGCCGCGCCGGTGGGTCGCGCGATGGCTTCGAGGCTGGCGGCCCACAGCCCGCCGAACGCCGCGCCGCGGCCCGACAGCGCCAGGCGGTAGCTGTCCGACAGCCACCACAGCGCCATGCGGCCGCGGCCGTGCGCGCGCCACAGGGCGAGCGTGTCGCCGCGGGTGTCGCGCAACAGCGGCACGCCGTCGGTGGCGGTGGCGGCCAGCGGGCGGCGCGTGAGCACGGGGGCGGTGTCGGTGGCGCGGACTTCGTCACTGGCGTCGATGCGTTGCGCGGCCGCGTCGGCGGTATCGGTGCCGGGCAGGCGCACGCTGCGCGGCAGGTCGCTGTCGGTGATGTCGAAGCCCCACTCGCGCAGCGCGGTGCGATCGCCGGCCGACAGGTCGCCGGTGAGGCGCAGCATCACGCCCAGGCCTTCGCGCGCGGCTTCGCGCAGCGCGGCGCGGCCGCCGGGTCCGATGGTTCGCCACGCGCGCTCGTCCAGCAGCACCACGTCGAAGTTGCGCAGGGTGGCGGCGTTCACCGGCAGCGGCGGATCGCCCAGCTCCACGCCGCCGCCCACGCTCACCTGGGTGCGCAGGGCCAGGCCCGCGTCCACGGCCCAGCGGCGCAGGTACTTGAGTTCCGGACTGGGGCCGCCGGCCAGCAGCCACAGGCGCAGCGGCGCGCCGGCGGCGACCTGCAGCGGCAGGGCGATGTCTTCGCGCAGGGCATCGTCCTTGTCGCGCCACTGCAGGCGGTAGTCCACGCGGCCGGGCGCCCCGGCGACCGCGTGCAGGGCGAAGCGGCCCTGCTTGTCGGGCGTGGCGCGCGCAACGCGCGCCCCGGCAGGGTCGAGCAGGTCCACCGACACCGCGGCGCCGCCCTCGATGCGGCCGCGCACGTCGAAGCGGCGGCCGGTGCTGGCCTGCGTGGCAGCAGCAAGTTCGACCAGGCCGTGTGGCAAGGCCGACGGTGTGAAAGACAGCGGCACGCCGAGCGCGGCGTCGCGGTCGCGCGGCGGCAGGCCGTCGCCGACGATGCGCACCGGCCGTGCGCCGGGATGGCGGCGCAGCGCGGTGCCCAGGTCGGGCACGCGCTCGGCGCCCAGGGCGTCGGCGGCCTCCGGCAGCGCGACCAGGACGTCGCCAGGCGCGACGTCGCGCAACGCGGTGGCGTTCGCCGTCAGCACCACCAGCGCGCCCGAAGGCGCGGGCACGCCCGGCGGCAGCAGCATGAAGTACAGCAGCGCGGCGCTGGCCGCCTGGCCGATGAGCAGCAGGGCCGTGCGCCAGGCGCGCTCGCGGCCGCGGCGTGCGCGCAGCAGCAGGCGCACGCTGGCCACCAGCACCACCAGCGCAAGCGATACGGCCAGCACGAGGTTCGTGGTCATCGCGCACGCTCCCGCGCCAGCGCGTCCAGGTAGGCCGCGCCGCGCGCATCGGGCGCGGGGCGTGCCGCGGCGGCGGCCGGCGGCGTGGCCAGCAGCGGCCAGAGCCTGCGGCGCAGTTCGCTGCGGCAGGCGCTGCAGTCCGGGTCGGCGGACACGGCGTCCAGCGCGGCCAGCAGGCCCAGCGCGTCGTCCACGCTCGCCTCGTTCGCGCGCAGCCACGTGGCGAAGTCTCCGCGCATGCTCGCGCTGTCGCCCGGCGCGGCCAGCGCCTGCCACAGCGCCAGTGCGGGCGAGGCCGGCGGCGCGGCCGGCGCCAGGCCGGTGCGGCGGTCGCCCAGGCCGGCGCGGTCGCCGGTCATGCGCCGCGCTTCGTCTATCGGCGGCAGCTCCAGGCCCACGCGCGCCAGGTAGATGCGGCTGGCCTGCTGCACCTGCTTGATGAAGCCCAGCGCCCGGTAAGCATGCGGCAGCGCCCGCGCGGGCTGGCCGCTGCGCAGCTCGCCTTCCGACAGCCACATGGCGTTGAGCGCCTTGCGCAGCAGTTCGCGCGTTTCCGGGTCCAGCAGCGTGGCGGCTTCGGAGTCGTCGTGGGTGTGGCCGAAGTCTTCCATCACGTCGGGCATGGCGCCCATCGTCGCAGGCGGTTCGCTGCCGTGGCCATGGCCGTCGTCGAGGCTGTGTTCCTCGCCGTCGGCGGAGGGCGGCGGCTCGGGCTCGCCGTCGGTTTCTTCGCCCAGGAACTGGCCGTAGCGCATGCGCAGGATGCGCTGGTCCACGCCCAGGCTATCCGAGCGCTGCAGGAACTTGTCCGCGGCCAGGCGCGGGCGTTCGGCCACCAAGGCCTCGGCGTCGATGATGATCTGGCGCTGGCTGCGGAAGTAGGCCGGCAGCGTCTTCTTCACCAGCCCCTCCATGCCGCTGGATTCGGCGCTGGGCGGCGGCGGGAAGCGCAGGATCAGGCTGGTGCTGCGGGTGGACTGCGGCGACGGCGCGCGGTTGTCGGCCACCACCAGGCGCACGATCAGGTCGTCGCCAGCGCCCAGGCCCAGCGCGGCCAGGTCAAGGCTGCGCGAGTAGCGCCGCAGCTTGCCGTCGCCTTCGCCGGCCAGCGCCAGCGAACGCTCGGTCACGGTGACCTGTTCGCCCGTGCCCTGCGCCAGCGTCAGGCCCAGGCGCGCGTTGCCCAGGCCGTAATCGTCGCTGGCTTCGAACTGCAGCGCCCACGTGCGCTGGCCGGGCGTGGCCATGGTCAGGCTGCGCTCGGGCGCGATCACGCGGACCTGCGGGGCTTCGTCGGCGATGGCATCCAGGCGGTGCAGCGCGTCGTCGCGCAGCGGCAGCGGGCCTTCAGGCACGACGCGGTAAAGCGTGGATCGCGTGAGAACGCGCGCTGCGGTCCAGTCCTCGCCCTCGCGCACCAGCGGCACGCGTTCGCCGTCGTGGAAAACCAGCGCGGCGGCTTCGGGCTGCGGCGACAGGCGCAGCGACCAGCGCAGGCGGGCGTTCTCGGGTGCCTTGGCCGACAGCTCCTTTTCGCGGCGCTCGGGCAGGCCGGTGTACGCGGGCGGCGTGATGCCGAGCTCCGCGGCCACCAGCGTGATGTGGGTGGCGGCGGGCGCGGCGGCGACTTGTGGCGACGCGGCGGCGGGCGGGGGCGGCGCCGCGCCGGGCCACAGCACGATCGCGGCGATCACGGGCACGGCCACGGCCAGGCCCAGCCAGGAACGGCGCATCGGCCACGCCGGGCGCAGGTCCGGCGGCGCGCCCGCGGCCAGCTGCTGCAGCAGGCGCTCGCGCTGCAGCGGCTGCAGGCCGTGCAGCGAGGCCGGGTCGGCGAACAGCAGGTCGGCGCTGTCCTGCATCTCCGGCCGCAGGTCCAGGCGGCGCGCCAGCCAGCGCGCATCCACCGCCTTCGCCGCGCGCACCGCGGCGACGCCCGCGGCGAGGGCCAATGCGATGGCCAGCGCCAGCGACCACGGCGCCACGCCGCTGCGCCAGGCCACCGCGATGGCGACCAGCAGCAGCGGAAGGAACAGCAGCAGCACGCTGGCCGCGCGGCGCGTTCGTGCGGCGCTCGCGGCGCGCTGCAGGACCGGCGGCAGCTTCACGCGGCGACTCCGCGACGGCCGCTGGCGACCCAGCGTTCCAGTGCGAACAGCGCCGCCACCAGCCACAGCAGCCACGGCGACACGTCGCGCGGCGTTTCCGGGAAACTCGGCCCGCCGGGCATCGGTGCGTAGGCGGCGGCGCTCGCGCGCGTGGGCGCGGGCGGCGCGGGCTCGAGCAGCGCGCGGAGCTGCCGCGGGAAGTCAGGCTGCAGCAGTGCGGGCATCGCTGCAGGGTTCAGCGCGCGCGTCAGCTGCACCACGCGGCCTCGGCCCAGCACGGCGGCGCGGGCGAGCGGTTGGCCGGCATCGTCGCGCCACACCACCGCGCCGGCCTCGGCCAAGGGCCACGTGGCCTGCGACGCCAGCAGTGCGGTGCCGCCTTCGCGCGCCCAGGCCAGCACGGGCACGGGCAGTTCGCCGGGCGCGAGCCAGGCGAGCGGGCGCGTGCGCTCGGGGAGCGCGGCGTCCAGGCCGGCCACGTCAATGGGCTCGGCGCTGCCGCGCTCGACGACGACGGCGTTCGCATCGGCATCGGCGTTGACGTCGGCGGCAGGTGCTTCGGCCACGGCCTGCCAGGCCGCGACGGCGGCGCGCAGGTAAGGCAGGGCGGCGTCGGCCTCCGGTGCGTGGCGGATGGCCAGCGCGAACTCGCCCGGCGGCGTCGCGGAAGGTTCGGCGGGCGCGCCATCCACTACGCGCCAGTCCACTGGGCGCGCCAGCCGCGGGCGTGCGCCGTCGGCGCCGTCGAAGTGCGCGGTCACCAGCACGGTCACCGGCGTGGCCGCGGGCAGTTCGGCGTCCAGCTGGCGCAGCAGGCTCGCTGTGGCGACCGGTGCCGAGGGCAATGGGGACTCCAGCGGCGGGAAACCCGGCGCCAGCCAGCGGCGCTGCGTGCCCTCGGGCAGCGCGGGCGCATCGGCCACGTCGGCGCCGGGCAGCACCACCAGCCACGCCGCATCGCCGCGGCCACCGAACAGCACCGGCCGCGCGAGCAGCAGCGCCAGCGCCGCCACCAGCAGCAGGCGAAGCAACAGCAACAGGATTTCCTCGAAGCGAAGCCGCTGCCGCGGCCGGAACTTCGCCGCCAGCCAGCGCAGCGCCGCGAAGTCGGTGGGCACCTGTTCCTCGCGCCGCGCCAGGTGCACCAGCAGCGGCAGCAGCAGCGCGGCGAGCGCCGCCAGGCCCAGCGGTGCCAGCAGGCCCAGGCTCATGCGCGGTCGGCCGCCTGCGGGGCGAACAGGCGGCGCAGCGGCTGGTCGAGCGCCTCGTCCAGGAAGTATTCGGTGCGCTGCACGCCGCTGGCCGCCAGCCGGACGGCCAATTCGCGCCGCGCCTGCGCGAACGCCGCGATGAAACCGGCGCGCGCGGACGGAGCATCGCTCAGCATCTCGGCGCCGGACTCGGCGTCGCGGAAGCGGCGGCCGCCGCGGAACGGGAAGTCGCGCTCCTCGGCCGTGAGCACCTGCACGTTCAGCACCTCGCGGCGCGCGGCGGACAGGCGCTCGGCGAGGGTCACGGCGGCCTCGTCGAAGTCATCGCTCACCAGCACCGCCAGGTGCCCGGCGCCGATGCGCTCCCACAGCGGCCGCAGCTTCGATTCTTCCGGCCACTGGCCGTGCGCGCGCACGCCCTGCAGTTCCAGCAGGCAGCGGTCGCGCTGCCGCAGGCCCGACCCGGCCGGCACCAGGCGCAGCCCGTCGCCGCCGATCACCGCCAGCCCGAAGCGGTCGCCCTGGCGCAGCGCCAGTTCGAACACGCAGGCGGCCAGTGCGCGCGCCGCGTCGAGCCGGGACCAGCGCGGCCGCGCCGCGTCGCCCTGCGCCATCGAGGCCGTGGCGTCCACCACCACCCAGGCGGTGAGCGGGCTGTCGCGTTCGGACTCGCGCACGAAGAAGCGGTCCGAGCGTGCGTAAAGTTTCCAGTCCACCTGCCGCGGCTCGTCGCCCTGTTCGTAGGCGCGGTATTGCGCGAACTCCAGCCCCGCGCCGCGGCTGCGGCTGGCGTGCTGGCCGAAGCCATGCCCGCCCGCCGCGCGGCGCCCGTGCAGGCGCAGCGCCTTGAGCCGCGCGCGCACGTCGGCGGGGATGAAGTCGGGGCCGGACATCGCTTGTTTCAGGCGCCCAGCGGCACGCTGCGCAGCAGCGCGGCCACCACGTCGTCGGGCGATTTCTGTTCGGCCTCGGCCGCGAACGACAGCAGCAGGCGGTGGCGCAGCACCGGCGCGGCCAGCGCCAACACGTCGTCGCGGGTGGCGGCGTAGCGGCCGTGCAGCAGCGCGCGCGCCTTGGCGGCCAGCACCAGCGACTGCCCGGCGCGCGGGCCCGCGCCCCATTTCACGTACTGAAGGATCTCGGCCGAGGCGCCCGGCAGCGGCCGCGTGGCGCGCACCAGGCGCGTGATCCAGTCCAGCAGGTCGGCGCCCAGGTGCACTTCGCGCACGCGCGCCTGCAGGGCCAGCACGTCTTCGCCGCGCATCACCTGCGGCACCCGGGCGCTCTTCGCGCCGGTGGTCTGTTCGATGATGGCGCGCTCTTCGGCCTCGGTCGGGTAGTCCACCCGCACGTGCAGCAGGAAGCGGTCCAGCTGCGCCTCGGGCAGCGGGTAGGTGCCGGCCTGTTCGATCGGGTTCTGGGTGGCCAGCACGAAGAACGGCGCCGGCAGTGCGTGGGTGACGCCGGCGTAGCTGACGGTTTTTTCCTGCATGGCCTCCAGCAGCGCCGCCTGGGTCTTGGGCGGCGTGCGGTTGAGTTCGTCGGCCAGCAGCAGGTTCGTGAACACCGGCCCGGGCTGGAACTTGAAGCTGCGGTGGCCGGTGCCGTGGTCCTCTTCAAGGATCTCGGTGCCCAGGATGTCGCTGGGCATCAGGTCGGGCGTGAACTGCACGCGCCGGAACTGCAGCTCCAGCGCCTGCCCCAGCGTGCGCACCAGCAGCGTCTTGCCCAGCCCCGGCACGCCCTCGAGCAGGCAGTGCCCGCCCGCCAGCAGGCCGATCAACAGCTGCTCCACCACGTCGTCCTGGCCGACGATGGCCTGGGCGATGGCGGTGCGCAGGGGCGTGAGCAGCGCCAGCTGGGCTTCGAGGGTCTGTTCGGTGGGGGTGTTCGTCATGACTATCCTTGGGTGATGCGTTGGAGCAGGAAGTAGTGGTTGGGAAGTAGGAAGTAGGAAGTAGGAAGTAGGAAGTAGGAAGTAGGAAGTAGGAAGTAGGAAGTAGAGAACAGCAGCGCCTCCGCACGACACCGCTTCTCTCTACTTCCTATTCACTATTTCCTATTTCCTGCTTCCTGCCTGCGTCCATTTATCCAACAGCCGCTAACTGGTCAAAGCGTACATGGCGATATTGACCGCAAACTTCGTATTGTCCTCAGCCAGCCAGCGCTTGTTCCGCCAGTCATAGTCCCACTCGCAGCCGTAGTCCTTGTTGCTGTACAGCACGCCCAGCCGGCCGTTGATGCTGATGCCCTTGAGGTAATCGTGCACCAGGTCGTCGCCCCAGCCGTTGAGTTCGAAGCCGGTGGCGGGCGGGCCGTCGGGGAACCGGAAGAAGCTCGAATACAGCGGGTGGCTGTTGGGCAGCTTGCGCAGCGCGCTGGCGCCGAAGATGGCCGCCATCTGGTCTTCGAAGGATTTGGCGAACAGGCCATCGATGTCGTGGTTGCAGTCGTCCACGAACACGAAGCCGCCGCCGCGCACGTAGCGCTCGAAGTTGCGGCGCTCGTCGGGGTTGAACTCCACCAGCTTGTGGCCGGCCAGGTAGCAGAACGGCGCGGTGAGCATGCGCGGGTCGGACAGCGCCAGCACGTGCTCCTTCGTGTCCACCCGCAGCGTGGTGTACTCGATCAGGGACGTGATCAGGTTGGCCGGCATGCGCTGGTCCACGTCCCAGTTGCCCGATTCGTACATCAGCCGGGTGAACCAGAAATCGTAGTCCCCCCCTGTGGGAGGGCCTTGAGGCCCGACGCTTCTCGCCGGGACCGTCGGGCCTGAAGGCCCTCCTACAGCCGCCCGGGCTGAGGCGCTTGCCACAAGGGTGCCCAGCATCAGGCGGAGGAAGGCGGCGCGATTCATCGCGCCGCCCTGGTGCGACGGGCCACCCCGTTGGAAGCAGGCAGCCCCGGCACGCTTACACCGCGTCGGACAGCGAGGTGAAGGTGAAGTCGCGCAGCTTCATCGGCGGGATCATCATCACGAACGGGGACTCGTCGCCGCTCACGCGCACCGGCTTGCCCAGCTCTTCGATGTTGTTGAGCATGATCACCGGCGATTCGTTGAAGCGGAAGTTCTTCACCGGGTGCTTGATCTCGCCGTTCTCGATGTAGAAGGTGCCGTCGCGGGTGAGGCCGGTCAGCAGCACCGTCTGCGGGTCCACCATGCGGATGTACCAGGTGCGGGTGACCAGGATGCCCTTCTGGGTGGACTTCACCAGTTCGGCGGTGGTCTTGTCGCCGCCGGCCATCAGGATGTTGCCGGGCTGGCCGATGGCCTTCTTGCCCTGCTTCTGGGCCCAGTAGCGCGAGTACTGCAGGTACGACACCTTGCCGTCCTTGATGATGTCGTGCTTCTCGCGCGGCAGGCCGCTTTCGTCCCAGGGCAGCACGGCCGCCGCGGGGTCCCAGGGGTCGGCGTGGATGTTCACCTGCGCGTCGTACACCTGTTCGCCCAGCTTGGTGCCGCCGCCCTTCTTCGAGAGGAAGCTGCGGCCTTCGTCGGCCTGGCGCGCGTCGAAGAAGAACATCATGAAGCTGATCAGGCCCGCTGCCGCGGCCGGTTCCAGGATGACGGTGTACTTGCCGGGCTCGAGCGCCTTGGCCTCGGCCGAGTCGCGCGCCTTCTGGATGGCCACCTGGATGTCGTCGCCGGCCTTGAACTGGCTGGCGTCGGCCAGGTTGCGCGCCACCCAGCCCGAACCGCGGCCGTCTTCGGTGCGCACGGTGCAGGTGTAGTTGAAGTTGGTGGACTGCTGGTAGGCGAAGTTGCCCTTGGAGTTGGCCGAGGCGAAGAAGCTGTGGCCGTCGCTGAGGTAGCCGGCGGCGACCAGCTTGCTGGCCTTGCAGGGGTCGATGGAATCGGCGGCCACCTGGGCGCGCAGTTCGGGCGTGATGGCGGCCGTGGCGGCGTTGAAGGTGGGGCTGGGCGTGTAGGCCTGCTTGTCCAGCGCCGGCATGTACTCCTCGTTCTCCGGCGCCAGGCGGGCGAGGTCTTCGGCCCGGCGCACCACGCGCTCCAGCGCGGCGTCGTCGAACTCGTTGATGGTGGCGATGCCCTCGCGCTTGCCGAACGCCGCCTGCACGATCAGCTGGGAATCGCTGACGATGCCGCTGGTGGAGACGTTGTTGAGCGCGAAGCGGATGTTGCCGTCCACCGACCCGGTGAGGGTGGCGGTGCATTCGTCGGCCACCGACAGCTTGATGACCTTGTCGAGGATGGCCTTGGCCTGTTCTTCGGTGAAGATGCTCATGTTCTAAGGCTCCTGGCCGGTCAGCCGATGTTGCGGGCGGTGTTGATGACGTTCATGCCGTCGAAGCGGGCCGTGCTGGACCCGTGCGACACGGCCGAGGACTGCGAGGGCTGGCCCTTGCCGTCGAAGAAGCTGCCGCCCAGGCGGTAGTCGGATTCGTCGCAGATGGCCGAGCAGGCGTTCCAGAATTCCGGCGTGCGGATCTGGTAGGCCACGTCCTCGAGCATGCCGGCGATCTGGCCGTCCTTGATCTCGTAGAACAGCTGGCCGCCGAACTGGGCGTTGTAGCGCTGCTGGTCGATGGAGAACGAGCCGTCGCCGATGATGTAGATGCCCTTCTCGACGCCCTTGATCATGTCGGCCACGCTCAGCTTTTCCTTGCCCGGCGCCAGCGACACGTTGGCCATGCGCTGGAACTGCACGCTGGACCAGGAATCGGCGTAGCAGCAGCCGTCGGATTCGGTCTTGCCCAGGATGTGGGCCTGGTCGCGGATGGTCTGGTAGTCCACCAGCTTGCCCTGGTCGATCAGGTTCCAGCGCTTGGTCTTCACGCCCTCGTCGTCGTAGCCCACGCCGCCCAGGCTGCCTTCCTGCACCTTGTCGGCGAACAGCGTCACCTTGTCGCTGCCGTACTGGAAGCGCGCCTCGCGCTTGTCCAGCGTGGCGAAGCTGGTGCCGGCGTAGTTGGCCTCGTAGCCCAGCACGCGGTCGAGCTCCAGCGGGTGGCCGACGTTCTCGTGGATGGTCAGCCACAGGTGCGACGGGTCGAGCACCAGGTCGTACTTGCCGGGCTTCACCGACGGCGCCGTGAGCTTCTCGCGCGCCTGCTTCGCTGCCGCCACGGCGTCTTCCACCATGTCGTAGGTCTTGCCGTAGTTGACGACGCCGTTGGGCGAAACGTACTTGGTGCCGCCGCCGTCCAGGTATTCGTAGCCCATGCCCATCGGCGCCGACAGGCCGTCGCGGGTGCGGAACTTGCCGGTGGCCTTGTCAATGGCGGTGACCGAGAACGGCGCCCAGATGCGGTGCACGTCCTGGTCAATGTAGCTGCCGTCGGTGGAGGCGAAGTACTTCTGCTCGTTCACCGCGAACAGGGTGGAGTTGACGAAGTCGGCGCCGGCCTTGATGGCCGCGGCGTTGACGCTCAGCAGCAGGTCCACCTTGTCCTTCACCGGCACGGCCATGGCGTTCTTGGTGATGGGCGCCTTCCAGCTGACTTCGCCCACGCCGGCCACCTTGGCCAGCTGCACCGGCGCGGTCTGGAACCGGGCGTTGGCCTTGGCGATGGTGGTGGCCTGGCGGGCGGCGGCGGCCACCCCGGCGGTGCTCAGGTCGCTGGTGGCGGCGAAGCCCCAGGCGCCGTTGGCGATCACGCGGATGCCGATGCCGGTGGACTCGGCGTTCACCACGTTCTGCACCTTGTCCTCGCGGGTGACCACGAACTGCTGCAGGTAGCGGCCGATGCGCACGTCGCAGTAGCTGGCGCCGGAGCCGGTGGCGGCCTCCAGGGCGGCGTCGGCGATGGCCTTCTTCATCGCGATGTCCAGGCCCGAGACCAGCTCGGCGGCGGCGATGGAGCGGCTGTAGGGAAGCATCAGGCCTGCAAGGCCGATGCCCGAGATCGTCAGGAAGTCGCGTCGGTCCATCGTGTCACTCCAGCGGATGGGCGGGGCCGGGCATCGAGGCTTCGATACCGTCGGCAGGAAGGGGCCTTTGGACTCTGGCGACCGTGGCCATGGGGCGTCAAGTGACGAATGGCCTAGGGGGGCACCACGTCACGCTTGGGCGGGCGCACCGGGCTGGCCTTGCCTTTGCTGCCCGCCGCCGACCGGGTGTAGCGGTCGCGCAGCGGATACACGGCGTCGCTGCAGGCCTGCGAGTCGTGGATGCAGACGCGATAGGGCTGCCGCCACGGCTGGCCGGGCTTGCCGGTCCAGCGGCCGGTGTTGGCCACGGTGCCGACCAGGCTGGCGCCGAGGTAGAGGTCCACCTGCGCGCCGCCGCCGGTCCAGGCCAGGATGGCCAGTTCCTGGCCGCCCGGCGCGAGCCGGCCGATGCGTGCGCTGAGCCCCGACGGGTCCGGGTCGTCGGCGTTGCGCACGCAGTCGTAGGTTTCGACGATGCGCGGACCGGTCTGAAGCACCTCGAAGTCCTGCGCGCGCAGCGGCTGCGCCGGCACGGCCTGGTCGAAGGTGCGCGAGGTGATGCCCAGGTCGGCCCACTTGCGGGTGGTGTAGCGGTCGCTTTCGGCGGTGAGCGCGACGTTGCCGCCGTCGGCCAGCACGATGCCGTAGCGCTGCATGGTGCGCAGGACCACGCGCGCCGCGGGCGGGTACAGCGACACCGGGAAGTCGGCGCGCAGCCGCAGCCGCGATCCGTATGGCACCGTGCCTTCGGGTCCGCTGGGCCCGCCGGCATGGCTGCCGGGACGCACGTACACCGGGCGGCGGCTGCCGTTGACCAGGGTGGTGGCCATGCGCGCGTTGGGCAGGATGAAGCGGATGGCGTGGCCCAGGTCGCCGTCGGCCAGCTGCATGGCGGCGTGCACTTCGTCGGCGTTGAACAGCAGCGGGGCAATCGGGAAGCCCGCGGCGTCGGCGCTGGTGCAGTGTTCGCCGCGGTTGCTGGCCGGGTACACGCGCTCGAGCCGCCACACGGCCAGGCACTGCGCCTGCAGCCCGCCGGCGCCGCTGGCGTTGGCCCGATAGGCCTCGTACAGGCGGTCGCCCTGCACCACCAGCAGGTGGCAGTCGCCGGCGTCGTTCGCGCAGGCCAGGCCGGCCTGGCCCTCGATGGCGGCATTGGCGGGCACCGGCATGGCGGTGCCGATCGGCTCGCAGTCGGGCGCGTAGTACTCGCTGGCCGAGGGGTAGCCGATGATCGTGCGCGTCGGTGCACCCGCCGGTGCGCGCACCACGTGGAAGCTGAAATCAATCTGCATGCGGCCGAAGCCGAAGCCGCCCAGGCCGGCCCAGGTGCTGACCATGCTGGCCGAGTCCGGGTGCACGGGCGCGCTGCGGATGTCCTGGTGCCAGACGGCCTCGGGCGGGAAGCGCGGCGGCGGCTCGGCGGCGCCGGGCATGGCCAGCGCGAGGGCGATCAGGGCCGCGAAGGACCAGCGGGGCGATGTGCGCATGGGTCGGCTTGCCGGGGGAGAGCCGTGGCCAGCATACGCCCGGGCCGCAGGCGCGGGAATGTTAGGCTGCCGGCTGATTCCACCGCGCCGGAGGCGGCATGTCGCCGCTGCAGTCCCTGGGTCGCCGGCTGGCCCGTTTCCTGGCCAAGCCGCGCGAACGCAACAGCCACATTCCCACCAGCCCGGTGGCGCTGTTCGCCGCCACGCTGCGCAAGGGCGACGTGGTGCTGGTCGAAGGCAGCAGCCGCTTCGCCAGCGCCATCAAGTACCTCACCCAGTCCACCTGGTCGCACGCCGCGCTGTACATCGGCGACACGATGGGCCCGCCCGCGCCCGGCGAAGAGCCGCGCGTGCTGGTGGACGTGGACGTGGTGGAGGGCGTGCGCACCATCCCGCTGAGCGCGTTCGCCGGCCTGCACACCCGCATCTGCCGGCCGGTGGGGCTGGGCGAGGCGGAGGTGGAGGCGCTGGTGCAGTTCATGCTCTCGCGCAAGGGCATCACCTACGACCTGAAGAACATCTTCGACCTGGCGCGCTATTTCATCCGCACGCCGCCGGTGCCCGGTTCGATGAAGCGGCGCATGCTGTCGCTGGGCAGCGGCGAGCCCACCAAGGCCATCTGTTCGACCCTGCTGGCGCAGGCCTTCGAATCGATCCGCTACCCCATCCTGCCCGAGGTCGAGCTGGTGGACGTGGACTCCAAGGGCGCGCGCCGCGCCGTGCGCGAGATCCTGTTCATCCGCCACCACAGCCTGTACGCGCCGCGCGACTTCGACGTGTCGCCCTTCTTCCAGGTGGTGAAGCCGCGCCTGGCGCAGGGCTTCGACTACCGCCAGCTGGAATGGCAGGCGCCGGCCGGGCCCGACGCCGGCGACGCCAGCGGCTGAAGCCCGTTCAGTCCTTCGCGGCGGCTTCTTCGGCCAGGCGCTTGTCCAGCCAGTCGCGGCCGAAGCTTGCGTACGCGCGGCACGACTGGTCGTCGACGAAGGCGGGCTCGGCCTGGCCCGCGTCGCGCGCCGCGGCCCGTTCGAACAGGCGGGTGGGGCCGGGGTGGGCCGACACCGCGAGGTCGCAGTCCAGCGCCGCGATGCGATCGAAGGTGGCGCGGAACTCGGCCACGCGGGCCGGGTCGTCGCTGAAGCGGAAACCGGGCGCGGACACGGCCGAGAGGCTGTCGGCGTAGACCAGGTTGCGGCAGTCGCCTTCGTCACAGCTGCGCCAGGCCCAGGTGGCGCCGCCGGGCGTGTGGCCGGGCGTGGCGTGCAGCACCAGGCTGAGGCCGCCCAGGGTGAGCACGGCGCCGTCGGCCAGTTCGCTCACTTCGGCCACGGGCGGGAAGGCGTTGGCCTCCGGGCCGAAGCCGGCCTGCGGGTCGTCGTGCGGGGCATTGCCCAGCCGCAGCGCCTGCGCGCCGCGCACCGTGCTGGCCACGCGGGCGCCGCTGAGGCGCTGCAGGGCGGCGATGCCGCCGGCGTGGTCGAAGTGCGGGTGCGAATTGAGGATCCACTTCACGTCGCCGAGGCTGAAGCCGAGCGACTCGATGCTGGCGGTGATCAGCGGCGCCGACTGCGGCAGTGCGCCGTCAATCAGCACCAGGCCGTCGCCGCTGTCTATCAGCACCGCGCTGAGGCCTTCGGTGCCCACGTACCAGCTCTTGCCGTGCAGCACGAAGGGGGCACGCGGCCGGTTCCAGTCCGCGCAGGCGTCGCAGTCGATGGGCGTGAGGTCGGTCGGGGTCGCGGCCAGCGCGGCGGCCAGCAGGGCGGGGGTGATCAGCATTGCGGTTGCCCTTCGGCATGGCGCTGCAGTGTCGCGCCCCGAGGCCTGCCTGTGAAGGCCACGCCCGACTTGACGCGGTGCACGCGCTGCCCGAGTGTGTCGGGCAGGGCTTGCCACAGGGGTGGCTGGGCCCGGAACCGCGGACCCGAAGCCCGTGATCCCATCCGACCGCAAGGCAGGCGCAGGCCTGCCCGAAAACCACACCGCCGACTGGCGGTTGCGGCAGGTCGTGGGCGACACCTACCAGCTGTCCAAGATTGGCGGCTTCCTGTACCTGTTTGGCTGGGCCGTCATTGCCTGGCTGGGCGACGTGATGGCGTTCGCGCCGCAGGCCACGCTGGCGATCGGCGCCGGCTTCCTGGTGCTGGCCTTCCTGCGGCTGTGGATGCGGCCGCCCGTGGACGGGGACAGTGCGGCCGACCGGCGCTGGCTGCTGCAGTTCGCGCTGGTGCTGCCGCTGGCTTCGGTGCTGTGGGCCGGCGTGCAGGCCTGGATACTGCTCGACGGCCGCTACGACAGCGACACCCGCATGGTGTCGCTGATCGCCACCATCGGCTACGCCACCGTGTTCGCCAACATCTACTCCACCGTGCGGCACCTGGCCGTGGTGGGCGTGTCGGTGCTGTTCGTGCCGATACTGGGGGTGCTGTGGAGCCACGCCGCCGACCGGGCGCTGGCCATCGCCATGTCGTTCTATGCGCTTTACTTGGTGGGTGCGCTGGTGCGCAGCCACGCCGAGTACCGCCGGCGCCTGCGCCTGGACCTGGCCCTGCGCGAGCAGCGCGACCTGTACGAACACCTCAGCCGCACCGACGCGCTGACCGGCGTGTACAACCGCCGCCATTTCACCGCGCGGCTGGACCAACTGGCCCAGCGCGCGCAGCAGGGCGGCGGCGGCTTCACGCTGCTGATCCTGGACATCGACCACTTCAAGCAGGTGAACGACCGCTACGGCCACGTGGTCGGCGATGCCTGCCTGAAGGCCCTGGCCGACCGGCTGCAGCGGGCGTTCGCGCCGCACCCCGCGCTGCTGGCCCGCCTGGGCGGCGAAGAGTTCGGCGTGCTGTTCGAAGGCAGCGAGGCCGCCGCGCTGTCGGTGGCCGAGGGCCTGCGCCACGACCTGGTGATGCGCCCGCTGGAATGCGACGGCCAGCGCATCACGGTCACCGCCAGCATGGGCCTGGGCGGGTTCGACCCGTTCACCCACGGCGACGGCGACGGCCTGTACCGCGCGGTGGACCTGGCGCTGTACGAAGCCAAGGGCCTGGGCCGCAACCGCGTGAAGTCACTGCAGGCGGCCAGCGCCTGAGCGCCTGGCCGGGCTAAAATCGCCTTTTGGACCCGGCGGAGCACGCCCCTTGGCCCCGGCCGCAGACGATCCCGCGCTCGACACCCTGCTGCTGCCGCTGGCCTCGGGCGCCGTGTCGTGGCCAGCGCCCGGCGGCACGCTGTTCCTGCGGGCGCGCGCCGGCGCGGCGCTGGAACCCTGGCGCGCCCAGGCCATCACCTGCGAGCAGAGCTTCAAGCCCTGGGCCGATGCGCTGGCGGCGGCGGGGCATCGCGGGGTGGACCTGCAGGCCGGTCACTTCGAACGCGTGCTGGTGCTGGCGCCGCGCCAGCGCAGCGAATCGCGCGCGCTGCTGGCGCGGGCGGTCTCGCAGGCCATGCCGGGCGGGGTGGTGCTGGCCTGCGCGGCCAACAACGAAGGCGCGCGATCGATGCAGGACGACCTGGCGCGCCTGGCCGGGCCGGTGCAGGCGCTGTCCAGGCGCCACTGCCGCGTGGCCTGGACCGCGCCGCTGGGCGAGGGCGTGGACCGCGCGCTGCTGGAGGAATGGCGGGCACTGGACGCGCCCCGCCGTATCGCCGACGGCCGCTTCCTCAGCCGCCCCGGCCTGTTCGCGTGGGACCGCGTGGACGCCGCGTCGGCCCTGCTGGCCCAGTGCCTGCCGCCCGACCTGGCGGGCCGCTGCGCCGACCTCGGCGCCGGCTGGGGCTATTTGTCGGGCGAAGTGCTGGCGCGCTGCGTCGGCATTACCGCCATCGACCTGCACGAGGCCGAGGCGCGCGCGCTGGCGCTGGCGCGCGAGAACCTGGCCGGCGCGCGCGTGCCCGTGGGCCTGCACTGGCATGACGTCACCACCGGCCTGCCGCAACGCTA
>Ga0075158_10000766_pt1 | contig 25968 bp, 24 predicted proteins | sample JI91814BDNA_FD_70968 | JGI IMG/M metagenome (GOLD analysis project Ga0075158, IMG submission 70968) | Wastewater effluent complex algal communities from Wisconsin, to seasonally profile nutrient transformation and Carbon sequestration -... | ecosystem: Engineered > WWTP > Effluent > Algae... | reverse complement strand
TCTGACCCCGTCGAAAGGGCACTCTGGGGTCGTCGAAAGGGCAATCTGGCCCGGTCTGGGTCCTGCACGCAGCGCGGGAAAGGCCCAGCGCCCCAGCACTCACTGGCCGTAGGACGCGCGCAGATCGCGCCACAGCAGTTCGTTGATCCGGCGGCGATAGTGCCCGATGCGCGACGGGTCCTCGATCGGCGTCGGCGATTCGATGACGAAGCGCAACTGGGTGTCACTGCCCGCCGACTCGACCGTGAAGCGCACCCGCACCCGCGGCTCGCCCGGCCACAGCCCCGACCAGATCAGTTCCCCCGCCGTGCCGTCGACCACCTGAGGGGCCTGCACATCTCGCGCCAGGTCCAGCCAGGCGCGCAGCCCATCCGTGCGCGCCGCGGCAAGGTCCGCGCGCACGATGTGCGGTGGGGCGGGCAGGCGGCGGGCGCGCTCGCCGAGGGTGTGCCACGTCATACGGACCAGTGTGCTCCCAGCGGGGGCGAGGGAGTCGATATGGTCGGGTTCGCCGCCGACAAAGGAGTCCGTATGCCGTCTGCCCCTGCCGATCTGCTCACCGCCGCCCGCGCCTGGGCGCAGGACGACCCGGACCCGGTGACACGCGCCGAGTTGGATGCCGTGATCGCCGCAGCGCAGGCGGGCGACGAGGCCGCGGCCGACGACCTCGCGGACCGCTTCGCCGGGCTGTTGGAGTTCGGCACCGCCGGCCTGCGCGGTGCGCTCGGCGCCGGACCGAACCGGATGAATCGCTCCGTCGTGATCCGCGCGGCCGCGGGGCTGACGGCATACCTGAAGACGCAGACCCAGGAGCCCGTCGTCGTCATCGGCTTCGACGCGCGCTTCAACTCCGATGTCTTTGCCCGCGACACAGCGGCCGTGGTGCTCGGCGCGGGCGGGCGGGCGATGATCCTGCCGCGGCCCCTGCCGACGCCGGTGCTCGCCTATGCGATCCGGTTCCTCGGCGCCGACGCCGGCGTCATGGTCACCGCGAGCCACAACCCACCGCAGGACAATGGCTACAAGGTCTATGTCGGCGACGGCAGCCAGATCGTCCCGCCCATCGACGCCGAGATCGCCGCCGAGATCGCGAAGATCACGGCCGTCGCGCAGGTGCCCCTCGCCGACGACGGCTGGGAGACCCTCGATGACCAGGTACTCGATGCTTATGTCGCCGATGCTGCCACCGTGGTCGGGCCGGATGCGCCGCGCGATGTGGTGGTCGTGCACACGGCCATGCATGGCGTAGGCACCGAGACCATCCGCAAGGCGTTCATCGCCTCGGGCTTCCCCGAGCCGATTTCCGTTGCGGCACAAGCCGACCCGGAACCACTCTTCCCCACGGTCGCCTTCCCCAATCCGGAGGAGCCCGGGGCGATGGACCTCGCGCTGGAACTTGCCGAGCAGACCGGTCCCGACCTCGTCATCGCCAATGACCCCGACGCCGACCGCTGCGCCGCGGCGATCGCCGGGCCGGGTGGCTGGCGGATGCTGCGCGGCGATGAGGTCGGCGCCCTCCTCGGCGCGCACATCCTCGCCCGGGGCGTCGCGCCGGGGCGGCCGTTCGCCAACTCCATCGTCTCCTCCCGGCTGCTCGGCGCGATGGCGCGCGCCCAAGGGGTCGAGCATGTCGAGACGCTGACCGGCTTCAAGTGGATCGGCCGGGTGCCCGACCTCGCCTTCGGCTATGAGGAGGCGCTCGGCTATTGCGTCGACTCGGCGCACGTGCGCGACAAGGACGGGGTTAGCGCTGCGCTGCTGCTGACCGAGCTGGCCGCCACCCGCAAGGCACTGGGCTCGGACGTGCAGACGGTCCTCGACGAACTCGCGATCGCGCACGGCGTCTATGCCACCGACTCGTTCTCGATCCGGGTCAGCGATCTGTCGTTGATCGGGGCGATCATGGCCACACTGCGCGCCGAACCACTGCGCGAGGTCGGGGGCAGCGCCGTTGTCCGCGCAGAGGACCTCGCCCAGGGGTCGGGCGACCTGCCGCCGACCGAGGGCCTGCGCTATTACCTTGCCGACGACTCGCGGATCATCGTGCGGCCCTCGGGCACCGAGCCGAAGCTGAAGATCTATCTCGAGGTCATCGAACCGGTCGCCGACGCCGGTGACCTGCGCGAGGCGCGGGGACGCGCGGCATACCGGCTCGGCGCGGTGCGATCCGGCATGGAGGCGGCTACCAGTCTCTGACCGCAGCCGTGGGAGCGCCGGTATGCTCGCCGGGTGAGTTCCCCCGCGCCCGACACCGCCGTCGACGCCACCACGCGAGCACGTGACCTACTCGGCGTGAGCCGGCTGACCAATTCCGCTCTCACGGCCTGGCTGCACGGCCTGCCCGGGGTCGATCAGGTGGGGTGCGACGGGCGGGCGGCCGCGCTCGGCACCCGGTCGATCAAGAACGAATCCAAGAAGTGGGCCATCGATCTCGCGATCTCGATGATCGATCTGACGACCCTTGAGGGCGCCGACACCCCCGGGAAGGTGCGCGGCTTGTGCGCCAAGGCGCTGACCCCCGATGTCAGCGACCTCGCCACGCCGCGGACCGCGGCAGTCTGTGTGTATGGCGATATGGTCGCCACCGCCCGTGAGGCCCTAGGCACCGACAGCGGTGTCAAGATCGCCGCCGTCGCCACCGCCTTCCCCAGCGGCCGGGCCAGCATGGACGTCAAGCTCGCCGACACCCGCGAGGCCGTCGACGCGGGCGCGGACGAGATCGACATGGTCATCGACCGGGGCGCCTTCTTGATGGGCGACTACCTCACGGTCTTCCACCAGATCGCCGACATCAAACGCGCCTGCGGTGACGCGCGCCTCAAGGTCATCATGGAGACCGGCGAACTGGTCACCTATGACAACGTCCGGCGTGCCTCCTGGCTCTCGATGCTCGCCGGCGGCGACTTCATCAAGACCAGCACCGGCAAGGTCTCCCCCGCCGCCACCCTCCCGGTCACCGTCATCATGCTCGAAGCCGTGCGCGACTGGCTGACCCTGACCGGCGAGATGATCGGGGTCAAGCCGGCCGGCGGCATCCGCACCAGCAAGGACGCCATCAAATTCCTCGTCGCCGTCCACGAGGTCGCCGGCGAGGAGTGGCTGGACAACCAGTGGTTCCGCTTCGGCGCCTCAAGTTTGCTCAATGACCTTCTGCTGCAACGCCAGCGGATGCGCATCGGTGCCTATTCCGGCGCCGACTACATCACCGACGACGCCCCGAGCCTCTACTGACCAAGGCCACGACATGAGCACATTCGAATACGCCCCCGCCCCCGAGTCCCGCGCCGTCGTCAACCTCCAGCCGTCCTATGGCTTGTTCATCAATGGCGAGTTCGTCGAGGGCACCGGCTCCTCCTTCAAGACGATCTCGCCGGCGACCGAGGAGGTGCTCGCCGAGATCTCCGAGGCGAGCCCCGCCGATGTCGACCTCGCGGTCAAGGCGGCGCGCACGGCATACACCCGCGTCTGGTCGCGGATGAGCGGCGCCGACCGCGGCAAATACCTGTATCGGATCGCCCGGATCCTCCAGGAGCGGGCCCGCGAGTTCGCGGTGCTGGAGACCCTCGACAATGGCAAGCCGATCAAGGAGTCGCGCGACGTCGATGTGCCGATCGCCGCGGCCCACTTCTTCTATCACGCCGGTTGGGCCGACAAGCTGGAGTATGCCGCCCTGGGCCCCAACCCGCGACCGCATGGCGTTGTGGGACAAGTGATTCCGTGGAACTTCCCGATGCTGATGCTCGCGTGGAAGATCGCCCCGGCGCTGGCGACCGGCAACACGGTCGTGCTCAAACCCGCCGAGACCACCCCGCTGACAGCGCTGCTCTTCGCGGAGGTCTGTCAGCAGGCCGACCTGCCCCCCGGTGTCGTCAATATCGTGACCGGCGCCGGCACCACCGGGCAGGCGATCGTCGATCACCCCGGCGTGGACAAGATCGCCTTCACCGGCTCCACGGGCGTCGGCAAGGCCATCGCCCGCGCCATCGCCGGCACCCCCAAGAAGGCGACCCTCGAACTCGGCGGCAAGGCCGCGAACATCATCTTCGACGACGCCCCGATCGACCAAGCCGTCGAAGGCATCATCAATGGCATCTTTTTCAACCAGGGTCATGTCTGCTGCGCCGGCTCCCGCCTGCTGGTCCAGGAGTCGATCGCCGAGGAAGTCGAGGCGCGGCTCAAGCGCCGGCTGCAGACCTTGCGCGTCGGGGACCCGCTGGACAAGAACACCGATGTCGGCGCGATCAACTCCGGCGCCCAACTAGCCCGCATTACCGAACTCGTCGCGGCCGGGGTCGCCGAGGGCGCCGAGCGCTGGGACACCGGCTGCCCCCTGCCGGAGAAGGGATTCTGGTTCCGCCCAACGGTTTTCACCGGCGTGAGCCAGACCCACCGGATCGCGCAGGAGGAAATCTTCGGTCCCGTCGTCTCGATGCTGACCTTCCGCACTCCGCAGGAGGCGGTCGCGAAGGCCAACAACACGCCATACGGGCTCTCGGCGGGGATCTGGACCGAGAAGGGTTCGCGGATCTTGTGGATGGCCGACCAGTTGCGCGCCGGCGTGATCTGGGCCAACACCTTCAACCGCTTCGATCCGACCAGCCCGTTCGGTGGCTACAAGGAATCGGGCTATGGCCGCGAAGGCGGTCGCCACGGACTGTCCGCCTATGTCGTGACGGGAGGCCCCCAATGAAAGGGACCCCCACAAAGTTCTCCCCCGCTCCGCTCCCCCGATACTTTGCGAGGTCCTGAATGAGCCGGGTCGAGGTCAAGAAGACCTACAAGCTCTACATCGGCGGGGCCTTCCCGCGCAGCGAGTCCGGTCGCTCGTATGAGGTGAGCGACGCCAAGGGCCGCTTCCTCGCCAATGCGGCCAAGGGTTCACGCAAGGACGCCCGCGATGCCGTCGTCGCCGCCCGCAAGGCGCAGCCGGGATGGGGCAGGGCCACGGCATACAACCGGGGCCAGGTGCTCTACCGCGTCGCCGAGGTGATGGAGTCGCGCAAGGGGCAGTTCGTCGAGGAGGTGCGCGCCGCAGAGGGGCTCACGCCGACCCGCGCCACCGCGGCCGTCGACGCCGCTATCGATCGCTGGGTCTGGTATGCCGGGTGGTCCGACAAATACGCTCAGGTCCTCGGCGGCCTCAATCCCGTCGCCGGCCCCTATTTCAACATCTCCGCACCGGACGCGACCGGCGTCGTGGCTGCCCTTGCGCCGCAAGAGAGTTCGCTGCTCGGGCTGGTCAGCGTCCTCGCTCCCATCGTGGTCTCCGGCAATACCGCGGTCGTGCTCAGCAGCAAGGACCGGCCGATCCCCGCGATCACCCTGGCCGAAGCCCTGGCCACCTCCGATGTGCCCGGGGGCGTGATCAACCTGATCACCGGCGATCCTGCTGAGGCCGCGCCCTGGCTGGCCACGCACCGCGACGTCAACGCCATCGACCTGACCGGCGTCGCCGGGACGGACCTGGCATGGGGTGACCTCGAACGAGCCGCCGCCGACAACCTCAAGCGGGTGCGCCGCCCCGCCCTCGACGGGCTGAGCGCGATCGAGGAGGACTGGAGCGTGACCCCGACCTTGGGACGGATCGAGAGCTTCCTCGAGACCAAGACCGTCTGGCACCCCAAGGGCCGCTGACTTGGGGAGCAGTGCCCGCATCGTCCTGCTGACCGGGCCCTCGGGCGCCGGCAAATCCCGGCTCGCCGAACGGCTACGCGCCAACCACGGCTGGCCGATCGTGCGGCTCGACGACTTCTACAAGGATGTCGATGACCCGAGCCTGCCGATGCACCCGAGCCTCGGCATACCAGATTGGGACGACCCGGCGAGTTGGTCGGCGGACGACGCGTGCGCTGCGCTGCGCGCGCTGATCGAGACCGGACACTGTCATATGCCGGACTATGACATCTCGACCTCGCGCCGCGTCGGCGCGAACGAGGTGACCGCTGAGACGACCGATCTCATTGTGGCAGAAGGGATTTTCGCCGCCGAATGCGCCGGGCCACTGGCCGAAGCTGGCCTGCTGCACAGCGCCTGGTGCGTGCGCAACCGACCGGCGCTGACCTTCGTGCGCCGGCTCGTGCGGGACCTGAAGGAGCGTCGCAAGCCGCCGCTGGTGCTGCTGCGGCGCGGCCTGAGCCTGATGCGCGCGGAACCCGAGGTGGTGGCTCGCGCGTCGAAGCGGGGTGCCCGCCCGGCCACCGCCCGCGAGGTCGAGGCGGCACTGGCCCGCTGACCGCCCGCCGATCCGGGGAGCGGGCTGCCTACGATGACGTAGCCCACGTGCACCACTTCGAGGGGATCATGAACACCTACCCGTCCTATCCGAGCCCGCCGCCCGCGCCCGAGGCGCCGCTGCCCGCCGGCGGCCCGACCGTGCCCAACCGCCTGCTCGGCGTCGGCGACCTCGTCAGCGGCTCCTTCCGCACGATTAAGGCCGCGCCCCGAATCTTCCTCGGGCTGCCCCTGATGGTGGCGCTCGGCGTCGGCCTGCCCGCGGTCGTGCTCTTCGCCGCGGCGCTCGCGGCCGGCCTGGCCACGGACAATGCCAGTTCGATGCTCGCGGTGATCATCTGCACCGGCATCGTCGTCGGCCTGGCGGCGATCTATCTCGTGCTGCGCCTGACCGGCGCGCTGACGACCGCCGCCTATCGCATCGCCCTCGGCGAACGCCCGAGCCTGGCCGCCGCCTGGCAGGAGGGCCGGCTCGTCGTGTGGCCGCTGGTCGGGCTGGTGGGCTTGCTGGTGGTGGCCTATTTCGCAGCCATCGTGGCCTTCATCGCGATCATCGGCGGCATCGCCGTTGTCGGCGATTCGGCCGGCGGAGCGATCGCGGTGGTGCTGATGATGTTCTGCGCCATCCCGGCGATGTATTGGCTCATGGTCAAGCTGGTCTTCGTCTATTCGGCAATCGCCATCGAGCGGGTCGGGCCGGTCACGGCGATCCGCCGCTCCTTCCGCCTCACCCTCGGGATGTGGTGGGTGACGCTCGGCCGGCTGCTCATGTTGGTGCTGCTGGCGATGCCGGTCATCTTCTTGTTCAACATGCTCTCGCTGCCCTTCCAGACGGCCTTCGAGAGCGAATCCGCCGGGGCCAATGTGGCCCTGGGGATCGGCGGCGCCATCGCCGGCCTGCTGAGCGTCGTGCTCAACTTCGTCTTCCAGGTCTATAGCTACGTCTACATCACGTTGATGTATCTCGATGCGCGCCGCCGCGAGTCCATGCCCACTCCCGGCATCGGGACGCCGGTCGATGCCGCGAGCTATCCGTATGGTGCGCCGGGCACGTCCGCCGCGCCCTATGGTGGCGGCAACAGCTATCCCCCACCGGCACCCGAATCGGTCATCCGGCCCTATCCCGGCTCGTGATCGGACTCGGGGGCGCGGTCAGACGGCATACGCGGGGACGCCGAGGGCGGCATATCCCGGCTTGATCACCTTCTCGATCAGGGCGAGCCGCTCGTCATACGGGATGAACGCGGACTTCATCGCGTTGATCGTCGCCCAGCGGACGTCCGAGAGCGTCCAGCCGGCCTCGTCGACGAGGTGCTGCAACTCCCGGCCGAGGGTCGTCCCGCTCATCAACCGGTTGTCGGTGTTGACCGTCACGCGGAAGCGCAGGTCCTTCAGCACGGTGATGGGGTGCTCCCGGTATGACGCGGCGGCCCCCGTCTGAAGGTTGCTGCTTGGGCACATCTCCAGCGGGATCCGGGCATCCCGCACGTATGCCGCGAGCCGCCCCAGCACCGGCTGCGCGCCCCCGGTGTCGATATCGTCAACGATCCGCACGCCATGCCCGAGGCGGTCGGCGCCGCACCATTGGATCGCCTCCCAGATGCTCGGCAACCCGAAGGCCTCGCCGGCGTGGATGGTGAAGTGGGCGTTTTCCCGCTGGAGATATTCGAAGGCGTCGAGGTGCCGGGTGGGCGGATAGCCGGCCTCGGCGCCGGCGATATCGAAGCCGACGACGCCGTCGTCGCGATAGCGCACGGCGAGTTCGGCGATCTCGCGGCTTCGGGCTGCGTGCCGCATCGCGGTGAGGAGGGCGCGCACCTGGATCGGGTGGCCACCCGCGGCAGCCTCGGCCTCGCCCTCGCGGAATCCCGCATTGACGGCCTCGATGACCTCTTCCATCGCCAGGCCCCCGGCCACGTGCTGCTCGGGGGCATAGCGAGACTCCGCATAGACCACGCCATCAGCGGCGAGATCGAGGGCGCACTCCTTGGCTACCCGTCGCAGACCCTCGACGCTCTGCATGACGGCGACAGTGTGCTCGAAAGTCTCCAGATAGCGCACGAGGGAGCCGGAGTCGGCGCTCTCGCGGAACCACTGATCCAAGGCCAGCGCGTCCGTGGCCGGCAGGTTGGCATAGCCGATCTCGTCGCTGATCTCAAGGATGGTCTGCGGGCGCACACCGCCGTCGAGGTGGTCGTGCAGGAGCGCCTTGGGTGCGGCGGCGATGTCGGGGCTGACGGCGATCTCACTCATTAGGCACAGCGTATGCCGTCTCCCCCGCCGCAGTCAGGCCCCCCTCAGGCGATGCGATCGATGACGAGCGGGGCGGGCTCCGGCGCGGCATCCGCGATCTCGACGCCTCCTGCGAGCGCCTCCTTCGCGCGGGCGAAGCGATCCGCATCGTCGGTGAGCAGGGTCATGATCGGCTGGCCCTTGCGGACCTGGTCACCGGGCTTGGCGTGCAGTTCGATGCCGGCTCCGGCCTGGACCGGGTCCTCCTTGCGAGCCCGGCCCGCACCGAGACGCCACGCGGCGACCCCGACGGCATACGCATCGAGGGTGCTCAGATAGCCGTCGCGTTCGGCGAGGATCTGCTCGTTCTCGCGGGCGATCGGCATTGCCGCATCCGGATCCCCGCCCTGGGCTCGGATCATCGCCTTCCACGCATCGAGAGCACGGCCGTCGTTCAGGGCGGCGCGCACATCCTGGCCACCCTTGCCGGCGGCCGCCAACATCTCTTCGGCGAGCTTGACCGTCAGCTCGACGACATCGGCGGGCCCGCCGCCGGAGAGCACTTCGACGGATTCTCGGACCTCGATCGCATTGCCGGCGGTCAGGCCGAGCGGGATGTTCATCTCGGTCAGGACGGCGACGGTCTTCACGCCGGCGTCGGTGCCGAGGTCGACCATCGTACGGGCGAGTTCACGGGCATCGTCGAGGTTCTTCATGAAGGCGCCGGAGCCGACCTTGACGTCGAGCACGAGGGCGCCGGTGCCTTCGGCGATCTTCTTGGACATGATCGAGGAGGCGATCAGCGGGATGGCTTCGACGGTGCCGGTGACATCGCGCAGCGCATACAGCTTCTTGTCCGCGGGAGCCAGGCCGGTGCCGGCGGCGCAGATCACCGCGCCGACGTCATCGAGTTGGGCGAGCATCTCTTCGGTGGAGAGGGCGGCGCGCCAACCGGGGATGGATTCGAGTTTGTCGAGGGTGCCGCCGGTGTGGCCAAGGCCCCGTCCGGACAGTTGCGGCACGGCGACGCCGAAGACGGCGACGAGCGGGGCCAGGGGCAGGGTGATCTTGTCGCCGACCCCGCCAGTCGAGTGTTTGTCGGCGGTCGGATTGCGCAGCGAGGAGAAGTCCATGCGCTCGCCGCTCTTGATCATCGCGTCGGTCCACGTGGAGATCTCGCGCCGGGTCATGCCATTGAGCAGAACGGCCATATTGAGAGCCGACATCTGCTCCTCCGCGACGACGCCGCGAGTGTAGGCATCGATCACCCAGCGGATCTGATCATCGGAGAGTTCGCGGCGGTCCCGCTTGGCAATGATGACATCGACGGCATCGAAGGCTTCCCTCATGCGCGCATCATTCCAGACCCGCGCCCGTGCTCGCGGGATGTCAGGTGCCGCTCAGTCGCTCCAACTCGGCGACGCCGAACGCCTGGGGCAGCACCTCGCGCATGCTCAGCACACCCTCGGGGGTCATGACCAGGCACTCGGGCCCGCCATTCTCCCAGAGCAACTGCCGGCACCGCCCGCACGGCATCAGCGCCTGGCCGTCGGCGCCGACGCAGAAGACGGCCGCAAACTGCCCGCCGCCGCCCATATGCAGGGCCGAGACCAGCCCGCATTCGGCGCACAGCGCCACGCCATACGCGGCATTCTCGACATTGCAGCCGGCAAACAGCCGGCCATCGGTGGTGATGCCAGCGACGCCGACCGGGAAGCGCGAATAGGGGCAGTAAGCCCGTTCCATCGCGGCGACCGCGGCCGATCGCAACGCTTCCCAGTCGACGTCAGGCATCGCTAATGCCCGCCCTTGCGATAGATCTGGCCATCGGCGGCCGGCATCCGCAGACGCTGGGAGGCGAAGGCCAAGACCAGAAGGGTCGTGACATAGGGCAGGGTGCCCGCGAGTTCGCCGGGGACGGTGTCGGTGGCGAAGAACCACCAGGCGACCAGGGCGGAGACGACCAAGGAACCGGCGCCTTGGAGCATGCGACCCTTGCGCAACTGCCACAACCCGACCAGCAGCAAGATCACCGCGACGAGCAACAGGATCGCGTGCACGCCACCCCCGCCGCGCAACCGGATCGCGTCGGTATAGCCGAAGAGCGCGGAGCCGGCTAGCAGGCCACCGGGGCGCCAGTTGCCGAAGATCATGGCCGCCAGGCCGATATAGCCACGACCGCCGGTCTGCCCGTCCCGGAAGAGGTTGGAGGCGACGAGGGTCAAGAAGGCGCCGCCGAGGCCGGCGAGCGCACCGGAGGCGAGCACGGCGATGAACTTGTACTTGTAGACATTGACACCGAGCGACTCCGCCGCGGCCGGGGACTCACCGACCGAACGCAGGCGCAACCCGAAGGCGGTCTTCCACAACGCCCACCAGGAGGCCACGAACAAGGCCAAGGTGATCAGCGTCAACACCGAGACGTTCGTCGTCAGACCGCGCAGGATGCCGGCGAAGTCGGAGATCAGGAAGATGTGCTGGCGTTCGAGGCTGAGCAAAGGATCACCGATGCCTGGCACCGACAGCGAGGGGGGCTGCGGCAGAGGCGGGCTCTGGGTCGGGCCACCACCGGGCAGGTTGGTGAAGAAGCGCGACGCGAGATACTTCGCGATGCCGAGCCCGATGATGTTCAGCGCGACACCGGAGACGATGTGATCGACGCCGAAATAGACCGTGGCGATGGCGTGGATCAACCCGCCGACGAGGCCCCCGATCGCGCCGCCGAGGATGCCCATCCACGGGCCATAGTGATAGGCGCAGAAGGCCGAGGACCAGGTGCCGAGGATCATCATGCCCTCGAGCCCGATATTGACCACGCCCGCCCGCTCCGACCACAGGCCGCCGAGACCGGCGAGCGCGATGGGCACCGCCAGGCCGAAGGCGGCGGCGATCGCGCCGGAGGAGTCCAGGTCGTTGGCCCCGGTGACCACGCGCAGCAGGGAGAGGATGACGAGCCCGCCGAAGGCGAGCAGGCCCCAGCGGGCATACGGATTGGCCAGCCAGGAGGCCTGCTTCTCCTTGACCTCGGCGCGCCGAGTCGGGGTTGCGGTGCTCACGCGGCCACTCCTTCGCTGGTGCGAGCGGCTCGCTGGGCGGCCAACTCCCGGGCCACGCGCTGCTGCTCGAGGCGGATGTCGAGTCGGCGAGTCCCCTCATAGGCGATGACGACCGCGAAGAGGATAATGCCCTGGACGATATAGACCAGTTCGGGGGCAACCCCGGCCCGGATCTGTAGACCATTGGCCTGGGTGTCGAGATAGCTCCACAACAAGGCGGCGAAGGCGATCCCGATCGGATTGTTGCGCCCGAGCAGGGCGATGCCGATGCCGGCGAAGCCGAGCCCGGACTGGAAGGTCGTGCCATAGGAGAAGTCCTGGCCGAACAGCAGGGGCATCCCGACCAGACCGGCGAGCGCGCCGGAGGCGATCATCGAGGTCATCACCATCCGCTTCACCTTCACACCGCTGGCGACGGCCGCGGTCTCGGAGGCACCGGTGGCGCGCAGGTCGAACCCGAAGCGGGTCTTGCCGAGCACAAACCAATAGAGGAAGCCGACCAGGACGGCCAGGATCAGCAAGCTGTAGATCCGGTTCGAGGCGCCCGGGATCAGCTTCCACCCCTCGAGTTGCGAGGACTCCGGGAGCACCTTGGTGCCGATGGCATTGGAGCCGGGCGTGCGCACCGCCACCTTGAGCAGCAACCACGACACGACGCCGGTGGCGATCGCGTTGAGCATGATCGTCGAGATGACCTCGGAGACTCCGCGATGCACCTTCAGGTATGCCGCGATGCTGGCCCACAGCCCGCCGGCCACCATGGAGATGATGATCGCGACGAGGATGTTGAGATATCCCGGCAGCCAGGCCTGGCCGGCGAAGAGCGCCGCGGCGAAGGAGCCGACGCGATATTGCCCGTCGACCCCGATATTGAAGAGGTTCATTTTGAACCCGACGGCGACGGCAATAGCCGAGAGATAGAGCACGATCGCGCCATTGACGATATTGGTGATCTGACGCGGCTTCGGCGTGCTCAACATCGTGATCCACACATCGCGCACCGGGTCACCGAGGGCCACAAGCACCAAGGAGGTCAGCAGGAAGGCGACGAGCAGGGCGAGGACGGGCGCGGCGAGCGAGAGCAACGCCCGCCGGATGTTGGCATTGGTCATCGGGCGTCCTGGGGGTCCGCAGGGGCATCGGGGGCGTCGTCATGAGAACCGTCGGCGCCGGTCATGGCGGCGCCGAGGTCTTGGCTGGTGACGGTGTCGGGGTCGAAGGTGCCGGTCAACTTGCCACGCAGGATCACCCGGATCGTGTCGGAGAGGCCGATCAACTCCTCGAGGTCGGCGCTGATCAGCAGCACCCCGAGGCCCTCATGGCGCGCTTGCCGGATCAGGTCCCAGATCGAGGACTGGGCCCCGACATCGACCCCGCGCGTGGGGTGGGAAGCAATCAGCACCTTGGAGGCGTGGGTCATCTCCCGCCCGACGATCAGCTTCTGCTGATTGCCACCGGACAGCGAGGCCGCGGTGACATAGATCGAGGGGGTGCGCACGTCATACTCCTTGACGATGCGCTCGGTGTCGGCCTTGGCCGACTTCGCGTCGATGAGCTGGCCGCGGATATTGGGTCGCTCGGTCTGGTGACCGAGGATCCGGTTCTCCCACAGCGGGGCATCCAGCAGCAGTCCGTGCCGGTGACGATCCTCGGGTATGTAGCCCACCCCCGCCTCGCGGATCTCGCGCACCTGCCAGTCGGAGATATCGGTGCCTTCCAGGGCGACGGTGCCGCCGGTCGGCTCACGCATCCCCATGATGACCTCGACCAACTCGGCCTGACCATTGCCCTCAACCCCGGCGATCCCGACGATCTCCCCCGCATGGATATCGAGGTCGATGTCGTGAAGCAGGTCGCGGCCCTCGGTCCCGGCCAAGGTGATGTCCCGCATGCTCAGCACGACCCGGTCGGTGACCGTGGACTCCGTGGTCTCGGGCGTGGGCAGTTCCGATCCGACCATCAACTCGGCCAGTTGCCGGGCGTTGACCTCCTTCGGATCGACCGAGGCGACCGTGGTGCCGCGGCGGATCACCGTGATGTCGTCGGCGACCGAGAGCACCTCATCGAGCTTGTGCGAGATGAAGATGACCGTCAGGCCCTCGGCCTTGAGCTCGCGCAGGTTGTCGAAGAGCTCATCGACCTCCTGGGGCACCAGCACGGCCGTTGGCTCATCGAGAATGATGATCTTGGCGCCGCGATAGAGAACCTTGAGGATCTCGACCCGCTGCCGGTCCCCGACCCCGAGGTCGGCGACCGTCGCGTCGGGGCGCACCCCGAGGCCGAACTCCGAAGAGATCCGCTGAATCTCCCGCTTTGCGCCGCCGCCGATGCCGTGCAGCTTCTCGGCACCGAGGACGACATTTTCCAGGACCGTCAGATTGTCGGCCAGCATGAAGTGCTGGAAAACCATCCCGATGCCAGCCTTGATCGCATCGGAGGGTGAATGGAGGTTGACCTCCTGGCCGTTGACCTTGATGGTTCCCTCGTCCTGGCGCTGCACGCCATACAAGATCTTCATCAGGGTGGATTTGCCGGCGCCATTCTCACCACACAGAGCGTGCACCGTGCCGCGCCGGACCGAGAAGGTGATGTCCTTGTTCGCCACCACACCGGGGAAGCGTTTTGTGATGCCCTCGACCTCGACCGCGAGCGTGTCGGGACCGGCCTGGGGGCTGGAAATTGCGGTGATGACGGACCTCCTCGTCCATTCGTCCGGCCTTGAGCCGTTGCGCCGGTGGAAACTTCGGCCGAGACTCGGGAGAACGCTACCCCCCGCGCCCCGATCGGCAAACACCCCACGGCGAAGTGTCACTCCCCCGTGATGCGGGAATCCCCGGCCGATCCGCAACAGATCGACCGGGGATTCCGCGGGACGTCACTTGGTGTCAGAGACCTTGATCTCGCCAGCGACGATCTTGCCCTTGAATTCCTCGAGCTTGGCGATGACATCGGCGCCGAGCTTGTCACCGGTGGTGGAGTAGCCCACACCGTCGACCTTGAGGTCATAGATGACATTGCCGGCGGCGTTCTCGCCCTTGGATGCCTTGGAGAGGTAGTCGTAGACGGCGACGTCGACCTTCTTGAGCATCGAGGTGATGACGACATCGCGCACGCCGGCCTCGGCGGTCAGCGCCTGGTCGGAGTCGACACCGATCGCCATTCCCTTGGCGGCCTTGGCCGCGGTGAAGACACCGGCACCGGAACCACCGGCGGCGTGGTAGACGACATCGGCGCCACCGTCATACATGCCCTCGGCCGCGGTCTTGCCCTTGGCCGGGTCACCGAAGCCGCTGAAGTCCGGCGGCTGGGTGAGATAGGTGGAGTCGATCTTGATGTCGGGGTTGACCGCCTTGGCGCCTTGGATGTAACCGGCCTCGAACTTGACGATCAGCGGCACATTGACGCCACCGACGAAGCCGATGTGGTTGGTCTTGCTCTTCAGTGCCGCGGCGGCACCGACGAGGAAGGAACCCTCCTGCTCGGCAAAGGTCAACTGGGCGACATTGTCGCCCTTGGAGGCGTCCGAGGCGTCGTCGATGATGGCGAAGTGGACGTCGGGGTTCTCCTTGGCCACCTTGCCGATCGCGGCGGCATAGGCGAAGCCGACGGCGATGATGTTGGTGTAGCCGGCGTCGACCAACTGGTTGAGGCGCTCCTCGCGAGCCGCCTCGTTCTCATTATTGACCGCGGTGGCTTCCTTGGTCTCGACACCGAACTCGGCCTTGGCCTTGTCCAGGCCGGCGGCGGCGGCGTCGTTGAACGACTGGTCGCCACGGCCACCCACGTCGTAGGCCATGCCGACCTTTATGTCGGACTTGGGGGCCTCGCTGCTGCTCTCACCGCTGCTGGTGCTGCTGTTCGAACCGGAGGTCGCTCCGGTCTCGTTGCTCGTGCCGGACCCGCATGCCGCGAGCACCAGGCTGCTGGCCGAGACGGCCACGGCCACCTTCATCAACTGACGCAAGGTGTTCTCCTCTTCCTCACAAATATCGAGGCGCGATCGCGCCCGCTTCGCAGAGGATAGCCCCGGGCGCCGGATGCTCAGAACACCTTCGGAATGTCGTGTGCAACCGTTACGAAGTCGCGACGCGGGTCGCGGCGCGCCGGTTGATCGCCGCCAGGGCCGCGCCGGCGAGCAGCATGGCGCCCGCGGGGATGGCGGCCTCGTCGACGATCAGGTCGCCCTGGTGCAGGTCGTAGGTGCGCCCACCGATGGCCCGGGTGCCGAGCCGCGCCATCGCGCCGGGCGCGTGATGTAAGAACCACGCGAAGTCCTCCCCACCCATCGACTGCTGGGTCGGCACCGCCTCAAGCCCGAGGTGTTCGGCCGCGGTGCGCAGGTCGGCGATGCCGGGGCTGACGTTGACGACCGGCGGGACCCCGGGGGTATAGACGACCTCGACGCCCACGCCATACGGCCGGGCGACGGACTCGACCAAGTCCTTGACCAGCGGCCCGATCTCGGCCCAGACGCCTGCGTCGAGGACGCGCAGGGTGCCGGTGGCGCTGCCGGAGGAGGGGATGACATTGCCGGCGGCGCCGGCATGCATCTGCCCCCACACGATGAGGGCACCGGCGCGCGGGTCGACGCGCCGCGAGAGCAGGGCGGGGACCTCGGTAACGATCTTGGCGAGGGCAAAGGTGAGGTCCTCGGTCAGGTGCGGGCGGGAGGTATGCCCGCCGCGCCCGGTCAACTTGACCTCGATCCGGTCCGCGGCCGCCGTGACCGCGCCTTCGCGCAGGCCCACCTTGCCGACATCGAGACTGGGATCGCAGTGCAGGGCGTATGCCGCGTCGACCCGCTCGAGGTAGCCCTCCTCGATCACCGCCTCCGCGCCGCCGGGGATGGATTCCTCGGCCGGTTGGAAGACCAGCCGCACAGCGCTGTCCGCCGCGCGCAAGGCATCGAGTTGCTCGGTCAGGGCAAAGCCCGCGCCGAGCAGTGCCGTCGCGTGCACATCGTGCCCGCACGCGTGCGCGACGCCGGGGCTGACCGAGGCCCAATCCAAGCCCGTGCGCTCACGCACCGGCAGGGCGTCGATGTCGGCGCGCAGCAGGACCCGGTATGCCGCGTCCGGATCCCCGATGTCGGCCACCACTCCCGTCCCCGCCAGCCGGCGGTGCGCGATGCCAGCCTCCGTCAGGCGTTCGGCGATGGCAGCGGTCGTGCGCTCCTCCTGCCAACTCAGCTCGGGATGGCGGTGCAGGTCACGACGAATGGTGACCAGGTGAGCGTGACGGGTGGCGACGGCACCGCGAAGCGCGGCGAAGGAGGGAGATTCCATGACTACTGACAAGATTACCGTCCCCCCGCAGACGCCCGGAACACGCCCTACACCAACTCGGCTCGGCCGTCGGCGCGCAGCCGGTCCACCACCAGCTTGACGTCTTGGACTCGATCGGTCGTGGTGATCAATAGCGCATCGGGGGTGTCGATGACGACCAGATTGTCAACGCCGAGCAGGGCGATCGCCCGGCCGCCGCAGGCCGCGACCAGGCCGGTGGTGTCCATGGCAGTCACCAGGGCGGGATCGCCGAGGGTGGCCGGCGTGCCGGCCGGTGGTGGCGGCATGATCCCGGCGAGGGAGTTGAAGTCGCCGATATCGTCCCAGCCGAAGGCGCCCGGCACGACCAGGACCTCACCCTCGTCCGCGGCCGGCTCGGCGACGGCATGATCGATGGCGATCTTGGGCAGCGCGGCCCACCGGTCCTCGATCTGCTCCGGCCGGGCGGCGAGGTCGCGCAATTGGGCGGCGAACTCGGGATGCCAACGAGCGAGCAGATCGAGCAGGCGGCTCGCGCGCACGACGAACATCCCGGCATTCCAGCGGAATTCACCGGTGGCGAGATAGGCCCGGGCCTGGGCCTGGTCCGGCTTCTCGACGAACTGGCGCACGTGGCGAGCCGTGGGGGCGCCGGCGACCGGTCGCCCGGATTGGATATAGCCGAAGCCGGTGGCGGGATAGGCCGGGGGGATGCCGATGGTCACCAGCGCGCCGGAATCGGCCAAGCTGACAGCTTCTCGGATGACCTCCTCGAAAACGCACTGGTCGCGCACCACGTGATCGGCGGCGAAGGAACCCAGGATCGCCTCGGGGTCGGCGGCCTCCAGGACGGCGGCAGCCCAGCCGATGGCCGCCATCGAGTCGCGCGGACTGGGTTCGATCAGCAGCCGGCCCACCCCCGCCGCCTGCGCGCGAACGGCATCGGCGTGCCGGATGCCGGTGACGATCACGACCCGCTCCCCCGCCAGGGGCGTGACCCGATCCACCGTCTGCTGCAGCAGCGTGCGTCCGCTGCCGGTCAGGTCGTGGAGAAACTTCGGGGAGCCCGAGCGCGACAACGGCCACAGCCGCGTTCCTGCTCCGCCCGCCGGGATGACGGCGTGAAATCGCTCCAAGGGTGCCCGCTCGCTCACCCCGCCGAGGCTATCGGGTGCGCCGCCGCAGCGAGCTCGCGGCGCGCAGCACCCCCGCCGTCGCGGCCGTCGCGGCCGCGCCGAGCACGGCACCGGAGGCGACCGAGACGCGGTCGGCGGCGCGCTGGTCGAAGGTCGGCAGGCCGGCCGCCAGGCGGGCCGCGGGATCGAGCGGCAGTGCCGATGGTGAACGGGAGGTCCACTCGGCCGCTGCTTCCGCGCGCGTGGGCGGGCCCTCCACGAGCTTGGTGGCCTCGCCAGCGCTGACGGCCAGTTGGGCATCGCCGAGGGCGTCGATGTCATTGGCCGCCCAGGCCGCCGCCAGCAGCATCGCGCGGGAAATGAAGTTCAAAAAGGCAAGCAAGCCGACGACCAAGGCGATGGAGGCAAAGAGCTTGTTGCCCGTCGTGCCGGCGATCAGGCGGGTGCCGAAGGTCTGCAGGAAGGTCATCGCGACCCCACCGAAGAGGGCGCCATTGCGCAGTCCCGGCCACGGCAGATCAACCCCAGACAGCACGCGCAACATCAAGGCCACGAGCAGCGAGTTGGCCAGGAAGGCGGCCAGCAGGCCGACCGAACTGACGATCCACGCCTGCCCGCCGAGCCCGATCCATTCGGCTACCTGCTTGGCCACGGCCGAGGTGATCCCGTTGACCAGCGCCGCGAGCACGATCCCGACCCCGAGGGTGCCCAGCACGAGCAGATCGCGCAATTTCGCGAGGACAAAATTGCCCGGCGCCCCGTCCACCCCAAAGATCGCCCGAATGCCATCGCGCAGCGCCCCGAGCCATCCCAACCCGGCCCAGAGCAGGCCGGCGATGCCGACCAGGGCCGTCAGGCTCAAGGTGGTCCCGCTCGGGATGGTCAGCGGGATCAGGCCGTCGGGATTGTCGGCGGTCTGGAGGAAGCCCGGCAGTTGCCGGCCGATCGCTTCCTCGATCCGCTCCAGCAGGTCCGGCTGGTCACGCAGCACCAGCCCGAAGATCGTGAACCCGAGGGCAATGGCGGGAAAGAGGGAGAAGAAGGCGAAGTAGGTGACGCCGCCAGCGAGCAGGTTGCCGCGAGCGCCGCCATACCGCGTCCAGGCCCGCCAGATGGAGCCCTGCTGGAATCTTGTCCACCGGCCCTTGAGCGCGTCCATACCGAATGCCTTCTTGTCGGTCAGGCCCCGCGCAGCTCGAAAGCTTCGACGGGGCGCCAGGTCTCATCGCCACCATGGTGATACAGATGGATGGCCGAACACGCAAAGAGCGCCCGGAAATCCGCCAACTGCTCCTGCGCGCGGGTCAGCGCCGACTCCTCGATGTGGTGGGCGATGGTGACGTGCGGGTGATAGGGGAAGTCCACGGGCCGCGCCAAGGGGCCTGTCCGGATCGCCGCCTCCAGCGCCGCGCACTGCGCAGCACCCCGGTGCACCGCGACGAAGACGACCGGAGAGACGGGCCGGAAGGTCCCGGTGCCGCGCAACTCCACCTCGAAGGGCCGGTATGCCGCGGCCACCTCCCGCAGGTGCGCCCCGACCTCCGCCGCCTCCTCCTCGCGAATCAGGGTCGGGGGGAGCAGGGTGATATGCGCTGGTATGGCGCGCGCCAGCGGATCTCCGAAGGCCTCACGCGCATCCTGCAAAAAGCTGCCGAAGGGTTCGGGCACCTCGACGGAGATCCCGATCGTGAGCATGAGGATGGAGGTTACTCATAGGAATCAGAAAGCGCGAAAATCGCGCAGCCCGCGGGGTCGCTCAGCGGCCCCGCGGCAACAGGCCGAGGGCCTCACGGACCCGGGACAAGACTCCCCCGGCGACCTCGCGGGCCTTCGCCGACCCTTCGAGGAGGATGCGGTCGAGTTCGGCGGGGTCGGCGAGCAGCGTGTTCATGCGCGTCTGGAAGGGCTCGATGGCGGCGACGACGACCTCGGCCACCTCACCCTTCAGATCGCCATACCCCTTGCCCGCGAAACTCTCCTCCAGCGCCGCGACCGGCGTGCCGGTGAGCACCGAATGAATCGCGAGCAGGTTCGAGACGCCCGGCTTGGCGCCCTGGTCATAACGGATCTCCCGCTCGGCATCGGTGACCGCCGACTTGATCTTCTTGGTGATCCGTTTGGGGTCATCCATCAGGTCGATCAGCCCTGCGTCCGAGGAGAGCGACTTCGACATCTTCGCGGTCGGGTCCTGCAGGTCCATGATCCGTGCGCTCTCCTTGACGATGAACGCATCGGGCACGACTAAGAGCCCGGGGAAGCGGCCGTTGAGCCGCTCGGCGAGATCGCGCGTCAGCTCGAGGTGCTGGCGCTGGTCCTCACCGACGGGGACGAGATCGGCGTCATAGAGCAGGATGTCGGCGGCCATCAGGACGGGATAGGTGAAGAGCCCGACATTGGCGCTCTGCCCCTTGGTGACCTTGTCCTTGAATTGCGTCATGCGCGAGGCTTCACCAAAACCGGTGTGGCAGGCGAGGATCCACGACAGTTCGGTGTGCTCCGGCACGAGGCTTTGGACCATGAGGGTGGAGCGCGCGGGGTCCACCCCGGCCGCGAGATATTGCGCCGCCGTGCGCCGGGTCCGCTCTCGCAGCACGGCCGGGTCTTTGGCCACCGTCAGTGCGTGCAGGTCGACGACGCCATAGAACGCGTCATACCGCTCCTGCAAGGCGACCCAGTTGACCAGCGCCCCGAGATAGTTGCCGAGGTGCAGCGAGTCGGACGTCGGCTGCATGGCGGAAAAGATGCGTTGCGGGCGCGCGGGGGCCTCGGGGGTTGCGGGCATGGGCCGATTGTGTCAGCCGGCGCCGGGGCAGCCCAAACGGATAAGGATCGGTCAATAGACTCCGGGGATGCAGCATCGTGAGGCCTTCGTGGCGCGCTTCGGCCGGGAGCCGCAGGGGTCGTGGTCGGCCCCGGGCCGGGTCAACCTCATCGGCGAGCACACCGACTACAACAGCGGGCTCGCGTTGCCGATCGGCCTGCCCCAGCGCACCTATGCCCTCGCCGCCCGCCGCACCGATGACCGCCTGCGCGTGGCAAGCCTGCAGACCGGGGATTTGGTGGAGATCGCCATACCCCAGATCGCCCCAGGGGTCCCCCAGGGGTGGGCTTCGTATGTCGCGGGCGTGGCCTGGGCGCTGCGGGCGGACGGCTTCGACATCGGCGGCGCCGATGTGTTGATCGACGGCCAGGTGCCGCTGGGTGCCGGATTGTCGAGTTCGGCGGCAATCGAGTGCGCCACGGGCGCCGCGCTGTCCGGGCTTTATGACCTCGACCTGCTGGCCAATGACACGGCTCGGGCCCACTTGGCCGTGCTCTGCCGGCGCGCCGAGAACGAGATCGCCCTGGCGCCGACAGGTGGGATGGATCAGGCGGCATCGCTGCTGGCGCGGGCCGGGCAGGCCCTGCTGCTGGACTGCCGCGATGGCGCCACGCGCCTGGTGCCCTTCGAGATCGAGCGCGACGGGCTGGTCCTGCTGGTCATCGACACGCGCGCCCACCACGCGCTCGTCGATGGGCAGTATGGCGCCCGGCGCGCCTCCTGCGAGCGGGCCGCCGCCGCCTTGGGGTTGCCGAGCCTGCGCGAGGTCGATCCCGCCCGGCTGGACGCGGTTCTCGCCGATCTGGTCGGCCTCCTCGCCGGCGACGGACCGGAGCCGCCCGAGGTGGTGGTGCGTCGGGTGCGCCATGTGGTGACGGAGATCGAGCGGGTGCAGGAGTGCGCCGCGGCCATGACGGCCCGGGACTGGGAGGGTGTCGGGCGGCTCTTCGCGGCCAGCCACGCCTCCCTGCGCGACGACTTCGAGGTCTCGTGCCTCGAATTGGACCTGGCGTGTTCGGTCGCCCAGGATCAGGGCGCCCTCGGTGCCCGGATGACCGGTGGCGGCTTCGGCGGCTCGGCGATCGCCCTGGTGCCCGAGGCAGTGGCCGGGCCGGTGCAGGCCGCGGTGACCGAGGCGTTCGCCGCCGCCGGCTTGACCGCCCCCTCGATCTTCGCGGCGCACGCAGCGCCCGGCGCCGGCTGAGCGACCCTGGCGCTCGCCCGCACCGTGAACGGGCTCCCCCCTTGGCCAGTGCGGACGGAAGGGGCACCGCCGAGGCGATGGCACAATTAGGCAAGTGACCTCGGCCTCTCCCAGCCTTCCGCAGTTCTGTCCCGCCCCGGACATCCTTGATGACCTCGAACTGTTGCGTGTCGGCGCCTTCGCTCCGCAGCACGACGTGCGCCCGGACGGCGCGCTTGAGGTGCACGTCCCCGCCGAGATCGCCGCCACCGCCCGCGCCGCCGGTGGGGTGGAGATCGTCGACCCCGAGGGTGTGCCATTGGTGCGCTTCGAGGCCACCGGCCGCGATTGCGAGTGCGGCGGCCTGGTGCTCGCGGGCGCACCGACCTGGATCGGCAAGCCCTCGCCGCGCACCTTCGAGCGCTTCTATCTCGCGCCCGGCTCCGTGAGCGCTCCCGACCTGGTCGCCGTCGTCGTGGACCGGCCCTTGAGCACCGAGGACCTGCTCGAGATCGCCGCCACGGCAGGTCATCGCTCCCTGTGCTTTCTGGTGCTCGCCGGACCGACCCTGGCCGCCCACTCCACCGGTGTCGCCCTGATCCGCTCGGCCCTGGCCGCCACCGCCCGGATGGGGCGCGGCGATGTCATCGCGATCCCGCTGGATCGCCGCACCTCGCGGGCAAAGCGGGAGGCGGTGCTCGCGGCATACACCAGCGGGGAGGTGATCAACCTGCCCCCACGGCATACCGGCGAGCACCGGCACGGACTCGTGTTGTTCTTCACCGGTCTGTCCGGATCCGGCAAGTCGACGATCGCGCGCAGTGTGCGCGACGCCATTGTGGAGGACGGAACGCGCGGCGTGACGCTGCTCGACGGCGACCTGGTGCGCCGCCACCTCTCCGCTGGCCTGAGCTTCTCCGCGGCCGACCGGGAGACCAATATCCGCCGGATCGGCTGGGTGGGCGCCGAGATCTCCCGGCACGGCGGTATCGCGATCTGCTCCCCCATCGCGCCCTTCGCCGCGACCCGCGAGGCCGTGCGTCATATGGTCACCGAGGCCGGCGGGGACTTCCTGCTCGTGCACATCGCTACCCCGCTCGCCGAGTGCGAGCGCCGCGACCGCAAGGGTTTGTATGCCAAGGCGCGGCGCGGCGAGATCCCCGAGTTCACCGGGATCAGCAGCCCGTATGAAGAGCCCGCGGACGCCGATCTGGCGATCGACACCACAGGCATTACGATCGACGCCGCCGTCGGGCAGGTGCTCGAGATGTTGCGCCGTCGGGGGCATTTGCACGTAGAGGAAGCAGTGGAATGGGCGATCTGATCACTCCGGACACGCCGGGCCTGTTGGCCGTGGCGTTCCTCATCGGCATTGTCGTGGGCCTGACCGGAATGGGTGGCGGCGCGTTGATGACGCCGGCGCTGATCTTCCTGGGCATCCCGCCGACCGCTGCCGTCGCCAACGACCTCGTGGCGGCGGCCGTCAACAAGAGCGTGGGCGCGGCCGTGCACTACAAGCACGGCTCACCGAACCTGAAGATGGCCAAGTGGCTGATCCTCGGGTCGGTGCCGATGGCCTTCGCCGGGGCCTGGATCATCGCCGCCGTCGGCGAACCCGAGGATCAGCAGGCCTTCTTGAAGAAGGCAATTGGCTTCGCCCTGCTGTTGACCGCCTCAACCTTCACCTTCCGCATCTATCTGGAGATGCGCCGGGGGCACTACAACGCCGACGATCGTCCCGACCCCGCCGTCCGCCCGATCCCGACCGTCATCGTCGGCGCCATCGGTGGCCTGCTTGTCGGCCTGACCAGCGTTGGCTCCGGATCGCTGATCATGATCAGCCTGCTCTTGCTCTATCCGACCCTGTCGGCGCGCCGGCTCGTCGGCACCGACCTGGTGCAGGCGATCCCGCTCGTGATGTCCGCCGCGATCTCCCACGTGCTGGTCACCGGCATGGACTGGTCCATCCTGTTGCCGCTGATCATCGGCGGCAGCCCCGGCACCTTCCTCGGCGCCCGCTTGGCCGCGCACATCTCGCAGTCGATCCTGCGGCGCGGGATCGCGATCGTGCTCACCTTGACCGGCCTCGGGCTGCTCAAGGTGCCCCCGGTGTGGGTCGGCATCATCGGTGCCGCCATGCTCATCCTCGGCCCGGTCGCCTGGGGGTTGATCAAGCACGCCCACGGCCGGCGGGCCTTCCTCCATGTGCCGCTCGGTCGGCGCCAGGGACTCCAGCATCACGAAACGGTGGGCGCACCACCGACGGATCCCGGGAGTTGACCGGGACCATATCCAACCGGCCCCGACCGGCCGGGACAGTCACCGCATACGAGAGCAGGCAAGCAGACGTGACCGACCCCCGAACCGACCATCAACTCGCCGCCGACCTGGCCCGGGAGGCGGGTGAGGTGCTGCTCGGCATCCGAGGCGACTTCCCCGCCGACGGCGAGCCCGCGCAACTCAAGAGTGCCGGCGACCTCGGCTCGCACGAGTATCTGATGGCTGCCCTGGCCACCGCGCGCCCCGAGGACGCCGTCCTGTCGGAGGAGGGCGCCGACGACCGCGCCCGGCTCAGCGCCGAACGCGTGTGGATCGTGGACCCCCTCGACGGAACGCGCGAGTTCTCCGAGCGGCCGCGCGACGACTGGGCGGTGCATGTGGCGCTTTGGGAGGCGGGTTCGTTGGTCGCCGGCGCGGTCGCCATCCCGGCGCGCGGTGTCGTGCACTCCACCGCCGAGCCGGACTCGATCCCCGCCTCGACCGGCGGCAAGATCCGCCTCGCGGTGAGCCGGTCTCGTCCGCCGGCCTGGCTGCCCGCTCTGGTCGCGGCCCTTGATGCCGAGCTCGTGCCGATGGGGTCGGCGGGGGTCAAGGCGATGTCGGTCCTGGACGGCAGCGCCGATGCCTATGTGCACGCCGGCGGCCAGTACGAATGGGACTCCGCCGCGCCCGTGATCGTGGCCGCCACCGCGGGCCTGTTCACCAGCCGCGTGGACGGCTCCCCCCTGGTCTACAACCAGGAGAACGTGCTGCTCCCCGACCTGATCGTATGCCGCCCCGAGCTCGCCGAGCAGGTGCTCGCCGCGGTGGCCGACCTCGATCTCTGAGCCTTCCTTAGGCCGACCCCGAGCATGTATGAAGGGCGGGCACCCGATCGGGTGCCCGCCCTTCATCCGTCCCTCGGGTTGGTCAGCTCTTGGCCGGCGGTCACGTTGGGGCGGAGTTCTCTCGGTGGCGCATACTGTGCCTAGACCGTCTCGTCTCGCATCCACACGGCCGAGGCATCTGGCGAGACGAATGTCTTTTCTCGGACCATGCCGGGGGCGATGCGTGGAACATCGACATGGGTCACCAGAGGGTGGTCGCTTGACTTGATATCTTCGCCCGGCGTAAACAGCTCTTCGGAAAGTTTCTCGCCGGGACGCAGGCCAGTGAAGATGATGTCTACGTCGCGCCTTCCGGAGAGTGCGATCAGGGTGTTCGCGACTTCAACGATTTTGACGGGCTCACCCATATTCAAGACCATTACCTTACCGTCGGTGCCGATCGCGGCTGCCTGTAGCACCAATTGGCACGCCTCGGGGATGAGCATGAAGTAGCGTTCGACGTCGGGGTGTGTGACCGTGACGGGGCCACCCCGCTCGATTTGCTGAGTGAAGGCAGTAATCACTGAACCGCGCGAACCGAGCACATTGCCGAACCGGACACTGACGAAACGTCCCTGCCCAGCTCCCGCCATATCTGCGGTAAGTCGCTCGGTGAGCCGCTTGCTGTAGCCGAGGACGGACGTAGGATTTGCGGCTTTGTCGGTGGAGATGTTGACGAATACCTCAACTTGGGCATCTCGCGCAGCCTCCAAAACGTTCAATGTTCCCAACACATTTGTTTTGAATGCTTCCTCAGGGTATGACTCCAACAACGGCAGGTGCTTGAGGGCGGCCGCGTGGAAGACAACCTCTGGCCGAGCATCCTGCATCACCTCGTGCATTCGAGCTAGGTCTCGAATATCGGCGAGTACTGTGTCATCACCGTCAAGAAGACCCTT
>Ga0075158_10000763_pt1 | contig 26041 bp, 20 predicted proteins | sample JI91814BDNA_FD_70968 | JGI IMG/M metagenome (GOLD analysis project Ga0075158, IMG submission 70968) | Wastewater effluent complex algal communities from Wisconsin, to seasonally profile nutrient transformation and Carbon sequestration -... | ecosystem: Engineered > WWTP > Effluent > Algae... | reverse complement strand
TTTTTACTGACGGAGCATGCTCCGGCAATCCTGGTCCTGGCGGCTGGGGCAGTATTGTTGCGATGCCAGATGGCACTGTCAAAGAAATTGGCGGTGGCCAAAAAGAAACAACCAATAATCAAATGGAATTGACAGCCACGATACGCGCACTGGCACTACTCGAAGCAACAGAGCCATCGACAATAGTCTTGTATACAGACTCTACCTACGTTATTAAGGGTATTACACAATGGATTTTTGGCTGGCGCTCTCGCGGCTGGAAAAACGCTGAAGGTAAAGATGTAGCCAATCGGCACCTCTGGGAAGAGTTACTAAAACAGGTAATGCGACTGAAACCTTCTACGATTGATTGGAAATACGTGCGAGGACACGCTGGCTATCCAGGTAATGAGCGCTGTGACGAAATTGCCGTATCATTTGCCAAAGGCAAGAGTGAGCCACTATACATTGGCCCACTGGATGGTTATTTTGTTGACCTTACTCATCTGCCCGCCGAAGAAGCCTTGCCAGAAATGAAAAGCGCTGCAAGCAAAAGCAAGACTGGCAGTGGCACTAGCAAAGGCACCACAGCAGCAGGACCAGCTGTTTATTTGAGCTATCACAACGGAGTTTTGATGCGCCACAAAACCTGGGCAGAGTGCGAAAAACACGTCAAAGGCCAGTCCAATGCCAAATTTAAAAAAGCCAAGTCGGCCCAGGAAGAAAGAGAAATATTAGCAGGCTGGGGGCTAGATCCTGCTGGACGCTAAGCCGCGAGTCCTGGACTCATCTTTAGTTAGTGCAAGATACAGAAATTGCTACTACCGACGGTAACAGACAGCGGCAAAAAAAAGACCTCAAATGAACATCCAGCTCACTTGAGGTACAAAACCAAATACTACTTCCTTATAGTATTTAATGACCAGTCAAATAGCGCTAAGTTGCCGCCTTTGATTGGTTTATGACCTAGTTACTTTGGTAGGTGGACTGCTCTTGTGAGCTGAAATTGTGGTTACCAGTTTGATGGATTGACTGGTAGCTATCGGCATTATTAAAGACACCGTGTTGTACTGTTTCCTGCCCCTGTACAGCATGATTGACAGCACCGTGCTGATTAATCACTTGATCCAGATTGCTACTATTAAAGCCGCCGTTTTGCAGATTTAACTGCAACTGAGCAGCATGGTTATTACCACCCACCTGATTTGCCAGTGCACCAGCCTGAGAAGTGTTGACGAAGCCATGCTGAACAGTCAAAGCCTGCTGCTCCAACACATTGACACCACCGGTTTGCCCAGACAATTGCACCTGATGGCTATTGTTGAACAAACCTGATTGACGGCTACCGGCCAACTGCTCGATATTGTTGACGTGACCACCAACTTGTACACCGCTCTGGATTTGGGTAGCGCTATTGCTCCAACCATGTTGATTGACGATGCCTGTTTGCTCCAGCACATTGACACCATGGCGTGTCAATTGAGCAGCATCTTGCTCTTGAAAGGCAGTGTTGTGACCACCAGACTGATAAGCACCTTGTGTTTGTTCAGCCCAGTTACCAGCCATCGCAGTAGTGCAAACAAGGCACAAGCCAGCCAGGATTAAGCCGATTTGTTTGGTTGCTGCGATGTTTTTGCTGTTGATTTTGCTTTTGGTCATGATTTTTTACTCTTTGTTTGATTTGGTTTTGGCAGATAAAGGACCTGCCCTAAAGCCGCAACAGTTACCTACCTGTGCGACAAAAGCATCCTTGCCAATTTTCCTACTGCAATGCACTAGTCTGCCGCTTGGTTCGACAGTGCTATTCTTCCTCGTGCTCATCTACTCCTTGGGGAGCCACTTGAGTGTTTCTGGCAGTGGTTGGTGGTGGTACATAAAATGTACGACCGTAAGCCTGACGCAGTTCCAAATTAATGGGATTGGCTTTGAGACCCATCATACACATATCGATCATATCGATTGCCTTATCAAGGATACGCCGTCCAGCAAAACTCAAATTGTTGTTTTGCGAGAGTATGGCGCCGGTCTCGACAAACTGCCGAGCGTTTTGACAGGTCATTTCAATCGTTTGATTAGTACGACAAGTCTTGCTCTCTTCAGCATGACTGTAGCCTATACCAGCCATAAAGCTAAAGAGCGAAATACCATTAGCCTCACCAGCGCAATCTCCACTACGGATAGCGTTGGCCGGTGGACCAAAGGTGGTGAAGTTTTTGCTCACAGCATGACTGTCAATCACGGAAGGACCGCTCTGACCGCCTACGGCAACGTTATTTTGGTTTTGTCCCTGCACAGGCGCAGCTATGGCCTGATTATGACTGTCGTTTATCTGTCCTTGCTCCTGACCCTGGCCCTGTCCTTGATGCTGATCGTAAGCGCCACTTGTAAGACCTAGATTGGTATTACTACTGGTGTTACTGTCAGCAAAGGTCGGACTGGCAAAAAGAGAGGCAAACAATACAACAACATAAGCTGTCTGATTTCGAGCTGCATTCATATGATATTTATTCCTGGCTTAAAATTACTGACCGTGCCATACATCAACGAGTAACGCTCCCATTGGGTGCGACTACTCTAGCGGCGATGTGCTAGGGCACGGGCTTAACCTATCTCGTCAACTTTGCTTCGCTGTCAGTTATCGCAGTGCTCATGCACAGGGGGATAAAGACTGATGGAAGCGGCTGATGCGGTGGTAAGGGGAATTCCTGGTTGAATAAGTAAAAACGAGATAGGTCTGCATCCTAACAACCAGCACTGCTGCAAAAATAGCGATGTAAATGATCGCAAAGCAAACTGCCATAGCGCAGTTACAACTGAGCCAAAAGCGCCAAATACCGACTGTTTGACAGCCTGAGTCTTTACGACAGCAAGCGGCTCTCGCCGTCTCGGTCGCCAAACACAAAAGCGTACCACCTGTGTTGAGAGGCTGTTCATCAGGGGTTACTCAACAGATCATCAAGAAGTATTGCAATAAAATCAAGGCAATTTGCAGATTTTATTATCAATGCCAACATCCCAAATGCCCTACCTGACGGGCTTTTAGCAAACAACAGCAAGTGTCTCGCGATACAAAAGCAAAGCGTGTTAGCGCCACCAGTAATATGCATATATTATCGGTCTTGACAATCTCCGAGGACCGCTGCATGACTGCACCTGATCAACTGGCACAAACTGATATAAATGATCGCACTCAAGTTCCAGCCGATGCCCAAGACGCGTCTGCTAAATTTCGCTATGAGTTGGAGGCAGAGCGTCGCCATCCTACTAACCAGCAGGAGCAGCAAGTGCAACCAAAGCTCGTGGATAGTGCCAGCGATATGATCGATAAAAACGGCAGATATACAGTCCAACCAGACGAATCTCTCTGGTCGATTGCCAGAGACTCACTACAAAATGCCGGCTTTGATGACATTGACGGCCGCATGATCAAGCACGAAATCAAACGCTTGATCTATCTAAACAAGCACGAACATCCAGGTCTTGTACGCAATCCAGGCTCACTTAAAGAAGGCTGGCAGCTACAAATTATAGCCCCGGAAGATGTTGCCGACAGAAACGAACGCAATGCCAAATACGGCGACCTGAGCGGCTACAACAGGCATCAAACAAAGCTAAATACAAAATCTGACGTAGCAATAGAAAAAAGCTATGACGAAGACAGCTATCAACCCGCCAAAGTACTGGATAAATACGGCTGTCCTCTTGATACACCATGGAGAGACGCCCCGCCAGACCAAAAGACCCATGTATTTAATTGCGAAAAAATCAGAGCTGTTTCCAACTCCACAGTAATTGCTCATCAAGGAGCAGAAGTACAAGCGCAAAGAGGTAGTCTGGTCCTGGGTTTGCCTGGCTCCAGAATAACTGCTCTCTATCAATCAAGAGTAGCCTCATACAAAGCCGAAGTCGATGCCTGGAAAGGCTCAGAAGTAATGGACGTAGCCCCATAAAGGAACCATCCAAAATTGATTAAGCCGACAAGACTTATCTTGTCGGCTTTTTATCAGGATTGAGAAACCAGGGCAGCGCTCTTTTGCACTACATACTGACTGGCAAGAGCACTAAAGGTGCGCACTTGCTCGTTTTGCCAACGCTCATCCAGACCGAGCTCGTCAGCCATCAGGCGAGCCACTTGCGGAGCCATATCGATAGCAGCTTGAGCATTTAGGAAGAGTGCCCTTACTCGGCGCGCGAGGAAGTCCTCGACAGTACGACACATTTCATGACGCACAGCCCAGACGACCTCAGCCGCTCTGTAAGGCAGTTTGGCATGGAGGGCGGCGGCAAGCTTTTGATCTTCGAGCATCATCGCTTTGATCAAAGCAGCGTCAGATCCATAGCTAGCCAGCTCGCCTGAGCCAACTGCAGCATCAGGACATCCATGTATTTTGAGATGCTCTGTTTGACAGGCTACCGGAGCCAGTCCAGCTAATGCTATAGCTTTGTCCACGCCGTCTTTAGCCATACGTCGATAAGTGGTCCACTTGCCACCACAGACGGTGAGCAAACCGGCGTCGTCCACATCAATAGTATGATCACGAGAGAGCGCCTTTGTGCTGCCAGTGCCAGCCTTAACGAGCGGTCTGACACCGACAAATACGCTGAGCACATCCTGCATTAGTGGTGGTCGACTGAGATAACGACTGGCTGTCTCCAAAATAAATTCAATTTCTTCAGCGAGCGGTTTTGGCTCCAGCTCTGGCTTTGGAATAGCAGTATCAGTAGTGCCGACCAGGACATGATCATGCCAGGGAATAACAAACATGACGCGACCATCACTGGTATGAGGCACCATGACAGCTGTATTGCCAGGCATAAGTGCGCGATCAAATACTAGATGCACGCCCTGACTGGGCGCTATCATCGGCGTTGCCTGAGCATTAGTCAATCGCCTGATACTATCAGTAAATGCTCCAGTGGCATTGATTACCACTTTGGCTTGTACGGCATGGACATTGCCACTCTCACTGTCGATAAATTTGACACCCGAGACTTTACCTCCGGCATCTTTATCTAGAGCAGTGACAGAGGCGTAGTTAATTACACAAGCGCCTTTAATTACAGCAGTAGTGACCAGATTGATAAGCAATCTGGTGTCGTCAAATTGACCATCATGATAAAGCACTCCACTTTTGAGCCCTTCGCTTTTGATCGTCGGTATACGCTCCACGACTTTGGCCCGGGGCAAGATATGAGATTTACCAAAACCTGCCTTACCAGCCAGTAAATCGTAGACAGTAAGACCTATGCCATAAAACGGCGCTTCCCACCAGGCATAAGTCGGCACAATAAATGAAAGGTCATGCACCAGATGTGGAGCATTTTGACGTAACAAATCGCGCTCATGTAGGGCTTCCATCACCAGAGGCAAATTACCTTGCTCCAGATAGCGCACACCGCCATGTATTAACTTGGTCGAGCGACTGGATGTACCTTTACCAAAGTCGCATTGCTCCAGCAACAAGACTTCATAACCGCGGCTGGCAGCATCAACCGCCAGACCAACTCCAGTGGCGCCGCCACCGATAATAACCATATCCCAGGGTGTCGAGCGAGCACACACCCGGTCGAGCATCTCTGCTCTTTTCATAACAACCTCCAGTAAAGATAGACTGTGACAACAAGTCTAACCTGTCCAAGTCTGACAATTATATCTAGCCAGACTGCAACTGTCTCAACAAATTCACCCGCAAGCGCTCCAGGTGGCCCCAGATTAATTAGCAAGAAGCAAGCCAGATAAGGCTTCTAGCTGCGCCCTCCTGCACCATAGCAGGTTTGAGCCATCTAAATTTCGCTTGTGTCTGACATCTTCTCTTTGTTACCACTAATTACTCTATTTTTTTACAACACAAACAGGACCTTTTAAAACACGCTCTCTCCACAACAGATGGACACAGGCCGAGATATCTAAGCAACATTTGTTGCCTGATTAACGCTGTCTTTATCCACCAAAACTTTACTCCTAAAAACGAGGCAAAAACCATGTGCAATAGCAACAATTGTGTCAACTGCGGCAAAGACGTAAGTATGTATATCGAGTTTGGTGGACCGATAGGATTTCAGGCCTTGAGCCATCTAGGTGACGGTTGGGTTTGCTCAAAACACTGCAAAGACAGCCACGACAAAAAGATCAAATCCCAGCTCGACCAACTCGCTGACCCCACAACCGATCTCAGTGCCTGGCTCGGTATCCCCTTTACCAGCTGCACATAACATTCATTCACTCTGGAGCCAATCATGAACGCCTTAGCCCTTTTGATAACCGCACTCTTCACATTTATGGCAATGTCGATGAGAGCCTCTACCTGGTGTTTTTTGTTTGCGTTCATCGCTTTGATGTGCGGCAAATTTTTCGGTTTCATTTTCTTTCTTGTCCTGGCAGCCCTGACCAAACGCCACTGCTGCTGCCGCCACTAAATACCACCAGCAGTCAATTTTAATCAAATCAAATATTTGAGGTTTACCATGTCATCTATTATTGCCCTACAAAACGGTCACCTAAAAGTTGTGCGCAACCGCTACAGCAACAACTACAAACACTTTGGCTCATTTTTTAGAAGACAACAAAAACACGCAAAACGTCTGCACACTGAGCAAGTTTTGCTAAGTGAAGCCAGACTGGAGCTTGACGCGACACTGACCGCATCTGACGAATGCGGCTCATTTAGCAACATTGAGCGCGAAGCAAAACATCCGCACAACCTGGGCTTACCTGCTATCTCACTGGTCGTCGATCGCATCAATAGCGGCGATAACCGCTGCGGTCTTACCAGTGTTTTGCAAGGCGCCAAGGGTGTCTCGCAATGGGGCAAACAACGTGTCGAGTTTAGTCCCAACAACAACTTTGGCAAGCGCATCATGCTAAAGCTCTCAGATAGCGGGCGAATCACAGCCGCCATCTTTGTTGACCGCGCTTAAGCAACTAACCTGTCACGAATAGTGTGTAAACGGGGCTAATCTTGAGAATTTCCAGGCAAGGATGCCTGAATTCTTGAGATTGTTTTTTTGCCGCCCACTAGTCGACCAGTCTACTTTAGTCCGACTCAAAAGATAAAACCCGGGCAAAAGCTAGGCTAGTTGCCCGGGCAGATGTAGTCAGCTTGGGTCAACCAAGTCCGTTTGTGATTTTATAAAGTCGCCAATTTTTAAACCAAAAATCTTCTGCGACTTGCTCATTTCTTCCAGAGCAAATGCTTTCTCTCTAGTGAAATTGCTCTTCTTCAGTGCTACCCGATAGCGCAGCAGTAGATGAAGTACCAGCAGTGATACTCTGCAATAGATTATCAAACCAGCCTGCACCAACCTCTGCCTGATGTTTCACAGCGGTGTAGCCAGACGATGCCAGGGCAAATTCTTCTTCTTGCAAGCGCACATAAGCTGGCATACCTTCTTTGGCATACTGACGAGCCAGGTTGAAAGCGCTGAGATTGACAGAGTGCCAGCCAGCCAAAGTAATAAACTGGAATTTGTAGCCCAATTTATTTAGCTCTGCATTAAAGGTCGCAATGGTGGCATCGTCCAGATGCTGCTTCCAGTTAAACGATGGCGAACAGTTGTAAGCCAAAAGTTTGCCTGGAAATTTAGCGTGGATGGCTTCAGCAAATTTTCTCGCTTCTTCCAAATTGGGACGAGAAGACTCATACCAGACTAAATCTGCATATGGAGCATAAGCCAGACCACGAGCGATAACTGAGTCGATACCGTTTTTAACGCGATAAAAACCTTCTGTAGTGCGTTCACCAGTTAAGAACGGTTGATCGCGTGGATCGATATCAGAGGTCAAAAGAGTGGCATCTAGAGCGTCTGTACGAGCAATGATGATGGTCGGTACATCCAATACATCAGCTGCCATACGTGCAGACATCAATGTGCGAATGAATTGAGAGGTAGGTACTAACACCTTGCCGCCCATGTGACCGCATTTCTTTTCGGCCGCCAGCTGATCTTCAAAGTGCACGCCTGCCGCACCTGCTTCGATCATCATTTTCATCAACTCATAAGCTTGCAATGGTCCACCAAAGCCAGCTTCAGCATCTGCCACAATGGGCAAATAATTAGATAAGCCGCCTTTGCCTTCCAATTTAGCGATCTGATCCAATCTGGTCATGGCGTTATTTAGCCGTTTGACTATTGCTGGCACGCTATCCAGAGGATAAAGACTTTGATCTGGATAAGTGTTGCCAGACAAGTTGGCATCTGCTGCCACCTGCCAGCCACTCAAATAGATGGCTTTCAAACCAGCTTTGACAGCTTGCACAGCTTGTGAGCCATTGAGCGCACCAAGAGCAATGACAGGGTCTTCCCCATTTACCAGAGCCCACAGTGCAGCGGCACCATGACGAGCAAGGGCGCAGTCACCATTGACTGTTGGTCTCAAGCGCATCACATCAGCACCGCGGTAGACACGCTCAACACCTTGCCAGCGAGGATCTCGGGTCCAGTTAACTTCCATGGTCATTGCTGGATCTGGATTGATTGCCTGCACCCTTTGCTCGATGGATGCCCGGTAGGCCTCGTCCTGCGCCGATGCGGTAGTCTCAGTAGCGACAACGGTTGGCTCTTCAATGACGGCACTGACAGCGCTTGGTCCCTGGATTGCTTCTTGTGTGCTCTGTTGCTGTGTGTTCTGTTGCTGCGTGTTCTGTTCTTGCATGATTACTTCCGGTTGATTGGTTTTTGGGGATTGAGCAGCAGTGCCCGCTGACTCACGTTCGTTAGCCAGTAACACTTCGTAGGCTGGCAATGTGAGGAATTCGGTAAAGCGTTTTTGAAAGACAAGGTCTTGTAACACACGTCCAGCCTGATTCAATTCTCTTTGTTGAGAAGGGTCCGAAGTTGAGAGCAATTTGTTCAATTCTTCTTCAAACAACTGCCGACAAAATGCCCGCGTAATAATGCGACCGTCATCGAGCCTTGAGCCGTGACGCAGCCATTGCCATAGCTGTGCCCGCGAAATTTCAGCTGTAGCAGCGTCTTCCATTAGATTGTCGATAGCGACAGCTCCTAGACCGCGCAGCCAGGCAGCGATATACCGCAGAGCGACACTGATATTGTTGCGCACCCCAGACTCAGTAATAGAGTCTGTCATATCATCGATATTGACCAGGCTTGAGGCTTTTACTACATTAGCTTTGTTCTTGCTCAAGCAGATGCTACTGTATGCCAGCCAGTTCTTTTGATGCGGCTTGTCTTTTAAGACCTCAGCAAATTCGTCAGCAGCGACTGTTATCAGCCCGGGATGCGCGACCCAGGTGCCATCAAAGCCCTGCTTAACTTCTCGGGCTTTATCAGCTTTGACGCGCTCAAGAGCCCGGGCTGTCACAGCGGCATCATTTTTATCCGGGATAAATGCGGACATGCCTCCCATGGCATGAGCTCCACGGCGATGGCAGATCTCTACCAGACGCTTGCAATAAGCCTGCATAAAGGGCACTTGCATAGTGATCAAACCGCGCTCAGGCAAAACTTTGTCGGGATGAACTTTAAGCCTTTTGATAAAGCTAAATATGTAATCCCAGCGCCCGGCATTGAGTCCAGCAGCGTGCTCGCGCAATTCATAGAGGATTTCTTCCATTTGATACGAAGCCATAATGGTCTCAATCAGTACAGTTGCCCGGATAGTACCGCGCGCGATACCAATATAATCCTGAGCAAAGTTAAAGACATCGTTCCAGAAGCGCGCTTCCAGGTGGTGTTCAAGCTTAGCCAGGTAAAAGTAAGGACCACTACCCCGACAGACTAACTCCTGCGCATTAAGGAAGAAATAAACACCAAAGTCAAATAGGCTGGCAGACATAGGCTCGCCACCAATGCTTACGTGTCTTTCAACGAGATGCAAACCACGCGGTCTGACAATCAGTGTTGTCTTTTTGCCACTCAATCGGTAGCTCTTACCCTGACCATTGTCATAGACGAGTATGCCACGGACTGCGTTGTAGAGGTTTTCTTGACCGACAACCAGATTAGACCAGGTGGGCGAGCAGCTGTCCTCAAAATCAGCCATAAAGACTTTAGCATCCGAATTCAATGCATTGATGATGGTTTTAGCGTCAACCGGTCCGGTAATCTCGACTTGCCGATTTAGCAAATCAGCTGGACAGTGCGCTACTTGCCAGTCAGGCTCAGAACTCCAATCAGGTGTCCAATCAAAGTGTGGCAGTTGACCTTGATCAAGGCGCGTCTGAATTCTTGCGCGTCTTTGCAAAAGCGCAGTCTGGCGGCTGCCAAACTGTTGGTGTAAGTCAATCAAAAACCTGATCAACTCTGGGGTAAACATTGTTTCTAAACGAGCATCTGGCAATGTTGCCATTTCAAATTTTGCATTTTGTGTCATTATTTTGCCCCCGTAATCGCAGCGCCAGAGCACTGCGATTACTAAGTGGTGGAGATGCCGCTAAGCGGGTAAGTGCAGATATCTGCAAACAATTACTCAGGTCTTTTGCCTGTGTAATACGAAAGTGGACGATAGATTTTGTTACCGACCATTTGCTCTCTGAGATGCTCAGCCCAACCAATCATGCGCCCAGTACAAAAGCTGCAACTAAACATATCGCGCGGGATGCCGACATGCTCAAGTACTACCGCTGTCCAAAATTCCACATTGACGCGCAAGGTACGGACCGGTTTATTTTCGGCCAGCGCTTTTGCCTGTTGCTTTGCGGCCAGAGCACTCAAAATGGCTTGCTCAGTCGCTTTGGCCAGTTCGATACGGGGACCGCTTTGTTTTTCGGCAACAGTGCGCAAGCACAATGAGCGCGGATCATCAGTACGATAAATACGATGACCAAAGCCCATAAATGTATGATGAGCAGCCATTTTTGCTGCCACCCAGGCATCGACATTGGCGACATCACCAATACTGTCAAACATATCAAGCACCGGTCCAGGAGCACCACCATGTAAGGGTCCAGAGAGTGTGCCTATTGCGGCAGCCAGGGCAGCACCCACAGAAGGTCCAGTCGATATTGCCACTCGTCCGTTAAATGTGGATGCATTCGAACCATGATCCATGGTCAGAATCATATAAGTTTCCAGTGCGCGTAACTGACTTTCGCTAGGTCTTTTGCCCAGAACACCCCAGAGGTATCTTTCGGCATAACCTTTATTGCCTCGTTTAACAAGGGGTTTGCGATGGTGACGCATGATTTCCATAACCTCTGGAGTAAGAGCCACCAGGGTCATCAATTCTTCAGTCACTTGTGCAGCATCACGGTTAAGCCAGGATTTCTGCCCACGATAGTTGGAGATAGCAGAAATACATGATTGAAAAGTCATCATTGGATCATTGAAGCTCAGCTTTTTGACCAGACCGACTTCAAGTTTGCTGAGACGACTGAGCGTCTCGATATGGTTGCGAAACTCTATGAGTTCCTGCTCATCAGGCAGCCGACCGTTACGCAAAACAAACCAGACTTCTTCCACGGTTTTAGTTGCAGCTAATTCCACCGCACTAAATCCATTAAAAATGAGTTTGCCGTTAATACCATCAACATCGCTGAGAGTGGTGTTACAGGCATAGACTCCATCCAGTCCAGCAGCGAATACAGGAGGGTTAGTGTTGTTTTTGACTTGTGAAGTTTCCATGAGAAGCTCCTTGAATTAAATAGAGAGGGCCGCCCTAGAGCCCAGTTGAAATTTCTACTCTCGAAAGTTACCAGGCCCCGCAGACATCACATCAAAATGCAATGGCAACAGGCGCAGTAACTAACTTTCGGTGCGTTCTGGAGTAGAAAAAATGCTTTGAAGAAAAGTAATTTGCAATAAAGACAACTTCTCTTAGCACAGTGCAAAGTACAGACTCAATAGCAAAAACAAAGTCGCAAACAACGCTTGGCAATTGTTTCACTGAGCCACTTCCAGTGATGGTAATGGTTAAGCACTCTGAGGCCTTTCAGCGGCTTGAATTAAGCACTTTAAGCCAGCTACAAAAGAATGGCTACTCTATCTATTCTTTTCTTTTTTCCAACTATCCACCTACCCACAAAAACCAACTACACACCATTACTTGCTTGAGCACTACATTTTGACGTGCAGCAATTGATGGTGCCCATAACCTCACAACTTTAGAGGCAAAATCATGTTTAAAGTCACCATTATTGGCGCGGGCAATGTCGGCGCTACAGCAGGTCAGTACATCACCATGAAAAATCTGGCGGATGTTGTACTCATGGACATCAACAAAGGGGCAGCCGCAGGTAAAGCACTTGATTTACAAGAGACTGGACCACTCACTTTACAAGCATCCAACTTGAGCGGTGCTGAGAGTTATCAGTGTACTGCCGACTCAGACATTGTTGTAATCACAGCTGGTGTGCCGCGCAAAGAAGGCATGAGCCGCGATGATCTACTCAAAATAAACGCTCAAATTGTGCAAGCAGCGGCCAGTGAAGCAATTAAACACTCGCCAGATGCCATATTTATCGTCGTTACCAACCCGCTCGATGTAATCACCCAGTTGGTTTATCAGGTCACAGGTCTACCCCCAGAGCGCGTCATCGGCATGGCTGGTGTACTTGATAGCGCCAGGTTGCAGACTTTTTTAGCTTTAGAAGTCGGGGTCAGCGCTGCCGATGTCAAAGCCATGGTACTTGGTGGTCACGGCGACTTGATGGTGCCACTGACCGAACAAGCCTCCATAAGCGGCATTCCAGTGACTCAACTAATCAGCGCAGAGCGTCTCAGCGAAATTGCTATCAGGACCAGAGATGGCGGTGCCGAAATCGTCAAGTTACTTGGCACTGGCAGCGCCTATTACGCCCCAGGCGCTTCAGTAGCACTGATGGTCGAAGCTATCTTGAGAGATGAATTCCGCCTGATGCCCTGCTCGGTTATGACCAGCGGACAATATGGCATCAAAGACACATTTGTCGGTCTGCCAGTAATACTTGGTGCTGGTGGTGTCGAGCGCGTCATCGAGCTGGACCTGGATGCTACAACCCTGGCGGCGCTGCAAAAGTCAGCGGCGTCTATCAAAAGCAATGTAGACACAATGAACAAACTAATAGGCTGGCAAGCCGCACCAGAAGTAGTGGCAACACCAGCACCTTGTTGCGCCGCAAAAGCTGACACTCCCAATACTGTCGACAGCTCCAGTGCCGATATTACAGCCTCCGGAGCTCTGACCAGAGACGAAGTAGTGACTGCCTCTGCTGCGCCCCAAAACACAAACGAGAAATAACATGAGAACACCTTCCCCCATAGATCCCCAAAACTTTTATCTAAGGATGGCTGCCAATCTAGCTCTTGTCAGAATGACCAATATGCGCCCTCTGACTCTGTCAGAAAAAATATTGCTCAGTCATCTCTACGACAATGACGCAATCGCATCCTCGCCGGAACGAGGTAAAACAGCTGTACCTCTGAGACCAGACCGCGTAGCTATGCAAGACGCTACCGCACAGATGGCAATGCTTCAGTATATGCAAGCTGGTATGGGTACCGTGGCAGTGCCTACCAGCATCCACTGCGATCACCTGATTAGAGCCAGCGCAGGGGCGGCTCAAGACTTAAGCGAAGCCCTGGGCAGCAACCTGGAAGTGTATCAATTTTTGCAAAGTGCGGCATTTGCTCACGGTATCGCATTTAGTGCACCAGGACGCGGCATTATCCATCAGGTCATCCTCGAAAACCTGGCTTTTCCTGGAGCACTCTTAATTGGCACAGATTCGCACACACCCAATGCCGGCGGCATCAATATGCTTGCTATCGGTGTCGGCGGTGCTGACGCTGTGGAGGTCATGGCAGGTGAGCCCTGGAGTTTAACCTGGCCAAAACTGATTGGTGTCAAATTAACAGGGCAGTTAAACGGCTGGACTTCACCCAAAGACATCATCCTCAAACTGGCTGGCATACTGGGCGCAGCTGGCGGTACCGGAGCAATAATCGAGTATTTTGGTCCTGGCACACAAGATCTGGGTGTCACCGGTCAATGCACCATCGCCAATATGGGAGCGGAGCTAGGAGCAACGACTTCGGTATTTGCTTATAGCCCGAGTACTGATCAGTATCTGCGTGCCACCGGTCGACAAGATTGGGCGGACGCAGCCAGACAGCATGTCGATTTGCTGCAAGCGGACAAAGCCGTATTAGAGGAGCCAGAGAGGTATTTTGACCGCGTCATCACCATCGACCTGGATACACTGGAGCCACACATTGTCGGTCCCTATACACCAGACCTGGCTCGTCCTCTCTCCGAGTTTGCTCAAGCCGCTAAAGAGCATGGCTATCCGCTCAAATTGAGCTATGCATTGATTGGTAGCTGCACCAACTCCAGCTATCAGGATATGAGCAAGGCAGCTGATATAGCCAGGCAAGCAGCACAAGCGGGACTGCAAGTTAACTGTGGACTGTTGGTCACACCAGGCTCCAACCAGATCCTGTCTACAATCACTAGAGACGGTCAATTAGCCGCTCTCGAGTCCATTGGAGCGACAGTGCTAGCTAATGCCTGCGGTCCATGTATCGGTCAATGGAGTCGTACTGACACAAAACCAGGTGAGGCTAATTCAATTATCAATTCATTCAATCGTCCTTTCCAGAGACGCAATGATGATAATCCTGCTACTCATGCCTTTATCGCCAGCCCCGAAATAGTAACTGCCTTTGCGCTCAGTGGTAGTTTGACTTTTAATCCATTAACAGACAGCTTGTCTCTAGCGGATGGCAGCTCACTAAAACTGACTGCTCCTAAAGCCGACGCCCTCCCTCCGCTGGGCTTTGTCCATGACCCTGAGGCCCTTATCGAGAGCCAATCTGATCAGGTGCAAACAGTCTCGGTGGCAGCCGATAGCAAACGCCTGCAATTGCTCAAACCTTTTAGCGCCTGGGACGGCAAAGATCTGCTCGAACTACCGATCTTAGTAAAAGCACAGGGCAAATGCACTACTGACCACATCTCTCCTGCTGGCTCTCAATGGCTGGTTTACCGCGGTCATCTCAACAATATCTCGGATAATATGTTTAGTCGGGTCACTAACGCATTTAGCGGCACAGTTGGCAGCGGCATCAATGTATTTACCGGTCAAAGCGATAAGTTGCATCTGATTGCACGCGACTATAAAGCTCGCGGCAAAGACTGGATTGTCATCGCAGACAACAACTATGGTGAGGGCTCCAGCCGCGAGCACGCCGCCATGTCTCCACGATATCTGGGAGCTAGAGCGGTTATTGCCAAAAGCTTTGCCCGTATCCATCAGAGTAATCTGATCAAGCAAGGAGTGCTGGCTCTAACTTTTAAAGATGCTGGTGAGTATGACCGCATCGTCCAGGGAGACTGCATCAGTTTAATAAATCTGGACAAACTGGATGTAGATGCCACGGTCACGGCCTTGCTTACACACCAGGATGGCACCTGTCAAAAGCTGGAGTTATGGCATGGCATGACTGGTGAGCAAATCGAGTGGTTCAAGAGCGGTTCCTTTCTTAACTACGTCAAAAACAAAAGAGCGAAGCAAGCAGCAGAGGTAGCAGTAACCGCAGTCCCGGTCAGTTGCTCAAGTGCTGACGGCAACTGCAAGCAAAGCAATAAGCCGACGGGTTTTACAGGCTACCTGAGAGATCTCTGGCGGCGCTTACTCAGCACTTTATCTGGTGGCAACAAATAACATTTTTGAGATAGTAATTTAGCTATCTTTAGCCGGGGCAGGGGTTTTAGCTCATTACGAGCACCCTGCCCCAATATTGCCATCTGTGCTTTTGCTATTTGTTTTTTTTGGCAACTTATCTTAGTTTTCACCCTACTACATTTTATAGTATCTCACCAGAAAAGAAAAACTGCGCAGAATGGTAAAGCTCGAAAGCTCGACATCCTGCGCAGTGGGTTTAGAGTTGGTGCTGACCTTGTGGGCGGCAGCCGCTGGCTTTGTTAGAAGCACAGCGGCTGGCCGCCATTGTTATTGCCCGTAAGGTCTAGCTGTTGAGGTCAGCCTTCGTTGCCGAAGACCATCTCGATCAGTTCGGTGCGCGCGCACGGGCCGCCGCACGAATTGTCCTGCCAGGCGCGGCCACCGACGATGAACTGTTCGGCGGTGCGCCTGGTGTTGCCGTGGTCATGCCGGGTGCCCTGAAGCATCGGGGCAGCCAGCAAGGAGGGAATGACCGGAGCCTTGGCGCCGCTCTTCCCACCGTAACAAGCATTCGTATCCATGGTTTTTCTCCAGAGAGATATGGTTGATGGTTTACTTGTCCACCTCTTCCCAGTCCTTGTTGTCGAGGTTGAACAGCAACGACAGGAACGTCGTTGCATAGGACCCGCGACGAAGGGAGAAGCGAAGGGTGATGGACTCATCATGGGCGTCCAGTTTCAGGTTGCCCACGGGTACGTGCGAGGGGCGGCGAGGTCCGGGGCTGCCGTCCGTGTTCGTCAGGAAGTGCTTGCACACCACCGGATCGATACGCGACGGAATGGCCTCGGGCAGCCACTTCTCATACCATTGCACACTGGCGACATCCCCTGCGAAGTACAGAGGAATGACCGGCTCACCAGTACGACGGTCCTGTTCCAGGGCGGACTCAGGAATCTGACCACTGAGCACCATCGCCAGCGCCTGATTGAACCAGTAACCCTGATACGCACCCACCCAGAGAGACACGTCATCACGCATCAACTGGAAGGCGGTCTCGATGTTACGAGTCTCACAGATTTTGGAAATGAGCTTGTGCTCAATGAACATGTTGGCCGGCTCGTAGGACGGACGACGACGCCGACCGCGCCGGAAGCCAGGCTCGGGCTCATCGAGAAGCTTGAGCATCTCCATGAAGTCCCAGGTCTGTTCGGCCACGGACTGACCCTTTTCTTCAGCAGATTTCTCCGCCGAAGCCCACAGCACTGCCAGCTTGCGCCGCAGCTCGGTGGCCAGGTGGTGGTCGTTTTCTTCGACCACTTCGCAGCAGAACCGCTTCACGCCAGCCTCGGACCCCATGGTGATGAAGTCGAGACCCACACCCAGGAGGTTCTGCCGACGCCCCAGGCGCTGACGCCCGAAGAAGTTCGGCATGACCACCGTAGGAGTGCCCTGCACGTCCCGACGAATCGATTCGAGACGCGGCTCGAGATAGGTCTCGAGTGCGTCCCGCGACATGCCGGGATGCAGTGTCTTGAGGGTGAAGCAGTTGCCCTCCAGGAAGCCCTTGCGGAGCGGCCTGTTGTGCCTGCGAATGTCCTTGATGAAATAGCCAACGTCACGCAGGTTGCGCTCATCGGGCTCGGAGTGCCGACGGACATCGTCGATGGTGAGCCAGGGAGCGTTGATGACGATCATCTGCGCGGTGACAGCGGTGCGGTCCTTGTTGCCAGCCATCGTGATGAGATGGGCCGGCACGCCGAGGTCCTTGGCCAACTTGCGGATTGCTGCCGCAGAAGTCAGCCGGGACTTGACGAGGGTCGCTGCCACCAGGCGCCCGGAGAAGCGCTCGAGTTGATCAGGCGTGAAGTCGGAGGCAGTCGACACGGTCAGTTGACCGTAGCGGTGCCATTCCTCCACCCTGAAGTGTGTCGGATCGGCCTTGTGCTGAGCGGGCACCACACTGTGGTTGCCAGCGTAGTTGCGCAAGGCTTCCATCGACACGAACCCGAAACCGTTGCGGGCTGCGCGAATAGAGATAGCGGTTTCCATAATTACACCTCTGCTTGGGAGGGTAAGCTGAGCGGGATGCTGCCTACCCCCTAGTTCATGTGCGAGAGACGAGAGCAGCTTTGGCTTCTCGTTTGTGCTGACTGTCATTCGGGATGGATGGCGGTGTAAGCCACATCCGCCCCAAGTAGCCAGTTCACTCTCCCAACAAGGGATTGATACAGATGGTGCCTTAGGACATGGGTCCCACAGGCGACAGGTAGTCCAGTAGTGCCTGCATGCCGTCGATGTGCAGCACGTCGTCAGGGACCATAGACGGGTTATAGACATGCTCGCGGTCGATGAGGACCGTCCGCATGCCGAGCGCCCGCGCTGGCAAGATGTCGTTGGCAAAGCTATCGCCAACCATCAAGCAGTCTTCCGGAGCCACGCCAGCACGCTCGCAAGCGCGCCGGAAAAGCTCCATGTCAGGTTTGGCGTAGCCTTCTTCGAAGCTGTAGACACGCAGTCTTTCCGGGATGAGGTCGCCCAGGCTGTCCTCTTCGAAGAGCGCCTTGACGGGAAAACCCCAGAGGTTGGAGATGAGACCATTGACGTAGCCGCGCGCCTTGAGAGCCTTGAGCACCTTCCTTGCATCGTTGAAGGTCAGTGCACACTGGGCTTCCTTGCGGGTGACTTCGGCAAATTCCGGCATCATTTCAGTGGTGACAGGCAGACCGAAGGTCCGTGCCACCACACGCATGAAACCAGCCGGATCCTGCTCATGTGCGTTGACCGGATGTGGGACATTGGTGGTCAGGCACTTGCGCAGGAAGTCAGGGTCGACAGAATCGATGTTGCGCATATCGATCGTGTCGGAATGGAACTTGAGAATCTTTTGCAGGTGGAGAACCGGCTCACGATTGTCGGACCGTGCGAGGGTTCCCCAAAGATCCCAGAAGATAACCTTGGGTGTCCATGACCCCAAAGCTAACGCTGTACCGTTGGGAGCGGTCATAATTAGGCTCCTTTATTGTCAGTTGGCAGCGCCGAACTCGCTTGGAGCGCGGAGCCGCGATTGTCAATACTTATGAGATACGCTGTGCTCAAATTGCACGTGTCGTCATTGACGCGTACGCAGAGAGCGTTTCGACACCGACCGCGGCAAGGGCAGCAGTCAGTATCCGTAGTTCGTGTTCAGCGCTTCAGAGATACCAGGTGCATTCCGCCTTGATCTTCGGAGCATTGCTCGAAGGAGCGGAGGCATCGGCCTCGAAGCAGAGAACGACTCGGCGCATGAGAGCGTCGAGCTGCTTGGTCTGGACTGCGTAGCCGGACACCGCGAGGCGCCCGATGGCCGCAGCCATGTCCGGAGGGCAGAGCTTGGCCACCAGTTCGGCTTCGAGAGCCGCGGCGGAAGCATCTTCCTTGGTCTGCCGGTGGGTGCTGCGCAGGAGAGCGCGGTACCGTGCTTCGGTGTGTTCGCCGACCTGGCGATTGTCGAAGCTGAAGGTCAGTTGCGCCAGCGGGTCAGCGCCGGAGAAGGCCACTTCGACACGAGCATCGTTTTCGGCGACGGCATCGAAGTTGAGGGTCATGGCGGCGACAGCATTGCTGCTTTCGCTACGTTCGCCGACGCCACAGCTGTGACGCTTGAGCGAGAGACCGGAGGCATTCTTGTCGCGACCGCGGAGGACGCATGCGACCGAATACTTCACCGACGTCGGCAGGCCACGGATGACCTTCATGGCGTCGTCCTCGACAGGGGGGATGACACTCGAGCAGTTGATGCACATGATGTTGCCGTTGGGGAAAAGCGTGGCGCGAATCTCGTCTCCGCCGTATCCTGCGATGAGGCACGCCGGGCAGACAGATGCGATGGACCCGTGGGCGCGTTGATTGGTTGACATATGTAGACCTCCTATCCATGGAAGAGTTAAGTCGTGTCTTTGTCCATAACGCGGTTAGCACTCAGCATGACTGCACTGCACTACAACAACGTCTCACTCGATACGACACCTACCAACTTGCGGAGCAAGAGGAGGAAAGAGAGCGAGAAGCTGAAATAGATGCTTAATGCGCTGAGATGGAAAACCTTTGGGATTACGTTGTGGAAAAGATAACTGGACCTTAGACCAAAGTTATCAAGAGAAGCAAGACTAATTTCTAAAAACGTTCTGTTTTTTACTCTATAAATGCCGGCGAACCCCACATGAACGCCCTCTAACAATTATGCGAGCCGCGCCAAATTGCCCCTTAATTGGTGCAAAAACTGGCTTTTCGCTCAAAAACGATTCAAACTGAATTGCGCCAATATTGACGGTTTTCCACCATGCAAGCCAGTTTTGTGCCAGCGCAAGCTAGCTCAGCCTCTAATAAATGCTCAATTTAGCGTTGCCAGGACCTTTACAGCCGCGCCGGTTGACTAGCTAGCGCAACTCAAAACGAAGTATTTTGCCGAGCAGATCTTGGTCTAGCGCGGCTCTGTCACTTGCGCAACAACCATGCTTTTTAGACCGGTCTATTAGATCAATGCGGCAGTCTGATTGCTCCAACAAACTAAGGCAATGGGCCTGCTAAAAGTGCACCAAAAACAGCCATGACTCGGCTGCGCGAATTGTATTAGCAGCAACTCATCTAAAAACCATTGCAGTAGAACGTTAGAAGTACCTACGGTAGACATACTATTCACTCTCAATAAAACAACTGGAACTTCTATACCTGCCTAACTAAATACTTCATCTACTCTGCCTTTCCACACTCTTTCTCGCGGACTTTGTCGTGAGTATGAGCGCGGATTTCACCAACCCAAGTTGAGGTTGATGCTCGGTAGATGAAGTGTGCAGCGGCAGGCGGTTGTTTTGGTGGATAGAACAGGCGCAGCCATGTGTCCTGACGTTTCTTTTTTCTCTGTAAACCGAGTGTTCATCTGGCTTTTGGCTGGCTGACGCTCAATAACTCGAAGAGGTAATCACATGAACATCATCGAATCCAAGATTCATCACATCCTCGCGGCCCAGCCGTCGAAGACCCCGAACCTGCCGAAGCTGCCCTCGGGCGACATCGCCAAGGCGATTCAGGTCATCTCGGGCACCACGCCTGCGGAATTCGAATTCGACCGCACCGGTCACGTTCGTCACTTCGCAGCCACGTCCAAGTCGCTCTTCTCCACGCCCTACACCGGCGACCCGCGCACTCACGCTGCGGCCTTCCTGGCCACCAGCGACGTGCACACGGCCTTCGACCTGGACAATGTCCAGCTCTCCGACGGTGTTGTGGAAGAGACGGGCAACGGCAGCCGTGTCGACTACACGCAGATGATCACGCTCAAGGACGGCACTTCGATGCGCGTCCGCGGCGCCTATCTCAACGTGCACATGAACAAGGCCGGCGACATCTTCAACGTCACGTCGACGCTCAAGGTCTTCAATCCGCGCAAGGTGCTGGGTAAGGTGGTCGGCAGCGATGTCGCCATCGCCAACGCCAAGAAGCACGTTGAAGCGCTCTTGTCCGGCGTCACGGGGCGTGGTGCTCGCAAGCTGGTCACGGCTCTGACCAAGTCCATCGAGACCTGCTCGGCCAAGGTGGAGCTGGTGCTCTCGGAAAACGCCGGTCGCTTCGACCCCGTCTACGAGGTCAACCTCTCCATCTGCGAACCTCGTCAGCTCATGCACATCCTGGTCATGGCACGCACCGGCAAGGTCGTCTACCACGAGTCCAAGCTGCACTTCTCCATCGCCAGTCAGCGTCAGCAGGCTGGTCTCGCTCGCATCCCGGCTCGCGGTTTGCTCCGCATTCCGGACCCCAAGGTGGCTCTCGCCAAGCAGATCGTCGACCACTACGTCGATGACCTGCCCGACCCGACGGTGCTCAAGAACCAGCGCATGACCATGCTGGTGCCGAAGAACCGCAAGTGGGTCGAGGTCAAGGCCAAGGCGGACGGTTCGTTCAACTTCGACCCCGTGAAGGAGAAGGACGAATTCGCGGCGGTCGTCTCGTTCATCGCGCTCAACACCCAGCTTGTCTGGATGGAGCGCCTGGGCATGAAGACCAAGTACGAGCCGCTCAAGGTCTACATCAACGACCCCAAGGTCCGCGACAACGCCTACCTGGACCCGGAAAACTGGGAAATCCACCTCGGCATCGGCTCTGGCATCCCCCAGGGTCTGGTCGTGGAGATCTTCCTGGACCTGGGCGTCAGCTGGCACGAGAACGGTCACGGTATCGTCACCATCCAGGCGCCTGGCAAGGACTTGCCTGGTGCTGAAGGTGGTGCCTTGCACGAAGCCACCGGCGACGTGCTCGGTCAGATCCTGATCAGCTACCTGTTCCGCCTGGAGTTCGGCCACCTGATCGGTTACCCGCTCACGGCTGCCGACATCAAGGCCGATGCCCGCATCATCGGTGCCTACGCTCTGCCGCCGGATGGTATCCGTAAGCAGCGCAACGGTAAGACGATGCGCGACAAGACCGGTGAAGTCCACGATGACGGCGAGATCGTCGGCGCTGCGCTGGCGGACATCCTGGAATCGTTTGCGACGGCTGCTGGTATCGGCGACGATCAGGTCAAGCTCAAGGCCGCGCTCGAAGACTACGCGCGCGTCTACCTCATGGCTCTGTCCATCGTGCCGGCCGCCAAGGTCACCTTCCGCGACACGCGACGCGCCTTCATCACTGCCGACCAGCAGCTGTTGAGCGGTGCCAACCGTGCCGTCATCGAAGCTCACTTCGACAAGCGTGGCATCACCAACAGTGTCGCGCCTGTCTCCGGTGGTAAGACCCGTCGTCGCCGCAAGGCGTCGTAAGTCGCCGTCAGGCGATGCAAGGAAGAACGCCTCTAACAGGGCGTTTTTCAAACGGTCGATGCAGTTATTCGACCGCTGGTGAGGACAAAGGAGAGCCGATTTAGCGCACCTGGTGCGCTAGATCGGTTTCTCCCGAGTCTTCTTTTTTTGACCCTGAACGCTTGGCAGCCGCAACAAAAATGGCTTGCCGTCAGGGAATTACTCAAGGAACAATAAAATGGCTACATCCGGTCTAAAAGTCCACGCCGAAGCAGGCGACCTCATGAATGGCGAAGTCAAAGCGGTGCTTGGCGGCGGCGTGCGTGTCGAACTCGACACCTGCGAATTCGCTTACATCCCGCTGGGACAGCTTGCCGGTCGCAATCGCGACGACAAGTCCAATCGTCACGCCGGCCTCCGCATCGGCCAGGAGATTGCTGTGGAAGTGGTGAGCGTCGATCGCTCCACCCGCAACCCCAACATCCAGGCTCGCGAGGTCTACGACGCCTCGGCACAGACCAGCACACCGCGCCGCACCGGCCGCGTGCTCACTGCCCGAGCCAGCTAACAATCTTTGAGCAGTAGCACAAGTTGCTATTGCTAGCTGGCAACAACAACGAAGAAGGCTGGGAGTAACATCCCGGCCTTTTTCATTTTTTACAGTTTCTATTACCGCATTTAGTAACACACAAAGCGAAAGATGCCCTGGACTTGGAATTTGTCCTGGCCACTCCGAATTAAACGATGCCACACTCTCTGATATGATTGACTGTCACTTAGTAAAAGCCACCATTTGCCATGCCCAACAACAGCGACAAAATTCAAGCCATAATTTTTGATATGGGTCATGTCTTTGTCGATTTTGAATGGGAGCAAGTCTGCCATGGTTTTTGTCAGGTCTTCGAAATCGACGCAGAAGCCTTTAAACCTATCCTCAGGCATATCTCTACCCTGGGCTACGAAACTGGTCATATAGACACAGCAGGACTGCTCAAAGAAGTGGAAAAACTAACACAAAAGACCATTGCCGAAGAGCACTTTCATACTCTCTGGAATGCAACTTTTCGAGAGAATCAGACAATGGCTGAGCTTTTACCCAGACTAAAAGAAAAATTTCCCCTTTATCTGCTCTCCAATACAAACGAATCACACTGGAATTATCTCGAAAACACTTATAACGTCAGTCGTCACTTTGATGAGCTAGTCCTGTCCTACGAAGTTGGATACGCTAAGCCTCATGACGAAATTTACCTTGCCGCCATCAAACATACCGGCAAGCAAGCTGTCGAGTGTCTCTTTGTCGACGATCTCACTGCCAATATCGAAGCAGCTGACAGACTGGGTCTCAAGACGCATCTGTTTACCACTCCAGAAAAATTTCAAGACAGCCTCAAACAATTTGGCATTGATCTTTAGCAAGTTGCAAACATCGTCGCGCAAACCGCGCTAACTAAACTCGACTTTGGGGCACTTCCATGAAGCCCGCCTCATCGCGCAAATAACAGCGCCTTAATCATGAACAAGCCTTGTCAGGCGCTCCTTCAGGACGATTAGAGCTAGATCTTTAGCTTTTATACACGCGGGCAATGAGTACAACCTAATTTAGTCCCTCTATAAGCAAGAGAGGTTTTCTTATTAGGCTCCAGATGTTTTTCCAACTGTATTTTCTTCACCCACTAATTCCCGCACACAGCATCCACCCGAGCCTATCTTCAGCAATCAATGCAGTCACTCAGTGAGTGACCGGGCGGACGTGTGCAACTTCAACCCAACCTCAACGGAGTACCTGATGGACAAGTGTCAACGTCAACGTATCACCCTCAACACCATGCACGGCCTGCTCTCGCTGGCTGTCGGTCTGATCACAGGCTTCGGTGCCTACTACGCTGCCAATCACTTCGGCGTCGACCTGCCCTACGGCAGCGAAGCAGCCGCTGGTGTTTTCATGACTGTCATGACCTGGCTGGTCAGCAAGAGCAAGTTTCAGTTTACCGAAGAGTGCATGCACATGGCTCGTGGAGCTGATGTGCGGCAGGTGTCGCCGGTCAAGCTCAACAAAGCACGCCCGGTCCGCGCCGCTGTCAACCCGCAAAAGGTCAAGCCAGCAGCCGCCGTCGCCACTGCCGAACTGAACATCGGCAAGCTCTTCGAACGCGGTCGCGTCACTGTTTCGGTGGAAGCCGGTGAAAACAACAGCAAGCGCGTCGTCTTTACCACCCGCGGGCTTTCGGGCAGCGACTTCAAGGGCAACAACGGCCTGCGCTCTCGCCTCGAAAACATTTCCGGCGTGCAGTGGGAAAACCCCAAGAACGAACAGAACGGCACGCGCTCCATGGCCGGCTCAGTCGTCAGCACCGCCAACGAAGGTGAAATCGCCGCCAAGCTCAAACTGGCTGCCGAGAAGTTTGCCTGAAGACCACTCGACCAACTGACTGATTGACTGATGCAGAGGAGCTGTCGGCATAAGCCGCGGCACCTCTGCAAAGCAGCCAAAACAGTTGCTTATCTCTCATACAGATGCCGCACCACTTGCGGTATCAAAAAAGGCGAGGTTCTTCATGCGACAATTGCGCAAGATGTTCACCTTTTCGCTCCACATCTTGTTTGGTTTTCTGGTCTTTCGCTTTTTCTTCCAACCTTCGGGCTTGGCAGTTGGCTTCAGACTGGTGATTTTGCAAGGGCTCTTGCTCGTCCTTGTCTACAGCCATTTCACGCACATTCTGCGCTCCTATGGCAATATCTTCACCCGCATCATGGCGATGGAAGCCATGGTCCTGGGCGTCCCCCTGGCAGCGGCATCGCTCTACGCCGGAGGCGAGCCCGCCGTGCCCTTCCTGTCTGTCGTGAGCCTTTTAGCGTGGAGCTTTTTTGCTTACCGCTACTGGTGCAATACCGACCGCTACGAAAGGCAGGGCTGCGGACCAGTGCCAGTCGATACCTGCATCAAAATCCCCAGCGAGTTGGTACGCCCTGGCGATGCAATCGGCACCGGTGGAGCCATGGCCAAGCTTTTGCGCCAGGGTGTCGCCCACACCGAATGTGTCATTCCCTGGGAGGGCAAGTTGATGCTCTTCAGCTCATGGTTTGAAGAAGGCGCCTGCCTCAACGAGGTCAAACGCATCCTCAAACCGGATCCGAAGTACCCCAACTACCTGCTGCAACGCAGACCGCCACTGACTCCTGAGCAAATCACGCTGATGGAATATGTGGCCCGCAGCATGCGCGCCCAGAACAAGCTCTTCATCGAGCGTGTCAAAGCCCAGCGTGAACGCATGCCGCAGTGGCAGCGTCGGCTCTATGACAAGCATTTCCCGGTGACTGGCTATGACTGGGTGGGCCGCTACAGTGGACGCCGAGCCCCAGACCGCTGGACTTGCAATGTGGCCTATCTCGAGGTGATGCGACGCAGTTGCGTCGATGTCGTCAGACTCGGGCATGGCGCTGCTGGTCTCCGTACTGGTTGGTTCGACTTTCCCAACACCGAGGATTTACGCGGCGATCCGGCACTGCATCTGGTGCGCAACGCCGAAGTGCCAGGACTGCTTGCCGGTCAGACCTTCAACGACCCGGATCAGTCAATCCCAGGCTTTGCTAAGCGTCTGGACTCTCTGCTCACACGCAGCAGTGAAGCTAGTGACGTCTATGGCAAGGCTCTGACCAGCACAATCTCAGCTGAGGCATCGACAGTCCTTGCCAGCCAATTTGCTCCCGGCACTACCCTGCGCTTTA
>Ga0075158_10000761_pt1 | contig 26049 bp, 19 predicted proteins | sample JI91814BDNA_FD_70968 | JGI IMG/M metagenome (GOLD analysis project Ga0075158, IMG submission 70968) | Wastewater effluent complex algal communities from Wisconsin, to seasonally profile nutrient transformation and Carbon sequestration -... | ecosystem: Engineered > WWTP > Effluent > Algae... | reverse complement strand
GATGCTGTAAGCCTTCACGATTTCCACATCTTCGGTGGTGGCATCCACCACGATATTCTCGTCGATACCTTCGAAGCTCATGAAGGACATGGCAACGGCCTCAGCAGAGGCATCGAAGAGAGCGATTTCCGCTGTGTCGCCTTCGACCACGGGCATGTCGCAGATAATGGCTTCAGGTTCGTATGTTGTGTCGAAAGCCGAACCGTCCATCGTATAACGATTTTCAAGCGACTGGATCAGGAGCTTTCGCAACTTGTTTCGGGAGTAATTCATAATTTTGCCTTCAATTCGCAATTGATCTGTAGAGCGTAGTTGGTGTTGGTTTCGAGTTCCAGCGCCGCACCACAAGGATTTATGATATTTTTTGTGGTCGACGTTGTGGACAAAGATGTCCTTCCATTTGGGCCCTAACTACTAAGGCTCTGTCGTCTTCTTTTTGTCACGCCGAATCCAACGAAGTATTTCTTTACCCCTCGTTGAGGTAGGTAACGCGATCAGGCCCGCGATTAGCAAGCGATAGGTGTTTTCGGATAGTTTTGTCTCTTGGTCCTCTGGCGGCAGGTTTTCCGATGTAGATGGACGGGGTAAGTTCGATGAAACAGAGGCTTGTGCTAATAGGCTGACCAGATCAGCATCCGTTCCGATCACTTCTTCGATTTGTATGCCTGAGAGTCCATCAAAATCCATCGAAGAAATTCCTCTTTGGAAAATCGCTTTCTGCAGCAATCCAAGTTCCGTCGGTTGAACGACCCATTGCTTCGGAAATGAAGTTTCTTCAACCGTCGAAGTATCGAATGGAAGCGTGGCAACTTCTGCTACGACGGGGGGCGTGGCAATAACTGCAACATCCACGGATGATTGGCGATTCTCGATGTCACCAATCGACGGAGTCGCTAGCTCCACAGAGTTTGACGGTGACTCGATTTGATTACCAACCAAAGCTGAGATATCGCGCCGAATCGTCGTCGCATTGGCCATTGATGGCGCTGGTAACGGAAGAATGGTGACCGGTTGTACTAAAGGTAGTGCGTTTGAAAGTGGTGAGGAGGGAGCAGCCACTGAATTCGTTATTGCGATTGCAGGAGCAGCGGGAAAAGTTGGAGCGGAAGAGGGGGAACCCGTTTGCGTGTTTAGTTCCGGAAACACTTGGAGTAATGGTTCTTGCGAAGTATCGAAGACGAAACCGGCTTCTCTGGTAGATTCGGAAGCCGTGTTTGAATAGAACCCATTGGCATCCGACGGTGCAACCGCAGAGGTTACGGGGGAGTCATTCGTCGAAAGTGTTTGATTGGGATCTTCGGGGCCAAAATCAAGTTCATCCTCGGGAGTATCGAACGGATCGTCCTCTAGCGTACCATCAAGATCTTTTTCGTCGTCCTTTGTTTCCTCTTCAGTATTTTCATTCGCAGTATTCCATTCTGTGGTAATCTCGACATAAGTCGAAATTTCGGCTGGTACTTCAGTTGTGGATAGTTCAGGCAGAACGTCGGGCAAGTCGATGGAGAAGCAGAGACGTGGATCGAGTTGTTCGAGTTGGGGGCGCATTGAGGTCGTCCGTTTCTTGTGGGCATCGCCTGGCTTCTTGGATGAATGTGAGTTCATAGTTCCGCCTTTGATGAATTCAAGTTGACGAGCTTCAATTGTTCGGCTCGTTGCCGGATACTGGTTAATTCAATTTCTATGGGTTGTGAGCTGGCGTTATCTAAAATGGTATGCTGCAATTCGTCTTGAAATGCAATACCTTGTTCGTTCCGTGCCTCAGCAGATTTCTCATCGGCAACAGAGGCTAGATTGAGCAGCACATGAAGCAGGGCCAGTTGGGATTCAGCATTCCAGTTGGTTGGCGCGAGCTGACGCGCGTGTCGAAGTTGTTTCGCAGCTTCTGCAAAGCAAGTTTGGGCTTCTGCGCTTGCACCCTTATCTGCGTGTAACATGCCCGCTGTGTTCAACGTGATTGCGAGTTCACTTCTGAGCGCGTGACTTGCAGGATTAAGCAGAATAGCGGTCTCGCGCTGCTGGGCAGTCTGTTGCAGAGTGTCTAAGGCGGCTTGCGTATTACCTTGTTTTTGATGCAGCATGGCAAGATTATGTAGGCTGGTCGCATATTGGCGAATGCGTTTCCAGTTGGTGCGGATAAAGTCGATATGGCGAGTTTGCAGGGAGACCGATTTTTGTGAATAGCCTAACGCCATCTCAGGAGCTTTATCGGCGAGCAATGTCGCTTGATGATCCCAAATTTGAGTTAGTAAGCGTTGGCCTTTCGAATAGGTTGCATCATTCAGAAATGGATCGCAAAGAGTGGCAGCAAGTTGAAGCTGTTCTAAACCGCGGTCGCTTTGCCCATTCGCACGATGAGCTTGACCTAGATTTGTTAGGGCTGCGGCATGTTCGAGTTGCAAGGTTTGCTGAGCAGAAGTATCGAGATCGCTACCCTCAAGTTTTTCGTAGATAGTTATCGCTAACTGAAGCTGTTCAATAGCCTCTGGCGTTCGCTGCAGTTGCAAATATCCCAACCCTAAATTGGCTCGAGCTTTGGCGTACCAACGAAGCTGTGTTGCTGGAGCAGTTGAAGTTTGTGGCTCGTTCCTGACGACGCTTTCGAGTTGGGTAATGGCGGGCGCCCAACGATTGCTACTTGCATAAGCTTCCGCTAATTGCACACGCGTGAGGTCGGTGGCAAATCCAAGTTGCTCGTCTGTTCGGTTTTGTTCTTTATCGAGAAAATGTTCGTAGTATTGAATCGAGTCAGCCAACATTTCTTGACGTATTTGAGGATCCGTGGCATCGTCGGCAAGCAACGGAACGACCTCGGTATTCCATTTATCCAATAGATTGCGGCCGAGCCAATAGTTTTCGTTTGCCGTTTTAAGGTTTTGTTCTGATGCCTGTAGGGCAACTTGAACTTCGTTTTGCTTTACGATCAAAATGGCTAGCGCGATAAAGGACGCAACCGCTGTGAGCAATCCCAGGAGACCGCCAACCAATACGGTGAGGCGGTTTCGTTTGATCCATCGCGCGGTAAGATTCCAGAGAGATGGACGGCGGCCTTGGATCGGCTGTCCATCGCGAACGGCAATGAGGTCTTGCACCATTTCTGCTATGGAGGTGTAACGTTCGCCGCGATCTTTCGCGAGTCCCTTTAGAAGCACCGTTTCCAGATCGACCGAGATATTATTATTTAGACGCCGCGGCAGAATCGGGTCTACTTCGCGAATGCGGTGAATTGTTTCGGCCACGCTTCCGTTGGGGACCGCTTTCTCCCCAGTGCATAGTTCGTAAAGCGCTGCCGCAAATCCATACACGTCGGTGCGCTGATCGATCGGTTCGCCGGATGCTTGCTCGGGGCTCATGTAGCTGAGTGTTCCGACTAGCTCGCCAGAAGTCGTCAGGCTGTGATTGTTCACTTGCTGCGCTAAACCAAAATCGGTGATCCAGATTTTACCGGATCGGTCATAGATAAGGTTCGATGGTTTGACATCTCGGTGAATCACACCGAGATCGTGAGCGTGCTGCAGCGCATTGCCAGCAGCAATGGCCATATCGAGAAGCGGTTTGAAGTTGTTTTCCTGCCAAGTCTTTTTAGGCATGTGGTCGAGCGATTGGCCATCGATCAGTGGCATCGCAAAAAATCTCACATTACCTTCCGCGCCAATCGCGTAGATGGGGATAATGTTGGGATGTTGCAACAGTGCGGCTGCTTGAGCTTCCAGTTGAAACCGGCGGACACGTTTGGGTTCCAGCCACAAGCTTTCGGGGAGAACTTTTAGGGCAACCGTTCTATTGAGTGAAACCTGAGTTGCCGAATATACAATGCCCATGCCTCCGCGGCCAATTTCTTGGTGCAGAATAAAATCGCCGAGCTGTGTACCCGGTGTGGGTGTGTTTACAAATTTGTTTTTCGAAGGAACATCGCCGACAGCGGTGTGCAGCAATTGCAAACTGCTAAGACATTTTCGCAACGATTCCTGTAGCTCAGGATACTCGGAAATGCAGGTGTCGATATCAACTTGTTGGCCGCTTTCCAACGCCACCATGCAGCGTTCAACGATAACGGCTACTTGTTCTTGTTGTTCTGCTGACAATTGATCGAGAGTTGAAACTGCGGCAACCATCATGACACCTCACGCAGAGATTCTAAAGCTCGCAACCAAATCATTCGCACCGCGCCTGAAGTTTTACCGAGCCGCTGTGCTACCTCTTCGAAGGACAATTCTTCGATATGCCGCAGCAACAATACATCTCGATAATGGGAAGGAAGTTTGGCGATGCGATCCAGGACGCTTTGCAATTGCTCTTGCTTTTGAACGATACTGCTCGGGCTGGCCGCTGAATCGACGAACCAATGGTCGCGCAGCTCGAGGCGAGATTCGTTCGATGCCAATTGCATTGGAGTTTCGACTTCTTTGCGGATGTCTCGTTTCTCGACCAGCACGTGCTGCTTTACGGCACAGGCAAGATTGTGAGCCAGGATTTGGCGGATCCAGCCCAGAAATTCGTTTTCGTGCTGGCCGCGGAATTGGCGAAAATCGCGGAAGGCTTCCAGCATTGTGTCCTGAACGATATCCGATGCATCGCAGCGTGGTCGAAGCCGAGGATCCATGCGGGCGACAGCCAACGCCAATAAATAACTACGGTACATACTGAGTAGCTCTTCGAGCTCACTCGTATGCCCTTCTAGTGCTTTCTTGAGCACTTGGTTTGCGCGACAGCGAAAATCGGAACTGGTACTCAAAATGGGGACATCCTCCAGACGTCAAAGGCTCCGTATTTCCCGGATTGTCACGCAATTGGGACGGAATTTGCGCCCTTTTTTTGGAGCATTTGAAATGGAATGGCCGTTTTTTTGACGAAAGAGCGTGCCCTGAATGTAGGGGTTTGGTCGGTGGATGGATAAAAACGGTGTTTTCTGCGTCCTCCGCCCGAGTAGAGACGAAGCCTGCCTTGCAAAGTTCCCCAAGAGTACGAACTTTTGAGGGATTCTAAATGGGGTGGGGAGCGCCCTCGTTTAACCCGTACGCCGCAGGCTAGGCGCGTTGGACTCGCGACATCGTTTGGGGCGATCACGTGCGCGACGTGTTGAGTAGCCTGCGAGGAGCGAGGTCAGGGTTGAGCGCCCTCGTTTAACCCGTACGCCGCAGGCTAGGCGCGTTGGACATGTGTCAGCGTTTGGGGCGATCACGTGCGCGATTGGGTGAGTAGCCTGCGAGGAGCGAGGTCAGAGTTGAGGGGCTGGACGGGGTGTGCGTGGACCTAGCCTGCGCTAGCGCTGCGGCAACGGGCTAAACGATCCGACTGCGTCGTGGGTGATATGCTAGAGACGGCAGTTGGTGATGTCGGTTTGAAGAATGGCGGAGCAACCGAGCGTTTCGAGTTTTTCCATGACGCTGATTACGTCTTGGCGACGGACCATGACGCGAACGGCACACCAGGCAGGATCTTCCAAGGCTGAAATAGTTGGTGATTTGAAGCCAGGCGTAATCGCTTCAGCGGCGGCGAGTTGATCGCGCGGCACGTTGTATTCCAGCAACGAATAATCGCGGGCTATAACTACACCCTCTAAGCGTCGAATGATCCGATCGACCGTAGCAGCTTCGCGTTTTTCTTTGTTCTGAATGAGCACCGTTTCGTAGTGACCGATATCGGTCATGATGCGCAAGCGATTGGCGGCGAGTGTCGAGCCTGTTTCTACCAAGTCGACAATAGCATCAGCCACACCAAGCTGAATCATGATCTCAACCGAGCCCGACAAATTCACCATGTGCACTTTCGCATTGTGTTTTGCCAAGTACCGTTCGGTGATATTCGGAAAACTAGTGGCGAGTCTCTTGCCTGACAGATCTCCCGCGTTTTGCCATGGCGAAGTATCAGGAACACAGAGGGCGAGCTTGCAGCGTCCCACACCCAAGCTCATGCGAACATCAACATCGGCATTGGACTCTTCGACTAAATCGCTCCCCGTGATACCTAAATCGATGGCACCTTCGGCACATAGAACGGGAATGTCTTCCGTGCGAAGAAAGGTAAGATCGACTGGCAATTGGCTGACACGCGCAAACAAACTGCGATCTTGTCGACGGAAGTTGAGTCCAGCTTGTGCTAGGAGTTCGGAAGCAAGTTCGCTGAGACGACCTTTGCTAGGGATACCGATGCGAAGATTATGTGTCATGATCGATGGATTTAGCAGTACTAATTTGGAGCGGAGTGATGAAGGTCTATGAGGGGTTGGCTGGCTTGGACCGATTCTGTTTTTCGACTAATCCCGATGTCCCTTCACGACGTGCGAGCTCGGTTTCCAGTTCGGACAAAGTTATACCACGGCTCCCCAAAAGCACCCATAGGTGATAGATCAAGTCGCAGGCTTCATAAACCAAGTGTTTGTGGCCTGCCTCGCCAGGTTCCGCTGCAGCTTCAACCACTTCGCGAGCTTCTTCGGTGATCTTGGCGCCCATTTTGGGAACCCCACCTTGGATAAGTCGTGTAGTGTAGGAATTTTCAGGCATTTCACGAACGCGCTGATGGATTTGATCCATTAGCCGATGCAATACGGTTAGATCTGCAGCGTTTTCGTCGTTCAATTCCATGCTCCTCGGTCTGCTCGTGCCCAATGCCCGTTTCGACACTATTCGTCGATTTGGGTTCGTAATATTTCTATTGTCGACTAAAATCTGCGATCTGCCTATTGTCCCCGCGCTTGGGTGGGGGGATTTTCAGAGATATTCATCGTTCCCACGGGGCGGGAAAGGTATTTAAGTCGATGCAGGCGTTGGCCGATTGGGCTCATCCACCTATCTGGGATGCATGGTATTTAACCGGGCCTACCGCCAGTGGAAAGTCAGGTCTAGCGTTAGCCCTTGCGCAGCATATCGATGCCGAAATCATCTCGATGGACTCGATGGCTGTCTACAAACACATGGATGTGGGAACGGCGAAACCTACGGCCGAACAACGCGCCACTGTACCGCACCACCTGATCGATTTAGTTGAACCGAACGAAGATTACAGCTTGTCGTGTTTTGTCCAAGATGCTCAGCGAGTCTATCGAGAGATTCGCGAACGAGGCAAACAAGTTCTGTTTGTCGGGGGAACGCCCCTCTATCTTAAATCGTTATTGCGGGGCATGTTTCAAGGGCCGCCCGCTGATTGGGAGTTCCGCAAACAAGTAGAAGCAGATGTCGAACAGTATGGCATCGATGAATTGCGGAAACGACTATGGCAAGTTGATCCTCTTACGGCTCATAAGTTGCATCCGAATGACGCGCGTCGCATGATTCGGGCGCTCGAAGTCGCCAAGATCATGGGGCAACCACTTAGCCATTTACAGGCTCAGTTTGAAAATGGATTACCAGCGGAGCGACTTCGTGTGTTTGTGTTGGGCTTAGAGCGCTCGTGGCTCCATCATCGCATTAATGAACGCGTCGATCAGATGTTCGCCAGTGGTTTGGTAAACGAAGTGAGGGGATTGCTGGCGCGATACACGGCTTTGCAAGGAACGGCCCGTCAAGCGGTTGGTTACAAGGAAGTGATTCAATTTCTGAACAACGAGTTTGATGAAGCGACAGCCATTGAACATGTGAAAGCACATACTCGACAGTTCGCCCGCCGCCAAGAAATTTGGTTCCGCTCTTTATCCGAATGTCGCCGCATAGATGTTTTGCGCGGAGGCGATTTGAATGAAGTCCTTGAGACCATACTAGAGCAGGGACGCGAAGTCGTTGTTCCGATTCCGCGGCGGTCGTAACTCGAAGGAATGATAGTGGTCAAGAAAGATCGGTTATATGTTGTCGGAATCGATGAAGCGGGGTACGGTCCCAATTTGGGGCCACTGGCGCTAGGAGCTTCTGTTTGGCAAGTGCCTGCGAAGCTCAATTTAGAAAAGTTAGCCGTGCAGCTTGAACCGCAGTTTCAAGCGAAGCGATTATCGAGCAAAGAGGCAGAACCTTTTGTCCCTCTCGGTGATTCCAAAGAACTCTACCAGTCCGGTGTTTCAACGGAGTCGTTAGAGATTGGCGTGCTCAGCTTGCTAGCGAATGCAACACGTTACAAGCCAGCGGTCCACCCCGATTTGTGGCTCAGTTTATTAACCGAGACGAATTGCCTGAAGCTTCAGCCAGTGGAGCACAAACAACGTTTACCATGGTATGCACAATTCACCAACTCACCTGCCATGTCTTGGTTGCCCAAGGCGGCAAACTTTGATTCGTTAGCAGCGAAGGGGCTCGAGAAACTAGAGGTTGCCTTCGAAGGTTTTCAAGCTCGTTTGGTGGATGAGATAGTATTTAACCAGGGACTTAAAGAGTTCGGTGGTAAAGGCAAGCTTTTGAGCTTTACCTCGCTCCATTTGGTCAAGGATATTATCGAAAGTCTTGATCTAACGGCTGTGGATGGCGTGGAGATTTATTGCGACCGGCATGGTGGACGGAGCAAATATTTAGAACTGTTGCAATCTGTTTTCGAAGGCGTCTTCTTTTGGATCGAAAAGGAAACGCCGCACGAGAGCAGTTATCGAACGGAATGGAATGATTGTCCGTTTAGAATTCGCTTTACCGTTGGTGGTGATCGATTTCCGCCGACATCAGCCGCATCGATGATAGCCAAGTGGCTTCGCGAAGTGAGCATGGATCACTTCAATGCCTATTGGCAGAGCAAATTACCTGACCTGAAGGCAACGGCCGGTTACCCAGTAGATGCAAAGCGATTTGTGGCTGATTTAGAAGCGGCAGAAATTTGGACATCCGACGACACAGCGCCAAAATTGGAAACGATTTGGCGTCAAGCCTGATGAACGCGGTGCCGTAGCGCGGTCCGTTCTCGGCCGCGAATCCTCGTTCCCAGGCAGTGCCTGGGAACGAGGAGAAAACGGCTATTGCGAAGTTCGTTCGGCGAATGTTTTCAGGGCCAAAATGGCTTGTACCACATCATCCTGACGAACTTCACCCCACTTCATCGCGCGATGGCGAATGATGGCAAGTTTGAATTGTTCCAACGCTTCGGCGATATCGACAGGTAGCGTCGCCAGCGACGCAAATGGATTGTCATAGTCCAGCTTAACAGGTGGCGAATAATCATCATCGCCATCGGCCAAGTTATCTACATCTGGAGCACTGTCTTTGTCCCATGCGGAATCTTCACCGAAATCAGGACCTTCATTCTTTGGCCCCGACGCAACGATACCTTCATTGTCATCGTCTTCAGTCGTTTCGCCACGTTGAGCAATCGGTGTGTAGTCTTCGTCGAGCTCACCGCTGATCACATCGGCATCTTTAGGCTTAAGTTTTGGATCACCGCTAACGGCTTCCCAACGTTGCGCCCGCATTTGCGAAACGCTCCAGCGACTCGACGATGCACCTTGCAACCAAATTTCTGCATCGTTCCAGTCGATCGCGGCTAAGAAGTGGCTCCAATAAAGACCAGTGTAGGATTCATAGCCTTCGTTGAATCTCTCAAACACTCGACGCAAGCGACCGACATGTTGAGCGGTTACACCACCGACGCGTTGACTCCAGGCTTCGTCGCTGTAGGCGGTCACTCGAGCTCCCGCTTCTTGAAGAGCAACTCGCCATTGGAAGATGATACGTCCCTTCTCCCAATTCGTGGTACTGATAAGCGTATTCCAACGACCAACAAACGGATCGCTCTGCTGTTGCAACATAGGATCATCAAGTTGGAATTCGTCATTGCCAACGAGGGCGTTATCCATCGTCGGAGTTTCAATTTCGAATGCAACTTCAGTGGCCGAATCGGTGGGTTCGAATGGTGTATCTTCTGAGTTCATGGCTATCCAATTCACGAGTTCAGATGGCGAAATCGAGCATACAGCTGAAAGGCGATTGAGGTTTGTTTTTCTCGCCGCTCAAGCAGGGTGAGTAACGTAGCGGAGAAAGGGGCGGCATCGATACCCCCAGAGTTGAGAGTCCTCTTTGATTTTGGTGAATTTGCTGTGATGAAAAGTGAGTCGCAACAACTGCGGAAAATGTAGTGAAAAAAACTGTTTCTGCAGTAAAAATCGTCTTTGAGGGGACCCTGCGAAGTGGAGGTAACGATTTTACTGGTAGGCGAAGTGGTGGACGTATTCTCGATTTAGTTGAGATGAGGGGGCCACGTGTCGTTTTAGAAAAGGGAATGTCGCTAAGATAAAGCGAATATTCGTTATAACTGCGACAATGATGCCCAAATCGGATAGAAATCAGTCCGACTAATAGCCAAAAAACTAAAGCTCGATTAGCATAAAGGCGTTCCCCCCCACCTAGTGTAATAAAGGGGGGTGTCTAAGGAATTAACTCGAGTTGCAGCCAATGATTCGTGTCGGCGTGGTCGGTCTGGGGTATTGGGGTCCGAATCTCGTTCGTTGTTTTTCTGAACTTGCCGATTGCAAGGTCACCGCCTTTTGCGATCAGAATATTGACCGGTTGCTGATGGTCAAGAATCGTTTTCCGGCGATTCAACCCTTCGACAATTACGACCAATTACTAGCGTCCAACGCGGTCGATGCGTTGGTAATTGCAACGCCCACAGCCACACATTTTCAACTCGCGTCCAAAGCTTTGAAGCAAGGTATACACGTCTTCGTAGAAAAACCACTGGCTCGCACGGTGGAAGAGTGTCAACAGTTGATTGAAATAGCAGACACCCATCAAGCGACATTGTTTGTTGGCCATATCTTCTTGCATTCTTCACCTGTCGCGAAGTTGAAAGAATTGATCGATTCAGGCGAATTGGGCAACATCAATTACATAAGCAGTCGCCGCCTGAACTTGGGGCCGGTGCGCAAAGATGTCAGCTGCCTATACGATTTGGCTCCGCATGATATCTCGATGATGCTGTATCTCTTAGGCGAGCAACCTGTGAGTGTTGGGTGTTCGGGGTTAGCACATTTGAACGAAGGCGTACATGATGTATGCAATCTCAATCTTACTTTCCGTAACAATCGGATAGGGATGATCCATGTGAGTTGGCTTGACCCGCGCAAAGAGCGTGTGTTGACGGTGGTCGGTGATCGCAAGATGGCCGTTTATGACGACCTCGATCAAGAGAAGATCAAGGTTTTTGACAAAGGAGTTAAGGCGCCTTCTCATCCCTCCAATTATGCTGAATTCCAGATCGCATATCGATATGGCGGGAGTTACAGTCCGTTTATTCAAGAACGTGAACCGCTGAAGTCGGAATGCGAAGCGTTTATTAACAGTATCACTAAGGGGCAGGTGCCGTTAACCGACGGTCGCAACGGTTTACAAGTGGTTGAAGTTTTGGATGCTGCCGAGAAGTCGCTCTTCAATGGTGGCGGCCAGATACGACTCAATTCCGTGGCGGTTGAATGTTAATGGAGAGAGCCGTTGCGAATTGAAGCGACGGGATTGAGAGGAATGGATGTCGGTTCGAATTCATCCAACAGCTTTAGTTGAAAGTGATGAAGTTGGTAGTGGTTCAAGTATTTGGGCATTCGTGCATGTGATGAAGGGAGCCAAGTTGGGCTCGAACGTCAATGTGGGTGACCATGCATTTGTTGAAGCGGGCGCGATTGTTGGCAATAACGTCACGATCAAGAATCAAGTCTTGATCTGGGAAGGTGTGCAAATCGAGGACAATTGTTTCATTGGCCCAAGAGCGACCTTTACCAATGATAGAAACCCACGTTCGCCGCGAATGCCGATCAGCAAAGAACGCTATCGAGAGAAAGCAAATTGGCTCGCACGTACAATTGTACGTGAAGGGGCTTCCATTGGCGCGGCGTCTACCATTTGTCCTGGAATTGAGTTAGGGGCGTACTGTATGATCGCTGCTGGTGCAGTGGTGACTGGGAATGTTCCTCCATTTGCGTTGATGATGGGTGTCCCGGCCAAGCATGTGTCGGACGTCTGTGCATGCGGGCAACGACTGGACGGTCGATACGACGAGACGGATTGTAAATATTGCGGAACAACGGCAGCCGAGCGGCTGATGTCGCTGAGTCCCGCTCTGAAGAATCACTAAGTTTAATGGTTTTTATTTGGTTTTTTCACCGATTATGAATGCTCCGAACATGAAGTCCAAAGAGTCGATTCCATTGGTAGATTTAGCAACGCAGTCGCGAATGATTCGCGATGAAGTGTTACGGCGAATGGCCGATGTGATCGATCATGGACGATATATCTTGGGATCTGAAGTTGACGAGTTTGAGGGGAAGTTTGCTGAGTACTGCCAAGCAGCTCATTGCATTGGAGTCGCCAATGGAACCGACGCCTTGCATTTAGCGTTGCGAGCTTTAGGGGTTGGGCCCGGCGATGAAGTGATCACTGCCGGCAACTCATTTGCGGCGACCGCTTTCGCGATTGCCTATACGGGTGCTAAGGCGGTCTTTGTCGATGTTCGCGAAGACGATTACAATTTGGATCCGTCGCTCATCGAAGCCGTTATCACGGAACGCACCAAGGCGATCATTCCCGTGCACCTATACGGCAACCCAGCGCGGATGATTGAAATCTGCGAGATCGCCAAGAAACATGGTCTCAAAGTTGTCGAAGATGCGGCTCAAGGACACGGTGGTGAAATCAACGGGAAACGCATCGGCAGTTTCGGCGATATCGCTTGCTTCAGTTTTTATCCTGGTAAAAACCTGGGTGCATTTGGTGACGGCGGTGCGGTAACAACCAATTGCACTGAGCTGGCAGAAAAGCTTCGCCTTCTACGCAACTATGGCCAGCGCGTTAAGAATCGTCATGACATGTTGGGCTACAATTGCCGCTTGGATACATTACAAGCTTGCGTGCTGCTGACCAAGATGCAGTATATTGAGCACTGGACCGAACAGCGTCGTCAAATCGCGTTGTGGTATCAGGAAGAGTTGCAAGATACGGGCTTGATACTCCCTGTGTTGCCGGAGAATGCACGCCATGTGTTTCATCTTTATGTGGTGCGTCATCCTGAGCGCGATCGCTTGATGGCTAGTTTGGCAGCTGAGAACATATATTGTGGAATCCATTACCCGAATCCATTGCCAACTGCGGCACCGTTCCATGATTCGGTAACGTATCCGATGGGACTACCGAACTGCACCAAGTTCGCGACGGAAATTGTATCCCTGCCGATGTATCCTGAATTGACTCGTGAGCAAGTTGCTCGAATCTCTGATTCCATTCGCGCTTTGAATCTAGTAGAGGCCAAGGTCTGATGAACCCGAGTGCTCCAGTCGAAGAGATGACCGATTCACTATCGGTGGAAGCGGACAAGAAGGCTTCCGCTAAAAACAATGCCGATGCAGCGATCGCTTCACGTCCAGTGACGGACCGTGTCGTTCGTCGTCGTCGACCATTGGAGTTGTCGCTCAATTCGTTGTTGCAACTTCCGTTTGTTTATCTGAGGTTGATTGCCACAAGTGTTATCGTGGCTGGCTTGATAACTTGGGTTGCCTTATTGGTTTGGCCGAGAACTTACCAGAGCGAAGCCAAGATTTTGATTTTGGTTGGCCGTGAAAGCGTTTCGCTAGATCCGACTGTAACCACTAGCCAAACGTTGTTGCTACAAAAGACACAAGAGGAAGAGATTAACTCTGCGTTAGACATACTAACGAGTCGCTCCGTCGCGGAAAAAGTGGTTGAAAAAATTGGCGCTGCAGCAATTTTGGATGGGTATTTGCCCAGTTCGGGAGGTGAAGAGCCCTCCGCAATTGAGACCTTTTTCGACAACACGAAAGCTGTCGCGAGAGGGGCGCTGGATAAAGTCTTGTTGACTTCGGGACTGCGTGATCCGTTGAGCGACCACGAACTGGCCGTTATGAAAGTGCTGGGAGCTTTGGAGATTGAGGCTCCAAAGAAGTCGACAACCATCACCATTCATGCTGAATCCAAGTCGCCCGGCATGGCACAAGCGATTGCGCAAACCGTTATGGATACCTTCATGGAACAACATTTGTTGGTAACCAAGACCAAGGGTTCTCGGCAGTTTTTCACCTCACAAAAGGATGCAGCGGAAAAAGGTTTGCATGACTTGCTCAATTCAAAGAGCCAATACATGACCACGCGAAAGATAGTGTCTGTTGAGGCGAACCGCACGATGTTGAAGGACCAGTTGAGCGCCATCGATCGAGATTTAATCGTAGCTATCGGTGAGTTGACTCAAACCAAGGCTGAGATCGAGGGGCTAATTAAAGGGAAAGATGGTTTGGCTAGCGAGATCGTGGCTAGCAAACTAGAAGCCTCCGACAATACTTGGAGCGGTATGCGTCAGCGAGTATACGAGTTAGAACTGCTCGAACAAAGTCAAACCGCCATCTACACCAATGCTCATCCCACGTTGATGAAAACGCGAGAGCAGCTTGACGGCGCACGTGAAATTCTGGCGAAACTTGATAGTGAACGCATGGATGAAAGTACCACCCCGAATCCGGTTGTTTTGCAAATTGAAGAACAGCTTCAACTCCGCCTAGCTAAACTTGAAGGATTAAAATCTGTCATCGAGGAAAAGAAGTCTCAAAAGGCAACGGTCGAAGCACAAATCGAACAATTATTGGAAGTTGAAGTTCAATTGACTCGAATGGACAACGAAATTGCTGTTGCCTCTAACAAGCTACGGCAGGTTTCAGAAAAGGAAAATGAGGCATCGGTAATCGATGATTTGCAGGCAGAACGCATTACCAACGTGAGTGTATTTCAACCAGCTTCTTTTGTAGAACGAGCATTGAAACCCAACAAGCCACTGTTGGCCGCCGCCGGGATTATGCTAGGTTTGTTCGGTGGGCTTGGCCTCGCTTTTTTGAAAGAGATTAGCGCCAAGACGATCCGCAGCGTCGAGCAAGCCGAAGAGGTTCTGAGAACGGAAGTTGTTGGTTCTGTTGCCAAGCGCAAGAGTGTTCCTATAAAGATCGACCATCGAGTATTGATGGAAAATGATCTGCGGCGAGCTTGCGGCGCTGTCTTAACAAAAGCAAACGTGTCCGACGGAGGCGACGAAGAATCCAAAACGGCAAGTTGTGTGATTGGCGTGTTAGCCGTTAGTCGAGGAGCGGGAGGCTCAACGGTCGCCATGTCATTGGCTGCAACTGCTGCGTATGACTTCGGCCTGAAGACCATCTTGGTAGATGGAAACGAGAACAACAGCGAACTCAGCAAGGGATGGGGCAAGGCTCAACTTCCTGGTTTAGTGGAGTTGGTTCAAGGGGACGTCACCGTTGCGGATTGTCTGCAAGGATTGGGAGATTCGGATGTACTTTTCATCGCCAATCAGGGAGGTGAGAAGAAACAAGGGCAAAGTCGTTCGGGTTGGAAGGCAAAGTACTCGGCTTTGGCACAAATTGCGAACGTGGCCGAAGTAGTGATCGTTGACCTCTCCACCGCGGAGTCGCTAAGTCAAGCTGTTGTATTGGCTGGAAAATTAGATGGTGTGGTGTTGGTTGTTGAATCTGGAAAAACCGATTCACAACAAGCGATGGATGTGCTTAACGGTTTGACGAACGGCCAAGCCAAGGTGTACGGCGTTTTGGTGAACAAGGTTAAGAATGCTGTCCCAACTTGGTTGGCGAATTTGCTAGGCATTCGCAGCTGATAACCATCGTTTCCTATGACCTCAAAGACATTGCCATACAACCTACCGAGACAAGTCACTGCGCTGCAGAATCCAGAAAGTGGACTTGGTCTGCGTTTTTGGTTGGTCTCGGCTGCATTGTTCGCGATGTTCCTTACCGTTTCGGGGCAACCGGAATTCGCGCGAATTGGTGGTACCGATTTATACGATGGTACGGTGACGGGCTCCAACGCGATACGGCAGTTGGCCTTTCTAGGTTTAGGTGTATTTTCGACCGGTTGCCTTTTTTTACTGAGTCGAGCCCAAGGCAAAGAACCGTTGTGGTCATTGCTGTTCCCCGCGATCGCGATGTTAGGCTACGTCAATCTAAGTACGGTGTGGTCTGATTCGCCTACCATGACTTTTAAGCGAGCCATTGTGGTGACGATTCTCGGATTTACGGGGCTCGTTTTGGGGCGAATCTGGGATGCGAAACGTCTGGCGTTGGCCATCGTATTGATCTCGCTTGGCTTTTTAGCCATTAGCATTGGATTTGAAATTCGGTATCGCTCGTTCTTGATGTCGGAGTATCGGTTCAGTGGTATCTTTCATCCCAATAAACAAGCTTTATCGTTAGGTTTGTTAGCCGTTTCAAGTTTCGCTTTGTATTTTGAAGATCGTAAGAAGATCTTTCTCTTGGTTACTGCAATAGCGCTCGGCTTTATTGTATTGACCAAATCACGAACCGGCTTAGCTGGAGCTCTTGTAGGAATAGGTGTTATCACTTGGATGGAACTCGGGTGGAGCAAGAGATTCGGAATTGCCTTATCGATTCTATTGCTGGGTATTGGTGGGTTGTTGGCGACGAAAGCACTCGCGCCCGATGTTGAAGTTGAGAATGTCGTATTGTTAGGACGCGACAAGGAAACTGCAGATCCGCGAAAACTAACAGGTCGCTTAGATATTTGGAAAGATGTATTGGATGAGTATTCGGACCGTCCCGTATTAGGTTACGGCTATGGTGCGTTTTGGAGCCCCAGCCGACTCATTAAGTATGAACGTTCCAGCGGTTGGGCCGTGCCCGATGCACATTCAGCGTACATTGAGGCCTTGGCTAACGTTGGCGCAGTGGGACTGCTTCTCGGATGCGGCATTCTGTTCTCTGCTATTGCTCGACTTGTTCGACTTCGCAGTTATCCAAGCTGTCGCCTGACAAGTCGCTTGGGATTAGCGATCTTGGTTATGGGAATGGTCGTTGGCTTAACCGAGATTTCTTTTGTTGCCGAAGGCTATGAGGCTTGGGCAGTATGTTCCATTATTGGATGTTGTTGCTTTAGTGGAGCTGCTGACGATGAAGGCGTAGTTACGCCATGAAATCCATCAGCGAAGCGATCCAAAAGCTTGGAGTTAACTCGCTGGCGATTTTGACAAGTGATGTTGTCACTCGCGCAAGCACACTGTTGGTATACGTCTTGGTGGGGCGGTATGGAGGCGACCAGGACTTTGGGCAGTTATCATTGGGGATGATGCTGCTGTACACGTTTCATGTTTTTGCGGTGGCTGGTTTGCCAACTCTGTTGGTTCGGCATGTGGCACCGCAGCCTCGAGTTGCGCGGCGCGATCTCATTCATGGTTATGTGGCCGCCCTTATCCCAGCAGGATTATCGCTGCTAAGCATGATCGCTTTCGCGATTGTGATGAATTATTCAGCCGCTACGACTTTGGTTATTCTCCTGATGGCCGTAGCCCTTGTCCCCTACGCTGTGGCGATGATTTCGGAATCGGTGATTCGCGGATGTCAGAAGATGCCCTGGATATTGGTGGGGAATGTGCCCGGTAGTTTAGTGTTAGTTGGCGGTTGTGTGTGGGCGATTTATACGGGCGCATCAGTTGTCACTATGGCGTCGATTGTCGTGGTGTCACGCTTGGTTACGGCCTTTTCTATGCACACATGTTGTATGCACGTCACTCGCGAATCGAAGTTAGGGCGATTTCGATTTCGATATGCATGGTTGATGCTGAAAAAGTCACTAATTTTTTTGTGGACAGATGGAATTCTTGCCATTTCTGCTTCACTTAATTCGGTGCTGTTATCCAAGTTCGAAGGTGAACGCGAGGTAGGTTGGTTGGCGGCTTGTTTCCAACTGTTGCAACCGATGTTGATGATTTATCGGGCTGTTGCCAATAGCTGCTTTCCCATGCTCGTCCAACGCATGCACCAGCGGCAAGGTGAGAGTTTTGGAGAAATTTGTCGGACACTCATCATGTTGTTGTTGCGCTTGGCTGTTCCGGTGGTGGCGATATTGTTTTTCTTCGCGGGTGACATTTTGGTTTTGGTTTATCGCAAGGAAGAATTTCGAGCTGCGGTTCCATTGTTGCAAGTATTGGCGTTTACCTTGTTGCTGGACCTGATCAGTCCTGTGATTGGCCAAAGCTTGTGGGCGGCCTCCAAAGATCGCATTGTTCTCTGTATCGTGATCGTCAATTTTATAATCAGTTCAACGTTATCGGCTGTGCTGATCTGGCAGTATGGAATTATGGGAGCTGCGTGGGCCATATTGTTATCAAGCTTGGTGAACATAGTTCAGCACTATGCCTATTTTGAGCTTTCGATTGGTAAACTTGGGTTATGGCGAGAGCTTCTGCGTTTTGTGCCTGTCGTCGTGTTGCCGGCAGCCTGTTTTCTGTTGCCGCTGAACCTCTATGTTAGGATTGCCATAGCATTGTGCGTGTATTTGGGTCTGAGTCTATGGACATTGCGACCCCTCGTCGCTGGATTAACGCTAGGACGCGTTATCGAGCCGAAGTCGGAACAGGGAATATCACTATGACAACATCGACTTTTACAGCTGATACGGCACAAATGTCCTCTCAGGCAATTGCTGGTCCAAGATGTACTTTGTCATGCATTGTGATTGGCCGAAACGAAGAAAAAGTGATTGGCAATGCCATCCAGTCGTTGATCGCTGTTCGAGAGTATTTGCCCGACACCGAAGTGATCTTTGTCGACTCCGCGTCACCCGATCGAAGTGTCGAAATTGCTTGTCAGTATCCGATTCGCGTGTTGCAGCTTCGACCTGAGTGGCAATTAAGTGCCTCCGCTGGACGTTACATTGGATTTTTGTGGGCCACAGGGGAATTCATTTTCTTCTTGGATGGAGATGCCGTGGTTGATCCAACGTGGTTGGTCAAGGGGGTTGAGTTCATGAAGGCGCACCCTGAGTACGGCTCGGTAGCAGGTGTGCTCGATGAAATCTATGTTGACGAAGATGGGGGTGGTGAATCACTTGCTCCCAATGTTTTCCAGCAAGATTTGAGTAAAGATATTGATCCCCGCAAAGCCCTCGGTGGTACTGCCATGTATCGGCGGGACGTACTAGAGAAAGTGGGTGGATTTCAACCGTGGTTAAGAGCGGCTGAAGACGATGAAATGCACTTGCGGGTTCGGCTAGGTGGCTGGAAAGTGGCCCGTATTAAAGGCTATATGGGCGTGAAGTATACTGAGAATCGTCATACGCTGCGTGAAATCATGCGGCGCGCCCGCAGCAGCATGTACAACTATGGTGCCGTATTGCGATATTGCCAAGAGTACAACGCTGGTTGGCGATATTGTGTCGATACGATTCCTTGGGTGATGTCGACAGCAGTAATCTTCTTTATTGTTTTGGCAATCATTCCTGTGTGCGTTTATTACGGCGTAGCTCAGTGGTTGCCTGTGGCCGCAGTAAGCCTGTTTTTGTTGCTTGCCGCCAAGAAGCGGAGTTTCAAGGGAGCCCTATTGTCGGTAGCAGTGCGAGCTGTCGGTTTATATCGCACTTTTACGTCTTACTGGGTGACTAAACCACGCAGGACGGAAGACTATCCCACTGATGTTATCGTGGTAAAGTGATGTAGCATGTCGGAACGCGAAGAAGGTCAGAGATTACGCGTACTTGTTATCTCCCCACGATTGCCAACGGCAGATCGGCCGGGGAGCATGGCGCCTGCGCTGCGGCAAATCGAGTCGTTGCATGCCTTGGGGCTCGAGATGATCGTGCAAGATATGCAAGGTCTGCCGGTTGTCAAATATGGTCCTGCCGTTCCACGGATGCGAAGCAAGTTAAAAGATGTTGATCTTGTCCATGCGCATTTTGGATATTGCGGTTGGATCGGACGCATGCAGCGGCGGAAACCGCTCGTCATTTCATTTATGGGAGACGACTTGCTTGGCACCCCAGGTCCCACTGGGAAAACTACGTGGTTCAGTCGCCTGATGGTGAAATTCAACCAACGTCTGGCGTTGTGGGGCGACGAAGTCATTGTAAAGAGCCAAGAGATGGCTGATGTGATTCGTCCCGCTCGGTGTCATGTCGTTGCTAACGGAGTTGATACAAATCATTTTTGTCCAATCCCGAAAGAGCAAGCTCGGCAGCGTTTGGGGCTCAAGGCGGATCAGCTCTACGTTCTTTTTCCTGGTGACCCCAGCAATCCGCGCAAAGGCTTTGCGTTGGCGGAAGCTGCGAGACTAGAAGCGGAGAAAAGGGTTGGCCGTCCGGTGGAAACGCTCGTGTTATGGGGTAAACGACCCGATGATGTACCCTATTGCATGAATGCTTGTGATGCGATGTGGATGACATCGTTGATTGAAGGTTCGCCCAATGTGGTCAAGGAAGCCATGGCCTGTAATGTGCCAATTGCCGCTGTTCCGGTTGGTGATGTGGCTTGGCTGCTTCAGGACGCCAAGGGCTATAAGGTTTGCGATCGCGATCCGCTGGAATTGGGAGCGGCGATGGCGGGTATGTTGACCCATTCAGCTGATGTTGGCGGACGGGAAGCTATTTTCCGTTTGGGATTGGGAATGGAACAAGTCGCGCACAGAATCGTTGGCATTTATCGTGCCGCTCTGGAGAAGAAGGGGCGACAGATCGGTAATGAGATTCCAGCTGTGACAATAGGCGAGGAGGTTGGGTAAGAATGTGCGGCATCGCAGGTCTGGTCGACCCAAAGTTAGCCAAGGCTAACATCGAAGCGACGATTCGCAAGATGACCGATGCCATATTGCACCGTGGCCCGGATGAAAATGGTTGTTTTGCTGTTGATGGTCGCGGGATAGGCATGACGCGATTAAGTATCATCGATGTAGCAGGTGGCAGCCAGCCCATCGTCAATGAGACCAACGACATCGCGATTGTATGTAACGGTGAAATTTACAATTTCCGCGAATTGCGCGAGATGCTCATCGCTAAAGGGCATCGCTTTCGAACAAGATCGGATTGTGAAACGGCCTTGCATCTGTACGAAGATGAAGGGGTGGATGGTTTCAAGAAATTGCGAGGTATGTTCGGGCTGGCCATTGTAGATACCCGCAAGCAACAGATCGTGTTGGCCCGTGATCGCCTGGGAAAGAAACCGCTGTTTTATGCGCACCACGGCGATACACTCTGCTTCGGTTCAGAAATTAAATCTTTGTTAGCCGCGTGTCCCGATTTGCGCGACCCCGACTACCGAAAATTGCCCGAGTTCTTGCAGTCGGGTTATCTTTACGAACCTGACACCATTTACAAATCGATAAAGAAGTTACCCGCTGGGCATTATGCCATCTATAAAAGTGGCTCTTTGGATATTCAATCGTTCTGGACTTTGCGATATGAAGTGCGTGAGAATCTCAGCGAATCCGAATGGATCGAACGCTTAGATGCTCAACTGTTAGATGCTGTCAAAGCACGCTTGGAAAGTGAAGTCCCGCTGGGGGTTTTTCTTAGTGGTGGAATCGATTCGAGTCTGGTGGCCGCATTTGCAAATCGAGCTGGCCTCAAGCCTCTGAAGACATTCACCATTGGATTCGATAACGCTCAATGGGACGAATCGGCAGATGCTCGACGAATTGCCGAACATATTGGCTCCGAGCATCACGAGTTGAGACTCTCCGTAGATGAGTTGCAACGCAGTTTACCCGAAACGCTCATTAAGCTGGTGCATTATTTTGATGAACCATTCGGCGATGATTCGGCTCTGCCTACTTATCATGTTTCGAAACTGGCACGACAACATGTCACGGTAATTTTGAGCGGTGATGGTGGCGATGAATTGTTTGCGGGTTATTCATCGTATCAAGGTGCGATGTTCGCGGAACGCTACAAAAAAATGTTGCCGGCTTGGATCGGTGGCCAAGTGCTCCCGGGTTGCATGGGGGCAATGGCGCGGCTGATGCCAGGCAAACTGCGATATCGTTTGCAGCGTATCGAACGAGTTCTGCGTCATAGCAGTCTGCCATTGCGGGAAGGCTATCGGCGAAAGACATCGATCTGGAATACGGAAGAGTTGCACGGTTTATTAAACGCGGACGTGTTGGCGAATAATGTTTCGATGGCCACAGATTATCTGCCGGCTGAGTTAGCGGCGATTATGGATTCGGATCGGGATGTGATCAGCCGCCTTACTGAGATGGATGTACGCTCCTACATGCGCGACGATATCCTAGTCAAGGTGGATCGCATGAGTATGGCGCATTCACTTGAAGTTCGTTCACCGCTATTGGATCATTTTGTCGTAGAGATGGCCGCTCGCATACCCTCGAGCCTAAAGCTCAAGGATGGGATCGGGAAGTACATCCTCAAGAAAGTAGTGGCTCCATATCTACCGCCGGAATCATTGAAGAAGAGAAAGCAGGGATTTGGAGTGCCGCTTCGCGATTGGTTGCGTGGTGGTTTGGCTGGGATGATGAATGACTATCTGGATGGGCCGCAGCCACATTTACCTCCTGAAGTGTTTCATTTGGAAACGGTGCGAAAGGTCGTCAAGGAGCATCGCCAAGGGGAACGTGACCATAGTCGCAAGATCTGGTTGTTGTTGGTTTTGGCAGCTTGGTACGACCAGGAAAAAAGGGCTAGCCAGGGGGGATGTTAATTGCCTGAAGGCTTGAGAACGCGAAAGAATCTCTGGCTGCCAAAAATCTTCGCAGTTTAATTCGTAGCTCTTACTTCGTACCTCGTGATCGTAACTCGTCGTCGTAACTCGTCGTCGTAACTCGTCGTCGTACTTCGCAATCGACGCGCGGCGATTCGCGCTATTTGCCACGGCTGGGGGCCCATCGGCTTTTCAAGCCTAAATGCAGGACCTCAATAGGCCTGGAGCCATTCTAAAGAGTGTAAAAAATGGGATTTGCCTGGATGGTGCAGGAATCTCAGGGAAAAACGCCCGAAGTGCAATTTCGCGGAGCCCCCATGTAAACAACTTAACACCCGTCTATAATCCAACAGTTGATTTTTTACTGTTGGTACGTCCAGAATTAGGAAGAGAGCGGGAGATGAGTTCGGTAGAACGCACAATCATCATCGGAAGTGGCCCAGCGGGTTGGTCAGCAGCGATTTATTCGGCACGCGCGAATCTTCAACCGCTCGTTTTTGAAGGGGCGATCACGGAAGAAAACCGTCTTCAGGGTACCCTGCCCCTTGGTCAATTGAGCTTAACGACCGAAGTGGAGAACTTTGCAGGGTTTCCATCGGGAAATCTCAAGGAGTTTCTCAGCAGCGCGATTCATCCAGATCGGCTGTTGGCGATGCCCCCGATCGAAGAGCATCCGCATGCGGTCACCGGCCCTGAGTTAATGGAATTGATGCGCCAACAGGCGACAAATTTCGGGGCTCGCATCGTCACCGATGATGTGGTGGAGGTCGACTTCTCGAAACGTCCTTTCACTCTCAAGACTCGCGAGTCGGGTACGTTCCAAGCCGAGACTGTTATTGTGGCCACCGGTGCCCGGGCCAATTATTTGGGCTTGCCGAGTGAAGAAACATTCCGCAATCGAGGCGTGAGTGCTTGTGCTGTTTGCGACGGTGCACTCCCACGCTTCCGCAACAAACCCTTGGTTGTCGTTGGGGGTGGTGACTCAGCCGTTGAAGAAGCTACCTATTTGAGCAAGTACGCTTCGAAGGTTTATATGGTGGTTCGCCGCGATGTTCTGCGTGCATCGAAGATCATGCAAGAACGTGCCACCAGCAATCCCAAGATTGAAATCCTCTGGCACAGCCAAGTCCAAGAAGTGTTGGGCGATGATAAGTTGGGCGTGACGGGCATTCGCATCTTGAACTCTCAATCGAACTCAACGACCGATTATGCTTCGTCAGGTTTATTCTTGGCGATTGGCCACACTCCAAACACCCATTTCCTCAAGGGGCAATTGGAGTTGAATGAAAAGGGTTACATCAAGTGGCAAAAACCATTCCGAACTTATACCAGTGTGGAAGGTGTATTCTCGGCCGGCGACGTGTCTGACGATTACTATCGCCAAGCGATTACATCAGCCGGTACAGGTTGCATGGCCGCACTCGACGCTGAACGCTTTTTGGCTGAACATGGAATTATCTAATTGAACCTGGAGACGGAGCAATCCGTCTCCGTTTTGTTCTTTCACAATTCGTCTTTTCTTACATGAGCTCGTATTCAGGCGTAGCAATTTATGAGTCAAGTTCCTTGGATTAGTGTTTCCGAAGCGCGGTCCGCTGCTTCGACCGGAAAGTCCGTCGAGCTGCGCGGTTGGTTGAGAACTCGGCGCGACAGCAAAGGTGGCTTTAGTTTCTTGGAGATCAACGATGGAAGTTGCTTAGGTAACTTGCAAGTTGTCGCTCCAGGCGAACTTTCGAATTACGAAGCGGTCGTAAAGAATTTGTCTGTGGGTTGCAGCTTGATAGTGACGGGTGAGATCAAAGCGAGTGAAGGCCAAGGTCAAGCGACGGAAATGTTGGCGACTTCGGTGCAAATGATCGGTGACGCAGATCCGCAAACCTATCCTTTGCAAAAGAAACGCCACACGTTTGAAAAGCTCCGCGAGTGGGCCCATCTTCGCCCAAGAACCAATACCTTTGGTGCTGTGACGCGAGTCCGCAATCGCGTCAGCTTTTCGACACACCAGTTTTTCCAGGAAGAAGGTTTTCTTTACATTCACACCCCGATTATCACGGCGAGTGACTGCGAAGGGGCTGGGCAAATGTTTCGCGTTACAACTTTGCCTGCCGAGAATCCACCTCGCGATCCGCAGGGGAAAGTTGATTTCAGCAAAGACTTCTTTGGACGTTCTGCCTATCTGACGGTGAGCGGCCAATTGGAAGGTGAAATCTTTGCGACCGCTTGCGGAAAGATCTATACATTCGGCCCAACGTTCCGTGCTGAAAACAGTAACACGTCGCGACACTTGGCCGAATTTTGGATGATTGAGCCTGAAGCTGCGTTCTTTGATCTCAACGATAATATGGCTTTGGCCGAACGTTATGTGAAGCGAATTTTGAAGGACGTTCTGAATGACTGCGCCGAAGATATGCAGTTCTTCGATGAGCGTGTCGAGCCAGGTCTTATCGCAGCGTTGAAAGTTGTGTTGGATAAGCCTTTCGAAAGAATCTCTTATACCGAAGCGATTAGCATTCTGGAAAAGAGTGGGGAGAAGTTTGATTATCCAGTATCGTGGGGTAGCGATTTACAAGCCGAGCATGAACGTTACTTGACCGAAAAACACGTTCAAGGGCCGGTGATTTTGTACAACTACCCAGCTGCCATTAAATCGTTCTATATGCGAATGAACGAAGATGGAAAAACTGTCGCCGCGATGGATGTTTTAGTGCCTCGAGTCGGTGAAATCGTGGGTGGTAGTCAGCGCGAAGAACGACTTGATCGCCTGTTGGGCCGTATGAAAGAGCTTGGATTGTCCGAGCAAGACTATTGGTGGTATCTCGACCTGCGACGTTTCGGTAGCGTTCCACATAGTGGCTTTGGCCTAGGTCTCGAACGCATCATTCAATTTGTTACGGGGATGCAGAACATTCGCGACGTGATTCCATTCCCTCGTTATCCAGGGAGTGCAGAGTTCTAACCGCGCTTGCTGTTGTGCGCATGAACTCAAGTGAAGTGGACATACAAAAAAGAAAAAGGTCTTTGTCTTGCGAGACAAAGACCTTTTTTGTTGGGTTGACCAACATCGAGTAACAGCTCAGTGTGCTCCCGTTTGGAATCTGACTGGAAATCGATAGCTTGGAATTGGCAATCGAAAAGGGCACCACTTGGGATGCTAGTGCGTTAGATTGGTTTGAGTTGAGTTAAGGATTCAGTAACGGCTGTTTTGCAGATTGCAAATGTGGGTAAGCCGTGAGCTTTCACTTGCCATGTGTGATTCATTCAATTCGAGTTTCTCACTTCAAACTTCAGCCGGCAAGCTTCGCAAACTCTGCAAGGCACACAATTCCGGAAGAACCTCAAGTTGCATCACTTTGTCCTGACGTCTTTTCCGCAGTTGCTCAATCGATCAGTGGACCTCCACGTTGAATCATGGCGCCGTCACCACTTGGCCTTGTGCCAGTGGGACGATGACTTACTGGCTACTATCTCGGAGGCGCAACATCAGCAGATGGGTATCTGTCCCGGTTGTAATTTGCCAATGGCAGACAGTCTCGTTCTCGCTTGACTTGTGACGAGGCGGGAGCCTCGATTGCAGTGCGTTCCAAGGCAGAGCCCTAGTTATACTACACATCTTTTGGCGTATCAAAATCATCTCATTAATCCATAGCAGCTAGACTTCGTTTAACCCGTAGCCGAAGCGCAGCGGAGGCTAGG
>Ga0075158_10000758_pt1 | contig 26135 bp, 26 predicted proteins | sample JI91814BDNA_FD_70968 | JGI IMG/M metagenome (GOLD analysis project Ga0075158, IMG submission 70968) | Wastewater effluent complex algal communities from Wisconsin, to seasonally profile nutrient transformation and Carbon sequestration -... | ecosystem: Engineered > WWTP > Effluent > Algae... | reverse complement strand
CTGCGGTCGGACAGCCATGGATGCCGTTGCGGCGATCAGATGCTGTGGGGGGTCAGTTGGGTACGCGCTCGCAGCGCAGTCTGAGCGCGTCGTACCAGGACTGGCGGAAGGCACTTCCGATTGTGTTGGTGACCGGTGTCAGCACGTCGCCTGCGTGGTACATGCCCGCCTGTTCGTACACCTGCACCGGAACGCCGGCATCCCGAAGCCGGGCCGCATACGCGAGGTCCTCGTCGTGGAAAAGGTCCAGATCGCCAACGCCGATCCACGCCGGGGCAAGTCCGGTCAGGTCCTCCCGACGGGCGGGCACGCAGTAAGGGCGCGATTCGTCCTCACCGGCTGGATGACCCAGGTAGCTGCTCCATCCAAACCTATTGGAGCGCGCAGTCCACACCAGTCGTCCTTTGCTCGGGACATCGGGAGTCTTAACCGTTCGGTCGTCGAGCATGGGGTAGACGAGCACTTGGAAGGCCAACCGCAAGCCTTCATCGTGGGCCCGTTGGGCGAGCCCGGCGGCCAGGCCCCCTCCGGCGCTCGAGCCGCCGACCGCGACCAACTCCGGGTCGATGCCTAGCGCCCCAGCGGAGGAGACCAGCCAGCGCAACGCCGCGGTGAGGTCATCCATGGCTGCGGGGAACGGGTGCTCCGGAGCGAGGCGGTAGCGGGCATTCACCACCATGATGCCCAGGTCGCGCGCGGCTCGGCTGCAAGATTCGTGGCCATGCTCGGGGGCCCCAGATACGAGGCCGCCGCCGTGCACCCACAGTAGGGCCGCCCGCGGGCGCTCGCCCTGCTCTGGCACGTACACGAAGACATCCTCGCCGCCCGGGATGTGGTGCTGCTCCATGGTGACGCCGTCGACTGGCTTCGTCGCCACCGCGTTCATCCGGCGGACGATCGCCAGTTCAACGGGACTCCCAATGCTGAATGACGCCCAAAGGGCGTTGACGCGCAGCTCAGGATGCACAGCAGACACGTTTCGGTACCGGCGCGCTGCTCCCCATGCGAGGGCACCGACTCCGGCGACGGCCAGGATCTTGAGCATCGCGTCCTCCCAGTCGACAGGGCGACTGCTTTCCGTAGCAGCGGCCGTAGATTGAATCGAGTCAGTAACGATAGGGCACGTGGCGCGAAGTCGGCCGATCCAGAACCCTGTATCCGCAGGCAAGATCGAGTCCCGAATCGCCCCACCACCACGCCATATTGGGGGGACTTTTGGTCGCCATAGCGACGACAAACGCCCCCAATGCTGGGTGGGCCAATGCTGGGTGGGCGGGGCTGGGTGGGAGACGGCGGGGCCGCCGGATGCCCGCCTAGGATCTGCCACATGGATTTCACACTCGAACAACTCGATGAGGCCATCCCGTTCGCCAAGCACCTCGGCGTGAAGTTCAGCAAGGCGACACCGGAGGAAGTCGTTGCGACCCTGGAGGTTCGGCCGGAACTCCGCAATGGCTCGACCGCGTTGCATGGCGGTGTACTCATGGGCCTGGCCGACACGGTCGCGTCGACGTGCGCATTCCTGAATCTTCCGGCGGGCGTCGGCACCACGACGACTGATGCGACGAGTCGCTTCCTGCGCCCCATCACCGACGGCTTCGCGACTGCCACGGCCGTGCCACTCAAGGTGGGCCGCACACTGATCATTCTCGAGGTCGAAGTGCGTGACGATCACGGCAAGTTGGCGGTCAAGACTTCCCAGACGCAAATCGTGCTCAACCGGTAACCGGTGGCCGCACGCCGGTGAACCGGTTCACTGTGGCGATCCCGTTTGGCCCGCACGGGTGGGGGTAGATCTTGGCCCTACACGTCACGAAAGGGCCACAATGAAATCGCTGTCGACACGTCCGCGCAGCGCCGCTGCACTCCTTGTAGGTGCGGCCGCCGCAGCCATCATGAGCAGCCCGGTGGAACCTGCCGCCGCAACCGGGGAAGCCGGTCCTGGGTCCCACAAACGCTATCTGCTGAACAACACGTACCACGGTGCCTGGCAGGACGACGGCGTTAAGGGACAGGTGAAGAACTTCACCAACAAGCGCATTGTCGTGCGGGACACGACGATGGATAAGAGCGTCGACATCTGGCCAGGACAAACGGTCATCTTCTACTCCGACCACGACCTGCGCACGTTCGGCAAACTCAGCAGTGGCGACGGAACGTGGCTCGAAATCACGGACTACAACAACCCGCACGCCCGCTCGGAGTTCCGACTCTGTGACGCCGAGATGGGACGGCCGGACACGCTGTTCTGGGGACCTGGGCGCAGCGTCGAGAACATCCGGGAAAGCTGGAAGGTCAATGAAAGTCATCACGAGGTGACGTCGACCCACAAGCACTGGATCAAGCGCGAACCCGACTCCTGGAAGGACAAACACGACACGTGGAATACCAGCGATTGGGCTGCATTCACGATCCACGTTGACCAGATCTAGCCCGTGCTTCGTGGCCTTAGGGCACCGACAAGAATCGTCACGGGCGGGCCAAAGCTAGACGTCCGCTGATTCCTTCCAAGCGGTGTCGAGTACCTGGAGAAACGCCTCGACTGGTTGCGCGCCGGAAACCGCGAACTTTCCGTTGAATACGAAGAACGGAACGCCGCTGATTCCAAGCTCGCGTGACAGCGCGATGTCCGACGCGACTTCATCGGCAAACTCGCCGCCAGCAAGCGCGGCGAGAGCACTTGCGCGATCCAGTCCGACTTCGGCGGCAAGGTCCGCGAGCACGTCGTAGTCGCCGATGTTGAGTCCGTCCGTGAAGTACGCGCGGAACAATCGCTGAACCATCGCGTGCTGGCGGCCATGCGCGGCGGCAAAGTGGCTAAGGCGGTGTGCGGCCGTGGTGTTCGTAGTCAGTGCCCGATCGAAGCGATAGTCCAGTCCGAGTTCGGCGGCCCGAGCCGTCACCTGTTCGTGCATCAGCTCGACCTGTTCGCGGGGGATCCCTCTCTTGGTTGCCAACAACTCGTGGGGGCTTGTGGTGCTGTCTGCCGGAAGCTCGGGCATCAGTTCAAAGCTGTGATAACGCACGTCCACCGCATCACGGTGGGGGAACTTCTCAAGTGCTTGCTCAAGAATCGCGTCGCCCATGTAACAGAAAGGGCAGACGACGTCGCTCCACACATCGACGGACAGCCGACCTTGCTCACGAGCGAATGGATCTGGTCCTGCGGTCGACATCTGGTTGTCCTTCCCTCGTGGCGTGCTGGGCGTGCCGAACTGCTCAACAGTTGGCCCGTCCTGCGCATTCCACATCGGCCCCCGGTAACCATGCACCGACCTTTATCAATTCCTTACCTTCACACCCGGCAGAGGTGCTCGCCGCGCTGCTAGCCTTCCGCGGTGCCAAGTGACGATGCAGGTTCGCGGAGAGTCCCCCGCCGATCAGATCCGACGACAGCGGTTGTTGCTGCCATCGTGATCTCGGCGACGGCGATCCTGACGATCAGCATTGGCGTACAGGACGTTCGAGCCGAAGACGCCCGCTCCGCCCCAGTCACTCCAACTGCAACCCCCAGCCCCTCAGCAACAACTGGGACCGCGCCAACCCCGACACCTACGGTGACCGCGTCAGCCACCGCGAAACCTCACACCACTTCCAAGGCATCCTGACGTGCAACCGCTCTGGCTCGCCGAACGCGTCGGCGGAATGATGTCGCTAGTGCTGTTGACCGTCGTGGTGCTGCTCGGGATCGCAGTGTCAGCGCAGTGGCGGACCAAGTACCTCACTGAAGCGAGGATCTCCGGACTGCACCGCTGGTTGTCGTTGGTGATCATCATCTTTCTGGCGATCCACGTGGTCTCGACAGTCACCGACTCGTACGTCTCCGTGGAATGGCTGGCGATCCTGGTCCCATTCACATCGACCTACAAGACGAATTGGGTGGCCATCGGAACACTCGCGTTCGACCTGCTGATCGCGCTGCTCATCACGAGCTATCTGCGAACCAAGATCGGTCGCAAGGCGTGGGTGGTCATCCACCGGCTCACCTACTTGTGTTGGGGTTTCGCCACGATCCACGCGCTCGGCGGATCCTCGGAGATCAGCCTCACGTACGCCCTCGCCCTCACCGGGGTTGTGCTCGTTGCGGTTGCTGCAGTCATGCGCTTCGTTCGGCCCCCCGCGGTCATCGTCGAAGGCCACCCGAAGGGTCTTCCCGGCATCACATCGGCGGGTGAATGATGCCGAAGCGACCTAGCGGGAATGCCCGGCTCACCAGCCATTCGGCCGGAACATCCTTAGCGACCCATCTGGATCTGTTTGGCCCGCTTGATGTCAACTGGCAACCAGGAACGCCGGACGCTGCTCTTCGGGATCTGACGACTCGCTCCGGGCTTCGCGGCCGTGGTGGCGGATGGTTCCCGACGGGCCGAAAGATGGATGCGCTGGCAAACGGTGGATCGGACAAGCCGCCCTGCCTCGTGGCGAATGCGATGGAAAGTGAACCTGCTAGCCATAGCGATGCCTGGCTGCTTTCAGCGAATCCTCACCTCGTGTTCGATGGCATGCAGATCGCTGCCCAAAGCATCGGCGCTCGCCGAGCCACCCTCGCGATCCACGAGGGCCACAGCGCCGAATCGGTCGTCCGCGAAGCGCTGGCAGATCGCAACGCCGATGCCGTGCCGATTGACCTCGCGATCCTTAAGAGCCACTACGTGTCGAGCGAAGAGTCAGCGCTCGCCCAGGGGGTAGGCGGCGACCTTGCGATTCCGGTGTATGGATTGCGCCCTCACGAGTACGGCGTCGACGGAAATCCGACGATGGTCAACAACGCCGAGACCTTGGCCCACCTCGCACTCATCGCCCGTTGGGGAGCGGACTGGTTCCGAGAAGTGGGTACACCAGACGCCCCCGGAACAGCGCTGCTATCCGCCGGAGGTGCATTCGTTCAGCCAGGTGTCTACGAAGCTCCGCTCGGCGAGGCCTCGACCAATGTCGTTGAGATCGCGGGCGGACTCGTCGATGTGCCGATCGCCTTCCTCATCGGTGGCTACGGCGGCCACTGGGTGTCTGCCGAAGAGTTCCTGTCGACGTCTTGGGATCCGGAAGACCTTCGTGTGCGCGGACTGAACCTTGGCGCCGGCGTTCTATGGGCACTGCCTGCCGAGAACTGCGGGCTGATTGGCACAGCTCGGATCGCGACCTACATGGCTGGCGAAAGTGCTGGCCAGTGCGGACCCTGCAGGTTTGGCCTTTCCGAGCTTGCTGACCGGTTGACGCAGCTTGCCCTGAGACGCGACGTCGCTGACAACCTCCAAGCCGTCGAGGCGCTGCTGCCACTGGTCACGCGACGAGGAGGATGTGCGCATCCTGATGGCGTTGCCCGCCTGATCGGTTCGGCAATCGACGTGTTCGCGGAGGAGATTGCAGAGCACGCGGCCGGTCGGTGTATGAGCGCGGACGATCCCGAAGTGACCTTCCCGATACCCGAGGTGCGCGAACGCCCGGCACCACTTCCGGACCGAAGCTGGCGACCGATCACGACGGGCTCACGATGACTGAACTGCGAGTAAATCCCACAACGTGCCGCGGCAACGGCATCTGCGCGCAGATCGCTCCAGAGCTGATTTCCCTCGACAAGTGGGGCTACCCGATTCTCGGATCTCTCGATTCGTCGAACCCTCGCAATGTCACGCTTGCCGACGATGCTGATGTGAATGCTGCCCGGAAAGCAGCCACGCGATGCCCTCAGCTGGCGCTCACAGTCACTGACGACTAGCTGCTGCCCACTTCACGGCAAAGGTAACGCGAATTCTGCTGTTTATTTGGGACACAGTCCGTCAATAACTACGACATCAACCCCTCACAGAAAGCTGGTAACTACATGGCCCCTACTACCCTCTCCCGGATCGGAATCGCACTCGCAGGAGCAGGACTTCTCGCCGCAACCGCCATTGGCGGAGCGAGCGCCGCATCTGCCACCCAGACCGCCCCAGCCACCACCACGACGGCATCGGTTGCGACAGCGACATCGACGAACTCCGCCGCCCCCGCCGCACCCAACTCGAGCAGCAAGACCACTGAGGCGACAACCACCGCTAAGGCGAAGAAGTCGGACACGACGAAGTCATCGAGCGCCTCGAACGCAATGATCTACGGCGTCAACCTGACCGTGAAGAACACGACCAAGGACCAGGTTGCCGTGACGTTCGACTACGCAGGTGAACCTGGCGGACAGGCGACGTGGACCTGGTTGAGCCCAGGCCAGAGCACCTCTATCTACAACGCGACCGATTCGGGTCCCGATGTCTACAACAGCTACGTCTACTTCCCCTCCACCGGCAAGACGCTGAAGTTCGAGTCGAAACTGGCTGGATGGTCCGGCGACACAACCATCACCTTCGATGGCACGGAGTACAAGTTGGACCGCGGCCAGTCGCAGTCCGACCGCAAACAGGGACACGCCATCACCGTGTCGCGAGGTAGCAACGACATCACGTTGCCGCTCACCTACTGGGTCGACGGCATGAAGACCGTCGCTCCCGACATGGTCCTGGACTTCACCCTTTAGGAGTCCAGGCCAGTCGCTCGCCGGACACGAATGGCAGATGGTCGGAATGCGAACCCACCCTCTTCACCACTAGTGTCCGGCGGGCGACAAGGCAATCCACCTCTAATACTGGGCCGCGAATAGGGACTCGAATGACTCGTTTGACTATCAGATCTGCCAAGGGTTCCGCACTGATTGGCTCCGCCCTCTCGGTCGGGCTCATCCTCGCCGGATGCAGCTCGACCACCAGCAATTCCATCGCTAGCGCCGCGCCGACTTCGTACGTCGGACCGGCAGGCAACTGTGCAGGCAAATCTCCGTGCTTCGCTGACCTGCAGTCCGCAATCGATGCAGCTCAAGCGAATTCCACGATCACCGTGCTCGCCGGCAGCTACGCCGTTGCGACTCCGTCGGCCCCCGGCACGCCAGCCATCAACGTCACCAAGTCGCTCACTATTGCGGGCGAAGGATCCCCGAGCGGACCCGGATGCGTGAGTGGGTGCCCAACGTTCGAGCTCGGCGATGGGACCAGCCTCGGACTGCAGATTGCCGCCAACGGAGTCAAGCTCAGTAATCTAGCGATCAACCAGAAGAGCGTTCCTGGTTCGGACTATGCCGCCGGCTTGGTCTACGTCCCAGCGAACGGCACAGGCCTCTACTCCACGCCAACGTTGACCCACGTCTCGCTCACCGGCGGACGCCGAGCGGTTTGGCTCAACGCTGCCGATCCTTCGATCACCTCATCGTCATTCAACGCCCAGGCGGCCGATTCGATTTTCGTAACCGCCAGCAGCGGGACCACAAACATCAAGGACAACGCATTCGGAGGGGGCGGCAAGGGTAAGGACGTCCTCTTCGAGGCTCAACAGTCGAGTCCCGTGACATCAGGCACCATTGCAATCACTGGTAACACTGCCTTCACGAAGGCCAACTTCTTCCTATGGAATAGCTGGTCACCGGCGACCCCGAAGCAGTCAGTCGACCTGACCATCGATCACAACTCGATCGTGAATACGACGAGCGCTGCGATTGTCTTCCTCCCCACAACCAACTCGGGCCCAGGATTCGGAGTCTTCAAGGGCATCAACATCTCGAACACGATTGTTCAGGGAGCTGGCGGCGATGCAGTGTTCGTCGACTACCGGTACTCACCGCCTGACTCCTCAGTTCCATCAAACGGCCAGATCGGAATCTCGGACGTCTTGACGTTCAAGAACACGGCGTCTGGCGGTACGAATGACCCGACCGGCAACTTCGGCTTCTCCACCGGTGCGCCTGCCGCCGCGACGCTCGGCATGTTCAACGTGGCCACGAAAACCAACATCAACGGGAAGGACCCGCTTCTCGTCGCACCGAGCAGCGGTGACTTCAGCTTGGCGACGGGTTCGCCGGCGATTAAGGCTGGTACAAACAATTCGAACATCGGCGCGTGGCAGGGCAATTCGCCGACACCGACGCCAACCCCGGACAAGCGCCCGCAGATCGCCCAGGTGAATCCAGCGTGCGGGAAGGTAGCGAGCCCGGTGGAGATCCTCGGACACAACCTCACCGCTGACACTGTCGTGGCATTCGGGACAACTCCCGCGAGCATCGTCGAATTCAGCGATGCGAAGAAGGATCGACTTGTCGTGACGGCTCCGAAGCTCCCCGTGGGTTGGACTGACATCACCGTCACCAACGCTGGCGGAACCTTCACGAAGAACCATGCGTTCGAGATTGTGACCAATGGGGTGTGCACTCAGCCCTCACCCTGATGGCATTCGGCGGGCCGTCCGTCGCGCGTTCCTCCCAGCAAGGCGATAGGGTTCAGGTATCCCAGATTCACTGCCCCGGAGGAACGCGTGAGTACCCAAGATCGCAGTCATGCAATGGACCACGTCGTACTCGTGATCTTCGAAAACAGGTCGTTCGACAACCTGCTTGGCCACCTCTATGGCCCCGAAGACGGTAAGACCTTCGAAGGGGTAATCGGCAAGGATCTGTCGAACCCTGTGCCTGACTGGGCTGAGCATCAGCCGCCGGACGGAAGCAAAGCAGTTCCACTGCACGTGGGAACAGACATGGACGCCCCGAACCCCGATTCGGGTGAAGAGTGGTACCACACGAACACCCAAGTGTTCGGGACGATGGATGAGCACAATCGCTTTGCTGGTGGCGACAACATGGCAGCGCCGTGGAATGCCCCGGCACCCGGCGCGAAGCCCACGATGGATGGTTTCGTCGCTGACTACATCTCGTTCTTCACCTGGGAGAAGGGCCGTCAACCCACGTACGACGAGTACGCCCAGATCATGCAGGCCTACACGCCGGAACAAGTCCCCGTCCTCAGCGGATTGGCACGTGAGTTCGGAGTGTTCGATCACTGGTTCTGCGAGGTCCCATCACAGACGTTCATGAACCGGTCGTTCTGGACCGCCGCCACCTGCACACCGCTGCCGACCGGCGGAACTATCAACGCTCCGATGTCCCACTGGATCAAGGACAACACTGCCGAGACGATCTTCAACCGCCTCGAGGCTCACGGAAAGACGTGGAAGGTCTATACCAAGGAACCGTGCCCGGCAGCATTCACCGGATTGATTCACACCCCGCAGCTTCACGACAAGTTCGCAACCAACTTCGTGCCGTTCGAGCAGTTCAAAATCGATGCCGCGAACGGGACGCTGCCGGACTTCTCTCTGATCGAACCGAACCTCATGCTGGGTCACGGCGACTATCACCCTGCTTGTGGTCAGGCATTGATCAAGGGTGTCGACCTGCCAGCGGCCGATCCGCCATCATCGATCCTTGCTGGCGAAGCATTCCTCGACGAGCTCTTCACGGCGTACCGCGGGATGGATTCGGAAACGGGATCGAATGTCTACAACACGACGTTGTTCGTCGGTTGGGACGAGCCAGGAGGAACGTACGACCACGTAGCGCCCGGCCCGGTTCCACCACCGGACGTTTCGGCGCCCGCTGGTCAGTTCGGATTCACCTTCGATCGCTCCGGCTACCGGGTCCCAGCGATTGTGGTGTCACCGTGGGTCGAGAGCGGATCGGTTTACAACGACGAGCATCGTCACACGTCGCTGATCGCGACCCTGACAAAGCTGTGGGATATCGGTGGACCTTTCACCGAACGCGATAAGGCGGCGAAACCGATCGACTACGTCTTCACCCGCGAGACTCCACGCGGGCCCGACGAGTGGGCGGTGCCGAAGGCCAACCCTGTTCCGCAAACCCAACTTGACTGGGAGGTTGCCGACAAGACGATGAGCAACCTGGGCAAGGCTGCGCTTCCTGGCATTCTTGCGATGGCGAAGAAGATGGGCCTCGAACTTCCGCCGGAAGTCAACGATCCGAACTTCCACCTGACGCCATGGCTGGCATACGACGTCCAGACCTACATCTGCGCCCATTTCTGGCCGGAGCTCGCACCACAGGGCAAAGACATGGATCAACTGAAGACTTGGCTCAAGGAGGACTTGGCCGACGCGGTCAAGCCGGAACAGCCCTAGTCGTTCAACGAGCACGGCGTCCCAGATGGGTCTCAGCCTTGGGACTCCTCAGCGGTTATGGTCGTCGCGCTGACGGTTCCTGCGACGCCGACGGTCGCCATCCCCATGAATCCAAGGATGGCGAAGACGCTGGTGTTTCGTTCTTTCCGCATGATGGCTCGATTCGTGGTCAGGGGTGCGTTCCGGGGTGGATAGATCACATTTACCCGGACAGTGTCCTACATAAACCTCTTTAGGCCATTCAGCGAGATAGACGGGCAATCCAGGTGGCGCGCAGGGTGGTCGTGTCGACGGGGTCATCTGTGTACTCGTCCACTTTGTGAACATCGACGAACCCAGCCGATGCCAGTGCTGCTTCAACATCGGCATCGGTATGGAAGTACTGAGTGTGGGTCTCGGTGAAGGGCTCACCCTCGCGGGAATGCACGACCTTGATCGTCGTCTGGCAAGTTCGCTCGAGCGGATTGACGTCGCTGAGGATGACGAACTCGTTGCCATCTGATTCGCCCTGAACGACGGCGTTGTCGATCGTGAAGGTCATCATCGCGTCAGTGTGAAGATCGAAGACGAACCAACCGCCCGGCCGTAGCCTGCGCCCAACGGATTGAACGCTCAACCGAAAATCATCCGGCGTCAGGTAGTTGAGCCCATCGAAGTTCGAGGTCGCTGCGTCGAACACTGCGGTGGTCCCGAGTTCGGGGAGGATCGCCTCAATCAGCTGCACGTCGTCCCCGAGCAGCGACCTTGCTCGAGCAAGCATCGCCGCTGAGGCATCCGCGCCAACCACGCTGTATCCACGTTTCATGAGTTCCGCAGCCATCAGCCCTGTCCCACAACACACATCCAGGACGGTGCGCACTCCCTGAGCGTCAAGCCTCCACATCGCGTCGAGAAAATCGGCCCATAACGAGTAGCAGGGGTCCACGACAATTTCGTCGTAGACCCCTGCCAGCCGGGTGTACGCCCCGACTTCGTTCATGCGTCAATCACTTCGACTAGATACCGAGAATCTTCGCCTTCGATGCGGCGAACTCCTCGTCCGTCAAGATGCCCTGGCTGTGCAGCTGCGCGAGCTTCTGCAGCTGTGCCATCTGGTCATCCTCTGCTGGGGCTGCTGGCGCCGGGGCGGCCGGCGGTGGTGCTGCCGCCTGCTGCTGCGCCTCTTGCTCAGCGGCCTGGTTGGCGTACTTCTGTTGTTGCTTGTTGGCAACGCGACCCGAAACTGCGGTTGCGGTTCCGGCGACGACTGCCGTACGGGCTGCCATGCGAAGAAGTCCCATGTCAATTCCTCTCGGTTGTGTGAAGTGGTTAGGCGTTGATAACGGATTCGGCGACGGCCGCCGGAATCCGAACGTGATCGATCACAAATGCATCAGCCGCGGCGAGCGCGTCGGTGAGCTTCGCAGCCCACAGGTTCTCAAATGCAATGAGCAGTGCCGAGCTGTTGTTCTCCAAGTCTTCGCTGATCTCCTCAGCGTCATCTTGGCCAAGTGCCCCGGGCTGCGCGATCTCGATGCTCATGAAGCTTGGTCCGGCGGCTTCGGTGAGATCGGCCATCTCTACTGAAGTGACGTTCCCATTCTCATCTTTGATGACGAGCAGGACGTCGATGATGCGGATCGTTCCGTTGTCCACCAAGTCAAGAACCGCAGGCGCGATACGTCCGGTGAACTGGTTGCCTGGGAATCCAATGATGTAGACGTCGACTGGACCGAGAGTCATGCGTTCCTCCTTGTTGATGTCGCCTCGCGACGTGGCTAGTAGCCCACCGACGCAGGCATTGGTTTGTAGCTTAGTCTTTGGCCTAACCACAACTAATGAGGTGGCCGAATCCGGCCACGCTCACCCCGATGGCCCTCACTGAATGGCTATTTCTCACTGGCGCTCGAAGGCCTGCAGGTGGCGCTGGCTTGCAGCGATCAGGCGCTGGAGGACCGTCGTCACTTGCTCGCGAGGGCTAGCGTTGACAACTTTCTGAAGGTCAGCGATATCGGTCTTCTCGATCAGGACGCCGACCTCCACTGCCTGCTCCTGAGATGAGTTGACTCGCAAAGCCAATTCGTCGTAGAGCTTCTGAACCGATGGGTCAATGAAGGCTCCCGGTGCAAGTCCGACAGTTGGATCAGCGAGTGAGTAGCCCGCCAGCAATGACCCGATTGCAGTCTGGTGCGTCGTTTCGGACTTCGAGATGTTCTCGAACACGTTAACCCCATACTTAGAAGCGGCCAGCACATAGATGTCGTGCGCGAGCTTCTCCTCTTGGATCAGATATGCCAACTGCGCCGCGAGGTCAGCCGACGCGACACCCAGGGAACCCGGCGCCACCGCTGCTATACCTTCTTGACCCATACCTTGCATCTGTCCGCGCTGACCACCCATACCTTGACCGGAGCGCTGTCCAGCGCGTTGCCCTGCACCGCCACCGGAACCGGAACCGGAACCGGAACCGGCGAAATTGTTCTCCACCACGGTCGGTTGCCTCATTGCGCCAAGAGCCACTGCCGAAACGGCAACTGGTGCCCCCGCGATCAACACCGCGCCGAGTGCCGTGGCTGCCACTACACTTGTCGTTTTCATTGCACTGTGAGCGTTCATCGCCCATCGCCTTCTCTCTCTTTGGCTATGTGCCAAGTCTCTCGCATATACCCCCGGGGGTATATGCGAGAGAGTAAGAGTTCCGTAAGGATTGGTGGACGTGCGACACCTGCGAACGGTTCCCCCGAGCGCAGTTAAGAATCCGCCAAATGATCGTTCAGATTGGTGCGAAACTCACATGTAGTACCCCGTTCTTGAGATCTAGGCGTACCGTTACAGAGTGACCTCCCGTGCGCCGAAACGCGCTCTCCTCGCTGCCCTCATTGGCGGCGCCTTGGTGTTTGCCTCCGTGGTTCCGGCGACGGCCGCAGCGAATTCAGACGGTCCCAGCATTCGCGTAGTTGGCGGGTCTAACGCAAATCTCGCGGACACCGGATGGTTCCTTCGATTCGTGTCGGTAACTGGCATGGGTCCTGCCAACTGCGGCGCAACCCAAATCAGCAGCCGCTGGGCCGTCACTGCTGCTCACTGCGTCGACACGCCAGACGGCATGGCCAAGACCGGGAACGGCAAGAGCTACCTGCAGGTAAACCCAGCGACCCGTGGGGCCGGTACTCGGTACTACCTGGACAAGGTCATCGTTCATTCCGGCTACAAGAAGAACGCCCGCCTCCAAATCAACGACGTCGCGCTACTCAAGACGAAGGTGTCGATGGGTGGCGCGAAGCTCGCACTGAATTCAGACAAGTCGGCCCCCGGCATCGGACACGCTGAACAGGTTTACGGTTTCGGCGAGCGAGTAGACGGCGATCGCGACTCACAGGCGACGGAACTGCAAGAGGGCCGCGTCGAGGACCTCGCTGGTCCGTACGGAAGCACCTGCGGTAACTACGGCTCCGATTACCGCGGCGCGTACGAACTCTGCGCGGGGCTTCCCGCCGGTGGCGTTGATGCGTGCCAAGGAGACTCCGGCGGCCCGCTCGTTGCCACAGTCGCTGGCAGGCGAGTCCTCGTCGGAATCGTCAGTACTGGACTGGGATGTGCGCGCGCGAAGTACCCAGGCATCTACACGCGCATCTCCACCTACTCCAACTGGATCAAGGCGAGGGCGTTCGGCAAGTTCGCAGTGACACCATCCTGTGCGAGCCCATGCGTCCGCGCCAAGAACAAGTCCATGACCATCAAGCTGAGTAACCGAACCAGCACGAGTGGCAAGTACTCAGTCAGCGGCAGCAAGTACGTCAAGATCAGCAGCAGTTGGGGCACCATCAAGGGCAAGAAGTCACGCACCATTCGGGTCCGAGTGAGTTCCTCGAAGAAGAAGTGCGTAGTGGTCAAGGTGAAGTCCACAAAGACGCCCACCAAATCCTTCACCATCGCTACCAACGGCAAGTCCTGCTAACGATCTTTCCCGGGCACTGACCCATACGGGTGGCTGCTCATGATTCAGCAATTCCGTCGCGCTGCCAACGCGCCTAGCGTTGAAATGTGCGGTGGCAAAGGATTGCCTCAGGCGCGATGGTGGTGTGTCTGCTCACCGTCGTGGGAGCCGTCACGTCACCAGCCGCCAACGCGCTGACGGCTCAGCAACCCACCAAGGCGGCAGCACCAAGCAACCGGATCGTCAACGGCACTGCGGCAAACCGCGATGCGACCCCATGGTTCGTCATGTTGCGAGTCTCATCCGGCAGTCAGCAGTATCTGTGCGGAGGAACCGCGATCTCCACCAGGTGGATCGTGACTGCAGCACACTGCGTCGTAGGCATGTCCACCCGCGACCGGCTCTCAAGCCGCGCAATCGTCAACCCGGTGAACCTCTACACCTACCCAGCATCTGCGGAAGTCAGCTTGAAGCAAGTGGTTGTTCATCCTGCTTACCGAGATGAGCTCTCCTCGGATGACATCGCTGTGGTCCAGACCACCAAGGCAATGAATACAACCCCCCTGCCGTACAGCTCGGCTGACGTCACCACACCCTTGGGCGCCTCACTGAAAGTTTTCGGCTTGGGGATCACCAGGTATGGCGGCTCCTTCCCCTCATCGCTGCAGATTGGCCACATTCAAGATCTTGCCGGGACAACCGGTGAGTGCGGGGGTTACGCAGATCGATACGACCCGACGTCGATGCTGTGTGCAGGACTCCCCGACGGCTCGGTGGATGCTTGCCAGGGCGATTCCGGGGGCCCGTTGACCGGTTGGGCCGGACGTCGCACACTCGTCGGCGTTGTCAGTTGGGGATACGGCTGCGCGATGGCGGGTTACCCCGGCGTCTACACCCGAGTCTCCTCGTTCGCGAACTGGATTCAGGGTCAGACCGGTGTTATCGCCAACTCCACACCGCTCGGCCTGAACGGGCCTGCCGAAGTGCGCGCGAACCGCCCGTGTGGCACGAAGTCATGCTCGGTGAAGAAGAAGCAGACGCTGTCCTTGTACGTGAAGAATCTCGGCGACCAGCCCGGTAGTTGGTCGGTACGAACCACAAAACTCACGAGTTCGAAATCGTCAGGTGTGCTGGCCCCAAATTCATCGACCAAGGTCAAGCTGCGGGCAGCGAACGGTAAGCAGGCCTGCGGCAAGGTGAAGCTTCAGGTATCGGGCGCCGTGGTCAACGCCTTCAAGGTCAAGGTCAACGGCGGCAAGTGTTAGGTCGGGCGGCGGGTGTCTGGCCTGGCCTGCCTGGTCTGCTGGCCTGCTTGCTACATGTCGCGCGATGAGCGTTGACCGACGAAGAACTGTGTTAGCAGCGCGGCAGATTCGGATGCCATCAGGCCGCTGACGACCTCCGGTTGGTGGTAGAGGCGGCGGTCGCGAACAACGTCCCACAAACTTCCGACGGCGCCAGCCTTGTCATCGAATGCGCCAAAGACGATCCTGGCAACACGGGACTGCATCGCGGCTCCGGCGCACATGGCACACGGTTCCAGCGTGACGACGAGGGTGCAGCCGTCGAGACGCCAGTTGCTCAGCTGATTGGCGGCTTCGCGCAGGGCCACAACTTCGGCGTGTGCGGTGGGATCGGAGTCAGCCTCACGGCGGTTTGCTCCCCGGCCGATGACGGCACCGGATGGATCAAGGACCACGGCACCTACCGGGACGTCCGCCGTTGATAGCGCGGACTCTGCGATCGCTAGTGCCGCACGCATTGCGTCGACATCAGAGGCGCTGTACTCCACGGGTTCAGGATCGCATTGTTTCAGGGCAGCAGCGGGAGTGGCCGGGCCTTGGAGGTCAGGCAGGTGCGTCGAGGAGTGCCTCGAACTGATCGCCAAATCCGAGGCGACCGGCCACAGCCGACAGCACCTCGTCCGGGTAGAGGTCGACGTCCTCGCTGAGAATCGCGAACTCAGCACCGGACATTCCAAGATCGGCGAGCAGGGTCAAGTCCCCGGCCGGCATGAGCTCGTCGAGGTCCTCGTCCTCCGGAATCGGCAGACCCAGGCCGTCGAGGATGTCAGCGGCCAGTGGCCAATCCGCAGCAGCGGAGACGTCGGAAAGGAGGAAGCGAGGCTTGGCCCCATCCATCCGCGCAACGATGAAGAAGTCCTCAGCGACGCTGAGCAATCCGAGCACGCTGCCCTCGGAGGGTTGTGCGGTGAGGGCCTCGGTCAGGGTCGCGGTACTCAGCGCTGTCCTGCGCGGAAGTCGCGATACCTGCCACTGGCCGTCTTCGAGCCATGCCGCAACCACGAAGTCGATGGCATCTTCGTCCATCAATGGATTCCCCCCGTGAACTACCGACCTGGTGCCGGACTCTTGCCGTAAGCCTGTCAGGTTCATGTCGCCAGCGTGACGGCAGTAGGCCGAATTGCCTACCCCTGGACGGTAAACATCACGTAACTCTTGGGTCCCGAGACGCCAAACCCCCGTCGTGTTGGGGTTACAGGCGGCCATTCGGCCGCTGTAACCCCAACACGACGGGGGTTTGCGGATACGCAGATCCCCACCGTCTTGCCTATTTCTGCGGCGATTCGGCCAGAAAAAGGGCAACGCGGTGGGGATCTGCGTAACGGGAACTGACCCGCTACATGTTCTTGACGGCGGAGACGACCTTCGTGAGGGTGTCCTTGGCATCACCAAAGAGCAGCGTCGTCTTGGGATCGAAGAGCAGCTCGTTTTCGATTCCGGCGAATCCGGGACGCATCGAACGCTTCAGGAAGACAACCTGCTGCGCGTCGGAGACATCCAGAATCGGCATGCCGTAGATCGGAGCGGACGGATCGGACTTCGCCGCTGGATTCACCACGTCGTTTGCACCGACGACCATGACGACGTCGGTCGAGGCGAACTCGGGGTTGATCTCGTCCATTTCCTTCAGCTGCTCGTAGGGCACATTCGCCTCGGCAAGCAGCACGTTCATGTGCCCTGGCATACGACCGGCAACGGGGTGAATCGCGTAGTCGACCTCGATGCCCTTCGCGGTCAGCAAGTCGACCAGCTCGCGAATCGTGTGCTGCGCCTGAGCCACGGCCAGACCGTAACCGGGAACGATGATGACCTTGTTCGCATAACCGAGCATGATCGCGACATCCTCAGGCCCAGCGGACTTGACGGGACGATCCTCGCCGCCGCCAGCCTTCGCCGACACAGCCGTCGCGGTGAACGCGCCGAACATCGTGTTAGTGAGCGGTCGACCCATTGCCTTCGCCATTTCGCGAGTCAGCAAGGTTCCGGAAGCACCCACCAGCGTTCCAGCGACGATCAGCAGCACGTTGCCGAGGACGTAACCGGATGCGGCCACAGACAGACCCGTAAACGCGTTGAGCAAGGAGATGATGATCGGAACGTCAGCACCGCCGACCGGCAGCACGAGCAGGATTCCGAGCAGCGCCGACAGCACGATGAGCACGGCCAGCAAACCGTTGGTCGGGCTGATCACCAGCGCGACTCCGGCAACCAGCGTTCCGATACCAACAAGTGACGTGATGTATTGCCCGCCCGGAATGACGATTGGACGAGTGGTGATGGCCTCTTGCAGCTTGAGGAACGTCAGGATCGAGCCGGTGAACGAGACAGAACCGACGATCACGGTGAACACCGTCGCCGCAAGGATTCCCTTGGATTCGGATTCGCCAGCCGTCAAGAACTCAATGATCGACACCAGCGCCGCAGCGCCACCACCAACACCGTTGAACAGTGCGACGAGCTGTGGCATCGACGTCATCTTCACGCGGCGTGCGATGGGGAATGCCACGATCAGACCGATGAGGATCGCGGCCAGAATGAGCGGCAGGTTCTTCATGCCCGGGGTCGAGAAGAACAGGACCACCACAGCAACGAGTGCGCCAAACGCGCCAAGCAGGTTTCCGTTACGAGCGGTCTTCGGCCCGGACAGACCCTTTAGCGCGAGGACGAAGCAGACCGCAACGAACAGGTCGACGAGTTGCGCCCATACCGGCGTGCTGGTGGGTTCGGCGGATGCGAGTAGCGAGGTCACTTCTTGGCCTCCTCATCAGCGGAAGGCTTCGCAGGCTTCTTTGCTTTGAACATCTCAAGCATGCGATCGGTGACGACGAATCCACCGACGAGGTTGATCGTTGCCAGCACAATCGCGATGAGCCCCAGGATGATCGTGAGCGGGCTGTCAGCGCTTCCGGTCACCAGGATTGCGCCGACCAACACGATTCCGTGAATCGCGTTGGCGCCCGACATCAACGGGGTGTGCAGGACAGTCGAAACCTTCGATACGACTTCAAAGCCGACGAAGATCGACAGGATGAAGATGGTGAGTAGTGCGACTCCAGAATCCATCAGGCCGCATCCCCCTTCTTGATTTCGCCGTTGAGAACCACGGCACAGCCCTCGAAGACTTCGTCTTCTGGGTCAAGCACGAGCTCGCCTTCCTTGACGGCGAGACCAAGCAGCGCAACAACGTTCATTGCGTACAGGCGCGAAGCGTGGACGGGCATTTCGCTCGCGACGTCCTTGGCACCCCAGATCTTGACGCCGTCGATGATGACCTGCTCGCCCGCGACCGAGCCCTCGACGTTGCCGCCAGTCTCAGATGCGAGGTCGACAACAACCGAACCGGGCTTCATCCCAGCGAGCATCTCTGACGTCACCAAGCGCGGAGCCTGACGACCTGGAACCGCAGCCGTCGTGATCAATACGTCGGATTCGGTGATGTAAGGAGTGAGGAGTTCACGCTGGCGAGCGGCACGCTCTTCGGTCATTTCCTTCGCGTACCCACCACCAGCCTCGAGCGCCTCAAGGTCCAGCTCGATGAAGTTAGCGCCGACTGAGTGGACTTCGTCCTTCGATGCAGCGCGCACGTCGTAGGCGGACACAACAGCGCCGAGGCGCTTAGCTGTCGCGATTGCCTGCAGTCCCGCGACGCCAGCACCAAGCACGAGCACCTTCGCGGGTGGAATCGTTCCGGCGGCCGTCATGAACAACGGGAAGAACTTCGGCAGGTTCTCGGCACCGACAAGTGTCGCTCGGTAACCGGTAACGAGGGCCTGTGACGTCAGGGCATCCATCGACTGTGCGCGCGAGATGCGTGGCACTAGGTCGAATGAAAGGGCGGTGGCGCCTGCACCTGCGATCGCGGCGATCGTTTCGGTGTCGTTGTTGGGCTGAAGGAAGCTGAGCGCAACGGCGCCGGCCTTCAGCGTGCTCGCGCGGTCAGGATCAAGCGGACGCACGGTGGCGACGACATCAGCATCTGCGAAGGCCGCGGCAACAGCGCCTGGCTCCACGACGGTTGCACCCGCAGCGGTGTAGTCGGCGTCGGTCGCGAAAGCCGCAGCTCCAGCATCCGACTCAACGGTCACGTCTAAACCAAGGGCCGCCAATTTGCTAACGGTGTCAGGCACCAAGGCAACCCGACGTTCACCTTCGCGAGTCTCTTTAGGCACAAATAGCTTCACCTAAGCCCACCTCCAGTCATCGGCGGAGCCTAATTGGCTGTGGTGAACGCTTGTTCACCCGCCCCCGAATTTGGTGAGCCTCAACACTTGGGCCTAACGGGTGATCAAGTTGGCGGTGAATGTGTCCTGTGCCACACGCTTAGGGGATACCGCGGCGACGAAAGGCGAAACCGAATGCACCTGCGACGGGTACTGCCAGGCGCGCTTGGCGCGGGCCTGCTGCTGCTCGGCGCCTTGGTGACGGCCCCTGCGGCCCACGCCGACCCCTCCCCGGCGCCTGGTTGGCCGGTTGATGCCCCGAATGGTTCGGACCCATGGCCGACTTGTGCCGATGCCGATGCCCAGTACTGCATCGAATCGGCGACAAACAACGGCGTGCCCGCGTCGGCTTCGGTGAACGTTCTGCCAGGGACCCTTGGCTATAACCCGGAATCTTTCAACTGGTCGTTACCGGCTGCCTCTACTGCCGGCGACGACGCGGCTATCACTATCCGCGTCGGGGCTTTCAACCCCCTCTATACGTTTGCTTTCGCTGACGGACTCTCGGTGAGCACCTCGACTGACGGCTCGAATAACACCACGATCGCTATCCGCGGCAAGGCGACGGCCGTCAACTGGAACCGGGATGCCCCGTTCGACGATGTGTGTCGCCTCAGCGGCTGCCTAGACACCAATTGGGCCACGCAGAGTCTGGTTGCATTCAGCGGCAACACCCAAAACATGTCGACGTGGGGCAATGACGCGATCTCAACGTTCGGCGGCATGTACATCGCGACGAATGCGCAGGAATCCGCCCCAACCGTCGGCTACTTCAACACCCCCATCGAGCCGGGCGGGGAGAACGTTCCCCATTGGGAATTCCAGGTCGCCAACCCCCACTTCGCCAGCGATGGGACTACCCAGAACCGCGGGTCATTCACCGCGTACCTTCCACCGGGCTACTTCACGACCGCTGGGGTAACCGCAGCATCGAGCGAGTTCGAGGTGTTCCGTGACGACGGCGGCACCCTTTCCACCGTCGCCGGGACGACGACAACCGACGTCGCCGGTGGCGCCAAGCTTGAGATTCCCGATTTGGGGTACTCAAGTCCCACGCTCAAGGTCCGCAGCATCCCGCGCAGCACGCCTGGGTCTGGCGTCACCAACCCTGCCGCACCAACAGCATCTGCACCTGGAGCAGTCGGCAACATTGCGGTGGCGGGAAAGGCTAAGAAGGCCGCCCGCACGATCACCTGGACTGCGCCGACGTCGAACGGTGGCGCCGCCATCACGGGCTACCAGGTAACGGTTACCCGAACCTTCAAGGCGAAGGTGAAGAAGAAGTCCGTCACAAAGACCGTGCAAGTGGCATCGACCACGACGACCGGGACTCGGTTCACTTTGAACGTGGTGAAGAAGAGCACCTACACGGTGAAGATCGCGGCGGTCAACAGCCAGGGTTCGGGTCCGACAACACAGAAGGGTTTCGCAGGCCGCAGGTAGTTCCGAATCAAATACGGCAACACGCTGCGAGCCGCTGGTCCGACTGCACCGAAACCGCTGGCATCCTTCTGCCATGCCTCGCCTGACTGTGTCGACGACCCGTGTAGTCCGCCTGTCCGCAATTGCTGTGACCATCGGCCTCGCCCTCACGGCGTGCTCCTCGGGCAGTTCCGACAGCGGATCGAACTCCTCGAGCAGCCCGTCAGTCTCAGCGAGTCCGAGCCCATCGACCACGGGATACCCAGTGGCATTCAAGGCCACACTGAACTCCACCGTCACCAAGATCAACCAGGTCGGCAAGGGCGACAACCAGTCGTACGGCGTGCAGGTCCTAGAGGGGACTTCGCAGATCAACAAGACGTCCGTGCGGGTTCGGATGCTCGGAACGTTTGACTACACAGACAAGGGCGGACCAGTCGGGGGCTTCCTAGAACTCGTATGGCGTGACGGCACCGTATTGGGACTGCGCCAGAAGGGCACCGCTACCTACGACTCTTCATCAAAGGAGACCTCGATCGAAGCGGATCTTGAGGTCATCAACGGGTCCGGCAAGGCCGTGGGAACGACCGGAACGGGCAAGCTGACCGGGACCCGCAAGGGATCCAGTACATCCCCGTTGAAGATCGAGGTCGAGCTGGATCTGACGAACGCACCCGAGCTCATCACGGGCGATTCCGGATCCCGTGGAACTCCCACCCCGTCTTCCACGTATTCGGCGACGATCGCCCCGTAAATACCGCTTCTCAACAGGCCGCTACCTCAGAAGGATCTTGCCGCTTCACAGCGGGCAAACCGCCAAACTGCGGCGTACAGTCCGTTGCGTTGGCGGTTCACTGCACAGAGTCGGCGCATCCAACGAGCCACACCGTCATCCCTTCGGGTGATTTGGTGACGCTGCGTTGATGTCTGGTCACCTTGTGACGACATATCGCAAATTCCGAGTTCTAATGAAGTCGGCGGAAATCTTTCGGCGCAATGTAGTGAGAGGAGCAGGTGCGTGAGGCGCGTATTCCTGTTCGGCGGGGCCTGTTCGGTACTCGCCTTCTTGATCATCATGTCTGGCCAGTTGCTGAACTTCAACCTTCAGAATGTGCTTCTCGGCCTCGCCCTTGGTGCTGCGACGGGACTAGTTCGCACACATAGCCCGCTGGCTCGCATCTCCGCGTTCCTCATCGGGTTCGCCCTTGGTATGGCGTTCTACGTCCTGCGCTTGGCCGTCCTGCCCGCCACCTGGCTTGGAAATGCAATCGCCGTTGTCATCGTGCTGATGCTCATGACGACCATCTCTGCGCTTACCCGTGACCGGCTGCCGCTGTGGGCAATGTTCATCGGAAACGCAGCTTTTGCCGGTGCCTACAACGGCTACTTCAACACCACCCCATGGTTGTTCGAAACCCAAGCAGTCCAGGTTGCGGCAGCGATGCTGTTCAGCGCTGGAGCCGGGTTCCTCGTCTGCCTCCTTGTCGAATTCCGAGTCATGCGCGGTGGAGTTAACGCCGTCGATCCGATGGAACCCGACGGGTACAGCACGATTCCGGGCGAGACCGGCGACGCCGAAGCTATTGCCGCCGGAGCAAGCACGAGCGCTGGTCTTTCTGTGCTCGATTCGAATCAGAATAAGGAGAACTGACGATGCAGTCACGAGCGCGGCAGCGCAGCATCGCCACCAGCATTCGCCGCTCACGCGGTGTACGCCGGACCGGAGCGACCCTGATCTCAGCAATGATCCTTGCCAGCGCGGCAGGTCTGGCATCCCCGGCTCAGGCAGCGGGCCCGACGCCCGAAAGCCTCAACGCCACCTACGACAAGGTGAAAGCCGCACTCGAGAACGCCACGAAGCCGAAGGCAAGCCCACTCGACGGGCTGATGCCCGCGGCTGGAAGCCCGCTCGACGAGAGCATCTCCCAGCTTCAGTCCGACCTCAAGGAGTTCATGCCCGGCGGGAAAGCGCCGGCAAAAGACCCCAACGATCCGAACCTGATCAACCAGAACCCGGGCAGTGTGTACAAGTCAGGGCTCAACATCACGGTGGCCAAGAGTGTGCTGGTCGCGGCCGAACCGTCCGGGAACCCGAAGATGAGCGTGCTGCTGGCAAACACGCAGGCCTCGGGTGATGGCTCCGCGACTGTGAAGGTCCCAGTCGGCACTCAGAAGGCTAAGAACAGCTCCGGGTTCAACGCACCGGTGATGGAAGGCGACGACATCGTCTACAACGTCGAGAACTCTGGGAACACCCAGCAGACGTTCGGTGCATCCAACGGAAGCTTCCAAGGCAAACTGCCCGTCAAGGTCCAGGTTCAAGCTTGGGTCAACGGCGAGGAGATCAACCCAGCCGACATGGTCAATGTGACCGGCAAGGTGAAGTTGACCTACAGCTTCACGAACATGACCGCCGAGAAGACCAAGATCAGCTTCAAGGGCCCCGATGGGAGCCTGATCACGCAGGAGAAGGAAATTCCGGTTCCGTTCGGCGGAGCTTTCATCGTCACGTTGCCCCAACAGTTCGCTGATGTGAACGCACCGTGGGCCGAGGGTGGAGTCTCACCCGCTGGCACCACCTTGTCCGGCACGATCATGATGATTCCGCCGCTGGGCAAACTCACTCAGTCGGTCACGATTGAGGCACGAGCTGACGGCGCTTCCCTCCCCGGTTCCTCATTCCAGGCACTGCCAATCACGCTGACCGACAATGGCCTCGGAAAGACCGCCTACGGCGCGCTGCCGATCGCCGGAGACGTCACCAACGTGGCGACTGCGGCAGGCGCGTTCGGCCAGACCGACATCATCAAACTGCAAGCGCTCGTCATGAAGTACGGCGCTATTGCTGCCGGAATCTCCAACAACTACGTCAAGCCGGTCATCAAGGCGTTCCAAGATGGCGCGATTGACGAAGCAGTCGCCAAGGGCGAAGAGCAACTCGTGCAGCTCGATCAGGGCGCCCAAGCAATCGGCCAGTTACTCCCAGAGGCGACCGCAGTCATCAAACTCGTAGACGAAGCGGTCGATTACGCGGTGCCGCTCTTCGAGGACAACGTCGGCAATATCAACCAGTTGATTGACCTGCTCAGCAAGGCATCAGCGATGCTCGACAACTTGCTGCCGAAGCTGAAGAACACAATCGCGATCATTCAGGATCAACTCCTTCCTGCCTTGACCAAGGGCGAGAAGCTCGCGAAAACCGCTGAGAAGATCTGCCCACCGATCAAGAACTTCCTTGACGGACTCGGGAGCACTGAAGCCGAAATCGTCGCTGCTCTCCACACGGTTGCCGGATTCTTGCCAGAGCCGTACAAGACCACGATCAACAACTTCGCCGACAACATCAGCGAGTTCTACGGAGATGCTGAATCGGGTCTCGGCTACTGCGTGAAGTGGGCGCCAACGATCGCAGTCGCGCTTACGTTGGCGATCGACAACATCGACACGATTCAGAAGGCACTCACGACGGCGAGCAAGGACCTCACGACGCTGTCTGGCTACCTCGACACTGCCTCGGATTACGGCCAGGAATTCAAGGCACTTGAGCCCGCGATCATCAAGGCACTCGACAACAACAATTGCCCGAAGACGCCGGCAGGCATCAGCAAGTGCGGCGTGATGCAGCAGCTCAACTACCTGCTGTCGCTGATGAACCAGGCAACAAATGCAGTCAATACTCAGATGGTTCCCGGACTCAATGGGGTGGTGGCGTACCTCCCCGCGGTCAATAAGTTCGTGGGCCTTGCGGACACCTATGTGCCCATATTCGGCGAGAAGATCGAATCGATGATCCCCAAGGTCTTCGGCAGTGCCGAAGGCGCGTTGGAGAAGGGTGACGCGGCACTGGCGAAGTTCACCAGTGCCGCTGACAAAGCCCAGATCACGGTGGCCAGCTACACCGCGCAACTCGAGATCATGAATGCGCGAGCTCAGTCGGGTCAGGGACTTCCTGCCGGACCCGCCCAAGGTGCCAACACCAATCTCGGTGCCTACCAATACCAAATCGCCGGCGCGAACGCCCAAGCCGATCAAACAATGATCATGCTTGGACTGGCTGCCTTCCTGATCGTGCTCAGTGCCGCAGTCGGAACGGTGATGTACAGCCGGAACAAGCGCTAATCACGCACTGACGAACAACGCCCGCCCCTGCCAAACGGCATCGGGCGGGCGTTGTTGTTGGCGGTCGTTATCCGACGTGCGCGGGGATTTCCGACTGTGCGTTGTTGCTGGGCTTTGCATTGATCATCGTGACCGTCACGACAAAGCCGATGGCCATGATCACTGCTGCCCACTTGAATGCTGTGGTGTAACCGGCGACCTGCGCTTCGGCAATCGATTGAGCCCCATTTGCCAACACGAAGGCCGTCGTCGCGGACGCGGCGATCGTGTTGAGCAACGCGGTTCCGAGGGAACCACCGATCTGCTGCGTCGTGTTGACGGTTGCCGATGCGACACCAGCATCGTGCGGCGCGACTCCCGTGAGTGCTGTGCTGGACAGCGGAACGAAAGTCAGACCCATGCCGACCGACAACAGGAGCTCCGATGGCAACACGTGCGTGACGTAGGCCGTGTCGACCCCCAGTTGCGTGAGCCAGACCATCCCCATCGTTCCGAGGAAGAGGCCGGTCGCCATCACTGGGCGCGGACCGAAGCGCGGCAAGAGTTTCGATGCAAGCCCTGCCGAAAGGATCACGCCTGCGCTGAACGGCAGGAATGCAAAGCCGGACTTCAAAGCGGAGTACTGCAACGTTCCCTGCATGTAGAACGTCAGGAAGAGGAACATCCCGAAGAGGGCGACACCGACGAGTAGCGACGTAAGGAACGAGCCACCGCGGTTGCGATCCAAGATCACACGCAACGGCAACAACGGGTGCGAGGTATTCGCCTCAATGATGAAGAAGGCGGCTAGCAGCACGATCGAGGCACCAATGAAGAACAGCGTCTCTGGGGACGTCCAACTCTCGGTCGCCTTCGTGAAGCCGTAGACCATCGACACGAGGCCGAGAGTTGCTGTGATAGCGCCGGGAATGTCGTATCGGCGGTCGCCTTCAGCTCGGCTTTGCTTGATCAGCGGCACGGCGAGAATGACCGCGATGATCGCGACGGGGATGTTGACCAACAGGCACCAGCGCCACGAGAAGTACTCGGTGAGCACGCCACCCAGGATGAGTCCCAGAGCGGCGCCACCACCAGCGATCGCGCCATAGACACCGAATGCCTTCGCGCGTTCGTGCGGTTCAACGAAGGTGACGGTGATGAGCGCCAGCGCGGATGGTGCCAGCAACG
>Ga0075158_10000757_pt1 | contig 26135 bp, 22 predicted proteins | sample JI91814BDNA_FD_70968 | JGI IMG/M metagenome (GOLD analysis project Ga0075158, IMG submission 70968) | Wastewater effluent complex algal communities from Wisconsin, to seasonally profile nutrient transformation and Carbon sequestration -... | ecosystem: Engineered > WWTP > Effluent > Algae... | reverse complement strand
GCATGGCCAAGGAGATCTCCACCGTCGACACCGTCGTCAACCTCTGCAAGCGCAGGGGCTTCGTCTTCCCCTCCGGTGAGATCTATGGCGGCACCCGCTCCGCGTGGGACTACGGCCCCCTTGGTGTGGAGTTGAAGGAGAACATCAAGCGCCAATGGTGGAAGACCATGGTGCACGGCCGCGACGACATCGTCGGGCTCGACTCCTCGATCATCCTGCCGCGGCAGGTCTGGGTGGCCAGCGGTCACGTCGGCGAGTTCACCGACCCGCTCACCGAGTGCCTCTCCTGCCACAAGCGCTTTCGCCTCGACCATATGCAGGAGGCGATCGCTGACCGCGAGGCCAAGAAGGGCAAGGAGGTCGACCCCGACAGCATCCCGCTCGGTGAAATCGCCTGCCCGAACTGTGGCACCCGGGGCCAGTGGACCGAGCCGCGGGCCTTCAACATGATGCTCAAGACCTACCTGGGCGTCGTCGATGACGAGTCGGGTCTGCACTTCCTGCGCCCGGAGACCGCACAGGGCATCTTCGTCAACTACAAGAACGTCGAGCAGTCGGCCCGGATGAAGCCGCCGTTCGGGATCGCCCAGACGGGCAAGAGCTTCCGCAACGAGATCACGCCGGGCAACTTCATCTTCCGCACCCGTGAGTTCGAGCAGATGGAGATGGAGTTCTTCGTCCCGCCGGGCACGGACGAGGAATGGCATCAGTACTGGATCGATGAGCGGACCCGCTGGTATGTCGACCTCGGCATCCGCCCGGAGAACCTGCGTCACTACGAGCACCCGGCCGAGAAGCTCTCGCACTACTCCAAACGCACCGTCGACATCGAATACCGCTTCAACTTCACCGGGAGCGAGTGGGGCGAGCTCGAAGGCATCGCCAACCGGACCGCCTTCGACCTCGGCACACACAGCACGCACAGCGGTGCCGACCTGTCCTACTTCGACCAAGCCACGGGCGAGCGCTATCTGCCCTATGTCATTGAGCCGGCGGCCGGTCTATCCCGCTCACTGATGACTTTCCTGGTCGATGCCTATGCCGAGGATGAGGCTCCGAACACCAAGGGCGGCGTCGATGTGCGCACCGTCCTGCGGCTCGATAAGCGGCTCGCGCCGGTCAAGGCGGCGGTGCTGCCGCTCTCGCGACACGCCGATCTGTCGCCCAAGGCCCGCGACCTCGCCGCCACCTTGCGCAAGCACTGGAATATCGACTTCGACGACGCGCAAGCCATCGGCCGGCGCTACCGGCGCCAGGATGAGATCGGCACCCCTTACTGCATCACTGTCGACTTCGACACCCTCGAGGATCACGCTGTGACCATCCGTGATCGCGACACCATGGCGCAGGAGCGTGTGAGTCTTGACCAGGTCGAGGCCTACCTCGGCGCCCGGCTCGTCGGCTGCTGACGGCCATGACGACGACCTCCTCCAGCAGGCGCGTCTGCGCGCACATCGAGTTGCAGGTGACCGAGGTGGCCGACCTCGTGCTGTCGATCGCGGTGGCAACGGACGCCGTCGACGCAACCGAGCAACTGACCGTCACCTCCGATGGACAGGCGCTACCCGCGGAGGCGATCGAGGAGATCGTCGCAACGGACGGCACCCGCCTGCACCGCCTGGCCGCCGCCCCTGTCGGGCAGTTGGTGGTCGACTACACCGCCACCGTGGCCCCGGGTGCGTCCGAGCGCCCCGTCTCGCCCCTGGAAGCGATCGTTTTCACTCGGCCCAGCCGCTACTGCGATTCGGATCGCCTCGCCGCCGTGACCGCCACCCACTTCGGCGGCCTGGCCGGTGCGGAACTCGTTGCCGCCGTTGCCGATTGGGTCTACACCCAGATCGCCTACACTCCCGGAAGCAGTCAGGTCACCGACGGTGCCCTCGAGGCCTACCTCTCCCGCACGGGCGTATGCCGTGACATGGCCCAGTTGGTCGTCACCTTCCTGCGTGCCAGCGGTATGCCGGCGCGGCTGGTCTCGGTGTATGCGCCCGGCCTGAGTCCGATGGACTTCCACGCCGTGGCCGAGGTCGCACTGGACGGGACGTGGCGAGTAATCGACGCCACCCGGCTCGCGCCGCGCGCGTCGATGGTGCGCATCGCCACCGGCCGCGACGCGGCCGACACGGCCTTCCTCACCGTCAACGCCGGTCGTGCCGACCTGGTGACGATGTCGGTCTTCGCCGTCGCCGACCCGGACCTGCCCGTCGAGGACACAGCGGCGGTCGTGTCGCTCAGCTAGGTTCGGGTGCCGGCGAGGTCTCGGGATTGCTACTCGTCATCCGCAGGACGTCGACGCCGACTGTCAGGGTCGAGCGGATGGGGGCATCGGCATAGATGACGCCCTTCAGGGGCGAGACATCGCGGAAGTCCCGCCCCCAGGCCGTGACCAGATAACGCGAGTCGGCGAGGTGGCCATTGGTCGGGTCGAGGTCGACCCAGGTGCCGCCGGGCGTCAGCACGGACACCCAGGCGTGCGTCGCGTCGGCCCCCTCCAGGCGGGGGCGACCGGGCGCGGGGGTGGTCTCCAGATAACCACTGACATATCGGGCAGGGAGCCCGAGTGAGCGCAAGCAGGCAAGGGTCAGGTGCGTGAAGTCCTGACAGACGCCGGCCCGCAGGTCGAGCAAATCCGGCAAGGTTGTGGTGACTTTCGTTGCGCCCGAACGGAAGTCGAAGTCCTCGAAGACGCCCATCATGATCGCGTCGAGCGCGACGCCCAGTGGTTGTTCCGGGTCCAGATGCTTGCGGGCGTAGGCAACGATCACCGGTTCGGCCGTCACCAGCGCCGAAGGCAGGCTGTAGGTCGCGAGCGTCACCGCATCAACTCCGCCGCGGCGCAGGTCGGCGATCGCGCTCCCCACGGTCCAGCGGTCGAGCGCGGTGAGATCCACGCGCGGCCAGGCCACGTCGAGCACGCTCTCTTTCACCACGTCAAGATCCGTTGTCGGAGTGCGAATCTCGACATAGAAGCTTCTATTGCCCAGCCAATCGGCATGCTCGACAACAAGATCGGGCTCGGGAGTCACCGTGACCGTGTGTTCTACCAGGGTCTGGGTCGCCGTCTGCCGGGGCCCGAGGAAGCCTCGCTCGTAGCAGGCGTCGACGGGCTCGTCATACGCGTAATGCGTGCGGTGTCGCACGCGGTAGCGCCGGGGCTCGAAGTCGGCGTCGGTCTGTGGCATCAGCGGGCCCCGACCGTTTGTTGGGTGGGCAGCGCGCGTGGGCGGGCCGCACGCGCAAAGTGCTTTCGGGACAAGGCCGCCGACACGGCATACAGCTCGCGCGTCAGGTTGTTGAGGCGATCGGTCACCGCCGGCCGGTCGCCCGACGCCAGCTCGACGACGTCCACCGAACGCAAGCGCGCAAGCGTGGAGCCGATCGCCGCCGCCAACTCCGCGTCGCCGACCACGCCCAGGGCACACTCCAGCCGGCCGAGGGAGAAGGCGACGGAGCGCGGGTTGTGTTCGTCCGTCAGCAGAAGGGCGATCGCCGACTGTGCGGGTATCGCCGGACCTTGGCCGGAGAGCGTTCGCCGGCGGTGGGTGATGATGCTGGCACCCACGTCGAGCACCGACTCCGCGAGCTGCCCGTCGATGATGAAGGGGTGTGCACGGCCGACCGTTTGCCGCAGCAGTCCGCTGGTGGCCACAGCGCGTTCGAGCCGGGCCCCGGCCTCGATATACCCCCAGGACTCGTCGCGGACCATCGATTCGGCGACGATTCCGGCTACGGCAAGGGTCGACTCCAGGACGTCGAAGAGCTGGTGCTGCAGTTGCTCGGACGCGGGCGTCTCGATCGCGATCGTGCGTTCCAGCCGGGCGAGGACTTGCCACAGGTCGTACGGCACGTTGTCGCGGACTTCCTGAGCGGCCGCGACGAGGCGGCTCGCGGCATACGCGATCGTGCCGCGGCGGCCGGCTTCGGCGAGCACCCGGCGGACATACGTCTCCGATGCCTCGGGCTCGCGGCGCTCGATGCGGGTCAGCGCCGCGAGGGCATCGAGCAGGGCCGTCATGGTGGCATGCCCCGTCGTGCCCGGGCGCCCCGCGTAGTCCTCGACCAGGTCGTCGGCCACACGCAGCAGCCGCGTGGTGCCGTCCGCGCGCTCGCAGTAGCGGCCCACCCAAAAGAGGTTCTCGGCCACGCGGGGCGGGAAGGTGTGCCGGCGCACGAGTGCGGGCAGGGCGAGCTCGCCCTCGGGGGTGCGAGTGGCCTCCGCCCGCGCGGGTTCGTCGGGTGCCAAGACCCACACGTCCTTGGCGATGGTGGCCTCGAAGCTCGGCATCACAAAGGCGTCCGCGTCCTTGGCGACCCGCGCGAGGCCGCCGGGGAGCAGGTCATACCCGTTCGGGGTCGCGACGCCGAACGTGCGGAGCACGAAGTGGCGCGATTCCAACCCGGTCGGCGTGACGACGGTCGTCTCGGATGCCCGGAGCGCGTCCTGCGCGGCCCAGGCCCACGGGGCCGCCTCGATCCGGGCGGCGAGTTCGCTGCGACGGGCAGCGCTCAGTTGCCACCCACACAGCGTCACCGTCGGCTGATCGTGCCCGAAGCGCTTGAAGATCAGCGTGTCCAGGCCGGCCAGGGCATGCCGGCGACCCGCCTCGTCACCGCACCACCACGTCGGTGCGGACGTCAGGAGCAGGTCCTCGCCGAGCAGATCGCGGGACAGCGCGGGCAGGTAGGGGAGCAGGCCGGGGTTGTCCAGCACCTCGGCACCGATCGGGTTGGCCACACCGACCATCCGGCGCCGCGTCGCCTCGAGAAGTCCCGGTATGCCGCGCTCGGACGACCGCAGATCCAGCGGGTCCGACTCGCGCGCCAGCACCCGGCGGTAGATCACGTCGACCGCTTCGTGCCGGTCGCCCGCAGTGATGACGACGCGCCCGTCGCGCATCGTCAGGTCCTCGGCGATGGCGAGCGGCACGCCCAGCAGCGTGGCGAGGAACCCGTGCTCGTATGCCGTGTCGCTGTCCGTCCCGGCTGACAGCAGCACCGCCTTGGTCGGCCCGTCCCCGTGCGGGTCGAGGCGCTGTAAGGCTGCGGTCATGGTGTGGAAGAAGCCGCGCATCCGAGCGAGCGTGACCTCCCGGTGCAGGCCGGCCATGACGCGCGTGGTGATGCGCCGGGTGGCCATGGCGTAGCCCGCGCCGATCGGTAGCCCGGACCGGTCGGCCAGCACATGCCATTCGCCATCGGCATGCTGGCCGAGGTCGGCGCCAGTCAGGACGAGTTGGTGCGGCCCGGCCTGGTGCAGGCCGTCCGCCTGGGGCACAAAACCGGGGTGGCCAAGGACGACCTCGGGAGGGATCAGTCCCCGGTGCAACAGGGCGCGGCCGTTGTAGAGGTCGGTGAGGATCAGATCGAGCAGCCGGGCGCGTTGCTCGAGCCCCGCGTGCAGTCGCGCCCACTGAGCCGATCCGATGACGATCGGCAGCGGATCGATGGCCCAGTTCCGCCCTTGCGTATGCCAGCGCGGATCGTCGGCGGGGACCTCGCCGGGGGCTGTCGGGCTGGCCATCGCGCCGAAGCGGATGCCGTCGTCCTGGATTTGGCGGCGGGCCTCGGCGCGCGCGGCGAGAAGGCCCTTGAGCCCGAGATCGGCGACTGCCGCCGCCACCGCGTCGCTGGTCACGCCGCCACCCTAGAGGACCGGCCACCGGCCGCCCCCGAGTGGATAGGTCGGCAGGGGGAGCCGCCAAACGCCACGCTCGGCACGTCGTGCCGGCGGGGCGTAGCGGACGTACGCCGCTGCCGCCCGGTGTTTGCGCGCGTGATGAGCGGACGCTTACCCTGACTTATGCGTTTGCGAGTCGTAGCCGGTGCGCTGGCCACCCTGATCGTCCTGGCCGGCTGTGGAGGAGACCCCGGCGCGCTGCCGCGGGCGGACGGGCACGGGCATACGTCCGCGGCGGCACCCTCCAGTGCGGCGAGCGCGAAGACGGGGTCGAGCAGCACACCGACGACCGCGCCGGTCGCCCTGCGCTCGGGGGAGCGCTTCGTCGAGTTGCGAATGCCCCATGCCTACACCCCGAAGGCACCGACCGTCGGCACCGACGAGTACCGCTGCTTCCTGCTCGACCCGAAGATCACCAAAGACGCGGTGATCACCGGCACTGACTTCCTCCCCGCGAATCCGCGACTGGTCCACCACGTCATCCTCTACAAAGTCGACTCGGAGGATGTCGCGGCCGCCAAGGCCAAGGACTCGGCCGATCCCGGCGACGGGTGGACCTGCTTCGGCGGCACCGGTCTCGGCGGGGGCGCCGGTCAGAACATCTGGCGTGCGCCCTGGCTCGGCGCGTGGGCTCCCGGCGGCACCGAGAAGGTCGCCGAGAAGGGCATCGGCACACCCCTGCCCAAGGGCAGCCAGATCGTCATGCAGATCCACTACAACCTGATCAACGGCACCGGTCCGGACCAGAGCGCCGCGAAGCTGCGGATCGCCACCGACAACGGCTCCTACAACTACCTCTACACGCGTCTGCTGCCCGCACCCGTGGAGATGCCCTGCCGCACCGGCGTCGCGAACAAGCTGTGTGCGCGGGATGCGGCGATGGCCGATAACATCGCGCGCTTCGGGGCCGAGGCGAAGACCGCCGACCTGCTGCACATCCTCTGCGGCGCCGGGCCGGTCGGCCCAACTCAGTCGTGCACCACGACCGCCGGCGAGAAGATGGTCGTGCGTGCGCTCTCGGGCCACATGCACTTGCTCGGCCGGGCCATCTCCGTGGTCGCCAACAAGGGCACACCGCGCGCGAAGACCCTGCTCGACATCACCAATTGGGACTTCGACAACCAGGGCTCGATCCCATTGGACACCCCCACTACGCTGAACCCGAAGGACACGCTCACGGTCACCTGCACCCACGACCAGTCACTGCGCGACAAGCTACCCGCCTTCAAGGGGACGACGGAGCGCTATGTGATGTGGGGAGAGGGCACGACCGACGAGATGTGTCTCGGGATCGTGTTGTTCACCAAGTCCTGACCGCGGTCAGGGGAAGGGCAGGTCGGGCGAATGTCGAAGCAGGACAAGCACAATCTCCCCCCCGAGGGCGCCGACGATATCGGTGAGTTCATCACGAAGGCGGGCGGTGGCGGCACCGGTAACCCGGCTGACTACAAGAATGACGGGCGACTGCGCGGTGACGTCTACGAAGCCGAGATGGAGCGACTGCAGGAGCAACTGGTCCTGTTGCAGTACTGGATCCAGTCGCAAGGATTGAAGGTCCTGGTCATCTTCGAAGGCCGCGGGTCCGCCGGCAAGGGCGGCGTCATCAAGCGCATCACCGAGCGCACCAGCCCACGCACCGTCCGCGTCGTCGCGCTCCCGAAGCCGACCGAGCGGCAGCGCACGCAGTGGTATTTCCAGCGGTATGTCGAGCATCTCCCCGCCGCGGGCGAGATGGTGCTCTTCGACCGGTCCTGGTACAACCGATCGAATGTCGAATGGGTGATGGGCTACTGCACCGAGGAGGAACATTCGGAGTTCCTGCGCAGCTGCCCCGAGTTCGAGCGGATGCTCGTTCGCTCCGGGATCAAGGTCATCAAATACTGGTTCTCGGTCTCCTTCGAAGAGCAACGCGCCCGCTTCGAGGCCCGCAACGCCGAGCCCCTCAAGCGGTGGAAGCTCTCCGACATGGACCTCGCCGAGCACGAGCTGTATGTGAAGTACTCAATGGCCAAGGACAACACCTTCCAATACACCGACATCAAGCAGGCGCCCTGGTATGTCGTGCCGTCCGATGACAAGAAGGCGGCGCGCCTGAACTGCATCAATCACCTGTTGAGCCAGTTCGAATACGAAGACGTGGCGCCCGAGGTCATCCAACTGCCCGAGATGAAGCAGATGCCGTATGTCCGCCCGCCGATCCAGGACCAGACCTTCGTGGAGCAGCGGTTCTGAGTTCTCTGGATTCCGCTCCTCAGCGCGGAGCTCGATCGGCTCGTTCCTCGCCGCTCGACACCGCTTGATCGTCGCGGAATCGGTCGGGGATGGTCGGGTTCCGCTGCCGGCGCATCTGTGTCTCAGCGCGGAGCTCGATCGGCTCGTTCCTCGCCGCTCGACACCGCTTGATCGTCGCGGAATCGGTCAGGGATGGTCGGGTTCCGCAGCCGGCGCACCTGTGTCTCAGCGCGGAGCTCGATCGGCTCGTTCCTCGCCGCTCGACACCGCTTGATCGTCGCGGAATCGGTCGGGGATGGTCGGGTTCCGCTGCCGGCGCACCTGTGTCTCAGCGCGGAGCTCGATCGCCTAGGGCTCGGCGGGGAGGGCGACGCACAGGACGCCCTTGTTGCCATCGCGGTCGGCGATGACGATCAGGCCAGGGGCGTCGCTGTCGTCGACGATGGTCCCGCCGGCAGCGAGCACGGCAGCAAGACGGTCGCCCGCTACCTCGGCCGGCACGTAGACCTCGACGTGGAAACGCTGACCATGCTCGGGCGGCGCCTCGCCGAACCACAGATTCGGTGACCGTCCGCTGTCGTCGCGAACCTCATCGCTCGGGGTGCCGCGGCCCTGGGCGTCCGCGCTCCCGGCCAACAGGGCTGCCCAAAACGGTGCGATGGCCGCCGAGTCGGCCGTGTCAAGTCCCAGCTCGACCACACTCACCGCCCCCGGATCGGCCGCGAGGCCATGCTCGGCAGCGATCTCGGTAATCCGGCGCGCAAGGTCGATGTCTTGCGCCGTCACCCATTCGACGACGTGCTCGGTGCCCTCGTCGTCGCGATAGATGGCGTCGTCGCTGCTCAACTTCAGATCGACATATCCCGGCCCCATCGCCACCCGCGGGTGATGGCCGAGCGCGTCGCTCGCGTCACCCACCGCGGCCACGAAGTGCGCCCCCGTCCCGAAGTCCGCAACCCGGTAGCGTGCGTGCAGCCCCTGGGAAAGTTTGCGCCAATCGGTCAGCTTTGCCTCGCGGATCGCTCCGCCCCCCAGCATGTCCATACCCACGCACCTTAGCGTCGCGCCGCTGTCGGCGGGGCCGCTCGGCCCCCCGGCATCTGCTACTGCATGAGGGCGAGCGCCTGGTCGAGATCGTCCACCACGGCGATACGCCCCGCCATCGGCCGCCCGGCGGCGAGCGCCCGAAGGGCCGGCCAGACCGGGATGGTCTCGGTCCAATGACGTCGGCCGACGAGCACGAGCGGCGGTGGAGGATCGGCGGAGTAGTAGGCCCGCGTCGCCACTTGGAAGATCTCCTGAACGGTTCCGGCTGCGCCGGGCAGGACCAAGACTCCGTCCCCGGCGAGAGCGAGCAGTGCATCCTCGCGCAGGGCATTGGAGAAGAACTTGGCGATCCCCTCACCGAAGACATTGGGCGGCTCGTGCCCATAGAACCACGTCGGTATGCCGAGGCTCCTGCCCCGCTCCTCGCCCACTGGCCGCGTCTCGATCACCTCCCGCGCGCGCAAACCGGCCAGGGCCCAAGCGCGAACGTCAGCGAAACCCGGGACCTCGGCGATGATCGTGAGCGCCTCGATCAAGTCGTGCGAATCACGCGCTGCCGCACCGAGATTGGCGGCTTCCATGGCGCCCGGTCCACCGCCCGTCGCGACGACGAATCCGCGACCGGCGAGCTCGAAACCAAGGCGAGCGGCCTCGGCATACGCGCTCGTTCCGCGCGAGACGGCATGGCCGCCCATGACACCGACGACGCGGTGGCCGTCGACGAACTCGGCGAGGGCGTCGGCGATGGAGTCGTCGTGGATCGCCTGCAGCAGCGCACTGAAGACGTCCGGGTGCTCGCGTCCTTGTTGATACCAGCCGTATGCCCGCGCGTCCGGGGTCGCGTCGTAGCCGGCCTCGAGCTCGGCATAGAGCTCGTCGGCGGTGTAGAGCCGGGCACGGTAGGGCCGGATCGGCGCGGCATCCGGGTCGTCGGGGAAGATGATCGCGCCCTGGGCGCGCAAGTGTGCGTCCAAGGCGGGGGAAAGGTGACCGCCCAGCACGACCATCTGGTCGAGGTCGCTCCGGTCATCGAGGCCGCGATACTCGCGCAGGTCGAGATCCTGCAGGCGCAACCGGGCCGGAGGAAGACCCGCTGCGAGCGCGTCGTCGAGGGCCGCCAAGGACTCGATCTCGATGCCGGCGGGCGGGACGTGTGCGGTCATCGCGGATCAACCGGCGAGGGAGCGCAGGGCGGCGAGGCGCGGCGCTCGGGAGGCCGGGCTGTCCAGGCTCATCCCACGGTTGTCGCCGAGGTCATCGCGGATGAAGGCCTCGGTGACACGGACCGCGTCGAGGGTCGATGTGGTCTGGGCCGCAGTGAGTTTCGTGATCGGCGCCCAGACGACCTCCTCGGTCCCGGGGTCGTAGTCCCACAGCCCGATCAGTCGGCCGCGGTCGACGATCCCTTGATGAGGCAAGTCCGTCAGGGTGCCACCGGCCGTGCGTGCCGGCGTGAGCAAGGGGTGATCTCGGTCGGCGGCGTCGGTGACGCCGTCCAGGTCACGACGCAACAGCATCAGGCCGTCCAGCCACCCGATGAGCGCGATCGCGAAGTGGCGGGCACGGCATACGTACTCAGTTCGGCGAGAGTCGCGGGGGTGGCGAGCAGGTCCGTGCCGGCGAGCGGATGGAGCTCAAGGCCGGCGATGGCGGCCTTCGCCGCGGCGAGGGTGACGCCGCTGAACCAGCGGAAATGCGCCAGGCTCGCGACGCCGATCCAGTCCCAATAGCGCGAGGCGAGTTCGGCGCGGGCGGCGTGGACGTCCCCAGACCAGACCGGTGCCTGCGGCCATGGGACATAGCGGAAGCGCTGCTGATCCAGCCGTCCGTCGACCGGGACGCGCCGGATTCGGCTGCGTGTCTGAAGGAGGCCGAGGGCGAGCGGCAAGGTTGTCGCGATGCCCTTCTTCTTGCCCGCATCGCCAAGCGACCGCACCCGGTCGCCGAGCGCCTTGCGCAGGCCGGCTGGGTCGAGGGGAGCCGAAAACAACTGCGTAAGAACGGCATCCGCCAAGTCATCGACCTCAGCGCGCGTGACGCCCAGCTTCTCCGCGGTGCGCAGCTCGGCCGTGCTGCTGGCGCCACCACCGATCACGGACGCCAGCGCGAAGTCGCGAGCGGGCAAGACATACGTGCAATCGCGCGCCGACGGCAACTCGTGGATGGCGAGTGCGGCGACCGCCGCGTCGGCCTCGGCGCGCCGCACGCCGGCCCGGGAGAAGAGCATCAGATAGGGAGCCGTCCCGCCGACCGAGCGCGCCCAACCGGCACGCTCCAAGACCTGGGCGGGCGTTGCGCCGGCGAGGGAGCCATCAAGGCCTTGGCGGTGACTCCAATAGGCCCGCAGCGTCGCGTCATCGACCATGGCCGGCAGTCTAGGTCGGCGCTTCGTGCAGAAGTCGGCGCTTCGTGCAGGGGGTCGACGGTTCGTACCGCCGAAGCGAACACGACCCGCCGACCGCTACCAAAGGGCCGGCGCTGAACGGACGGGCGGGGCTCAGCGGCGCAGCCGGGCGGGAGTGATCGTGACCGGGTAGGGAACCATGGCGCCCCAGGATTCCTCGCCGGACACATCGGCGACCTGGGCGTATCCGCCCTCCCGCAACTCCCAGGCGATCAGGCGCGGGTCGATTGGATCGACCACCCAGTAGCTGGGACAGCCCGCGCGCTCATAGCGGGCCTTCTTGAGGTTGAGGTCGATCAATCGCGTACTGGGCGAGAGAATCTCGACGGCCAGCGCTGGACGGAGCGGATCGTCCTCGTTGGCGAAGTTGGCTCGTGTGACCACCAAGATGTCGGGTTGGAGCACCGTCCGGCGTGAGTACCTGACGTCCATCGGAGCCGTGATAACTCTGAGGTCGTCTGGACAGGACACCGTCAGGGCGAAGGCGAGCTCGGCACTGACGCCTTGGTGCCAGCGCGAGGGCGAGGGAGTCACGAGGAGGCACCCGTCGATGAGCTCATAGCGGTGGCCGTCGTCGGGGAGGTCCGCCAGATCGTCCGCGGTCAACTCCCGCCCCCAAGGCAATGTGGTCACGACACCCATGGTGCCTCACTCTCAGTTCGTTGTGACCCATGAATCCCATCCTGATCCCGCGATGACGATACGGCCAGGGCACTCCAGACTGCCTGTGGATAACGTTGATCAGTGGCCAGTCAGGCGGGCTAACAGCGACCCCGACCGGGCCGGGTGCCCGGTGATCGACTCCTCGGCATCGGCCAGCCCGGCCAGGCGCAGCCCGGCATTCACGCCGAACCACCGCCACGGCTCCGGCTCCCAGTCGGGCGAGTGATGCCCCACCCAAGGCAGGGCGGTCAACACGGTCCGCCGGCCCAGCACCAGATCGGCGAGCGTGCGCCCGGCGAGATTGGTCGCGGCCACGCCATCGCCGACATAGCCACCGGCCCAGCCGACACGCGCTCCCGGGTCATAACCCACCGACGGATGCCAGTCGCGGGGGATCCCCAGCGGGCCACCCCACGCGTGCGTGAAGCGGACCTCGCCCAGCTGCGGGAACAACTCCCGCACCGTATTCCGCAACAACCGGAAGACTCGCTCGTCACCGTCGAAGTCCGGCCGGATCGCCGACCCGAAGTGATAGGGCGCGCCGCGCCCGCCGAAGACCAGCCGGTCATCCGTCGACCGCTGCCCGTAGACGATCACGTGCCGATAGTCACTGAAGACCTCACGCCGCGCGAGACCCACACTCTCCCAGAAGGATTCGCTCAACGGCTCGGTGGCGACGATCAGCGAGTACACCGGTGCCAAGCGCCGTCCGAGCCGAGGCAGTGACGCTGTATAGGCTTCAGTTGCCCGTAGCACGTGCCCGGCCCGCACGACCCGTCCGTCCGCCAGCGCCACCCGCCCGGCAGCAGCGTCCACGACGCGCATCCCCTCCACGATCACGCCGCCGCGTCGGCGCACGGCCGCGGCCAAGCCTTCGATCAGAGCGCGCGGTTGGACGCGAGCGCAATGCGGATTCCACGTGGCACCATCGATGCCCGTGGCCGCCAGCCGCTCTCGCGCCCCGGCCGCGTCGAGCCACTGCGTGCCCGCGTCCCAGCGCTGGTCCTCGGCCAGACCTGCCCGCGCCCGCGCCACCTGCGCCGGCCCCCGCGCAAGACAAAGCGCTCCGCCACGGACATAGCCGACCCCGGGAAAGCCCTCTGCGGCAACGACATTGCCCACTTCATCGACCGTATGACGCAACTCACCCAGCAGCCGGCGCGTCGCCTCCACCCCATGCCGGCGGGCGAGGGCGTCACCGCCGAGCGGGAAGAGCGCTGATACCCAGCCGCCATTGCGCCCGCTGGCTCCATATCCGAGGTGCTCGGCCTCCAGCACGAGCACGGCGAGCCCGGGGCGCTCGCGCAAGAGGTAGTAGGCGCTCCACAATCCGGTGAAGCCACCCCCGACGATGACCACATCGGCACGTTCCGGGACCACAGCCCCACTCGCCGCAGCAGCCGCGGCGGGGCGGGCGGCATACGGCTCCCACCACAGGGGCGTGGTAAGCGTGCTCTCGACGCCCACGCTCACCTCACGCGCAAGGGCGTCACCGGGTGCCCCAGTTGTAGTGCTGCTTGTTGAGCTTCAGGTAGACGAAGGTCTCGGTCGACGCGACGCCAGGCAAGCTCCGGATCTGGCGGCTGACGATGTCCAACAATTCTTCGTCGTTCTCGCAGACCACCTCGCACAACAGGTCGAAGCTGCCTGCGGTCGTCACGACATAGGCGACTTCCGGCAATTCCGACAGCGCTGCGGCCGGTGCGTCCAATTCGCCGTCTACGCGGATGCCGATCATTGCCTGACGGGTGAAGCCCACCTGGAGTGGATCGGTGACGGCGACGATCTGCATCACGCCTGAGTCGAGCAGCCGCTGCACCCGCTGGCGCACGGCCGCCTCGGAGAGCCCCACGGCCTTGGCGATCGCGGCATAGGACGCTCGGCCGTCGGCCTGGAGGTGCTCGATGATCACCTTCGAATGCTCGTCCAGACGCGCCTGCGCCGGTGACGGCTTGCTCCCTCGCATAAGCCCATCGTGGCTGAGGATTCCGTCGGCCGCAAGGAGCCCAGCCACGGATTCCGTCGTCCGGGCCAGGCGAATGTATCGACCACGTAAATTTCGTGCGCCGATCGTGCCGGGGTCTGTCGCCCGGGCGCTGCGTCTGGCTAGAGTTCGCTCAATCGTCGACGACGACGATCGAGGACTACTGGAGTGATGAGCGTGAGCACCCCCCGCGAGTTGAGAAATTTCATCGGAAACAGCTATGTGGACGCGAGCAGTGATGCCCGCACCGACCTGATCAACCCGTCCACGGGCCAGGTGGTGGCCAGCGCGCCCGTCTCTAGCGCGGCCGATGTGGATGCGGCCTACGCCAGCGCCGCCACGGCCTTTCACGAGTGGGGGCAGACGACGCCCAGCGAGCGGCAGCAGGCGCTGCTCAAGATCGCCGACGCCATCAAGGCGCGCGCCGAGGAGTTCGTCAAGCTTGAGGCCGAGAACACCGGCAAGCCCTATGCGCTCACCACGAGTGAAGAAATCCCGCCGATGCTCGACCAAATCCGCTTCTTCGCCGGCGCCGCGCGCGTGCTCGAAGGCCGCGCCGCCGGTGAATACATGAAGGGGATGACCAGTTGGATCCGGCGGGAGCCGATCGGCGTCGTCGGTCAGGTCACGCCCTGGAACTACCCGCTCCTGATGGCCGTCTGGAAGATCGCCCCGGCTCTCGCGGCCGGCAACACCATCGTGCTCAAGCCGTCCGACACCACCCCGGAGACAACGCTTCTCCTCGCTGAGGTCGCCTCCGAGTTCCTCCCGGCCGGGACCTTCAATGTCGTCACCGGCGATCGCGACACCGGCCGGGCACTCGTCGAGCATGACACGCCTGCGTTGGTCGCCATTACCGGGTCGGTGCGGGCCGGTATGCAGGTGGCCGAGTCCGCCAGCAAGCAGGTCAAGCGCGTCCACCTCGAACTCGGCGGCAAGGCCCCGGTGGTCGTCTTCGACGACGCCGACATCGAGGCCGCTGTCGAGGGCATCGCCATCGCCGGCTATTTCAACGCCGGCCAGGACTGCACGGCCGCGACCCGCGTGCTGGCCGCACCCGGCATTCACGACGACTTCGTCGCCGCACTCGCGGCCTATGCCAAGGACAACGCCAAGGTCGGTATGCCCGATGACCCGGACGCGCTCTTCGGTCCGGTCAACAACTCCCGCCAGCTCGCCCACGTCGGTGGGTTTATCGAGCGGCTGCCGAGCCACGCCACGGTCTCGGCCGGCGGCAACCGGATCACCGGCCTTGGCGACGGCTACTTCCTCGAGCCCACCGTGCTCTCGGGACTTCGGCAGGACGACGAGGCCATCCAGAACGAGATATTCGGCCCGGTCATCACCGTCCAGCGCTTCACCGACGAGGACGAAGCCGTCGCCTGGGCCAATGGCGTCGACTACGGCCTGGCGTCGTCGGTGTGGACCAAGGACTTCGGTCGCGCGATGCGGATGAGCAAGCGCCTGGACTTCGGCTGCGTGTGGATCAACACCCACATCCCGCTCGTCGCCGAGATGCCGCACGGTGGCTTCAAACGCTCGGGCTATGGCAAGGACCTGTCCATGTACGGCTTCGAGGACTACACGCGCATCAAGCACGTGATGGCCAATATCGAGTCCTAAAGGGTAGCGATATATGACCCGTATGCCGCCGCGCGACCCCGCGGTCCGCGCTCTTGTGCGTGCCGCGCAGGCATCGGCGCTCAGCCGTCGCCGACTTCTCGGCACCGGACTGTTCGGCGCCTCCGCCGCCGCGCTGACCGCCTGCGCGCCGCCGGCCCCGCCGGCCGGGGGGGTCGCCGCCCTGAAGCTGCCGACCGACGTCTCCGAGAACGAGAAGATCTGCCGCTGGTCGAACTGGACGGCCTACCTCGACTACGACGAGGAGACCAAGACCTACCCGACCCTGGAGGCCTTCAACAAGGAGTCCGGGATCCACGCGACCTACAGCGAGGACATCGAGGACAACGACACCTATGTCTCCAAGGTCAAGCCGCAGTTGCAGGCCGGGCAGGACATCGGCGCCGACATCTTCACCTTGACCGACTGGATGGCCAACCGAATGATCCAGGAGCGGCTCGTCCAGCCGCTGGAGTTGATCCGGATGCCGAATGTCGCGGCAAATATGCTGCCGACGCTGAAGGAGGTCTCCTTCGACCCGGGTCGCAACAACTCGGTCACCTGGCAGAGCGGGTTCGCGGGGATCGGCTACAACAAGGCCAAGATTGGGCGCGACCTGAAGTCGCTCGATGAGTTGTTCACCGACGAGCTCAAGGGCAAGGTCACCGTCCTGTCCGAGATGCGCGACACGCTCGGGCTGATGATGCAGTGGCAGGGCGTGGACATTTCTGGCAACTGGGGCAAGACAGAGTTCGACAAGGCGCTGGAGAAGTTCAACCAACTCGTCAGCGACAACTACATCCGCCGGATCAAGGGCAACTCCTATCTCAACGACCTCAAGAGTGGCAATGCCGTCGCGGGGATCGTCTGGAGTGGTGATCTGTTCATCCTTCGGGCCGAGACCGAGGACCCGAACTGGCAGTTTGTCATCCCTGAGTCCGGGGGCACCTTGTGGTCAGACAACATGATGGTCCCGATCACCTCGACCCATCGGCGCAATGCCGAGGAGTTGATCAACTATTACTACGACCCCGAGGTCGCGGCGCAGGTCGCGGCCTATGTCAACTATGTCTCGCCGGTCCTGGGCGCCCAGAAGGTATTGGCCAAGACCGATCCAGAGCTCGCGGACTCACCGTTCATCTTCCCCGGTGAGGACTACATCAAGGAGCACCACATCCAAGGGTTCCGGGCGTTGACTCCCGAAGAGGATGCCGCCTACAGCGCCGCGTGGGCAAAGGTGGTGGGCAACTGATGTCCGGATTTCGCGAAGCCAAGGGTGACCTGGAGATCGAAAGCGTCACCAAGTCCTTTGGCGATTTCAACGCCGTCGACGATCTGACTCTGGTCGTTCCGCGCGGATCGTTCTTCGCCCTGCTCGGTCCGTCCGGCTGCGGCAAGACGACGACCTTGCGGATGGTCGCCGGCCTGGAGCAGCCGACGTTGGGGCGCATCCTGATCGGTGACACCGATCTGACCGGCTCCCGCCCGTATGAGCGCCCGGTCAACACCGTCTTCCAAAGTTATGCCCTCTTCCCGCACCTGACGGTCCGGGACAATGTGGCCTTCGGCCCCAAGCGGCGCGGCGCCAAGAATGCGCTCCAACTTGCCGACGAGGCTCTCGACTTGGTGCAGCTGCCACACCTCGCGTCGCGGAAGCCGGCGCAACTTTCCGGTGGTCAGCAACAGCGCGTCGCGGTCGCCCGGGCCCTGGTCAACCGGCCGGAGGTGCTTCTGCTCGATGAGCCGCTCGGCGCTCTCGACCTGAAATTGCGCCGCCAGATGCAGGTCGAGCTCAAGCGCATCCAGACCGAGGTGGGCCTGACCTTCATCCACGTCACCCATGACCAGGAAGAGGCCATGACCATGGCCGACACCGTCGCGGTCATGAACCACGGCCGCATCGAGCAGATGGGCCCCCCGGCCGCGATGTACGACCTGCCGGTCACGGCCTTCGTCGCCAATTTCGTGGGCCAGTCCAATCTCGGACGTGGGCGCATCACCGATCGCGACGGGGACTTCCTCGTTGTCGACGTGCACGGATCCACGGTGAAGGTGCCCCATCGACGCAGCCAAGTGCAGAGCGGCGACATCCTGTTCGGCGTCCGGCCCGAAAAGGTCCGCATCCATCGCGACCGGCCGACCGGGGTCGGCAACGACATGGCCGCGACTGTTCTGGACGTCTCGTTTACCGGTGTCGCGACCCAATATCTCGTCACGGTTGACAGCGGGGCGACGTGGAGCGTCTACGAACAGAATCTCGATGTCGAGCCGATCGACCTCAAGCCCGGTGACCGCGTGTGGATGTCGTGGGATCCGGGGCACGCCTTCGGGGTCCCGGCCGAGAACGCCGAGGTCCCGGAGGGCCCGGTGCTTGCCTCCGAGGCCACGTCGTCCGATCCGTCCAGCGGCCCGGCGCTGCAGGACGCTCAATGAGTGCGCTGGCCCATGCCGGCGGCGGTGGCGGGCACCCCGCGGCAACCGGCCCCGATCAGGCCAAGCGTGGCAGCTGGCTGCCCTATCTGCTGCTCCTGCCCGGCTTGCTCTGGCTGGCGATCTTTTTTGTCGCGCCGCTTGTCCAGCTCTTCACCGTCAGCCTGCAGTCGAAGCTCAAGGGCTATCCCGGCTACTACTACCGCGACCTGAACTTCCGCAACTATTGGTCGGCCCTGACCGAGTTCGCGCCGCACTTCGGCCGGTCGCTGCTGTTTGCCGGCTTGGCGACCTTCTTCGCCTTCTGCCTGGCCTACCCGCTGGCGTATGCCATGGCCTTCAAGGCCGGCAAATGGCGCGGGGTGATGATGATCTGCATCATCGCTCCCTTCTTCACCAGCTTCATGCTGCGCACCATCGCCTGGCGGCAGATCCTTGCCGACGAGGGCGCGGTCGCCTCGACGTTGAACTTCCTTCATGTGCTCCCCGGAGGCCGGATCACCGAGACGTGGATGGCGGTCGTCGCGGGCTTGACCTACAACTTCCTGCCCTTCATGGTGTTGCCGATCTATGCCTCGCTGGAGCGGGCCGATCCGCGGGTCATCGAAGCCGGCGGCGATCTGTATGCCAATGGCTTCACGACCTTCCGGACCGTCACCTTGCCGATGAGCATGCCGGGCGTCATCGCGGGCACCCTACTCACCTTCATCCCGGCCGCCGGTGACTATGTCAACGCCGAACTACTCGGCTCCGACCGGAGCACCAAGATGGTCGGCAATGTCATCGAGAGTCAGTTCTTCAAGGTGCCGGGCGGCTTCCCGATCGCGGCCGCCCTTTCCTTCACCTTGATGGCTCTGATTCTCGCAATGGTCTTTGTCTATATCCGCCGCTTCGGGACGGAGGAGTTGCTGTGAGCACCGCGTCCCCTGACACCGCTCTCGCCTTCCGTCCGTCGCCCGGCCGCCGCGCCCAGGCGTGGATCGCCAATCGCTTCGCGATGATCGCCGCGATCCTGGTGTTGCTCTACCTCTTTGTCCCGGTGGGCTACACCTTTGCCTTTTCCTTCAACAACTACCGCAAATCCAATATCACGTGGAACTCCGAGGGCAGCCCGACGCTGAAGCACTGGAAGGACCCGTGCGGTGCGCCCGGCGTGTGCGAGGCCCTCGGCAACTCCCTCAAAATCGGCCTGATCGCCACCGTGATCGCGACCATCCTGGGGACACTCATCGCCTTCGCGCTGGTGCGTTACCGCTTCCGCGGCCGGGGGAGCGGAAATGTGCTCGTCTTCATCCCGATGGCGACTCCCGAAATCGTGCTCGGCGCGAGCCTGCTCACGCTCTTTGTCCAGGGTTTCTCGCGCGTCGGCCTGCGGCTGGGCTTCTGGACGATCGTCATCGCCCACATCATGTTCTGCATCTCCTTCGTCGTGGTGACCGTCAAGGCCCGGTTGCAGAGTCTTGATCCCCGTCTGGAGGAGGCCGCCCAGGACCTGTATGCCGGCCCGCGCGCGACCTTCCGCTACATCACCTTGCCTTTGGTGCTGCCCGGCATCGTGGGCGCCGCCCTGCTCTCGTTCTCCTTGTCCTTCGACGACTTCATCATCACCAACTTCGTCTCCGGCAACGAGACGACCTTCCCCAAGTTCGTCTATGTCTCCTATCTGCGGGGGATCCCCGCCCAGGCCAATGTGATCGGCTTCTCGATGTTTTTCGTCGCCGTGCTTCTTGTCATTGCCGGCCAGTTGATCGGCAACGCCCGCAAGAAGACCTGACCTCCCGCGTAGCGGTCCCCCTTATCCCTTCGTTGTCAGGAACCCCGAGTGGCCATCACCGAACTCACGCCGGCGGCGCCAGCCGCGTCCGGCAAGGGCCTCAAGGCCGGCGCTCTCGGCCTGGTCGGCAGCGTCATCGTCGGCATCGCCTCCACTGCCCCGGCCTATTCGCTCGCGGCGACCTTGGGCTATGTCGTCTCCGGCGGGGCGGGGTTCAAGGCGCCGGCAATCATGCTGCTCGCCTTCATCCCGATGTATTTCATCGCGGTCGCCTATCGCGAGTTGAACGAAGCCGAGCCCGATTGTGGCACCACCTTTACCTGGGCGACGCGCGCCTTCGGCCCGGTCGTGGGCTGGATGGGTGGCTGGGGAATCATCGCCGCCGACGTCATCGTGATGGCCAATCTGGCTCAGATCGCCGGCGCATACTCCTTCACTCTGGCCAATGAACTCGGCATTCACAACAGCCTCGACCAGAGCACCGGCTGGTCCACCTTCGCCGGGCTGGTCTGGATCGCCGTGATGACCTATATCTGCTATCGCGGGATCGAGGTCTCCGCGCGCTTGCAGTATGGCCTGCTCGGCATCGAGATCGTCACGCTGGTCGTGTTCGCCGTCGTGGCCCTCGCCAAGGTCTACGGCGGAACGGCACCCGATGGCTCCCAGCACCCTCATCTCTCGTGGCTGTGGCCCGGCGGGTTATCCATGTCCGTCTTGTCCTCCACCGTCCTGCTTGCCGTCTTCATCTACTGGGGCTGGGACACCGCCGTCTCGACCAATGAGGAGGCCGACGACCCCGGCAAAACGCCGGGCCGCGCTGCGGTCATCTCCACCCTGCTGCTTTTGGTCACCTACATCCTCGTGAGCGTTGCCGCGGTGGCCTTCGCCGGCGTCGGGGACACGGCGCACGGCTTGTCCAGCCCCGACAATGCCGCAGACGTGTTCAACGCGATTGGACCGACGCTCTACGGCGACAGCTTCTTCGGCAAGGCCGGCCTTGCCCTGCTCGCCATCTCGATCCTCACCAGCGCCTCGGCCTCAACCCAGACGACGATTCTCCCGACCGCCCGGACGGCGCTGTCGATGGCGGTCTATAAGGCCATTCCCGGGAAGTTTGCCCGGATTCACCCGCGCTACCTCACGCCGACCTGGTCGACCATCGGAATGGGTCTGGTCTCGGCCGCTTTCTACTTGGGTATGACGGCGATCAGCCCCAACATTCTGGCTGCCCTCATCGGCGCCGTCGGCCTGCAGATCGCGTTCTACTACGGCCTGACCGGCATTGCCTGCGCCTGGTTCTACCGCCATTCCCTGGGCACTCCGCGCCACCTGATCAACCGCGGGATCATTCCGCTGGCCGGCGGCATCTTCCTCTTCACGATGTTCGCCTACGCCCTCAAGACATATGCCGCTTCCGACTACCTCACCGACGACGCCGGGGCGAATGTCACGATCTTTGGGATCGGGGCGGTCGCCGTTGTCGGCATCCTCGCCCTGCTCGCCGGCCTCGTCCTCCTCGCTATTCAGCGGATGGTGGCCCCGGCGTACTTCCGCGGGGAGACTCTCCCGCAGCGCAGTTCGGCCGACCTGATCCTGGCCGGTGAGCAGCCGATCGGCGTCGAGCCGATCACCTTGCCCGATTCGCGTGAGGCTACCGTCATCGCCCCGGATCTCGGCAACCTGCCCCGGGGCGCGGAGGCGGTCGACCCGCTCACGGGGGAGCGCTTTATACGTCCCGAAAAACCACAAAAATGAGTGCAAGAGAACGGAATTTGTGATGCGCATCCTGATGATCGGTGCCGGCGGGGTCGGTGACGCCGCGGCCAAGATCGCCGTCGAGCGCGACTTCTACGACGTCTTCGTGGTGGCCGACTATGACATCGAGCGGGCCCGCCGCACGGTGGCGTCGGTGCAGGCGAGGCAGCCCGGCGAGAACCGCTTCCATGCCGTGACCGTGGACGCCTCGGACGAGAACGCGGTGGCCGCCGCGATCCGGCTGACGGGCGCCACACACGTGCTCAACGCGGTGGACCCGCGTTTCGTGATGCCGATCTTCAATGGCTGCCGGGCCGCTGGTGCGAACTATCTCGACATGGCGATGAGCCTGTCGTTGCCGCACAAGGACGCGCCCTACGACAAGGCCGGGGTCAAGCTCGGGGATGAGCAGTTCGCTCAGGCCTCGGACTGGGAGGGCGCCGGCCGCCTGGCACTCGTAGGCATTGGCGTCGAACCGGGGCTCTCCGACGTCTTCGCGCGGTATGCCGCCGACCACCTCTTCAGCAGCATCGACGAGCTGGGCACGCGGGACGGCGCCAATCTCGCCTACTTCCGGCCGGACGGCACCGAGGGTTTCGCGCCGGGCTTCTCGATGTGGACGATCATCGAGGAGTGCCTCAACCCGCCGGTGGTGTGGGAGAAGTCGCGGGTGGTCGGCGGGAATGTCGAAACCGGCTTCTTCACCCTGCCGCCCTTCAGTGAGCCGGAGGTCTTCGACTTCCCCGAGGGCATCGGCCCGGTGGAGTGCGTGCACGTCGAGCACGAGGAAGTCCTGCTCATGCCCCGGTGGCTGGACGCCGAGCGCGTGACGTTCAAATACGGCCTGGGAGAGCAGATGATCTCGATCCTCAAGGCGCTGCATACGCTCGGCCTGGACAGCAAGGACCCGGTGACCATCAAGGGGATCCAAGTAGCCCCGCGCGACATCGTCGCGGCGGTGCTCCCCGACCCGGCCACCATCGGGCCGCAGCTGACCGGCAAGACGTGCGCCGGAGTCATGGTCACCGGAACGGGCGTCGACGGCCAGCCGCGATCGACCTACCTCTACCACGTGGCCGACAACGAGGTCACAATGCGTGATTACGACGCCCAGTGTGTGGTCTGGCAGACGGCCTTCAACCCAATCGTCGCGCTGGAGTTGCTCGCGACCGGCGCCTGGGCGGGCGCGGGCGTACGCGGCCCAGAAGCCTTCGACGCCGCACCCTTCCTGGAGTTGCTGGCGGCGCCCAAGCCCGAGGGCTACGGCATCGAGTGGGGCATCGAGGAACGGTAGGGGAGCGGTCAGAGCGCGTCGACGAGGTGAGCAACGTCCACGCCGTGACTGTGCCGCGCGCCGGCCAACTCGACATACCGGCTGGCGAGCTGGTCCTTGCCGGCGCCAAGCACCGCGCCGACGGCGCCGAGGTCGTGCACGACGCGCTCGGTGGGCACGACGGACGCGATGCGTCGCCAGAGGGCGGCTTCGAGCGCATTGAAAGCGGTCTGCACCTCTTCGATGCGCACGCCGGCGTGGAAGCGATCCGAGGCCACGTGGTAGGCGTGCTCGGCAAAGTGGAGCGGACGCTCGGTCTCGAGGCTGGTGAGCACCGCGTCGAGCAACTCGTGCAGGCGTGCCTCGAGGTCGTGGGCCTCGAGTTCGAGGTAGTGGGGCAGTCGCGCGAGCCGAACGGTGTCGGCAGCCTCGGCGACGACATCGGCGGCATGCGGGCGCACGCGTTCGCTGATCATCATGGGAGAGTTGACCTTTCGTCGGATCTGGGCGACCACGACGCTGGAGCCGGTGGCCACTATCAGCCACACTCACGATGGTACTCCCGGGTAAACAACGCGCCGAATCCGCCTGACGCGGCCCGGTCCGTAGGATGCGACGCATGACTCGCTATGGCGCGCAGTTCGGGCCCGACATCACCTTCCTCGGTGTGGACCGGTGCGACCTGGACGATCCCGAGTCGTATGCCGATGCCGACGTCGTGATCCTCGGCGCGCCCTTCGACGGCGGCACTTCCCACCGCCCCGGCACGCGCTTCGGCCCCCAGGCGATCCGGATGACCGACTACCTCCCGCACGACGGGTCGCGCCCATCGCTGGCGCTGCGCGTGGACGGACTGCAGGATCTGCGCGTCGTCGACGCGGGTGATGTCGAGATGTACTCGGGGGCCATCGAGACGGCGCTGCCGGCGCTGGAGGCGGCCGTCACCAAAGTTGCGTCGGCAGGGGCGATCCCGGTCGTGCTCGGCGGCGATCACTCGATCGCCTTCCCGGACGCCAAGGGGTGCGCCAATGTGCTCGGGCACGGGCGGGTGTCGATGATCCACTTCGACGCGCACGCCGACACGGGCAATATCGAGTTCGGTTCGCTCTGGGGACACGGCCAGCCGATGCGGCGGCTCATCCAGTCCGGTGCCCTACGGGGAGATCGCTTCCTGCAGATCGGGTTGCGCGGCTACTGGCCGCCGCCAGAGACGCTGGACTGGATGGCCGATCAGCGCATGCGCTCTTTCGAGATGACCGAGATCGTGCACCGTGGTCTCGAGGAGTGCTTGACCGAGGCCTTCGCGATCGCCACCGATGAGTGCGACGGCGTCTTCCTCTCCGTCGACATCGACGTCTGCGACCCGGGGCACGCACCGGGCACTGGGACGCCCGAGCCGGGCGGCCTCTCGGCCCGCCAGTTGCTCGATGCCGTCCGCCGGATCTGCCTCGAACTTCCCGTATGCGGTGTCGACGTCGTCGAGGTCAGCCCGCCCTACGATCACGCCGATATCACCGCTGCTCTGGCGAATCGCGTTGTCCTAGAGGCACTCTCGGCGATCGCCCGGCGGCGCAAGGATGCCCGCGACGGCACCACCTGGGATCCCGCCCTGCCGCTGCTGTCGGGCCGCGCTGCCGAGATCCCCCACGGCCACCTCGGGCACGACCACAGCCACTGACCCACCCCGCACAGTCAAGGACAACGTATGGCGCTCACCCAGAAGTCGGTCATCGAGGCCGTCCCGACCGGCCTGTTCATCGGCGGCACTTGGCGGGAGGCGAGTGGCGGCACCCGCTTCGATGTCCACGACCCAGCGACCGGGGCCGTCCTGACGACGTGCGCCGATGCCACACCCGAGGACGGGATGGCCGCGCTCGACGCCGCGGTCACGGCGCAGGCGTCCTGGGCCAAGGTCGCGCCGCGCGAACGCTCGGAAATGTTGCGGGCGGCATACGAAAAGCTGACGGAACGGGCGGAGGAGTTCGCCCTGCTGATGACTCTGGAGATGGGCAAGCCGCTCGCCGAGGCGCGCGGCGAGGTCGCCTATGGCGCGGAGTTCTTCCGGTGGTTCGCCGAGGAGGCCGTGCGTGTGCACGGGCGCTACTCGGTGGCACCCAATGGCGCGACCCGGCTCCTGACGATGAAGCAACCAGTCGGCCCGACCTACATGATCACGCCGTGGAATTTCCCGCTCGCCATGGGGACGCGCAAGATCGGCCCGGCGATCGCGGCCGGCTGCACGATGGTCGTCAAGCCGGCCCACGAGACGCCGCTGTCGATGCTCGCCCTCGTCGAGTTGCTGGAGGAGGTCGGGGTGCCTGCGGGCGTGGTCAATGTCGTGACCACGACGCACTCCGGCGCGCTGTCGGAGCCGATCATCCGTGACCCCCGGCTGCGCAAGCTGACCTTCACCGGCTCGACCGCGGTGGGCAAGAAGCTGGTGGAGCAGTCGGCCGAGCAGTTGTTGCGGCTGTCGATGGAGCTGGGCGGGAATGCGCCCTTCATCGTCTTCGCGGACGCCGACCTCGACAAGGCGGTCGACGGGGCGATGCTGGCCAAGATGCGCAATATCGGTGAGGCGTGCACCGCGGCCAATCGCTTCTTCGTTCAGGAGTCGGTGGCGGCGGCTTTCGCCGAGAAATTCGCGGCAAGGATGGGTGCGCTGACCGTCGGCAAGGGCACCAAGTCCGGCATCGACGTCGGCCCGCTGATCACCGCCAAGGCCCGCGACGGCGTGCACGAGTTGGTGCTCGACGCGGTCGGCAAGGGCGCGCGGGCGCTGACCGGCGGGGACGCGGTGCCGGGGCGGGGCTACTTCTACGCGCCGACGGTGCTCGCCGGTGTGCCAGCAGACGCCCGGGTGCTCACGGAGGAGATCTTCGGCCCGGTCGCCCCGATCGCGACCTTCACCGATGAGGCGGACGCAATCGCGAAGGCCAATGGCACCGAATACGGGCTGGTGGGGTATGTCTTCACCAACGACTATGCCCGAGTGATCCGGGTCGCCGAGGCGCTGGAGTTCGGGATGGTCGGCATCAACACCGGCATCGTGTCCAACCCGGCCGCGCCCTTCGGCGGGGTCAAGCACTCCGGCTTCGGCCGCGAGGGCGGCTTCGAGGGGATCGACGAGTACTTGGAGACGAAGTATGTCGGCCTGGCGTTTTAAGTCACCCCACGAGGTTCTCGCTCCTTCGTCGCTCGATACCTCGCGGGGACCCCGACATAAGTCACCCCACGAGGTTCTCGCTCCTTCGTCGCTCGATACCTCGCGGGGAC
>Ga0075158_10000751_pt1 | contig 26297 bp, 27 predicted proteins | sample JI91814BDNA_FD_70968 | JGI IMG/M metagenome (GOLD analysis project Ga0075158, IMG submission 70968) | Wastewater effluent complex algal communities from Wisconsin, to seasonally profile nutrient transformation and Carbon sequestration -... | ecosystem: Engineered > WWTP > Effluent > Algae... | reverse complement strand
GGTGGGCGAGGTTGGCGTCAATCCGAGCGTCGGCCGAATGATCGCGGCCGTCGTGCTGTTCGTCCTGGCCCTGCTGATCCTGTCCTCGATCGTGGTCGTCCAGCCCGGTCAGAGCAAGGTGATCCAGTTCTTCGGTCGCTATATCGGCACAAACCGCCGGACCGGCCTTGCGATGGTTGCGCCGCTGACGACCAAGAAGCGAGTCTCCTTGCGGGTCAACAACTTCGAGACCAATGCCCTCAAGGTCAACGACGCCAGCGGCAACCCCGTGGAGATTGCTTGCATCGTGGTCTGGCAGGTCGCCGACACGGCCAAGGCCTCGTTCTCCGTCGAGGACTACCAGGGCTTCGTGCGTGTGCAGTCCGAGGCAGCGCTGCGGCATGTCGCGACCAGTCACCCCTACGACGATGCCGCGGGCGACGGCGAGTCGCTGCGCGGGTCGACCGATGTCGTCTCGGGCGAGCTGGCTCAGGAAGTCGCCGCCCGGGTGGCGGTGGCCGGCGTCGAGATCATCGAGGTCCGGATCTCACATCTGGCCTACGCCCCCGAGATCGCCCAGGCGATGCTGCGTCGCCAGCAGGCGTCGGCCGTCGTCGCGGCACGCGCCAAGATCGTCGAGGGAGCTGTGGGCATGGTCGAGATGGCGCTGGCCAAGCTCGAAGAGGAGTCGATCGTCGATCTTGACGACGAGCGCCGCGCCGCCATGGTCTCGAACCTGCTCGTCGTCCTGTGCAGCGAGCAGAACGCGGCACCCGTCCTCAACGCGGGCAGCCTCTACACCTAGTCATGACGGGCTCGAACGCGGATCGGCCGGAGCGGCGTCAGGTGCTGCTCCGGCTCGATCCTGCCGTGCACGAGGCATTGACCCGCTGGGCGGGCGACGAGTTGCGCAGCGTGAACGCCCAAATCGAGATGGTGCTGCGCCGCGCGCTCGCTGATGCCGGTCGCTCCCCCAGGGCCGCCCAGCCCATCCCTCGCCGCGGCCGCCCTCGCAAGGACCCATGAGACGGGTGACGATTGGCGGCGACGCACGCAGCTTAGGCGCGGCCGGAACCGTTCCGCGACCGCAGCCGCCCACTCGGCAGCGGCGGCGCGGGGATGCGGGCGACCGCGCCGGCATACCCGGGCACGTCGCCGAAGCGATCGCTGCTCGCCCCCCACTCGTCGCGCGCTTCCACGATTTCGTCGTGGGTGCGGGCGACGAAGTTCCACCACATGACGATCTCCTCCTCGAAGGGGAGGCCGCCGATTAGCACGACACGCGCCCCCGCCGGCCCGCCCGCCAGCGTCAGCGAGTCGCGCCCGGCGTCGAAGCACGCCAGGTCGCCGAAGGCCAAGTCCCGCCCGGCGACGCTCAGGGCGCCGATGTCGAGCAGCACCCCGTGCTCGTATGCCGGGGCCAACCTCAGGTCCAGCATCGCCCCGGGCACGAGGTCGAGTTGCGCCCCCAGCAGCGGAGTGTGCGTTTTGACAGGCGATGCCGCCACATCGCCCAGCGCGCCCAGGAACACCTATGCCGTGCCCGCTTCCCCCGGCAGCGCCGCCCGCTGCGGGGCGAAGTGCTCGAACGACCGCTCGTGCTGGCGGGCTTCCTCGGGCAGCGCCACCCATAACTGGACGTCGTGCAGCACGTCCGTGGCCGGCGTGGACACCTCGGAGTGGGCGATGCCCCGCCCACCGGTCATCAGGTTGACCTCCCCGGGACGGACCATCGCGTGATTGCCGCCGGAGTCGCGGTGCTCGATCTCGCCGTCGAAGAGCCAGGAGACGGTCTGCAGGCCGGTGTGCGGGTGGGGTGGCACGTTCATACCGCCCGATCCGTCGACGCCGACGGGCGCGGGACCGTAGTGGTCGACGAAGCACCACGCCCCGATGAACGACCGATCGCGATGCGGCAGCGTGCGTCGCACGGTCAGTGCACGTATGCCGCCGAGGGGCACCTCGCGTCCGTCGAGTACCTGCACCACAACCTCCTTGGTCCGATCTGCTGAACCTAGACCTCACGGCATACGGTCGGTTCATTGCGGCAGGCGGCCGACCATCGTCTTGCTGCGCGGGCTGATCCGAGACCAGATGGACTGCTGCACGAGCAGCGTCAACCAGCCGGCGATCGCCATGCCCGCAAGGTTGACCACGAGTTGGATGACCGATCCGCGAATCTCGCCCCAGGCGCCGAACGCTAGCCCCAGCCCGACATTGCCGGCTGCGGGAATCGTTGTGACCGAGATGAAGACACCCGACAGGCCGCCGACCTTGGCCGAGGTCAGCGAGAGGACGCCGGCCGCCGCCGCCACGATCGCCACGATGAAGGACCACTTGTCCGGGGAGTAGATGAAAGCGGTGCCGGGGCGCGGGCCGATGACGTCCTCGAGGGTGACCCAGCCGAGGAGGCGCCCGGTCAGGCTGGCGAGCGTGGTGATGGCAATGGCGACGCCGAAGCCCAGGGTGAGAGTCCGAGTGGCCAGCGCCAGCAGGTGCCAACGCCGTCGCACGAGTGCCAGGCCGATCGCGGCGATCGCCCCGAACTCGGGGCCGAGGACCATGGCGCCGACGGTCAGGATCCCCGAGTCGACCACAATGGCGATGCTGGCCAGGAGGGTGGCCATGGTCATGAACGACAGGAAGGTCCAGTTGAACTCGGAGTCGGCGTATGCCCGATTCCCCACCTGCGCCCACACCACCGCATCGGCGCTGGAGCCTGGGGCCTGACTCTCTGCCTCGTAGGCGCCGTGCGAGAGCCAGGTCCCGACTTCCTCGATGTGGACGGTGCCGTACTTGTGCACGCCTAGGTCGCGCAGCGCGTCGAGGATCTCGTTGGCACCTTCGCGCGCCACATCGGCGGTGACGATGTCGCCCAGGGGCCGCAGCGCTGCACCACGGTGGAAGCCGACCGCGCTGACATACGGATGGCCGTTGACCACGTCGAGCACACCGGGGGTCAGTTCGGTAGGCGTGGTCACGCGCAGGTGCAGCACGGCGCCAGTGTGCCGCACGCGGGGAATTCCGGTGATCCGCGGGCCATTCCCGATGAGGCAACGATCACGGCGTGCTGGCAGGACGCGGGAGGCGCCCGCGATTGGGTAGGCCCCGGCCGGCGTGCTAGTCTCTCCCCTCGGTGCGGCGCTCCTGGGCGTCACGCCGATACCTCGTCCGGGTGGCGGAATTGGCAGACGCGCTAGCTTGAGGTGCTAGTCCCCTCACGGGGATGGGGGTTCAAGTCCCCCCTCGGACACATCGTGACGGCTTCGCCTCCTATCGCGCGCGGGCCATGGCCTTCTTGCGTCTCGCGAGGACCCGCATGAGGACGAGACCGATCATCCCGACGAAGCCGACCGTCGTGACGGGTTGCTCCTCCGGGGTCGCGGGCCGGTCTGCGATAGGTGGCCGGGCGGCCGAGTCGAGGCCGCCGGGCTCGGCTGCTGCCGCTTGACGCGCAGCCTTCTTGTCAGGCGTGGCCTGGGCGAGCTCGCCGGTGCGGTGGGGATCGATCGGCTCAATGCTGTTGCCGGATGACTCGCGCAGTTCGCGGCCCTCGGCGACCTTCTTCTCGTGTTTGGCCGCCGCCTTCTTGGACTTCGTGTCATCGCGGGGCGGCAGTTGGAGGTTGCGCTCAGCGACGATGCCGGCCTGCAACTGGCGGGCACGTTCGAGTTCCGAATCGACCTCGGCGCCGAAGAGCAGCGCGAGATTGGTCAGCCAGAGCCAGAGGAGGAAGACGACGACGCCAGCGAGCGAGCCATAGGTCTTGTTGTAGTTGCTGAACTGGGAGACATAGAAGCCGAACGCCAGCGACGCAAGCACCCACGTAAGGATGGCGATGACCGCACCGATGCTGACCCACTGGATCTTAGGCTGGCGGACATTCGGCGTCGCGTAGTAGAGGACGGCGACCATGACGACGACGATGGCCAGGATGACCGGCCACTTTGCGATATTCCAGGCGGTCACGGCGGTGTCGCCGAGGCCGATGACATCGCCGATGCTTCGCGCCAGCGGGCCGCTGACGACCAAGCCAAGCAGCACCAGTGCCGCGAGGATGACCATGAAGACGGTGACCGCGAGCTGGATCGGGCGCAATTTCCAGAACGGCCGGCCCTCATCGATCTGGTAGATCCGGTTCATCGCGCGGCCGAAAGCGCCGACATATCCCGACGCCGACCACAGGGCGCCGAGAATTCCCGTGACGAGCGCGAAACCGGCGCCGCCTGCGTTGACCATGCTGGTGAGGACCTTGCGCAGTTCGGCGTCGACATTGCCGATGCCGGCCTCGTCGAGCAACTTCAAGAGAGCGTCGATGGTTGACTGCCCCTGCCCGACGACACCGAGCAGCGAGACCAGCGCGAGCAGTGCGGGGAAGACCGCGAGGACGGAGTAGTAGGTCAGCGCCGCGGCGAGGTCCGTGCACTGATCGCGACCGAACTCGTGCCAGGCGGCTTTGAGGGTGTACTTCCACCCGGGCTTCTTGATCTCGGTCGGCGCCTGCGGCTTGCGCGGGTCGTCCGGGGCCGGCGCCGTTCCGTCTTTCACGGCAGCTTGCCCTTCGGCGGCCATTGTTCCTCCGGGGGGTCTTGGGCCAGGTCGGGTCGGTCTGGGTCGGCTGGGGGATGTCATCGGTCAGTCAGATGTCGTCTGGAGCCACACCCACGCTACGACACCCCACGAAGTTTGCCCACGCAGAGCGTGGGACCCTCGCTCCTTCGGCCCACGCAGAGCGTGGGACTCAGCTTCAATACTTCGCGGGGACCGCTGTCCCTCCGTGGTTTCGTCACACGCTCTAGTTCGCCTCGCCCTGCCGCGGGGGCTAAGCACGCACTCGCCGGCACCGGGGTGTGCAGGCTCAGCCGGCGGATTCTTCTTGGCTCCTCTGCCCGTTGTCGGTGCCCCGCGACACAATCGACCGTATGCTGCTCGCTCGCCTCGTCCAGACCTCCGCGGATCTCGTCGCGACGTCCGCGCGCAATGCGAAGGTCGCGTTTGTGGCCGAGACGCTGAGCGCGGCGGAGCCGGGCGAGGTCGGCGTCGTCGCGTCCTACCTGTCGAACGTCCTGCCGCAGCGCCGGCTCGGCGTTGGCTGGCGCTCACTCTCCACCCTGCCGGACTCAGCACAGGAGGCCACCCTCACCGTGGCCGAGGTCGACGCGGCGTTTGAGCAGCTGGCTACCACCGGCGGCGAGGGATCCGGCGCCACGCGTCGGGCCATCCTCACCGAATTGCTGAGCCGCGCAACGTCTTCCGAGCAGGAGTACCTGCGCGGCCTGATGCTCGGTGGCGTCCGCCAGGGCGCCCAGGACGGCGTCATGCTCGCCGCGATCGCCAAGGCCGCCGAGGTCCCGCTGGCCGCGGTGCAGCGCGCCGTCATGCTCGCGGGCTTCGCTGGACCGGTCGCCGAGGCGGCTCTGTCCGGCGGACAGAGCGCCCTCGAGGCAGTCACCCTGGAGGTCGGACGACCGCTCCGGCCGATGCTCGCCGGCAGCGCCCCGGACGTCGCCGCGGCGATGACCGCCGGCACGCCGATGTTGCTGGAGCGCAAGATCGACGGCGTCCGGCTGCAAGCCCACAAAGACGGTGACGAGGTTCAGCTCTTCACCCGGAGCCTTGACGAGATCACCGATCGTCTGCCCGAGGTCGTCGAGCTCGTCCGGGCCCTACCCGCCGAGCGCCTCGTCCTTGACGGCGAAACCGTCGCCGTGCGCCCCGACGGCCGTCCCGAGCCCTTCCAGGTCACCGGCTCGCGCACCGCCTCCAGCGCGGACCCGGCCACGCTGCGCGCGTCCACCCCGCTTGCCACGAGCTTCTTCGACCTGCTCCACATCGACGACGAAGACCTGCTCGACCAACCCCTGACCCAGCGAATCGAGAGGCTCGACGCTCTCGTGCCCCCCACCGCCCGCATCGAGCGCATCCATACCGGCTCCCCCACCACAGCCACCGAGTTCTTCGCCGCCCAGGTCAGCGCGGGCCACGAGGGCGTCATCGTCAAGGACCCCACCAGTGCGTATGCCGCGGGCCGCCGCGGCGCGGGCTGGGTGAAAGTGAAGCCACGGCATACCCTCGATCTTGTCGTACTGGCCGTCGAGTGGGGCAGCGGTCGCCGACGGGGCAAACTGTCGAATATCCACCTGGGAGCGCGCGATCCACGCACCGGCGACTTCGTCATGCTCGGCAAGACCTTCAAAGGCATGACCGACGCGATGCTCGACTGGCAGACCGAACGCTTCCAGGAACTTCAGACCAGTCGCGACAGCTACACCGTGTATGTGCGCCCCGAGCAGGTTGTCGAGATCGCCTTCGACGGTATCCAACGCAGCTCGCGTTACCCCGGCGGCATGGCTCTGCGCTTCGCCCGCGTGTTGCGCTATCGCGACGACAAGAGCGCCGAGCAGGCCGACACCATAGACACCGTGAAGGCCGTGCGAGGCTGGTAGCCCCATAGCGACGTGGCCTACCGCAACGACGCCTGGGCGCTTAGCCCCTGTCCTCGATGGGACTGACTTATGGTGCAGAGATGGCCGACACCAAAATCACCGTCGAGCGTCTCATTCCCGCCTCGACAGACACCGTCTTCGATATCCTCTCCAACCCGGAACGGCACATCGCTCTCGACGGTTCCGGCTTTATCCGCTCGACGGCCGGCGCCCAGCGGATCAAGGCTGTCGGGGACATCTTCACCATGAACATGGAGGGTGACCACATGGGCGGTGAGTACCAGACCGACAACCACGTCACCGGCTACGCCGACAACGCCTTGCTCGCCTGGCAGACCGCCCCCGCTGGCACCGAACCGCCCGGCTGGGAATGGGTCTGGGAACTCTCCCCCGAGGGCCCGGACCACACCCTTGTCCGTCATTCCTATGACTGGTCGAAGGTTACCGACCCTGCTTTGCTACAGAAGGTGAAATTCCCTCTGGTGAGCGAAGACCAAATGAAGGCAACCTTGGTCAAGCTCGACGAGGCCGCGAGCGGGTCCTGATCTCCCCTCCTTCAGGCCCGCAAACGGCGGAACCCGACTCCGCGGCATTCGCCACGAGCCCCGGGTTCCGTCCGTTCAGTGCCCTTTGCCCGTGAACACAGACCTCAGTCCTGTGCGGGCGCCGCCCCGGCAATGTTGCCCATCCAGTGATCCCGAAGCGGTCGTCGAGCATCCCGAACTCGTCGCCCCACATCTGCTTCTCCAACGGCATCGTGACGGTGCTGCCCTCGGCCAGCCCGGCCCAGTAGCCGCGCAGTTCATTGCTCGCGTTCCCGCAGAGGCTGATCGAGATATTGGTGCCCGCGACATACCCGCCACCCATCCTGGGCGGCATGTCGGGCGCCATCAACGTGAAGCCGGCCGGCGTCTGCAGTTGGGCGTGCATAACACCCTCGTTGCCCGGGTCACCGAACCCGGCGAAGGTGCTGACTCGCAGGTCACCGCCGAGGACGGCGGCGTAGAACTCCATCGCCTCGCGGGCGTTGCTGTCGAAGGTCAGGTAGGGGTTGAGCGTGACACGATGACTCCTGATGATCTGATCGCCGCGGCCGCGCGTCGGCAGGGCGTCCGCACACTGTAGGGCAGTCCGCATACCCTTCTGCCATGCTCGAACCGGTCCGCGCCACGCGTTTCGTGACGCCCCTGCGCGAGGGCGGCAGTCTGCCGGGCATCGTTGAGGCCGACGATCTCGGGACCTATGTCGCGAAGTTCCGCGGCGCCGGACAGGGCCTGAAGGTGCTGGTGGCCGAAGCCATCGTCGGCGAGCTCGCCCGCGCCCTCCATGTCCCGACGCCACGCCTGGTCGTGATCGACCTGCCCGCGGCGATTGCCAGGTACGAAGCCGACGAGGAGGTCCAGGATCTCCTCTCGGCCAGCGTCGGACGCAACCTCGGCGTCGACTTCCTCCCCGGCTCCTTCGGCTACGACGGCTCTCGACCTCCCACTCCCGAAGCTGCCGCCGACATCATCTGGCTCGACTCCTTCACAGCCAATGTCGACCGCACCTGGGCAAACCCGAATCTCCTTGTCTGGCATGGCACAACGTGGGCAATCGACCACGGCGCTGCGCTCTATTTCCACCACAGCTGGCCGCGCCGCGAACCCGACCCCGGCAGGTTCGCCGCCCTCCCCTTCGAGGCTTCGAAGCACGTCCTCGCCGATATCGCCGGGCCGGTCGGCGGGGCCCACGAACGACTCGCGCCGCGCGTGACCGACGCGCTTGTGACCACGATCCTGGAGTCCGTCCCCGACGATTGGCTCGAACCGACACCCTGGCTCCCGGATCCCGGCGCCGCCCGACAGGCGTATGCCGCCCACCTCCGCGCCCGCCTCGACAACTCCCCCGCGTGGCTTCCGGGCGGCACCACGTGACCGCGATTCCCTACCAGTACGTAGTCCTGCGTTGCGTGCCGCGCGTCGATCGCGAAGAGTTCGTCAACGTCGGTGTGGTGCTCTTTGCCGATGCCGTCGACTACCTCGATGCCGCCTTCCACCTCGACGAGGTGCGCCTGCAGGCCTTCGCCCCAACGCTGGACCTCGCCGCTGTCGCTGCCGCCCTCACCGTGGTGTGTGACGTATGCCGTGGCGTCACCGGCCGCGGCCGGCCCACGCTGGCGACACCCGGCAAACGCTTCGGCTGGCTCGCCGCACCCCGCAGCACCGTCGTGCAACCCGGCCCGGTGCACGGCGGCGTCACCGACGACCCCGCTGCCCAACTGCACTTGCTCGCCGACCGACTCGTTGGCGGGAGCACGGGCTGGGCTAAATCCGTCGCCGACCGAAACCGTTAGTCGCCACCAACAGCAAGGCGGACAGATCAATTCCGAGTGCCACGCCCGTGCCGGTGACGCTCGGAACGAACGACATCAACGCCCACGGCGCAAATGGCGGGTAGGCGGGTGAAATGACAATCACGGGCACCCAGAGACACGCCGCTGCCAGGCCAGCGCTCCGGTTGACCAGGAGGGCGATTGCAAGCGGCAAAGACAAAGACAACGCGCCCGTCCATAGCGTCCCCATCAAGGCATGGTCCGGCCGGGCCGACCAGGCGTAGCTATGGAAGGCGAGGACGATCAGGCCGGTCCACATCAGGCGCAAGAGCAGCGGTGTTCGCAGTGACAGGGACTCTGCCGCCGAAGACGGGACCGCGCCGACGGCGCTCGCTGCAAGGGCAGGCATCAGAATCTGTCCTAGCCGGATGGCTAAGAAGCTTTCGCCGAGCGGATTGCCGATCTCCAGCTCCCGGCCGAGCGTTGCGAGGCCGGCGACCAGCGCGGCCCCGGCAAGCAGTCGTCCCTGATGATCCGAGACCCAGGCACGTGTCAGGGTCATGCGAGGAGCCGGAGTGCGTCGACTGGGAGAGCCCGCGAATCACACCTCGTGAGGGCTTGCGCGGACGCGCGCACGACCCTCATGCGCTGCTCCTGATCACGAACCAACTGCTCGAGTTGCGTGTACTCAGTGGCAACCGAGCGACCGGTCAGTCGTGACTCTACGAAGCCGCGGACCAGCCTCGCTGCCGTGAACCATTCGGGTGGTGGCGCCGTCGAGGCAAACCATTGGGGGCAAGACCGCGGGGCCACCACCCAATCGATGACCATCCCGGCATCGATCTGCGCCCGAATGTTCGCGGGATTGAAGAGAAAGACGGCCGGCTTGTGCCTGGAGTCAACATCAGCCGACCACGCGTCATATCTCTGCGGAGGGCTGGCCAAGAGCGTCTCGGCCATGACGTCGTAGGCACCGAGTGCAATAGCTTGCCCGGCCACTAAACGAGAACGCAGCACTGAAGGTCCGCAGATTTCGGGCTCTTTTCCGACGCACACCGTATCACTTGATTCAACAAACGTATAGCCGTCGGCATCGCCAAAGAGCGACCGACCTGCAGCCAATAGCGTGAGCACGACACAGAGGCTAACAAAACACACCCAACCACGAGTCATGACAATCCCCACGGTCGCGAGGGACAACGCGAGCAGAAAAGTGCCGCGCAAGAAGAAGAATGTCGCGTCGGGCGTGTATCCCATCAAGGTTCCGGCGGGCGTGAACTCAGTCACACCCAAGGTAAACCATCCGGCCTGCTCACCGATGACGCCCATCAACCAGATGACGCCTGCGGCTATAGAAATACCCCAGGTGCCCGCTAAGGCGCCAAGTGCGTAACCGAAACAAGTAGGGACAAGAATCCCGGCGAGTTGGGTGACGAGCAGCCAATAGTTCTCATTTCGAAAATTGAGTTCCGTCAAAGACGAGGCGATGACGACGCCGATGTGAGCCAGCGTGATGATGACCGCACCGGGCAGCCACCACGCAATGATCGTCCGCCACGTGTGGCGTGGAATCAGATCCGGCGCCCGCAGCAATTGCCGCATCCCCGAGGCATCGCGCGCTCCATCCAAAGCACACGCACCGGCGAGAAGTCCGTATCCCAACAGTTGGAGTCGGGCAACTGTCGTTTGGCCCCACAACGGGTCGCCGATCCACGGGGCGTGATTGATCAGCAAGGTCAGGGAAAGGACCAGGAGGAGGACTGACCACGTCCCGACGACAAGGGGTCGAGTGCTCAGGTGGCGCAGCGGAGTCACCGACCCAGGACGTCGAGCAGATAGGCTTCCGGGGAGAGCTCGCTCGCCGCGTAGTCGGCCCGCAACTGGGCGCCGTCATGGGGCTCGTGGACGACGCCGTCACGAATGGGCACGACGCGGTCCGCGAATTCCAAGGCGACACTGGCGCTGTGCGTGCTGACCACGAACGGGCGACTCCGAGACAGTTCCGCGAGCACCAGCCAAAGTTCGCGTGTCGCCGCGATGTCCAACGATGACGTTGGTTCGTCGAGCAGCACACATCCCGCATCACCTAGAAGACATTGGGCCAGCAAGACTCGTTGTTGCCATCCGCCAGAGAGCGCCGAATATCGCATCGTCCGATGCTCGCTCAGCCCCGTTTGATCAACCACGGCCGAGACCCTGGCATCGCGTTCGGCTGACGGAACACCCCGAAGTGTGGCGAGATATGTGAGGAGGTCATCAACCCGAAATCTTGAGGACAACTGGGCACTTTGTGGGAGAAATGCCGCATTCCCAACTCCAGAGACCCTACCTGATGTGACCCGTTGGATTCCTGCGAGTGTTTTCAGGAGAGTCGTTTTGCCGGCCCCGTTGAGGCCGACCACTACTGTCAATCCCGGGCTTTCATCCCAATGGCGGCAGCGCAAAGAAAAGGATCCGCGGCGCACCATGACATCGCGCAATCTGATTGCTTGGGATGCCCGTGATGCGTTGGCTGGACCTCGCAGGCTCACCAGTTCTGATCCGGGCCATTAGCGGTATATCCACAATCGTCAGGCGCGGGCCAGGCATCGTCTTGACACACTTCGCCATAGGTGTAACCCCTTCTGGTGGGCGTCACACCCAGGTCCTTCCAGCGAGCCTCATCGACCCAGGTGCTAGAAAAGTTCTGAGAACCTTCAATCTTTCGATCGGAACATCCAGCGATAGGATCGCAATAGACGTGCAAATTCAGCTTACCCCTGACGGGACTTCCTCCCGGCCGAGGATCGCGAGAACCAACCTGCTTTCCCCATCGGTCTGCGACGGTGTCAATGCCGTGCCAGCCCCGACCCTCGGCGACTAGCCGACCACCTTCATAGGCCTTCAGAGTCGTCGTGTACCCGTATTGATTGAAGAACGTCCGCTTTCCTGCTCCCAGGACAGCACCGGCGGGTTGGCTCAGAAAAAATATGGCAGCAACCGCGATCGCCCCCCCCGCAAAGAACCTTTTCATCGTGTACCTCCTGTAACGGACTGAGTGACACCGCTTGAGAGGCTAGCACCACGACTTCATCTTCGCGCGGTGAAACCTAAGCAGGCGAGCGCCCTACTCCGCCAACGCGGCGAACGCGGCGAATACGATGAAGCGCGGGCAAGACCTGGTCCAGACCGACTCGCGCCCCTCGTGCGCTTCGACGAACAACTCCTCGACCACCAGTTTGAGAAGGGCAGCCGCACCGAAAGCAAGCACCGCGCCCATCATCGTGGTGCCCGTGTCGGCCTGACACCGCCGCGCACCCTTGGGGGCGGATCGCGGCTGCTTGCGGCGCCTCCTCGCAGGCAGGCTGCAGATCCCCGACCAATCAGGCGAGACCTACCCGCTCCCATATGCTGGACCCGGCCCACGTGCCGCGCCGAAATCCGCCGCCTCGTCAGCTCGGGCGCGCGCGCCGGGCTCAGGGCACGCGCAGCGCCCAGGCCGCGACTGCGCCGGCGGCAGCCACATTCAGGGAGTCGACCCCGCCGCGCATCGGGATGCGCACGGTGTGGTCGACGGCCGCCAGGGTGCGCGTTGTGAGTCCGTCACCCTCGGTCCCGAGCACCAGGGCAAGCCGCTCCGGCGGGTCGGCGGCGAGCTCGTCGAGGGTGACCGAGCGTTCACTCAACGCCAACGCCACTGTCGTGAAGCCGAGCGCGCGCAAGGCATCGACCGACCCGGGCCAGGGATCGATCCGTGTCCACGGGACCTGAAAGACCGTGCCCATCGAGACGCGAATTGCTTTGCGGTACAACGGATCCGCGCACTGCGGCGTCACGAGCACGGCGTCGATCCCCAGGGCGGCGGCGCTGCGGAAAGCGGCGCCGACGTTGGTGTGGTCGACGATGTCCTCCAGCACGAAGACCCGTCGCGCACCGGCCAGCACCCGATCCAGCTCGGGCAGCGGTCGACGCTCCATCGATGCCAACGCGCCCCTGTGCAGGTGGAAGCCGGCCAAGGCTTCGATGGTCGATGCGTCACCGGTGTAGACCGGGATACCATCGCGTTCGGCCGCAGCCACCAGATTCACCAGATCGCTCAGCCAGCGCCGGCCCATCAGATACGACCGGGGCCGATACCCCGCGGCCAGCGCCCGCCGGATCACCTTCTCCGACTCGGCGATGAACAACCCCATCTCAGGTTCCGCCCGCGTGCGCAGCGCGACGTCGGTCAGCCCGACATAGTCGCGCAGGGCCGGGTCGCCTAGGTCAGTGAGTTCGATCGGCATACGGGAGAAGGACTTTCGCGGGTCAGGGGAAGAAGACGATCTTGACGATGCCGACGATGCCGACGGCGATGATGATGCCCCGCAGCACAGGAGCCGGCAGGCGTCGACCGACGCCCGCACCGATCAAGCCGCCGGTGAAGGTGCCCAGCGCGATGTAGAGCACGACCCACCAGTCGATGTGCTCCGGTGCCGCGATCAGGAAGACGATGGCGGCTATCAGGTTCGCGGTCGTCGCCAGGACGTTCTTGTAGCCGTTGAGCGTCTGCAGGCTCCCGTGCGCGAGGGTGCTGAGCAGACCCATGAGGATCACGCCCTGCGCCGCGCCGAAGTAGCCTCCATAGGTGCCGGCGAGCAGGATGCCGGCCAGCAGGGCCAGCCGTTGCGATCGCGGGCCGACGAGCACACCTGTGTTGGACGAGATAACCGACGACACCGCGTCCCGCGCCTCCGCGGCATCGTGCCGCGACCGCGCCCACGCCTGGATCCGCGGCCCGAAGACGACGAGCAGCAGCCCGAGCAGGATCAGCACTGGCACGATCGCCGCGAAGGCCTCGCTCGGTAGGACCAACAAGAGCAGCGCCCCGGCAGCCGAGCCGACGAGCGAGACCGGGACCAGGCGAGCCAGCCCGCGCCCATGCCCGGCCAACTCCCGCCGGTAGCCGAAGGTCGCGCTCAGGCCGCCCGCGACCATACCGACGTTGTTGGAGATGTTCGCGGTGACCGGCGGGAAGCCGAGCAGCAGCAGCGTGGGGAAGGTGATCAGCGAGCCCGAGCCGACAATCGCATTGATGGTCCCCGCCCCGACCCCGGCCGCAATGATCGCCAGGGCGTCGAGAATGGACACCACGTCACCTTATGCAGGACCGGGGCCGAACAGCCGGGTGCCCCGCAGGGCGAGACGTGATCGCTCGCGCTGCGGGGCACCCGGGGAACTTCTGCACCAGTCAGCGCATCAGCCCTGCGCACCCGGCTCGGAGGGCGGTGGCGGCGTCGTGGCCGGGGCCGGCTCGCCATACGGGAACTGAGGCATGGGGGAGGCGTTCGGCGGCGGAGCGGGTAGCGCTCGCTCGCTCTCGGCGACGCGCGGCTGGACACGCGGCGCCGGGGCACCGTGCTGGTTCGCCTCGGACTCGACCTGGCCGGCTTGCCCGCGCGCCTCTTCCAGCGCCTTGGCCGGGTCTTCGAGCGTGGTGGCGGCGAAGGGGTTGGCCAGGTCGTCGTCACCGGGCTGCCATTCCTCGTCTTCCTCCGGCTGCACGCCCGTCATACCGCCGAGAGTGTTACCGATCCCGCGCAGGGCGTCGGTGACCTCGGAGGGGATGATCCACATCTTGTTGGAGTCGCCGCGGGCGAGTTGCGGGAGCACCTGGAGGTATTGGTAGGCGAGCAGCTTCTGGGTCGGCTTGCCGCGGTGGATCGCGTCGAAGACCTGCTGGATGGCCCGCGCCTGGCCCTGGGCTTCCAGCACGCGGGCCTGGGCGGAACCCTCGGCCCGCAGGATCTGCGACTGCTTCTCACCCTCGGCGGTGAGGATCTGGCTGGCCTTGACGCCCTCGGCGTTGAGGATGGCGGCGCGGCGGTCGCGTTCGGCTTTCATCTGCTTCTCCATCGACTCCTGCACCGAGTGCGGCGGGTCGATGGCCTTCAGTTCGACGCGATTGACGCGGATGCCCCACTTGCCGGTCGCCTCGTCGAGCACTCCGCGCAGCTGGCCGTTGATCTGGTCGCGGCTGGTCAGCGTCTGCTCCAGGTCGAGCGAGCCGATGACATTGCGCAATGTGGTGACGGTCAGTTGCTCGATGCCCTGGATGAAGTTGGCGATCTCGTAGACCGCAGACTTCGCGTCGATCACCGAGTAGTAGATGACGGTGTCGATATTGACGACGAGGTTGTCGCTGGTGATGACCGGCTGCGGCGGGAAGCTGACGACCTGCTCACGCAGGTCGATATTGGCGCGCACCTTGTCAACGAAGGGCACCAGGAAGTGGATCCCGCCTTCGAGCGTGCGCGAATAGCGACCGAGCCGCTCGATGATCAGCGAGGTCTGTTGCGGCACGATCCGGACGGTGCGCAGCACCACGATCACGGCAAAAACCAAGAACAGGAAAAGGACGATCAGTCCTGGTTCCATGTCTTCTTCTCTCTCTCGTCAGATGTTGACAGCCCCTGTGGCCGCCCCCTTGCACTGCTTCGATTCGCCTGCGGCACAAATGGTTCCGTATGCCGTTCGCTCACCTGTCGGCGATCGCCTGCTCCCCGCTGACGATCGCCGTCGCCCCATGGATGGCGATCACGCGCACCTCGTCGCCGGCTTCGCACACCCGGCCGCCGGCGGCGATCCGAGCCGACCAGATCTCGCCGCCTAGCTTGACCCGACCGTCGTGCTCGGTGACGGCCTGGACGACGTGGGCGGTGCGCCCGACGAGGGCGGAGGAGCCGATGCCGCTGTCGGTGATGCCCTCGGTGAACTTGCCCTTCACCAGCGGGCGGACGAGGAAGACCAGGAGGGCGCCGACCACGGCGGCGATGATCGCGGCTGCGGGGAAGGGCGCCCCGAACGCGGCGGCCAGGCTGCCTGCCAGCGCGCCCCCGGCGAGCATGACGAAGACGAAGTCGACGGTCGCGACCTCGATGGCACCCAGGGCGATGGCCAGACCCAGCCAGCCCAACCATTGGTTGACGCCCAGCCAGTCCATAGTCTTTTCTCCTTTGTCGCCATCAACGGTCAGTCGGCTGATGGCGTTCCGGTTGCCGAGCGCGCCGAGAATCGGTCGCCGTACTGCTCCAGGACCAACTCCATGCCGAAGGTGGCCGACAGATTGGCCGCCGTGAGAGTGATCTCGATCGGGCCCTGCGCGACCACCTCGCCGTCACGGAGCAGAAGGACGTCGGTGAAGTTCGGCGGGATTTCCTCGACGTGGTGAGTGATCAGGACCAGCGCCGGTGCTTCGATGTCGCCGGCGAGTTGCCCGAGCCGCGCGACCAGATCCTCGCGGCCACCAAGGTCGAGCCCGGCGCCGGGCTCGTCCAGCAGGAGCAACTCCGGATCGGTCATCAGCGCCCGGGCGATCTGGACGCGCTTGCGCTCGCCCTCGGAAAGGGTGCCGTAGACACGCTCGCGTAGGTGGCCGGCGCCGAGCGCGTCCAGCAGCTCGTCCGCGCGACCCTCGTCCATGCGGTCATACCGCTCGTGCCAGCGGCCGACGACGCCATAGGAGGCGGTGACCACGACATCGCTGACTCGCTCCCCGGCGGGAATGCGTTCGGCTAGTGCGGCCGAGGCCAGCCCGATCCGTGGGCGCAACTCGAAGACGTCCACCGCGCCGAGCACTTCGCCCAGGATGCCGGCGACGCCGGCGGTGGGGTGCATTCGACCGGACGCCACCTGCAGCAGCGTCGTCTTGCCCGCACCGTTAGGCCCGAGCACGACCCAGCGCTGGCCCTCCTCGACCTCCCAGTCGATCTCGCGGACGAGGAACTTCCCACCGCGCACGACACTGACGCCGGCGAAGGCGAGGACGTCACTCATGGCGTCGACAGTAATACAGCGGGACGGCCCGTCGGACGGGGACACCGGGCGGCTACCCTCGCTCCGTGACGAGCAACGCCTCCCCCCAGCCGGGGATGGGACCGGTCGCCGGCGAGACCTTCGTCGCGGCGCTGCGGGGGGCCGCACCATACGTCCATATGCACCATGGGCGCACCTTCGTCATCGTCGTCCCCGGCGAGATCTGCGCGCGTGACGACATCGACCGACTGCTCGGTGACATCGCGTTGCTCGCGAGCCTGGGGGTGCGCCTGGTGCTCGTGCACGGCGCCCGCCCACAGATCGAAAGGGAGCTGCGCATCCGGGGGGTCGAACCGGCATTTGCGGGCGATCTGCGGATCACCGACGCGGCCACCATGGAGGCGGTCAAGGCGGCCGTCGGAGTGCTGCGGATGGATCTCGAAGCCCGGCTCGCCGCCAGCCGGAGTGTGACCGTGCGCGAGGAGTCGCAGCCGCGGGTCGTCGGGGGCACGTGGGTGACGGCCAAACCGCTCGGGGTGCGCGGGGGCGTCAATCACGAGCTGACGGGTGAGGTTCGCCGGATCGACATCGCGCAGATCCGCCAGGCCGTCGAGTTGGGTCAGATCGTCTTGCTCTCCCCGATCGGCTCCTCCCCCACCGGCGAGACCTTCAACCTGCGCAATGCCGATATCGCTGAGGCTGTTGCCAAGGGACTGGGCGCGGACAAGCTCATCTTCATCATGGAGTCCGAACCAGGGTCTTGGCGGATGGCCCTCGATGCCGGCGACGCGGGGCAACTCTCGCTCACCCAAGCGGGTGCGCTCGCGGGGCAGGAGCAGACCGAACGGCAGTTGTCCGCGGAGGACCGCAACTGCCTGCGCGCCGGCGTGTCCGCGGTGCGTTCGGGCGTGCGGCGCGTGCATCTGCTCGGCACCGCCGGCCACTCCCCCTTGTTGCGCGAGCTCTACACGCGCGACGGCGCCGGGCTGATGATCGCGGCCGACGACGACTACGACGCCATCCGGCCTGCCACGGTCGAGGACGCGCGCGCCATCGCAGAACTCATCCGGCCGCTGGAGGACCAGGGTGTGCTGCGTCCGCGCAGCCGCGAGCAACTCGAGATCGATATCGCGACCTTCTCGGTGATCGTCCGCGACGGCATGGTCATCGCCTGCAACGCCCTCGTGGAGTATGCCGACGATCATGCGGCGGAGTTCGCGTGCGTCGTCGTGCACCCGGAATATCGTCGCCGCGACCTGGCCGCCGCGCTCCTGCGGCGCGCCCGGGCGAGGGCACGCGCGCGCGGCTATCGCCGACTGTTCGCGCTCACCACGCAGACGCCGCATTGGTTCCTCGAGCACGGCTTCACCCCGGGCACCGTGGCCGACCTGCCCGCGGCCAAAACCCGGACGTATGACGCCTCTCGCGCTTCGCTGGTCGTGGTCCTCGACAACCCCTGACGGAATGCCCCTGACCGATTCGGACGCTGGCCCAGGTGCTTCGCGGCCGACTCAGCAGAGGTTAGGGTCAGGCGCCGAGGACCTCGCGGTAGACCTCCATGGTTCGGTCGCCGATGCTCGCCCATGAGAAGGAGTCGACGGCGCGTTTGCGGCCCGCCAGGCCCATTGCCCGCGCCCGGTCGGTGTCGCTCACCGCGTCGTTCATCGCCGCGGCCAGGTCGGCCACGAACTTGTCGGGATCGACGGGGGTGCCGGTGCCGTCCTGGACCTGCTCGATGGGCACCAGCCAGCCGGTCTCACCGTCGACGACGACCTCCGGGATGCCCCCCGTCGCCGTCGCGACCACGGGCAACTCGCACGCCATGGCTTCGAGGTTGACGATGCCGAGCGGCTCATAGACCGACGGACACAAGAACACCGTCGAGGAGGTCAGCAGCGCGGTGACTTCGTCCCGCGGCAACATCTCGGGGATCCAGATGACGCCCTCGCGCGTGGCCTTGAGGTTGTCCATCAGCCCCTCGACCTCGGCCATGATCTCCTTGGTGTCGGGCGCGCCCGCACACAGGATCAACTGGACGTCCGGCGGCAGCTCCGCGGCCGCCCGCAGGAGATAGGGCAGGCCCTTTTGCCGGGTGATCCGGCCGACAAAGATCGCCGATCGCTTGTCGGGGTCAACGCCGTGCTTCCTGACGACGTCAAGATCGTGATTCGGTTGCCAGAGAACCGAATCGATGCCGTTGTGGACGACCTTGACCTTGTCGGGGTCGATCGATGGGTAGCTGCGCAACACGTCCTCGCGCATCCCCGCGCTGACCGCGATGACGGCGGCAGCGGCTTCATACGCCGACTTCTCGATCCACGACGAGAGACGGTAGCCGCCGCCGAGCTGCTCGGCCTTCCACGGCCGCATCGGCTCCAGGCTGTGCGCACTGATGACGTGGGGCATCCCGCCGAGCAGGCTTGCCACATGGCCCGCAAAGTTGGCGTACCACGTATGCGAGTGCACCAGGTCCGCGCCCGCCGTGCCGGACACCATCGACAGGTCCACGCCCATCGTCTGAATGGCGGCGTTGGCATCCGCCAGTTCCGGCAGATCGGGATACGAGTAGGTGTCGGCCTCGTCTCGCGGGCCGCCGAAGGCGTGCACCCTGACGGTCATGTCGCCCCGGTCGCGCAGCGCACGAACCAGTTCTTGGACATGGACCCCGGCGCCGCCGTAGATGGTCGGTGGGTATTCCTTGCTGAGAATGTCGAGGCGCACATGGAAAACCTAGTAGCTCGACCGCCGCTCTGCCACAGGTGATCCCGAACATTCCATGACCATCCCACGCACGACGGCCCCGCCACCCAATAGGTTGGTGCCATGGCTGCTGGGAAAGACCCCAAGGTTCTTGTCATCGTTCTCGCGGGTGGCGAGGGCAAGCGTCTGATGCCGCTTACGGCTGACCGCGCGAAACCCGCTGTCCCCTTCGGCGGGATCTATCGCCTCATCGATTTTGCCCTGAGCAATGTCGTCAACTCCGGCTATCGACAAATCGTCGTGCTGACGCAATACAAGTCGCACAGCCTCGACCGCCACATCACCAAGACGTGGCGGATGTCGACGATGCTCGGTGGCTATGTCGCGCCCATCCCGGCGCAGCAACGCATGGGCAAGTCCTGGTACCTCGGCAGTGCCGACGCGATCTACCAGTCGCTGAACACGATCAAGGACGAGAAGCCGGACATTGTCGCCGTCCTCGGCGCCGATCACGTCTACCGCATGGACTTCTCCCAGATGGTCGACCAGCACATCGCCACCGGCGCGGGTGTCACCGTCTCGGCGATCCGCCAGCCGATCTCGCTCGCCGACCAGTTCGGCGTGATCGAGGTCGACGCCGAGAACCCCAACAAGATCCAGGCTTTCCGCGAAAAGCCCACGGACGCAATCGGTTTGCCCGATGCCCCCCACGAGGTGCTCGCGTCGATGGGGAACTATGTCTTCGATGCCGACGTGCTCGTCGACGCCGTGACTAAGGACCACGACCTCGAAGGCAGCAAGCACGACATGGGCGGCGACATCGTCCCCGCCTTCGTCAGTCAGGGTGCCGGCTACGTCTACGACTTCAAGAACAACGAGGTCGACGGAAGCACCGATCGTGACCGCGGCTACTGGCGCGATGTCGGGACGATGGACTCCTACTACGACGCGAACATGGACCTCGTGAGCATCCAGCCGGTCTTCAACGTCTACAACTACGACTGGCCGCTCTACACCAGCTACGGCCCGTTGCCGCCTGCCAAGTTCGTCCACGGCCACCACGGCCGCTTCGGCGAAGCGCTCAACTCGATCGTCTCCCCCGGCGTGATCATCTCCGGTGGCCGAGTCACCGGATCGGTCATCAGCCCCAAGGTCCGCGTGCGCAGCTACTCCGAGATCTCCGACTCCGTCCTGATGGACGATGTCGAAGTCGGCCGCAGCTGCCAGATCCGCCGGGCGATCATCGACAAGGGCGTCGTCATCCCCGAGGGCACCAATATCGGCGTCGACCACGACCACGACCGCGCGCGCGGTTTCGAGGTCACCGATTCCGGACTCGTCGTCATCGGCAAGGAGCAGATCGTCACTCCGTGACGTTTGCGGTGCCCGTATGCTGCGCCCGGCCTCCGTGTGGAGGCCGGGCGCGCATACGGTTGGGGGGTGATTGCCCCGAGCGACCTGCCCCGGCGCCTGCTGATCGTCAGCGATGTCGACTCCACCTTCATCGGTCAGGAGGTCATCGAACTCATCGCGCGCCGGGCCGGCGCCGAGTCCGAGGTGGCCGAGGTCACCGAGGCGGCCATGCGTGGCGAGCTCGACTTCGCCGAGAGCCTCCAGGCCCGCGTCGCGACCTTGGCCGGGCTGCCGGTCGCGGTGCTGGACGAGGTCCGTGCCGACGTGACCTTGACACCGGGTGTTCCCGAGCTGCTGGCCTGGGCCGCTGAGCGCGGCCACGTCGTGGCGCTCGTCTCCGGCGGCTTTCACGAAGTCGTCGATCCTCTGGCCGCCACCCTCGGCATCCGGCATGTCCGCGCCAACCGGCTCGAAGTCAGCGATGGAATCCTCACCGGCAACCTCGCTGGTCCGATCGTCGATCGAGCCGGAAAGGCGGCCGCGCTGGAGGAGTTCGCCCGCGCCGAGGACATCGCCCTGTCCGCCACGGTAGCCGTGGGCGACGGCGCCAACGATCTCGACATGATCGCCGCCGCCGGCCTGGGTGTCGCCTTCGCCGCCAAGCCGCTTGTCGCTGACCAGGCTCAGCGCACACTGCCCGGACCCCGGCTCGATGCCCTGATCCCGCTGCTGGAGAACTGGACGCCCTGACCGGTCGGCGCGCCGGGGCGGACGCTGCCGGGCAACCGCGCGCCCACTAGGCTGACGCAATGGTTTCCCCGGCTGTGCCCCTGCAAAAGTTGCTCATCATCGGCGGCGCCGAAGATCGAGTGGGCAAGGCCAAGATTCTGCGCCGTTTCGTCAAACTCGCCGGGGGTAAAGCCGCACGGATCGTGATAATTCCCACCGCGTCGTCCTTCCAGGACGAGGTCGTCGCCGCTTATGGGCAGGTGTTCGCCCGGTTCGGCGCCACCGGGTGCGCGATCGTCAACCCCCGCACCCGGAGCGAGGCCGACGACGCGAGCCTCGTCCAGGCCCTGGACGAGGCCACCGGCGTCTTCATGAGCGGCGGCAACCAACTCAAGCTGAGTCAGATCTTCGCCGGGACGGCGTGCGGCGAGGCGATCCTGCGCGCCCACCGGCGCGGCGCGGTGGTCGGCGGGACCTCGGCCGGCGCGTCGATCATGAGCGAGTTCATGATCTCCCTCGGTGATGAGTCGGTCACGCCGCGCCAGCGCACCAGCCAGCTCACGCACGGGCTCGGCCTGCTCGACGGCGTCATCGTCGACCAGCACTTCGCCCAACGTCAGCGCTACGGCCGCCTGATGTCGATCGTCGCCTCCTCGCCCAACCTCATCGGAATCGGCATCGACGAGGACACCGCGATCGAGGTCACCGACAATCGCGAGCTGACCGTCATCGGGCGGGGTGCGGCATACGTCCTGGATTGCCGTCGCGCGATCACCGACGCGCCCGAGGCGCGCACGGGCGCGCCGCTCTTGGTGTCGGGTGCGATCGTGCACTCGCTTCCCGCAGGCGCGACGTTCGACATCACCAAGCTGATGCTCACCGACTTCGTCGAGCAGCATCCCGATCTCGGCGTCACGGTCACGGCCGCGGCGTCCTCTCGTCCCTAGCCAGCCCACCGAAAGAGGTATGCACGCATGAGCACCGAGCGCCCCACGCCCACCGGTCCGCTGGCACCGGATCTGCGCATCCTCGAAGAACGCGTCTACCGAGGTGGGAACGTCTGGTCTTACGACCCAGCCATCCACCTGGTCATGGATCTCGGTGTGCTGGAGGGCTATCCGACCGACACGATCCCCGGATTCACCGACCGGCTCATCGAGATGCTGCCGGGTGTCGCGAGCCACAGTTGCTCCCGCGGCCACGAGGGCGGATTCGGCGAACGGCTGCGTGAAGGCACCTGGCTCGGCCATGTCGCCGAGCACATCGCCTTGCAGTTGCAGCAGGAGGCCGGGCACGACCAGCGGCGGGGCAAGACCCGGATGGTGCGCGGTCGCACCGGTGTCTACAACGTCGTCTACGGGTACTCCGACGAGGGCGTCGGCCTGATGGCCGGACGGCTCGCCGTGCGTCTGATCAATCACCTGATCGCACCGGAGGACGGCTTCGACTTCGAGGCCGAGCTGGAGAACTTCCTGCGTAGCGCGGAGCGCACGGCCTTCGGTCCGTCGACGGCGGCGATCCTCGAGGAAGCGGTCAGCCGGGATATCCCTTACATCCGCCTCAACTCCGCATCGCTGGTGCAGCTGGGGCAGGGGGTTTACGCGCAGCGCATCCGAGCCACGATGACCTCCAAGACCGGTGCGCTGGCCGTCGACATCGCCAGCGACAAGGACATGACGATCAAGCTCCTGGGGTCGGCGGGCCTGCCGGTGCCGAAGCAGGAGACCTGCCGCACCGTCGAAGGCGCGGTGGCCGCGGCCCGTCGGATCGGGTTCCCCGTGGTCGTCAAGCCCCTGGACGGCAACCACGGACGTGGCGTCGGTCTCGACCTGATGTCGGACGACGACGTACGCGCGGCTTTCGTTGTGGCGCAAGAGGAGTCGCGCCGCGGCTGGATCATCGTCGAGTCCTTCATCACCGGCAAGGACTATCGCTGCCTGATCGTCGGCGGACGCATGCAGGCCATCGCGGAACGGGTGCCTGCCCATGTCGTCGGGGACGGCACTCATACGGTCGAGGAACTCGTGCGGATCACCAACGCCGACCCGCGGCGCGGCGTCGGCCACGAGAAGGTGCTGACCCGGATCAAGGTGGACGACGCGGCGATCGAGCTGGTGCGCGAGCAGGGCTTTGCGATGACCGATGTGCCGCCGAACGGTGTGATGGTCAAGCTCGCGCTCACCGGCAATATGTCGACGGGCGGCATCTCCGTGGACCGGACCTTCGATGCGCATCCGGACAATATCGAGATCGCGGAGGAGGCCGCCCGGATGATCGGCCTGGACGTCGCGGGAATCGACTTCATCTGCCCGGACATCACCCAGCCCGTGCGCGAGACCGGTGGGGCGATCTGCGAGGTGAATGCCGCGCCTGGCTTCCGCATGCACACGCACCCCACGGTCGGGGAGCCGCAGTTCATCGCCAAGCCGGTGGTCGACCTGCTCTTCCCGCCCGGCTCGCCGTCGCGCGTGCCGATCGTGGCCGTGACCGGGACCAATGGCAAGACGACGACATCCCGGATGATCGCCCACGTCTTTAAGACCATGGGCACGAAGGTCGGGATGACCTCGACCGATGGCATCGTCATCGATGAACGGCTGGTCATCAAGTCCGACGCCTCCGGGCCGCGGTCCGCGCGGATGGTGTTGCAGAACCCGCGCGTCGAGTTGGCCGTGATGGAGGTCGCCCGCGGCGGCATCCTGCGCGAGGGTTTGGGGTATGACCGCAACGACATCGCCGTTGTCACCAATGTCGCGCCCGACCACCTCGGCATGAAGGGGATCGACACCCTCGAACAACTCGCCGACGTCAAGGCCGTCGTCGTGGAAGCGGTGCCGCGCAATGGTTTTGCCGTGCTGAACGCCGACGACAGGCTGGTGCGGCGGATGCGCAACCGGTGCGCCGGAAATATCGTCTGGTACTCCCTGCGGCCGGCCGACTCCCCCGAGGGACGCTTCATCGATCAGCGCCTCGCGCGCGGCGGCCGGGCCGTTGTCCTGGAGAAGACCGATCGCGGTGACATGATCGTCATCAAGCACGGCAAGCGCTCGATGCAACTGGCCTGGACCCACCTGTTGCCCTCGACCTTCGGCGGCACGGCCATGTTCAACGTCGCCAATGCCATGGCTGCAGCGGGGGCCGCGTTTGCGGCGGGCGTCGGCCTGCACGAGATCCGGCAGGGGCTGCGGACGTTCGCCACCAACTACTACCTCTCGCCCGGCCGCATGAACCTGATCAACGTCCGTGGCATCGAGGTCATCGTTGACTACTGCCACAATGCGCCCGGTATGGAGGTGCTCGGCCAGTTCGTCGACAAATACGCCGACCAGAAGGCCGCGACCAGCGAGTGGGGCAAGATCAGCCGGATCGGCATGGTCGCGACCGCAGGCGACCGGCGCGACGCCGACATGCGCGAGCTTGGCGCGATCGCCGCGAAGTACTTCGATGTCATCGTCGTCCGTGAGGACGAGCGCTTGCGCGGCCGCAAGCCCGGCGAAGTCGCGGCCCTGGTCGTCGAGGGCGCCCGCGCCGCTCAAGCCGCGGGCGGCGTGCGCGTGCGGCAGATCGAGACGGTACTCGGGGAGGTCGACGCGGTCCGGCACTGCGTGGGCCGCGCCAACCCCGGCGACATCGTCGTGCTCTGCGTCGACAACCACGCCAAGGTGGTCTCCGAGTTGGAGACGATCACGCACAGCGCCCAGGCCCGCGCGCACAGCGACGCCGATGTGGGCGACCCGGACCTCGACCCGAAGTGGGCCGAGAACGAGATTGCCCGGGACGAGAGCGGGGCGCCGCAACCTTAGAGGAGTTGCGGTCCCGGTCCCCGACGTCGCCAGTCGTCTGACGCGTGCTCGGCTGGCGAGCGCCGCGATCTCAGGGGCGGGTGCGCCAATCCTGAGGGGTGGGCGGACTGTCCGGATACCCGGCGCCGCGCATCAGGACGCGCGGTCGGGTGCCGTCGAGCCCTGAGATCACGATCGCGCTTCGTGCGCCGTAATCCTGGGCGGACCTCGCGTAGGCGACCGTGCGCCCGTCCGGCGACCACACCGGCTGCTCCCAGCCGATCGCGTCGGTCGAGGGAGGGGAGACGCGCCGGATCAGCGATCCGGCGGCCGAACGCAACTGGACCACGGGCGGTTCGCCGTCATACGTGGTGCTCCATGCATGATTGATGATCTGCTTCCCGTTGGGCGACCAGCTAACGTCGTCGCCGTAGACGTGGCCGATCTGCGCGCCGGTTGCTGCGGACACGATTGCGGTGTAGTCGCCACCGCTGTCGTCATCGCACCAGACGCCGACGGCGAGGGCGCGCCCGTCCGGACGCCACGCGACCGCGCGTTCGTAGTCCGGGCCGTAGCAGTAGGGGTCCGAGATCTGACCAGGTCGCGAGACCACGCGCGGGACCCCGCCGGAGGCGGGGATCGTCACCAGATTGCATTGGCCGCCAGTCCCACACCGGATGAAAGCGATCTGCTTGCCGTCCGGTGACCAGTCGGGACCCAGGGCCGATGCCGGGCCGAAGGTCAACCGTCGCACGCCGGTGCCGGCCGCCGACATGACATAGAGCGCGTTGACGCCGTCGCGATTCCCCTCGACCACCACCGCTTTCCCGTCTGGTGACCACTGGGCCCGGTAGACATCGGTCAGCGCGCCGACCGCTCGATCACCCGTCCCGTCCCCGCCGATCGCCCGGAGCGCGCGGTCCTGGTCGATGTAGAGCAGCTCCGTGCTGCCGGCTTTGGCGTCGGGTGCAGCCGGTGACTCGACCGCCATCCCGGACGCCGCCGTGCTCAGCCCAAGGGCGGGGCCGGCCAGAACGACCGCCACTAATGATGCATATTTCATGACTCCCCCACGTGATGACCGGCGCCCGTGTGGCGCCTGACTTCGACGCTAGCCTCGATCGTTCACGGGTGATCGGCGTGTCTGGGGTGTGAAAGTACGGAAGTGCCTGTCCTGCAACGGGATACTTGGACTTACGACAGTTCAAAGTTCCTGAGCGG
>Ga0075158_10000750_pt1 | contig 26302 bp, 22 predicted proteins | sample JI91814BDNA_FD_70968 | JGI IMG/M metagenome (GOLD analysis project Ga0075158, IMG submission 70968) | Wastewater effluent complex algal communities from Wisconsin, to seasonally profile nutrient transformation and Carbon sequestration -... | ecosystem: Engineered > WWTP > Effluent > Algae... | reverse complement strand
CTTCCGCATCCGCTTCACCACCCATTGGGCCATGGATGTGCAGCGGCGTATGAAGCTCTTCAACGCCTGGGGCAGCAAGCACTACGACGGTGTGCACTGGTATCCGCGGATCGCCGTGTACGACCGGCGCATGGGCTGGGATACGCAGCAGCACCTGGGCAATGAGCTATACGGCGACTTCGGCACCTTCGATGTGGACCTGGACCTGCCTCACCATTATGTGCTCGATGCCACGGGATGGCTCCAGAACATCGATGAAGTATTACCGTCCGACCTGCGCCGCAAGCTCGACATCAGCAACTTCAAGGACAAGCCCTGGAACGAACCGCCTTCGGTGATCCTTGCCCCGGATACGAACCGGCGCAAGGTGTGGCGCTTCCATGCCGAGAACGTTCACGACTTCGCCTTCACGGCAGACCCCACCTACCGCATCGGCGAAGCGTCATGGAACGGCATCAAATGCGTGGCCCTGGTCCAGGAACCGCACGCCAGCGGCTGGCAGAACGCGGCCGCCTATACTGCGCGCATCATCGAGGTCTTCAGCACCGACTTCGGCGCCTATGCCTATCCCAAGATGATCGTCGCCGATGCGCGTGATGGCATGGAATATCCGATGCTCACCCTCGATGGCGGGCGCGACCCGGACTACCGTGGTCTGCTTGTTCACGAGGTGGGCCATAACTGGTTCTATGGCATGCTCGGCAACAACGAAACATACCGTGCCTTCATGGACGAGGGCTTCACCCAGTTCCTCACCGCGTGGGGACTGGAGCGCATCGATGGCGATACCCTGGTGAGCGATCCCCCGCGCACGGCCTATGAACGACGCCACCTGCGCCCTGAACGTCCGCGTGACAGCGAGATCTACAACGCCTTCCAACGCGATGCGGTGCGCGACCGACTGCCTGCGATCAATACGCACAGCGATGAATTCGGCTATTGGGAGCGACGTGATAAGGGGGGCTATGGCCACGCCTATACCAAGACGGCCACCATGCTCTACAATCTGCAATATGTACTGGGCGACCCGGTGTTCCTTGCCGCCATGCGCCACTACGTCGACCAATGGCGTACCTGTCATCCCTACCCGGAGGACATGCAGCAAAGCTTCACCGACGCCACCAAGCGCGACCTGTCGTGGTTCTTCGACGGTTGGATAACGACGGACAAACGCATCGACTACGCCGTAGGGCGTATCACCGGACGGCTGCGGAACGAAGGACAGAGCATCACCCTCCACCGCAGGGGCGAATTGCCGATGCCTCTGGACCTGCAGGTGGTGGCGCGTGATGGGCGACGCTACGACTTCCATATCCCCAATAACTGGGACGCGAAGCCGACCAGCGCCCAGGTGCTACCGCGGTGGATCGGATACGACGACCTGCAGCGCAGCTACACCGCCCGCGTGAACATCCCCTCCGGGATCGAAGATGTGATCATCGACACCACGCTTCGGCTCGGTGATGCCAACCTGCTGAACAACCGTGCACGCATCCCCACGCACATCACCTTCGATCACCACCTGCGCCAGCCTGCCGACCGCAGCGCGTACGAGGGCTTCGTGCGCCCCGATGTCTGGTGGAACGGCTTTGACGGCATCAAGGCCGGTGTACACTTCCGCAGCAGCTACATGCGCTACAAGCATCGTCTCTGGGCCAGCGCCTGGCTCAACACCGGCATCCTTCAATACCTGCCGCCGGGGCATCCCTCCAAGGTGGACACCATCCCCGGCAGTACGGATACGAGCTACGGACCGATCTCCTTCAACCTGCGTTACCGCAATGGAACCGAGCGGCTCCTGCGTGGCTCCTCCGTGGAACTCTTCGCACGGGTGCTGGATGGACTGGAGCGGTACGGCGGCCACTTCGAATGGGACCTGCCGAACGACAAGACCACCGCGTCCGTAAGCATGGTCTACCTGCTGCGCCGTGACAGCAGCGACCGCACCTACCTGCTCCAGCCGGACCTGTGGGAGCTGGACCGGCTGAACGGTTATGTGGAAGCCGCACTGCGCCATCGTTACTGGCATCGCAGCGGCCGGGGTGATCTGCGGGCCGAACTGCGCAGCAGTGCCGTTGGCTCACAGAGCCGTTATGCCTGGTTGCGCATGAGCAGCGTGCATGTGCAGCGGTTGGGTGGACTGGAGCTACGCACCCGTGGCATGGCGCAATACGGCAGCGGAAGCATCCCCCGCGAAAGTGCGCTGTACCTCGCAGGTGCCTCGCCGGAAGAGCTGATGGAGAACAAGTACGTGCGCAGCATCGGCTTTGTACCGTATGAATTCCTGGGTTTCGGTGGCGCCGTGAACCACTTTGCGCAGGGCGGTGGCCTGGGCCTGCGCGGCTACGCTGGCTACCTCGCCCCCGAACTGGTGGATGGCGAACTGATCTTCACGCACCTCGGCCATAGCGGTGTAGCGGCGAGCGCCGAACTCGACCTGGACGGGCTGGTGCGCTGGCGGCCAGGTAAGGTGGCACGCTATCTCCATCTGGATGTGTACCTCTTCGGCGATGTGGGATCCATGGGCTACCGCCAGGCACGCGGCGACGACGCCGACCTGCGCTTTGCACCGGTACGCGCCGATGCCGGACTGGGTGCGGCCTTCACCATCAAGCGTTTCGGACCGTTGGTGGACATTGAACCGCTCACCATCCGGATCGATCTACCGTTGCTGCTGAGCGCACTACCCGCCGGTGAGAGCGACCACTTCGGGTTCCGGTACGTGGTGGGGATCGGGCGTACCTTTTGACACCATGCGACCAACCATACTCCTTTCCCTGCTCCTATGTTCCGCACTTCACGCCCAGGACATCAGCGGTCGTTGGGTCACGGTCGATGATAATACCGGTAAACGGCGCTCGGTGGTGGAGATCACGGTGACCAATGGCATAGCCACCGGCCGCATCGTGGAGATCTTCGACAAGACCAAATTGGACAAGACCTGCGCTACTTGCACCGACGACCGCAAAGGGAAGAACGTGTTGGGCATGGAGATCATCCGCAACATGGAGAAGGATGGTCAGGAATGGGAAGGAGGTACGATCGTGGACCCGGACAATGGAAAGGTCTATGACTGCAGGTTGTGGCTGGAGGACGGTATGCTGAAAGTGCGCGGCTATGTTGCCTTCTTCTATCGGACACAAGAGTGGGTGCGGGGGAAGTAGCTAAGTGATCGAGGTCCTTTCGAACACTATCATTCACAACGCAAAAGGGCTCCCGTGTACACACGTCCATCACTAGCGATGCGGACACTGTAGTATCCTGGAACCAAGTTCTCTGAACCAGGCAATTGTCCATTCGTGACGCTCGTTGACGCAACCTTGCGTCCACTTGCATCGAAAATGGTCATCCAAAGCAGCTCATGATGCATGTTATCGGGCATTTCCAGATGGATCATGTCACCGGCACGAGAAGGATTGGGATAAAGCTTCAACTCTCCATGAATGACCTTGTTCTCTTGAACGGATACATCGTTGGACCTGACCAATTCCCACCAATCCACATGATGACCACTGGTTGGATAAATTGTCCGTCCAAGTCCTCCAAAAATTCGGCCATTCAGAACAAAGGACGCCCCGCTCCATCCGCTCAACCCCGGATAGGCTGCTATGATGGTCCAACCATTAGCAACCGGGTCATACCTGTACGAATCATAAATACTCACGCCATTCTCGGCACCGCCGGAAACCACAGCATCGTAGGCCAATGGCATCGACATGCTCCATGAGCGACCAGGACCGGGAATCGTGTTCCGTGCAACCCAAGTATTCGAGCCTGGATCATACTCCCAGAACTGGTTCGTAAACTCCAGCGATGAATTCAAACCACCGTAGACATAGCCCTTACCAACAGTGCTGAAGGATGTGGCTCCGTATCTGGCCAGACTCGGTATGCCCGCTACTTGTGACCACTGATCCGATGTTGGATCGTAACGCCACATGTCAGCCAGAAAGGGGCCTGAGGAAGTTCCGTAATTACCACCACCAACATACCCTAGTCCATTGATCGAAAAACCATGAGTGCCATAGCGAGCCATGGCAGGCAATGGCTCCTTCTCGGTCCAAGTGTCGGTACCAGGGTCATACTCCCATAGTAAATCAGAGAATGTCGAAGTAGCAGATTGCCCACAGGTCACATATCCCTTCCCATTGATACTCCATGATGTACCGTGGCGCCGGACCCCAGGCATATTCGCCATTTGCTGCCACGTGTCAGCATTGGGGTCATAGCGCCAGACGTCCCTTCGATAATTCGAACCATCATGTCCTCCAGCGACATAGCCATACCCATCCATTTCGAACGTATAAGCTCCCCAACGACCTTGCGCCGGTAAGGAGGCCCTTTGCTCCCATTGAAAGGCAGGTTGTGAGAACACTTGGGCCGCAAAGAGTCCAGAAATAACCAAGTTCAAGAGTGCACGCATGTAAGTTTGTGACTTGGTATTTGCAATTGTACGGAAATCGAACCTGCGGTCGGGAGCATGTACAGTTTGGTGCGATGGACATCCGATCGGCAATGATCAGAAGTGTTCACCACATTCGCAACACTTTAAAGGAGTCGACACTGTGACCATGCACGACAACTTGAGTTACCAAGGCGAACGCCGGGATATGCTTCGTTCATTGGTCAAGCCAATGAACGTTCTGGACGTGGGATGCAACAATGGCGCTGTGGCCAGGGCGATACGACGACGCTTCCCGGATGCGTATGTATGGGGTATGGAGATCAATCCTGATGCCTTGAAAAAGGCGCTACCGGACCTCGAGATGGGTTGGTGCATCGACCTCGACCGGACAGAAGCCATCAGCACTGCGCTGAACGGCTTTTCCTTCGACCACATCATTGCGGGCGACGTGTTGGAACACACCGTGCATTTCCAACGGATCACTGCCATCTTGTACGAGCATTTGTTGCCAGGTGGTCGCATGATCATATCGGTCCCCAACTACGGCCACTGGCACACGCTCTGGGTCTTCTTGACCCGCAAATGGCAGCGCAATGAGCGGGGCATCTTCGACAAGACCCACCGCACCGTCATCATGTACCGCAACCTGCCGGAGTTCATCGCGGAATGCCCGGGTGCCAGGTTGAAAATGGCCAAGCGCAATTTCCGCTTCTTCGAGACCAATCGGTTCTGGAAGGTGAACATGGCGATCACCTACCTCCTTTTCCCACTGCTCATCATTCCCTACGTGCGTGACTTCGTGACCATGGGATACGTGTTCACCATCGAAAAACCCTGAAGGCCTAGATGACACTATCCGTGCTTATGGCGACCCACAATGGCGCGGCTTTCGTCGAGGAGCAGTTGAACTCGATCGTACAAGGCACACACCTCCCGGATGAACTGATCATTGTTGACGATGCCTCTACGGACGGCACGTGGGACCTGCTTACCGAGTGGCGAAAGCGTGTCCCTATCGACGGTGTGATCCTGGTGAGGAACGATGTGAACCTTGGTCCAACCGCAAGCTTTATCAAAGCCCTGGACCGAAGTACCGGAGACCTCGTCCTCTTCGCGGACCAGGACGACAAGTGGTCACCGGAAAAGATCGAGACACTCGCGTCGTGCTTCACGGAGGATCCGGAACTCTTGATGGCCTATAGCGATGGCACGATCACCAATGCGGAACTCGAGCCCACCGGAGAGCGCATTTTCAGTACCCGGAACAAAGCGCGTCTCGATGCGGGTGGCGAACGGTCGATGATGCAGGTGATGTCCAACCCTGACATCAAAGGATGTACGATGGCCCTTCAAGGGGCGTTCGCTCGGCGCATAGCCCGGGATCGTGTAGCCGGATTCGCCCAGTATTGGGGGCATGACCACTGGCTTGCACTGTTCGCATTCGGTATGGGTCGCGTGAAGGTGGTCCCGAGGTCTTTGTTACTCCATCGCTTCCATGCTTCCAATGCCTCGTCCGCGACGCGTTTCTCACCATTTTCCATCAACCACTGGACGAAGTGGTCGCGCAAAATGCGCGAGCAAGAGAAGGACCACTGGTACGCGCGTTATGCAGTGGTGAAGGAGCAGATCGACAGACATGGCTATAGTGTGAACGACGACTGGAGAAAAGCTCTACTTGATTGGATCCGGATCGGTGAGGAACGGCTTACTATCGGCAATCTTCCCTTGTACAAGAGGCCGGGCCGGGTTTGGTCACTACATCGGCGGGGGATCTATCGCGACCATTACAACGGTGTGTTCACGTTGATGCGTGATCTCCTGACCTAAGGCCCTACTTCAAGCGCTTGCTGAATTGGCTCATCACGCCCTTCAGTTCGGGCATGGTCCCGAAAAGGAATGCGACCGGCCAGAAAAGTACAGTGAGCAGTAGGAAGCGCAGGAAGAGGTCGTACATGGCCAACCCGGTCAGTGGGATCCACGGAACCATGATCCCCAAGGTCACAATGAGCCCAAGAATACCCACCGTGCGCAACTCGAAGGGCCAAAGACCATAGCGTCGATACAGGAACCAGGTGCGATATCCGTTGACCACCAGGAGTGCGAGCAACGTTGCGTATGCAGCACCGATGATGCCGTATACGCGGATGAGAAAATAGTCAGCGACCAGATTCACGAGCAGCATCGCCATGCTCGAGATGGCATCCAAACGATACGACCGGGACATGCTGATGATACCCACACTCAGCCCGATGGAACTGGTCATCAGATACGCCGAGCCGATGATGATCGCCACTTCGGCCGCAGGTGCATATTCGGAAGGAAGTAACTCGAACAGGTCACCCACGCTCGACCACATCACCAAGAACAAAAAACCACTAACGAGAAATTGCACCAGCGATGATCGACGGTAAAGGTCGGCGATGTACACATGGTCGTCGCGCTTCCACGCTTCAGCGATCAAGGGCAGGGCACCCTGGCTCAACGCCCGGCCCGGTGCCGCGATCACCGATCCGAAGTAGAAGGCCACCGAATAATAGGCCACCTGCCTTAGACCATCACCGAGAAGTGCACCGATCATGAGCTGGTCCATGTTGCCGAGGATGATGCCGGCCAACGTGGCCGAAAAGGTGAATGTGCTGTAGGTCACCATGCTCTTGCGCAACCGCGTGGGCAACCAACGCTCGGACCAACCCAATGCAAAATTCCCTGAACGATACAGGTCCCATACCAAGGCCAAGGTGCCGATCAGGAACAACGCTGTATACAACAGCATGAATACGTGGAACGGCATCATCGCCCATGCCTGGACCAGGATGAGGATCGTCTGCATTGCCCGCAACATGAATTCCCGGATGAACGTGGGCTGTACCGTTCGACGCAAGGACCGGCTGAAACTGCGCAGCAGGATGAAGAACACCTCGCCCAACACGAGCGGCAATACCAAGAGACCGTATTGCGCGTAAAGCGAGTTGCGGTCGTTGAAGACATCGGAGAGCCACGGATGCAGTGCGGCTAGTGCCAACATACACAACAGGGATGCTGCTGTTCCGAAAAGGACCAGCATGCTCAACAGGCCACGGTGCTTGCGCTGATCATCCTTGAAATAGGGGAAGAACCGCAGCACCGTATTCTCCACGCCGAGTTGTGAAAGTTGTGCCGCCACGACTGTGATCGACACCAACAAGCGTGTCAGGCCGAATTGGTCCGCTTGCAGGACCTTGGGGTACAGGAGCACCACATTGACGAAGCCCAACACGATACCCGCATAAGTGAGCACCGTATTGAGCAAAGTTTGGCGCGCTAGGATGCCCATGGCCCGGTCAAAGTAGCATATCCCTCATGCATACGATACGTTCCTCCCCGCCTTTCAAGTATGGGCACATCGATTCACCGCCATATGATACTGGGCATGCCCAAGCCCCGGAGCACCTTGTTAACGGCGCGCAACGAACCGAGCTTGAGTTTTCCCCAAGGTCCTCGGTGCCTTGTTGGGGGGTCCTGGAAACTGGGCGTTCCGGTCTTGCGATGTTCCGGGGGGGCCGCCACCTTTTTCTCGATCACGAGGATACTATCATAGAAATGCAGCGATCCTGCACTTCGCGTGAAATCGTCCACTTTGAGGCTCGACTCTTCGGAATGCCAGGCATTCAACTTGTCGATCATACGCTTGCTGTACTCGATGAATGTGCCCGGCCTACGGTCACCACCGCCGTACTGAAGCCAATACGAAGTGTGCAGGTCCTCGCACAGGTAGACACCGTCGGGCTTCACAGCGCTGTACAATTCCTCGAAGGTCACGATCTGTTGCTGCATCGTGTGCCCTCCATCATCGATAAGGATATCGATGGGTGGCAATTCCTTTTTCAGTTTGCGAAGAAAGGCACGGTCCGATTGTGAGCCGATGTGGATCGAGATGTTCTCCTCCTCGAGTTCCTTGCAGCGCGGGTTGATGTCCACTCCATAGATGCGGGCCTTACCGCCGAAGTAATTCTTCCACATCTGCAAACTGCCACCGTGGTAGACACCGATCTCCAGGATCACGACGTCCTTGCCCCTGTATCGGTTGAAGTGTTTGTCATAAACGTCGAAGAAGTGCATCCACTTGTGGATCAGTCGACCTTGGTTGGCGTGGAAGTAGGTTTCGAGATCGGTCATGGTCGTATCGGGGTCGTCGGTTCGTGTTGGATCAAGCGCGATGCATGACTGTGACATCCTTGGCCACGATCCGATCCAAAAGTCGGGCGAGTGTTCCTGTCAATTCACGACGTTCAAAACGCTTTGCTGGGGTGGCCGCCGTTCGATCCCTATCGAACAGCTGTTGTACGGTGGTGTGTATGGGGCCCATTTCGCCGCGTTGCACCAGCCAATGCCCGTCACCCAATACCTTCCCAATATCCGCGCCCAGAGGCGCCACCGCCAGAATGGGACGCTGCACACCCAGATACTCGAACACCTTGGCAGGCAGGAAGCCCATCACGTTGGGCGTATCGTTCACCGGTAGCAAGAGGACGCGGGCACGTTGCATGTGACGTATCGCTGCGGTATGGCTGACCTGGCCAATACGTTCAACATGGCCCATGAGCCCTGCGGACTCCAAACTGCGTATCACACCGTGGTCCACACCTCCAACAAAACGAAGCACGAAACGGGCTCGGAATTCAGCGTCGTCACGGACCCGTTCGGCAAGTGCCTTCCAGAGTTCGGGTACATCCCGTGTGGCCGTGATGCTGCCTACATGCACCAGGCTCCAGCATTCGTCCACAGGTTCTGGTGGCCTGGGAAGATCCTCGGGGTCATAGCCGTTGGTGATCACCTCCACGTGTTTTGCTCCGAGGGATTCCAGGTCTTCCGCCCAGCGCCAGCTCACGGTGATCACACGATCGGCTTCGGTGAGTACTTCACGCTCCAACCGACGTTGCTTGGCATCAGCCCAGCGCGTGAATTTCAGTTGGTCGTAATAGTCGATGTTGGTCCACGGATCACGGAAGTCGGCGACCCAAGGAATGCCGGTGCGCTGCTTCAATGCGCGACCGATCATGTGCAGGCTATGCGGAGAACCCGTGGTAACGATGACATCCACCGGATGCTGTTCGAGATACAGTTGCAAACGCTTCACCGAGGGCTTCACCCACCATATACGTGCATCCGGAATGAAGAAATTGCTACGCAACCAGTTCGCGATGTTCTCTTTCCAGGTGGAGCCACTGCCATCTTCTTTCAAGAACGCGGTCTGCAAGCGTTCGTCGGCCTTCCTACCGGTGAAGCGTTTGTACCATGCATAGGGTTCGGTGATGGGCCCTTTGATGACCTCCACTTCCGGCGGCACATCCTTCATCAAGGCTTCATCCAAGGCTTGCAGCTCCGGGTTCGCAGGCGTGTACACCACCGGCTGCCAACCGAATTGCGGCAGGTATTTGACGAACTTCAGCCATCGATACACCCCTACCCCGGCGTTGGGCGGCCAGTAGTACGCGATGATGAGCACCCGTTTCATTCCGCGCGGAGCGCTGTACGCGCTTGCCACACCAAGGCACCGATCACTACCAGCAGCACCAACGCGCTGGATGCCATGGCCACCGGTCGTGACGTGTTGAACGGTTCGCTGGAGACCTTGAAGACCACCGTATGCTCCCCAGCAGGCACTGGTAATCCTCGCAGGATATAGTTCGCACGAACATGGTCCACCGGCTGCCCATCCACCGTGGCATGCCAATCGGGTCCGTACCAGATCTCACTGAAGATGACCAGACCTCCGTTGTTCGAACGCACCAAGTAGGTCAGCTCATTCGTTTCGTACTGGGTCAGCGCGACGCTTGCGGAGGGGTCGGGCACCACGGTCGTGGAACCCAGCACGGTGCGGTACCGTTCGTCAACCAGCGCCGTGGTGGCCGGGTCGATCTCGCTCAATGCGAGGATCTCCTCATCGGCGTTCTTCACCCACCGCACTTCATCCACAAACCAAGCTGCGCCGTACGCATTGCTGTTGCGGATGGGCGGACGCTCCGGGTTGTAGATCAGGTAGCGCGTATTGAGCATGTTGAGCACCCCTTCCTGGGCGAGCAAACTATCCATCTCTGGCAAGGAGGTCCCACTCTGCAACATGCTCGTTACGCGCTGGATCGCGGGGCCCAAATGGAACTCTATCACTTCTTGATACCGTTTCAGTTTGGCGCCATGGTAGCCGCCCAAACTGCGGTGGAAGTAGCTCACCCGTGTATCGTTGAACGGATTGCCCAACGTCAGCACGCGGTAGTCGCTGTTGCGCCGGAGGCTACTGAAACGTTCGAGCAACTCCTCTTCGGGTTTCACCAGTTTATTGATGCCGCCCGCGTTCTGTTTGCGCTCTTTCAACCGGGTCATGGCCGCTTGGTGGTCGGATCCTGCAGCGGGTGACCATTCGGCTTCCAATATGGCCTTGTCGGCTGCATCAGGGGTGTATGGCTGTTGATGCACCGCGTTGTCCACCCAATGCACGTAGCGGCCGCGCTCCTTCCCGTTGTGCATATAGCGCTTGTCCACCGTCCACTGGTCCAGCAGGATCAGCAGGCCCAACCCACCGATCAACACCACTTTGCCGATGATCTTGCGACCGAACAGGAAGACCAGCGCACTGGCCGCCAACACGAAAGCGAAGCTGCGCCATACATCGGCGGTGAAGATGCCGATGCGCACTTCCTTCAAGGCATCCACGAAGGCCATCACTTGGGCCTCCATCTTGGGATCCTCCGCTTGACGCATCAAAGCCGAGCGTTCTTGATCGTTCACGAAATCGAATAAGCCATCGGGCAACAGGGCCATGGCCAGCAGTAGTACGAGCAGCACGCCCATGGCGATGAGCGAGCGTTTCTCCGTCACCTTGTCCCACGTGCCTTCCGCGCTGTTGCGCGTCTTCAGCAAGCGGTCCAGGAACAGGATGGCCAGCACCGGTGCCGCCAGTTCCACCACCACGAGGATGATGGTGACCGCGCGGAACTTGTTGTAGCCGGGCACATATTCCAGGAAGAAGTCGGTCAGGGGCATCAGGTTGCGCCCCCAAGAGAGCAACAGCGTCACCAACAAGGCGCTGAAGAGGGCGTAGACCATTCCATCGCGCATCAGGAAGAGACCCGCCACCAAGTAGGCCACCAGTAGCAGCCCCGCCACGATGCTGGCCTTGATGCCGCCCACGGTGGCCACGTTCTCCAGGTCGAAGGGTGCCGCGTTGGACACCAAGATCTGCAAGAGCACCAACAGGCCGGAACCCAGGAGCCACCAACGGCCTTTGCCTTCGGTCTGCACCAGCATCAACAACATCAACAGCGCCACGATCACACCGGCGTACTGCGGCCCGGAGGTGGATAGCTGATCGCCCCAATACCGGTTCATCTGCGCCAGGTTCTGCCGGAAGCGCGGGTCGGCACCGCTCAATTCCGCGCCATTGCCCATTGCACCTGTGGCCCCTCCCTTGGCATCGGGCACCAGAAAGGTGAAGGACTCCTGTTTGCCGTAGCTGTACTGAGTCACGTAGTCGCGGTCCAACCCGCCGGTGCGCACGTTGGCCGCCGCGCTGCCGTCGGGCAGAATGGTGAGTTCGCTCTTCCCACGGGTGCTGTACTTACCGTACTCCAAGGTGCTCCACAGTACGCCCAGATTGCACAGCAGGGCCAGCGCCACGGCAGCCACACCCAGCCCGGCGCGTTTAGCGAAGTCGGGCAAGGTGCCACCGCGCACTGCACGCACGGCTTCCGCCAGGCCGAACAAGACCAGCAGGATCCCCAGGTAGTAGGTCACCTGCACGTGGTTCATGGCCACTTCCAGTCCCAGGAACAGCGCCAGTAGGGCAGCACCCAACAGCATTCTTCCACGGAAGAGCAGGTACAACCCGCCCAGCACCATGGGCATGTAGCCGATGGCATTGGCCTTGCTGGTGTGGCCCGCCGGCAGGATCACGAAGAAGTAGCTGGAAAAGGCGAAGGCGATGGCACCCACCACCGCCAGCCAGGGATCCACCTTCAGGATCCTCAGGAGCACGAACATGCCCACCAGGTAGAGGAAGAGGAAGTTGGCCGGGCGCGGCAGAAAACCGTGGAACAACGCATCGGCGTAATGCAGCAGGTTGGCCGTCCACTTCACGGAGATCTGATAAGCGGGCATTCCGCTGAACATGCTGCCGGTCCAAAGAGCCTCTTCGCCGGTGGCATCGCGGTGTTCATCCACCTCCTTGGCCATGCCTTGCCATTGCTTGATATCGTGCTGGTCCAGGCTCTTTCCCTCCAGCATGGGGCTGAAATAGACCAGACTGAGCGCGTAGAACAGGACGATGGCCGCGAAGACGGGCAACAGGCGTTTCCAAGGGATGGCGTTCATGGGGTGGTAGGCTACTTGATCTCCTCGAAATCGGCATCGATGATCGTTCCTCCGGAACGGGGAGCGGATGGCCTCGAAGGAGGTACGTTCTCTATCCGTACATCACCCCTGCGGCGATCCGGTGCTGATGAGCCCGTATCCATCGCGTGGCCACTGCCGTGCTTCCGCATGAACCAACGCAGTACCATCCAGATGACCACGAGGATGATAATGGTCCGGAAAGTGCCGCTGAAACTGGCTTCGGTCGCGTACATGGGAAGCCGCCAAAGATAGGTCTCCGGGCACACCCGCCCCGGAACGCTTACCTTTGCGGCAATTCCGCGCCAGGCAAGCGCTTCGCCAGTTCCTTTTCCCCACCTCCTGATGTCTTCCTTCGAAGCGCTCGGCCTACGTGCCGAAACCCTCCGTTCCCTCGTTGAGATCGGCTTCACCACACCCACCCCGGTACAAGAACAGGCCATACCCTTGCTGTTGAAGAGCGAGAAGGATGTGGTGGCACTGGCCCAAACGGGAACCGGCAAGACCGCCGCGTTCGGATTGCCCATGTTGGAATTCCTGGACCCCCAGGACCGCACGGTCCAAAGTCTGGTCCTGGCGCCGACGCGTGAGCTGTGCATGCAGATCAGCAAGGACCTGGAGCGTTTCTCGGGCAACCTGAAAGGTACCCGCATCGTTGCGGTATACGGCGGCGCCAGCATCCGTGACCAGATCCGCGATATCCAACGTGGTGCCCAGATCATCGTGGCCACTCCCGGCCGTTTGCTCGACCTGATCGGTCGTGGCGTGATGGACCTCACCACCGTGGATGTGGTCGTGCTCGACGAAGCCGACGAGATGCTCAACATGGGCTTCCAAGAAGACCTCACCGAGATCCTGGAAAAGACCCCCGAGGATAAGAAGACCTGGCTCTTCAGCGCTACCATGAGCAGCGAGGTGCGCCGGATCGCCAAGCGCTACATGCGCGAATTCGAAGAGGTGAGCGTGGGGCCCGCCAACAGCGCTGCTGCCGCCATCCAGCACCAATACTGTGTGGTCCATAGCAAGGACCGTTTCGCGGCCCTGAAGCGTTTCATCGATGCTGACGCAGACCTCTTCGGCATCGTATTCTGCCGCACCAAACACGAGACCCAGGACCTCGCCACCGCCTTGGTGCGTGACGGGTACAACGCCGACGCGATCCACGGGGACCTTTCCCAAGCACAACGGGACCATGTCATGGGCCGGTACCGCGCCCGTAGCATCCGCCTGCTGATCGCCACGGACGTGGCTGCGCGCGGCATCGACGTGAAGGATGTGACCCACGTGTTCCATTTCGATCTGCCCGGTGAAGCGGAGAACTACACCCACCGGAGCGGTCGTACGGGCCGTGCCGGTCGCGCCGGGATCTCGCTCAGTATCATCGGTGTGCGCGACGTGAACAAGATCCGGCAGCTCGAACGTGCGCTGAAGACCCACTTCACCTATGTGCGTGTTCCGGGCGGCGCCGAGATCGGCAAGCAGCAGGTGATGGCCTACATGAAGCGCTTGAAGAGCGTGGAGGTCGATAGCGAGGGGTTGGAAGAATTGCTCTCCGAGGCCCGTGTGGAACTGATGAGCTTCGAGAAGGAAGAACTCATCGACAGGTTCATGAGCCTTGCGTTCAACCGCATCATCGAGGCACAACGAACCTCGTTCGACCTGAACGTGGACATGAGCCGTAAGGATCACAGTGCCCGTGCCGAACGCCCGACCTCTCTGGAGCGGTTCAGCACCGGCCGTCAGATGTTCATCAACCTGGGCAGTGCCGATGGATTCGACAAGGGCAAGATGCTCGGATACATCTGTGGCATCAGTGGTGTGAGCGGTGAACTCATCGGGAAGATGCTCATCAAGGACGTGTATTCATTCGTGGATATCGAACCGGAGCACTTCGAACAGGTCAAGAATTCCTTCGTGAACGCCAACTATAAGGGCCGGAGCGTAAGGGTGGATGAGGCAGGGGGTACCGGCAAAGGTGCTCCCCGTTCCGGCGGCGGAGGCTATCAGGGCGGCGGTGGCGGCTACAAGGGAGGGGCACCTCGCAGTGGCGGCTACGATCGCGGTGACCGTGGCCCGGACCGTGGCGGCTACCAAGGTGGGCGTCCGGACGGTGGCAATTATCGCGGTGGCGGTGAACGTTCCTCGGAACGCCCCGTGAAGACCGGATACCCCAAGAAGGAGGGCTTCTACGAGCCCAAGCCCAAGTTCCCGAAGAAGGAGCGTCGCTCCTGAGCGGACATTCGCGGCAACCGGGTACGAATGATCCCGGTCACTCCGCGACCAAGAAGCGCAACGTGGTTACCCTCGGGCCCGCAGCATCTGGCCCAAGGACCCATAGATAGGCGCCCGGGGCCAGGTCCGTGGTGCTGATGACCTCGCGCTCGCCGCGCATCCATCCGGACCTGATCGTGGCCCCCTGCGAAGACACGATGCGGTAGGGCGCGTCCATGGAACGATCGGCGCGGAAGGTGATGCGATCGGCCCCTCGTTCCACGACGAATCCTGGACCATCGTCATACGAACGGACACCGGTACTCAGTTCCCCAGCGCATTGGCATCCTTCGTTCAACACATCGTTGACGGTCAATGGATCGCCATCATCACATGGTGCGCCAGGTACCGCTTGGCCACCGAGCTCGCCTTGGCAATCCTCGACGGCGACACCCTCCGCACGCGCCACCGCGCCTAGTGACAAGGCCATGAAGGATCCCGTGTTCCCGGTGACCCACTGGACCGCACGCACCACGTACCGATCACCGGGAAAGAAGACCGAATTGGACGAGTAGCTGGTCCCTGTGACGAGTTCCGGGTTCACCCGAACGAAGGCGCCATTGACCGTATCCATGCGGTGGATCACATAACCGGCCACCGGTTCCGGGGCGGGGCTCCACGTGAGATCGGCATACCAGCCAGTACGGGTGATGGTAAGATCCGTTGGAGGGGCCACCTGCACCTGACGTAGCGTCGGGTCTCCCATCAACGCCATGTGTATCCTTGACACCGACTGGCCCTGCCAACCTGCATTCTGAGGACTATGCACCTGCTGGGTATTGTTCTGCGACAGGCGCGTACAATGACCGATCGTTTCCCCCATGGCCATGGGGTACATGTACCAATTGGGAATGGAGGACCACACGTGCGTCAAGGCGTTGCCGGTACCGAGCAAGGCACGCAAGTAATTGTCCTCGTTGTCCCAATCACCATAATAACTGCCAAAGGACATGTTGAAGATGCCTTGCGCACTGGCATTGGCCACCTGCTGGGTATTGGCACCCGATTGTGTGCCCACGAACGTGATCTGACCTTGGGTCCCCGTGGATTGGGCTCCGGTGGAACAGTGGTAAGTCCAGAGTCGTGGCTCTGCTGTGAGCTGCTCGATGAAGGGTGCCGCAGAAGCCACCACCTCGGTCACCGCCGATGGTCCCACACAAGCGGAAAGTGCCATGTGCCCGGATTGGGCGAGGGGATATCCGGTCCACTGCAGGTCATCGAACAACACTGCCGTAGCAGGAACGGTCAGTTCCTTCCGCTTCCACCGATGGGCCTTGTTCAAGTAGTTCCACATCAGCTGCGAACTGGTGAGTGGGAAACTCGGCAGGTTCGTCAGGTCCACTCGACCCACCATCAGTTCCACAGCGGACGGAAGGTCGCTCTGGTCGTACTTACCATCCCCGGGCACGTTGATATTCCAAGGGAATGCCGATGCCGCGCTGTTCACCGAGGCATCCGTCCAGGTACTGTTCATCTCACCGTAGTATGCATCACATGCCCAAGCGCCCCGGTGCTCAGCATGCCCATCCGGATTGATGTTCCCGGAATAAGGCACAGGCACATGCCCTAGGATATAGACCGCTTTCACATCGGGATCCGCCTGAACATCCGCAATGACGAGCTGACGTACGCTGGTCGTGGTGGCCGTGGTGGGCACGTCATGTCGTATGACCCACCATCCGTCAGCAAGCAGATCTTCCTCCACTTGGGACACTTCCACACTCAGTTGGGATGCGAGGTCAGCTGCCACCAACATCACCAAGGTCCCTCGATCCTCCTCTGCCGGAACTCGAATACCAGAACGGATATACCCGTAGCCCGTACCCGAGGCACTGCGCACCACCTTATAGTCGTAGGACTGTCCAAGCGTCACATTGACATCGGTCCATTGGGTGATCGAACCACCCAGGCTGGCTACCGCAGTGCCCCAAGTGGAAGCGGAGGGGGCCTTTCGGTATATGGAGAATGACGTGCTGTTCGAGATCGGCTGCCACTGCAAGGTGATTGAGGGCGGGGCCTCGGTGACCGTAGCACTCAACTTCACCGCGGTCCGGTCCGAAGCGGATTGTCCACAGGCCGTCAAAACCAGCAATAGGGAGAACACGATCGCAGGGAAGCGCATCAACTTGTGCAGTTTCGTGGTATGTTCGAACATCACCGGGATCATTGCTCTCCTAGGAAGATATCCGACAAAGGTCGTTGGTTCGCCAACCGAGTGCAAGTGGCTCGGGAACGGCATCCTCTCCCACCGGCCCCGTGAGCAGAACGCTTCAAGTACCGACCGGGTTCGTTCCCACCGCCTCATACCTGCATCAGCCGAAGGGCTTCGTGCCTGCTTAGTGGCGAAAGGTTTTGTTGGGCAACGAACCGCTCCACTGCTAACGGTGCGCTGATGGAGTAGGCCCGTAATGCCCAACCGATGGCCTTGCGGATGAAGAAGTCCGGATGGGCGGCATGTTGCCTCACGTTGGCGAAGAGAAGGGCCTCCTCCGTATCGTGTTTCCACTTGAGTTGGAAGAGGATCGCCGTGCGGTTCAGCCACCGATCCGGGCTATCGACCCACCGCTGGTTCCAACGTGCGACCGCATTCGGATAGCGTTTGAGCACCACTCCTACCACATTGCTCGCCAACAGGTCCACCGTATCCCACCAGCTCTTCGCTGTGATGAGCTCCTCCAGTAGGGGGAGGTGCTCCGGGCCCAACTTCCGAGCCTGCTTCACAAGCAGATCCACCGCGCAATAGTGCCATTCTCGCTCGGGCTGTGCGAACGCAGCGCGCACAACTGCGGGGAGCTCGACCATCGAAGGCGTACCGGAAAGCGCCAAATGCGCCTTGAACAACGCACGTCGCGCGGGAGTCTTGATGCCGAGGAACGGAGCGATCCCCTTCATGTAGGCCTGCATGGCGATCGCATCCTGGATACGACCATGCGCGCTCATTTCCGTTCGAAGTGGCTCCCACCACGGATGCAGGGTGGTATCCGGGGTCGCGCCCCCACTCATGCCAGGTACACTCCGTCCGTTCATTTATCGGAACCTTCGAAGTAACCCCGGGTGGCGCGGGTATTGAACACGCTCATGAACAAGGCGATGTAGCTCAAGTAGAACAACGATTGGATGGAGACCACCAGCTTGCCCATGTCGGTGATCGGGTAGAACTCCCCGAATCCGATGGTACTGGTGATCACAAAGCTCAAGTAGACCGCATCGGTCCAATTGCTCAGTGGTGCATTGAAGTACTGTCCATGCATGTGCAACACAGCGAAGGTGAGCACCACCTCCAAGTAGTTGATGAAGACCAAAAGCTTGGAACGACGGTAGCTCCGCGGGCTTGGCAAGGCATCGCTGGCGAAGATCATCGTAGGTATATAAAGCAAGGTCTCCACCATGAGCCAGCCCACCAACCACAACACGCCCTCGGTACTCCAGCCTCCGGCCCAGAGCACCAGTGCTGGTAGGAGTGCCTTGAAGAGGACGTAGATCTCAATGGCCAGATCCTGCACAAGTGGACCCGAGCGCCAGAACAGATGCCGGATGTACACGCCCGGGAACAAGAATTGGGACAGGGCCAGGATCAGCCGTACGATCTTCTCCAAGCCGGCATCCTCCTCGTAGGTATTGTGCCATATCGCCAGCACGTTCGACCACCGCTCCTTCAGGGTAGGCTGCCTCAGCACCGTGCCGGACAGGCCTTTTCCGAAAAGCAGCTTGTTCACTCTTCTTCCCATGCGTGTTGCTGGTGAAACTAATTCCCTTACGCTTGCAAGTGGATGACCATGGTCACACCTCGATCCGCATGGCGAGCAATCGATCGATGAGCACTCCCGGTTCCGAACCCGTGATCACCCTGGTGCTACCATGCAGGAATCCGTCATGTTCCATGCGACGCATCTGCTCCAATAGGCCATCATAGAACCCGTTCACATTGAGCAGGCCCATGGGTTTGGCGTGCAATCCCAATTGGCGCCAAGTAAGCAGCTCGAAGAGTTCGTCCATGGTTCCGAATCCGCCCGGCAAGGCGATCACCGCTTGGCTGCGTTGATGCATCACCAACTTCCGTTCGTGCATGTCCTTCACCGTGATCAGCTCAGTGACCCGGTCGTGCGCCAGTTCCCGCTCGGTCATGAACCCCGGGATCACGCCCACCACCGTTCCTCCTTCAGCCATCGCTGCGTCGGCCACCGCACCCATCAACCCCACGTGCCCTCCACCATAGACCACACCCAAACCACGCTTGGCCAGACTTCGCCCGACGTCCTTGGCCGCTTCCGTATGAACCGGATCATGGCCACTACTGGCCCCGCAGAAAACAGCGATGTGGGTCATGGGTCCAAGGTAGGATCCAGGCCCATATCGGCCCGTTCGGTGCTCCCGGCCAGCTCGTTCATTGCTGGTTGTCCATCACCTTCTGTACCGCAGGCAAGGATCGGGCGTCCAACGTAGGAGTCACCTCCGGATCGAAGGCACGGATCACTCCCGCGTTCAATAACGGCCAACGATCGGCCGGCCATCGGGCCACCAAGCGTTCGAATCGATCGATGGCGGACGTGTCCGTCAACGTGCGCCCATCGAATAGCGCTGCGGTGGTGCCCCATGCCGCTCCTTGAGACAACGCGTCCACCTGATCGGGATCCGCGGCCTTGACGATGCGGAACAACCGCTCCGGAGCATGTCCGTACTTGCGGCCCAACACCCAACCCGTCGCCTCGTCCATTGGCATCGGGAAGGATCGCTGGTGCCACATGTGGACCAATGAGGAAACCGCACAGGCCACAACCCACCCCTTTGCCGCCCAGCCGCCCACTCGGCCAACGCGTGCCAGACCTACGATGACCAATAAGCTGACCAGGGGTGCGATGAACGGGAAGTAGCGGTAGTACACATAACCGTTCCCATCCATCCGCGGCTCGAAGAAAGGCGTGGCCGCCATGATCAACAGGAAGGAGATCACCGACCCGAACGCCAGCAACTCATACCGGTGAACTACACTCCTTCGCCAGAACAGGCCGACCAACCCCACCACCATCATGACCGCTGTGACCCGAACGGCCACCTGCACCATCGGTTCCTGGATCGAGGCCATGTGAAACGAGGCCGGAAGCCAGGTCACCCAAAGAGCGAGGAACCGGCCGGGCAATGTTGCCCAATCAACCCCACCCTGCTCAAGACCACGTATGGAGAGTGCCGGCCATTGTTCCAATTGGAATCCGTGATCCACGTACACCCGCACCAGCACGTGCGGTGCAACGGCCACCAAGGCGCCAAGGGTGAAATACGCTACACGTGCGAATCGTTGACCCCATTGTCCAGTGGTCAGCAAGGCATGAGCCACATAGACCGGTGCGAGCACCCAGCAATCATAGGCGAACGCGCTCATCAGTCCGACGACCAGACCGATCCGGAACGCCGGTCGTTCGGGGGAGGATACGAGCAGGAGCAGTACGAAAGGAGCGCATGCGACCAAGCCATGCGCTCCCATGTTCACCGTGCCCCAAGGCAACATGATCGGAGCAGCGAACACGGTCCACAACGTGAACAAGCGGGCTGGACCAGGGTCCACAAGCCTGCGCACCACTACGATCTGAATAGCCCTCGATAGGGTGTCGATGCTCAAGGCCGCCCATGACAGTGGCGGCATGATACCGGCCCATGGAACGAACGCGCGTGCCAGCAACGATTGTAGGAGCGTCCCCCCTTCGTGTGGGTAATGGACCCATTGGTCGTAGCCATCGACGTTGCCGCTCCAGATATCCTCCAAACCCAAGCCCCATGCCAACTGGTCCGGCGAACTGTTCCAAAGTTGATGGGTCCACCCGAAGAGGAACCGAACTGCGGTACCCGCAGCCAGTAGCCACCACCACGACCATTCGCGGCGAAGCGGAAGACCATGTTCCTCGTTGATGAGCCTGGCAAAGGACATTGGGCGAAGATCGCGAAACGCAGGCTGGCAGAGCGATCATGTAAGCCTCGATGGAGATACCGGGTCCTTATCATAGGTATGTTGTTGCGTATCAAGCAGGAAACAACAATGAAATGGAAGGCCACCCGGTACACTGATCGAAGTGCACGGTCGGTTGTGTATGACCCGCACCATCAGACACGTTAGCGCACTACAACCATCATATCATCCTAAGCAATGGCATTCCACCTTGCGACATGCTGATAAGGCGGTACGACCTCGTTGAACGTCAGGGTCGCCTCGACCTTGGAACTCTGAATGGACCGTAACTCACCTTGGTGACCGATCGAAGACCGACGATCGATGTCATGGATCATCCATCAAGGGACGACCCGTTCCGTCCCTCACAATTCGATCCCTGGGGCAAGCACCAAACGGAACACCAACACGGCCAAGGCGAGTGCGCCGTACCAGGCCCAACTCGGACCAAGTAGCGAGGCCGACCCATGAGCCTCAGCATCCTCCACTCGCCGTGCATGCTTCCATGGAAAGATGAAGACCATGCCGCTGGTGATCGGATAGATGATGCTGACGATCGCCACTACAGGCAGGTACAACAGCGTGACCACCACCGAGCCGATGAGCCAGGGCAGGATGATGATCCGGAAGTTGAACATCATCCTGGATGAAGGACCTTCCACCAAGGAGGGTTGTGGCGCGAACTGAAGGAAGGGCCGCGTGCTGAAGTACGCTACCCACGCCAAGGCTGCGGCCCCGACCAATGCGATACCGATCCGGACCAGCATGGGGACCTGCAGCAACAGGTGCACCTTGCCGATGTCACCCGCAGTGAAGATCGGGCCGGTCATCAGGTAGCCCAGGAAATTGCCGAAGCCCAGCAGCATGCACCAGAGCAAGAACAGGTCGAACAGCCCACCACCGCGTCGCCTTCTCACCACCGGTAGCAGTAGCAACCCCTGCGCGAAACTCACCAAGGGCCCTGCCAATGCGATCCATACCTGATCCATCACAGGAAGGCTGGCGCGGTCGAGGTGTGCAACGTAGTTGTGGTGCAGCACCGGGCTGCTACCCAATACCGAACCCACGATGGCATGCCCGAACTCATGCAGCACCGTGGTGAGCAGAAAGGCCAGCACGTAGCACACTGCCGAGTTGATGACCAATGGCTTGATCACGGGAAAGGGAATGAACGAATATACCGAACCCGAGTGATCGATGACCCGCCGGGGAGCACGTGGCAGGTCCTCCTCGATGCTGGCGATCGTTCCATGCGCTCCATCCGGAAGGAACACGTTCCACTCACTGTAACGGCCACCGGCATGACCGCTACCTTAGGGCCATGGCGACGTGTTCTCACCAAGGCATGACAAAGCATGTCCTCTTTACACCACGAAGCTCTTGGACGCTCGTGTTGATCCCGGTCTGTTTTTCCTTGGCTTCCATGGCACAACATCACGAACATGGCCATCCGCATGCCGATACGGTTGGCAACGTGTCGAACCAACAGATGCACCGGAGTTCCACCGCCGATCTCATCGCACGCTTCGAGTCGCCGGAACGGGATGCCTACCAACAGCCGGAGAAGGTGCTGGCCTACCTCGGGGATCTGAGGGGCAAGCACATCATGGACATCGGGGCGGGCTCCGGCTACTTCTCTGTGAAGCTCGCGGCCAATGGGGCACAGGTGATCGCCGCGGACGTGAATGAGGAGTTCCTCGCACACATCACCGAGCGCATCAGCAAGGAAGGGCTCAAGCACATCGAACCGCGGAAGATCCCTTTCGACGCGCCGGGTCTGAACGATCGGGAAGTGGACATGGTACTCATCGTGAACACCTATCACCACATCGAGGACCGTGCGGCATACTTTGCCAAGGTGAAGGTTGGTACCAAGACCGATGGCGAACTGGTGGTGATCGACTTCTTCAAGACCGAAGTACCGGTCGGCCCGCCGGTGGACCATAAAGTATCCATCGACGAAGTGATCGGCGAACTGAAACAGGCAGGATACACGACGTTCACCGTGGAGGTGGCCTTACTGCCCTACCAGTACATCGTGCGGGCCAGGTGAAATGCGCACCTGCCCGCTCATTCACGCTCCCGTTGGCGCTCCCCTCCGCTTCAACAGCGCCGCGCAGACCAAGCTGATCAACAGCCCAACAGGCAGGATCTCCATGTACGTGAAGCCGACCTTCACCACCGGGTTCTTGTACAGCTCGCCCATGGCCCGCATTTCCTGAACTTCCGCCGCGATCTCCGCTTCGGGCGTTCCACTCGCCTTCATCTTCGCCTCGGTATGGGTGATGTAGCTCTCCATGAAGTCCTGCTCGGTATTCGCGCTGATCACCAACCAGGAGGCCACGTACATCGTGGAGGCGATGAGGGTGATGTATAGACCGACCAGGAAGGCCTTGCCGAACGTGATCGACCCGCTCAAGTGCTTGTCGCGGTATGACTTCACACCGAAGAAGATGGTGCTGAGGGCGATGACCATGGTGGTGTACCCGATCATTTCGCCATTCTCCCAATCGTGGTTCCCGTCGCCGAGGGTGAACCACATCATGGCCGAGACGATGATGCCACCGATGATGCCGTAGGTGAGGACGATCCGTTTCATGTGCTTGTGTTTTGTGCCGTGAACCAACGCCATCCGCGCTCCCATTCCATCATCCTTCCGTATGGATCAGGGTGGCTGAAGCGAAGATCCATACCAAAGTATGAGGCACTTCAAGCGATGACCCTCAGCGACTTGGCCTTATGGACCGCTTCGGTGCGCCGTTTCACCTCCAGCTTCGCGTACAGGCTGGACGAGTGGGACTTCACGGTAGGCAATGAGATGAAGAGCTTGTCCGCGATCTCCTGGTTGGATAGCCCCTCGGCCATCAACTGCAGCACCTCCAGTTCTCGGGCACTGAGACCCGATGAACGAATGGCTTGGTCGTCCACGACCGGATCCGGAAGCACATTCACCACCTTCTTCGCCGCGATCAACTTGGATCCCATCCAGAGGCCCACGCCTGTGAAGAGCGCTGCCACCACGCCGATGTACACCTCGGTGGATAATGACTTGACCATGAAGCGGTACTCCACGTACTTCAAGGTAGCGACAACAGCGGCCAGCACCAGTGCGTAAACCACCATCGTGGTCCAGCGACCTGAAGCGCCTGTTGCGGTCGGCCTGATCATGCGCCGAAGTTCGTCAATTGACCACTGCGATCATCGGAATCGGAACATGGAGCAGAGGAATGGGACCCGACCCACTTCCCGCACCAGCCTTGAGCAGCGTGCCAACCACCCGACGAGCCGTGTTCCCGGCCCTGATCTCACGGCCTGCGTATGGGGAACATGGTCTTCGCGCCCTCCTTTCGCTGCACCAGGCCCCGCAAGTAGAACCCGGTAACCGCGCTCATGAAGGCCTGCTCTCCATCGATCAGCGAGCCTTCGATGCGCTCGGCTGTGGGCCAACGCTCCAGAAACGCTCGTAGGGGCTCCTTGATCGCCGCAGTATCCACGATCGCATCGAACTGCTTCCGAATGCCCTCCACCTCCTCGTGCATGCGCGCTGCCGTCCAGGAGGAAGTAGCCTTTCGCAATGAGTACGCGTACTCCGCCTCGTGGATGCGCTGCATATGCCTGCCGACCTTTGCGATGGAGCGATCCTGCTTGCTTCCCAGGCAGCCAAGGGGAAGAATGGAGAGCAGCGCCATGGTCACCAAACCCATCATCGAACGACCGAGATTCGGAAGGGAGGATCGGGTCATCCGTGCCTGGAAACAAGGAGGTCAGCGAAGTTCCTCCAACAACGAGTTCCCGCTCGAACCATCACCACTGGTCCAGCGCCACTCCTCGTGCAGGCGGATACGCCCGTCGGCAAGCACCTCGGGCGTCGATCGGCACACACCCGTCATCAGCTCGCCGCGGTCGTTCACCTGGTGGTAGCGCATGTCCAACCTCCCTTCCTCATCCACCAACGCGATCAACTGGCCACTGACGATGCGTCCACCGGTGTAACTGCAGGTAACGATGCGGCCCGATTGCCTGTAGTGGAAGATCACTTCAGGAGAAACCTCGCCATTGGCGCTGTTGCTCACGGGGATGAAACGGCGGTCGTGGTAGTCGATCATGGGGTGCTGTGTGCTGGCGTGAAGGTCGGGGATCGCCACCGATCACCAATTCAATTCTTACAACATGTTGCTGCACGATCGGAACGTTTACAAGCCAGACCCTGCGACCGTCTTTCCAGACATGGGAACGCACGCGAGGGATGCTCGATCGGGCTGCTGGACGAACGGCCCTGGCGTGGATGAGAGGGAAAGGATGGCGCTCTGTTCCAGAACAAGCGCGTCCGCTCTGGAGCAGCGTTCGAACCCGTCAGAAAGCGACCAAGGTCCCGGCAAAGGCCCGGCGAAGTTCCAGTGGATCCACCCGACCCACTACCTTCCCGCATGCACCTCGAACTCGTTACCCTCATCGTTGCGGAATACGACCCCGCCATTGCCTTCTTCGTGGACGTCCTCGGCTTCGCACTAGTGGAGGACTCCCCAGCGACCACCAACGACGGCCGCGCCAAACGGTGGGTGGTGGTGCGCCCACCGAACGCCGCCACCGGGCTGCTCCTGGCCCGCGCCGATGGCCCTGTCCAAGAGGATGCGATCGGCGACCAGACCGCAGGACGTGTCGGCTTCTTCCTCCGCGTGGACGACTTCGAGGCCACCTTCACCCGTATGCGCGCCGCGAACGTGCACTTCCTCACCGAGCCCCGCAATGAACCCTATGGGCGTGTGGTCGTGTTCCGAGATATCGCCGGGAACAAGTGGGACCTGCTGGGGGCGGTACCGAAGGGTGGATAGCGCCCGATCCGAGGGGTTCTCCGCTCAGGAGCAGCGGTTAGAAACTGCGGAGGTCCGGGAGAACACCATCCTCTTTTGGATCGGGGACGACCTGCGAGGGCCGAATGGAGTTCTGGGAGGATACCCATCGGTGGCCTTATACTGATCCGCCCCGCTTCACGTTCATGCTGGATCATGGCATTCAGCATCAACCCTGTGGTTCGCACCTTGCTGTTCGTTCTGCTGGAACTCGCGCTCGCGGGTCGGCTTTCGGCACAACAACGTGTCTTCAACGCCGGGTTGGTGGGCGGGTTGAACTTCGCCGAACTCGTGGGCGAGGGCAACACCGACTACTTCGGTCCGAACGTCGGCATCATCGGTAGCGCTCGCTTTGCGCGGCATGGCCAGTTGGCGATGGAACTGCTTTACAGCAAGAATGGCGAGTACATCCTGCCGGAGTACTATCCCACCTTGGAATACGGCAACATCGCACTCCACCACATCGAAGTACCT
>Ga0075158_10000749_pt1 | contig 26331 bp, 19 predicted proteins | sample JI91814BDNA_FD_70968 | JGI IMG/M metagenome (GOLD analysis project Ga0075158, IMG submission 70968) | Wastewater effluent complex algal communities from Wisconsin, to seasonally profile nutrient transformation and Carbon sequestration -... | ecosystem: Engineered > WWTP > Effluent > Algae... | reverse complement strand
CGAATGTTCCAGCGCCGGACACCGGCCCTCCCAGCGGCTGCAATGTCGCGTGCCCAGTAGGGGAGGTGGGTGGGCGTTCGGGTCGCCGCGGCGAGGTGCAGCAGAAGTGCGGTCAAGGATCTGAGAGTGGTGGTGAACTCGGCCGCGACGAGCTCGCCTGCGAAGGTGCCCACCGTCCCGCCGGCGTCGGCGGCGTCCTGCCGTGTTTGGCGTTGGAGGCAGTCATCATCGGCCGGCTCGGTGGTGAGGATGCTGAGGTCGACGCGGCATTGCTTGCGTGGGCCTTGGCCGAGAGGGTGGCCGCACAGCGTTTGGGGACCAACGATCCGCAGGGGTGAGTGGCGCTGGTCGCGGAAGGGACGCTGGCAGCCGGGGCACGCGGCGAGCAGGTAGGTGCCGTGGGTGCGACATACGGTGGTCGTGGGCAGTCGCCAAGTGGTCTTCCAGATGCTGTCGTCGCCGAGGCATGCCGGGCAGATCTGGGTGCCGTGGCCGCGGATCCAGCCTCGGGCGGAGATGGTGCGGAAGCTGGACTGGTGGGCGGGGTCGAACCCGCTCAGGTCGAGGCTCGTTCCGTCGTATGCCGCCAGGGTCGCGTTCTGGAGGGCGGCGGTGTTGGCTCCGGTGAGGTTGGCGATGCGCTCGAGTGTGGCCGGAGTGGGGGCGAGCATGAGGTAGGCGGTGGTGGTGTCGTCCCCGGCGCGCACCATCTCGATCAGGCGGGCGGTGCTGAGGTAGTTGGCGTCAGCGACGCGTTCGAGATAGGCGTCGAGGGCCTCGCCGGGGGCGAGGGCAATCAGGGTCGGGAGGTAGGCAGGGGTGTTGTCAGCCCGCATTTCGACTCTCTTCGGTTGCACCGGCTGGCGAGGCGGACTCCGCGTCCGTCACCAGGTCGCTGATGCTGCTGAGTCGGTTGTGCCACCAGGCACGCAAGTGGAGTTTGGTTTCGGGGTCGAGGCCCGTGTCGAGCTCCACGACGTCGGCGTTGGCGCGTTTGGGGTGGGGTCCACCGGCGGGCCGACCTGCGGTGGCGTCGAGCCATACCCAAGCAGCCGCGACCTCGCGATCAATGGGTGTGCCGCCGGCTCGCGGGACTTCTCGGACGGCGCCGACCGGGAGGCGTTTCATGCCGCGCAGTTCTGCACGAGCATGAGCACGGTCAATCAGACCCCCTGAGTGCAGTAGGTCGGCATGCACCGCGAGTCGGCGGAGCGCATGAGTGTCCGCGAGCAGGCGTGCCGCGACGCGTTGGGCCCGGGGAGAAGGAGTCGGCTGCGTGGAGGGTGGCGGCTCCGGCGATCGTCATGGGGGTGCCGTGGGCCTCACTGGCCAGGGCGGTCAGGGCGAGGGCTTCGGCGGTCCGGTGGGTGCGTTGGTATTCAGGGAGGATGATCGGGTCGTCGGGCAGGCGCAGGATCGTCGGGCGTTCACGACAACACCACGTTTGTTGCCCAAGCCAGGCGCGAGCGCTGACCGGTGCACCGACTGCGGACAGGTCACAGACCGCCCCCCCTCGAGCTACCACCAGTTCTGGGTGCCAGGTGGGGCGTCTCGCCGTTTATCTCGGGTCCACTCCAGCGCCTCGATGAGGGCGCGTCGGGTGTCGCTGGGGTCGATGACAGCGTGGACGATTCCCATCTCGGCAGCGATCGCGGGGTTGAGGAACTTTTCACTGTAGTTCTGCTGAAGAGTCTTCGCGAGTGCCTCCCGGTCGTCGGCCGCGGAAAGGTCGGTCCGGTGCAGGATCTCGACGGCACCCATAGCGCCCATGACCGCAATTTCGTTGGTGGGCCAGGCGAGGGTTACGTCCGAGCCGACGCTAAGGGAGTCCATCACGATATAGGCCCCGCCGTAGGCTTTGCGCAAGATAACTTGAACGCGAGGGATAGTGGCCGAGCAGTAGGCGGCGAGCATGCCGGCGCCATGGCGTATGACACCGCCGTGTTCTTGCTCAGTGCCGGGGAGGAAGCCAGGCACATCGACGAGCGAGATCAAGGGGATACCGAACGTATCGCATCGGCGCACGAATCGTTGGGACTTTTGGGCGCTGTCGATGTCGAGGCATCCAGCGCGTCGCGTGGGTTGGTTAGCCAGGATTCCAACAGTGTGTCCGTCGAGGCGCCCCAGGTAGGTAAGAACAGAGCCGGCCCAGTTGCTGGCGACTTCAAGGCCGCTGCCGAGGTCGAGGATGACCGCGATGACCTCGTGCATGTTGTACGGGATAGCGGCCTGTGGCGGGACGATGGTTAGCAGTTCGGGGCAGGGGCGATCGGTGGAATCGTCGCTGGAGTAGCTGGGCGGGCGGCGGCGTTGGTTGCGCGGTAAGAGAGAGAGCAGGTAACGGACTTCCTGCAAACAGGAGACTTCATCGGGATAGACGAAGTCTGCGACGCCAGCGGCGGAGGCGTGGTCGGCGCCACCTAGTTCTTGACCAGTGATGGATTCTCCGGTGACGGCCTCGACGATGGTGGGGCCGGTCAGGTACATCATTCCCTGGTTTTGGACCATGAAGGTGAAGTCTGTGAGGGCTGGTGCGTAGGCGGCGGCGCCAGCGCAGGCACCGAGGATGACACTGACTTGGGGGATCTTTCCCGAGGCGTCGACGATGGCCTTGAAGAGGCGGCCGCATCGGTCGAGGGAGCCCATCCCTTCTTGAATCCGGGCACCTCCGCCGTCGTAGAGGCCGATGATAGGTATTCCCCATTCTGCGGCTTTGACGACGAGGTGGGCGATCTTCTCGGCGTGGACTTGCCCGATTGATCCTCCACAGACGGCGGCATTCTGGGCGAACACGCAGACGCGTTCACCGTTGATCTGGCCGACGCCGGTGATCACGCCGTCACCCGCGACCCCGTTGGGCGATCGACGATCGGCCCACAGTTCGTGGAACGATCTGTGGTCGAGCAGGAAGCGGAGTCGCTGCTGGACCGTCAGGCGCGGCACTGGTCGTGTAGATGGTGATGTGGTGCCGTTGACTGGATCTCGGTTGGGTGCTGCCATCCCTGGAGACTCGACGAGCTCTTGGTGGTCGAGGGTGGGGATCATCCTGGCCGCAGGAGACGGTCGAGGAGGCTCTGGTTCTAAATGCCCGGGCGGTTGCGATGGGCTGCTGGCGAGCGTGGGCGATGTCATCTCGCGGCAGGGTCGGGCGCTGGCTGCTGAACCGAGGTGGAGGCAATAGACGGTATAGGGACAGCCCCACTTATCGAGGATTCAGCGGAGGGTGGGGGTGCCGGCGTGGCCCGGTACTCGGCGCGCGCACGGTCTTCATCGTTGATGGAGATGCAGGCCCGGTATATGGGTGTGGCCAGCGCGGTGGTGAGGACGGCGATAACGACAAGTACGGAGAACATGTCGACGCGAACTATCCCGAGGGAGAGTCCGATGTTGATGAAGAGCAGGATCATCAAACCTCTGGCATTCATTAGGCCGCCGAGCGCGATCGAGTCCGACCATGTCCACCCGTGGGCGCGGGCGACGAGTGTTCCGACGGCCGCTTTGGAGAAGAAAGCGGCAGCGAACATGATTCCCGTGGCGATGAGGTAGCGGGCTTGGATATCGCGCAGGTTGGTGTTGAGGCCGGAGAAGGCGAAGAACACTGGGAGGAAGAGGCAGCGAATGGTGGGGAGGAGGCTGGATTGAAGGATGCGATAGAAGCCGGGGACACGTGGCATGGTCACGCCGATGATGAATCCTCCGAAGACCGAGTAGATCCCTATCCGGTCGGTGAGCCAGCCGGCGCCCAGCACGATCCCGAATATGACCGAGAGCATCCCGTCAGGGATATGGCCTTGGGCGACGGCGTGCCGCACTGACCGTCCGAATAGCCGCGGGACGATCAGTGCAGCGGCTGCGACAAAGAGGGCGGCGGGGATGAGTGTCTGCATGACTCCCTGCAAGCCGTTCCCGGCAACCAGGGCTGAGATGAGTGCCAGGAGGCACCACGCGAGGGCGTCATCAATAGCGGCTGCGCGGGTCGCGACGGATCCCAGCCGGGTGTGAACCATGGCGCGTTCTTGCAGGAAGCGGGCGAGCATGGGGAAGGCGGTCACGGCGAGGCTGCCGCCCATGAAGAGTAGGAAGACGGTGTCGCTGACCCCGTCTGGTTTGAAGGTGTCGCGCAGGTTCCAGCTCGCGGCGGCGCCCGCCGCGAGAGGGAGAAGGACTCCCCCAACGCCGAGCAGGATGGGCAGTCGCGTGGAGGAACTGGTGCCGTGCGTTTCGCTCATGTGCTCCACGCCGACCAGGAACATGTAGAACGACAACCCGATCATGCCGATCGCGTAGAGGGTTGTTTTCGTCTCGGCGAAGAGGTAGGTCGTGGCTGCTGGCCAGGCCCATCCTAGGAGTGAGGGGCCAAGAAGGATGCCGGCGACCATTTCCCCGACGACGGCGGGTTGTCCGATGCGTGTGGCCAAGAACCCCATGGCTCTGGCGAAGAGGACGATAACCATCCACGCTGCGGTGAGGTGCAGCAGGAAAATCATGGCCGGTGAGTGCATCGGAGGAATCCTGTCTCGGGAGGTGGTGCGTCTATGCGGAGCGACCGGCCGGGATGAAGTGCGCCTCGTTGGCGTAGATCCACTTCGTCAGGTGCGCAGGGAGGGTTCTGTCGTCGTAGATGGCCTCGACGGGACGCACGGCTTGACAGGCTCCGCAATCGATGGCACGCGCGGGGTCTATGAATAGCTGGTCGTAGTCACCAAAATCGGCACTATTAGGTGAGGGCTTGATGGCATCGACGGGGCACACGTCATAGCAATTGGTGTGTTTCTCGTTCATGCATAGCTCGGTCACGACATAGGACATGGGCGTTTCCTCCTTGGTTCGTTGGCCCGGCGGGGCGAGACGGGTCGCTCTGGTCGGGGGCTTGAGCCGCTTGTTAGTCGGCGCTCACCACATCAGTGCTCACACCGAGGTCCGCCAGCACAGCTGCAAGCTCGTCCTCGGGAAGCCCTTCCAGCAGGGCGACGAGTTCGTCGTCCAGATCTGGCGTGGCGGCGGATGGTGTGGCCTCATCCGGGCTGACCTCGCCCATCTCAGGGCGGCTGGCGAGAGTCTCTGCGAGGGAGGTGATCGTGGCCCCTTGGAGCAGGTCGAGCACCGAAAGGGAGGTTTGCAGGATGACTTCGATCCGTGTCTTGATTTCGATCGCCATCATCGAGTCCAGGCCGAGGCTGCTCAACGCGACCTGCGGGTTGACTTGCTCGGCGTCCATGCCCAGGACCTTCGCGACGACACTTTGCAACCAGTCGCTCAGGATGTCGGCGCGGTCGCTAGGTGTTGCCTGGCGGATCCGTGCCAGAGGTGAGTCGAGGTCCAGTTCGCCGTTGTCGTTTTGTCGGACTCCGTCGAGATCATTGAACATGGGCGGCAGTTGCCCGGTTGGTGAGGCATCGCGGACCATTTGCCAGTCCGCAGTGATAGCGACCAGGTGCGCGGGCCGCTGCTGCAGAATCCGGGCGAGGGTCTGCATGCCGGCTTCGGGCGTAATCAGCTCGATGCCGCGCCGGGCGTAGACCTGCGCCAGGTCAAGTTGTTTGACCATCCCGACCGACCACGGGCCCCATCCGATGCTGAGCGCCGGCAACCCCTGGGTATGCCGCTGGTGGGCCAGAGCGTCCAGGAAAGCGTTTCCGGAGGCGTAGTTGGCCTGTCCTGGGGAGGCGAGGACGGAACCGGTAGAGGAGAAGAGGACGAAGAAGTCGAGGTCGTCATCGCGGAAGAGGCGGTGCAGGTTCCATCCGGCCGCCACCTTGGGGGTGAGGGCGCGCAGGAATTTGACGCGGTCCATCCGCTGGATGAGGTCGTCGTCAACGACACCGGCCGCGTGGATGACACCCGCGAACTCTGGCAAGCCGCTCTCCTGGTGGCTGGCTAGCCAAGAGGTGAGGTCTTCCATGTTGCTTGCATCGACGGCTGCCACGTGGATCTGTGTGCCCAGTGTTTCGATAGCGAGGATGTGGTGGATCGCGTCGTGTTGGGGGTGGTCGGTATCTAAGTGTGGCCAGTCATGGCGTGGGGGTAGAGTCGACCGCCCCATCAGAACCACGTGGCGAGCGCCGCGCTCAGCCAGGAACCGGGCTACGAGCAAGCCCAAGGAGCCTAGTCCGCCGGTGATGAGGTAGCTGCCGGTTCTGCGGACCCGAACTGGGAAGGGTGTTTGAAGGTGCGGGCTGTTGGCGAGCCGGGCTTGGTAGCGGTGGCCGTTGCGGAAGGCGACTTGGTCTTCTCCGGTAGCTGCGTCGATTTCGTGGAGCAGCTGCTTGGCTTGATGTGCGGCATTCTCGCGTGGATCAAGGTCATACAGGCCTCCCCACATGGCGGGGAATTCCTGGTGTCCGAGGACTCGGCCGAGGCCCCACAGTGGTGCTTGGGCGATGTTCGGGGTGTCCCCGGTTTCGTCGATGGCCTGCACCCCAGATGTGACGAGCCAGATTCTCGGTGCCTGCGCCAGTTCATTGGCGAGAGCTTGTACAAGATGGAGCACGGAGAGAGCTCCGCGATCTTGAGCGTCGAGGAGGTCCTGAGCGGTGTTCTCTTCGTGGGCCTGAAGATCGAGGCTCCACAGGTGAACGACGTTGTGGAGTTTCCGATGGTTCAAGGTCTCGATGAGCTCGGCGTAGTGGTCCGGGTTAGCCGGGTCGATCAGGTGGGTACCGTCCTCTCGGACCTCGGGGTGGGTGATGTCAGCGGGCAAGACTCGGATGGCGGGGCGGCCACTGTGGTCCAGCAGCGTGGCGAGGGTTTCGCCGACACCGCCGGCGTCGCTGAACACCAGCCAGGGGGCGGGTTCGGGGTCGACGACGGGTGGGGTGTCCTCGACGTCGTCGAGGTCGTGGGGTTGCCACAGCAGTTCGTAGAGGCCGCGGTCGATGCGGTCGAGGGACTTTTGCGCGGTGGTGAGTGATTGAGCTTTGAATCCGCGGATTTCGACGAGGACTGTGCCGCTGAGGTCACAGACTGTGATGTCGCTCAGGATCCGCGTTTCGTCGGCGTGGATGACTTCGGCGACGACGGTCATCTCTGGGGTCGGAGGGGCGAGGACGCGGATGCGTTCGGCGTGTACCGGCAGCATTGTGGCGGTCGACTGTTCCCCCTCCCCCGACGTCGCGGCGACGATGAGGAGCACTTGGAAGGCGGCATCGATCAGACTGGGGTGGAAGTGGTAGGCCTGCACGTCCTCAGCGATCGAGGCGGGGATGGCGATTCGTCCGGCGGCGGCCCGGCCGCTGCGGGTGACGTCTTGGACGGCCTGGAACGCCGGTCCGTACTGGAAGCCCATCTCGAGGGTGTTGGAGTAGAACTCCTCGCGGGAGATCGACTGACTGGACTCGGGCGTTGCGGGCTGCGAGTCGATGGGGGACGGCTTGACGGTGCTCTTGGCGAGGGTGGCGGTGGCGTGTGTCGTCCAGCTGCGTTCTCCGTCCGGCAACGCCAGATAGCTGGCGATCTCGACCAAACCCTGATCCTGATACACCGTGGTGCGCATCCTGGGGTTGGAGGTCGGGGAGAGCACGAGCGCACGGAGCAGCTGCAGGTCCTCGACGGCGTAGTCGCCGGCGCCGTACACCTCGGTGGCGGCCGCGAGGGCCATCTCGATGAATGCGGCACCGGGCATCAGGATGTGGTCTTGAATCCGGTGGTCGGCCAGATAGGGCAGCTGGTGGGGATCGACCTCGAGCTCCCATGCCGGGTGCGTAGACTTCATGCGTTGTCCGAGCAGGGGGTGGCTTTCTTGGTAATAGCGGTCTTCGGCGGCTTCGGCCGACTCGTGCCAATACCGCTCCAGTTGCCAGGGATAGGTGGGAAGTTTGACGAGGCTGCGGTGGTGGGGGCGGACGCTGTCCCACGTGACGTGGTGTCCGTGGCAGTACAGCGTTCCCAACGAGGTGAGGATGGCTTCTTCCTCGTCGTCCCCGCGCCGTAGCGAGGGCACGACCAGGCTGTCAGCGCTGGCCTGGGAAAGCAGTTCACGCATAGGTCCAGCAAGCACCGGGTGGGGTGAGACTTCGACGAAGTGGGTGTAGCCGTCATCGATCATTTGGGCGAATGCCGCGGAGAACAGCACGGTGGCCCGTACGTTCTGCCACCAGTAGCGGCCGTCGGCGCCGGCGCCGTCGATGCGCCCGCCGATCACCGTGGAGTACAGCGGGATCCGGGCGCTAACGGGTGATAGTTGCGCGAGCCCGGCTTGGAGTTCCTCACGCAGCGGGTCCATATAGTGGCTGTGGTATGGCACCTTGACCTGTAAGAAACGGTGGAAAACGCCGAAGGTTTCTAATTGGCTGGCCATGCTTTCGAGGATTTCGCCGTCCCCGGACAAGGTGACAGCGCTGGGACTGTTGATCGCGGCAACCGAGACGCTGGGGCCAGCGTCGGCGACCGCCTTGTCCAAGGTTTCGGGGGTCATCCCGACGGCGAGCATCCGCCCGGATCCGGTAGTGCGCTGCTGGAGGGTGCTGCGGTAATAGATGACGCGGACAGCATCGGCGAGGGTGAGTACCCCAGCGGCGTACTGCGCGGCGGCCTCGCCGGCGCTATGGCCGATGATGGCGTCCGGGTCGATGCCCCACGAGCGCCACAAGGCGAGCAGCCCGACCTGGAGCGCGAAGTTGGCCGGCTGCGCGATCTCGGTCTCGCTCATCCGGGACTCATCTTCGGGTTTGAGCATTTCCTCGAGGATCGACCAGCCGGTGTAGTGGTGTAGGTGAGCGTCGACCTCTTCGACAGCCTCCCGGAAAACCGGTTCGGTTGTGAGGAGTTGGCGGCCCATGCCCCACCATTGGGGACCCATCCCGGAGAAGACGAAAGCGAGCTTGGGGCGTTCGGTGCTTGCGGCCGCGCGGCCGGTGACCACGCCCTGAGCGTGATCGTTCGTCAGGTAATCCCGGAGTTGGGCGCTGATCTGGTGGGGATCGGCGGCGGTGACGGCGAGACGGTACTCGTGCTTGGTGCGGCGCAAATTGGTGGCATGGGCAAGCCGCGAGAGCGGCTCGGTGGTGGTGGTGAAGAAGCCGGCCATGGCTTCGGCCATGTCACGCAACGCTTTGGGGCTGCGGGCGGAGATGGTGATCAGTTGCCGCCGGCCGTCGTCGCTGGCCGGGGGCTGGTCGGGTCGAGGTGGCGGGCCTTGGAGCACGGCGTGGGCGTTGGTGCCGCCGAACCCGAAAGAGTTGATGCCAGCGAGGCGTGGGCCATCGCTGTCGGGCCACGCTGTCAGTTCTGTGGGGACGCGTAACCCGTTCCGGTCGAACGGGATTGCCGGGTTGGGGTTGTTGAAGTGGAGGTTCTCGGGGATGTGGCCATTCTTGAGTGAAAGCGCGACTTTGATCAGTCCGGCGATGCCGGCGGCGGCCTCGAGGTGACCGATGTTGGTTTTCACAGATCCCACGATGACTTTCTCCCCCGCCGGGCGGTCCTGACTGACCACGCGGGAGATGGCGTTCGCTTCGATGGGGTCGCCGAGTGGGGTTCCAGTACCGTGCGCTTCGACGTATTGGATGTCGAGGGGGGTAATGCCGGCGCGGGCATAGGCCAGCCGCATGGCCTCTTCTTGAGCGTCGCCGTTGGGGACAGTGATGCCGTTGGTGTGGCCGTCCTGAGTGACCGCCGTGCCCCGGATGAGGGCATAGATGTCGTCGCCGTCCTCCTGCGCTTGAGCCAGGGGCTTGAGTACCACGACGCCAGCTCCTTCGCCGCGCGCGTAGCCGTTGGCGGATGCGTCGAAGGTCTTGCATCGCCCGTCAGGGCTAAGGAAGCCGCCCTTGGATTCGGCGATGGTCATGTTGGGGGCCACCATGATGTTGACGCCGCCGACAACGGCTTGCTCGCACTCGTTGTTCCAGAGCGCTTGGGCTGCAAGGTGAAGGGCGACCAAAGAGCCGGAACAAGCGGTGTCGACGGTGAAGCTGGGACCTCGGAAGTCGAAGGTGTAGGAGAGCCGGTTGGCTAGCATCGACATCATCATCCCAATGGCTGAATGAGTCTGCAGTTCGTAGCGGCTGTACACCCCGTAGTTCTGCAGGAGTTTGTAGTCCAGGGTGAAGCCGCCGACGAAGACCCCTACGTTCCGGCCGGCCAGTTGTGTGACGTCCTGGCCGGCGTCCTCGAAGGCCTCCCAGGTTGTGCGCATCAGCAACCGCTGCTGTGGGTCGAGCCATACCGCTTCGCGGGGAGAGATTCCGAAGAAGGCGGCGTCGAAGCCGTCGACGGAGTCGAGGTATCCGCCGTGGCAGGTGCTCATCTTGCCGAGCTTGCCGGGGTCGGGATCATAGAACTTGCGGGCCTCCCACCGGTTAGCGGGAAGATCCCTGGTGGCGTCGACACCGTTGCTGAGAAGGTGCCAGAAGGCGTCGGGAGTCACCGCGCCTCCAGGGAAATGGCAGCCGATGCCGACGATGGCCAGGGGCTCGTGCTGAATGGGCGCAGGCTGGTCGGCGGTCATACGGTCATTTCCTCTGCCTGTGGGATGGATGTGATAGTTGAGGCGACCTGGGTCAGCACCAGGTCGCGGCTTTCGTGGATGAACATGTGGCTACCGGGCAGCATGTGGTGTTCGTGACCGGAGCGGGCGTGGATGTTCCACGCGTGAAGGTCCTCTGGGCCAACGCGGACGTCGTGGCGGCCGCCGAGTGTGGTCAGCGGTATCGGTAGAGGTGGCTCGGGCAGGTAGGTGTAGGTGTCGCACACCTCGAGATCCGCGCGCAGCACGGGCAGCATGAGCCGCATGAGGTCCTCGTTTCCCAAGATCTCCCGTGGCGTACCTTCTTTGGCTAGAACGGTTTTGAGGACTTCGTCGGGCAAGTGATGAATCCGGATATTGGGGTTGGGCAGGTGCGGGGCGCGAAACGCTGAGAGGAGCAAATGTTCAGGGAGTCGTTCGTTGTGCCGCCGGAGTTGGCGGGTCAGTTCGAAGCAGACGAGGGCGCCCATGCTGTGGCCGAACAGGATGTAGGGCCGATTCCAGGAGCGGGGTAATCGCGGTTTCCAGGTCGGTGATTAGGGGCTCCATCCGCCGGTAGGCAACCTCGCCGGCGCGGGTTTCCCTACCAGGCAGTTGGGTGGCGCAGACTTCTACGCCTTCGGGAAGGTGATCTCGCCAACCGCGAAAGACGGAAGTGCCGCCGCCAGCATAGGAGAAGCAAAAGAGCCGAACTGCGGGCGCGGTGGGGCCTGACCGAATGAACCATTCGGGGCTGGTGCGGGAGCGTAACCGCTGCATCAGGCGGGAGCGCTGCTCGTCGCTGAGCTGTGCCAGTTGATCTCGTAGTTCGCTACGCGGTCCCTCGACGTGTGGTGTGAGGTGGTGGGTCATTCGGGTCTCCGCGGTTGGTAGGCTTTGTGCCGTGGTGGCTGCCTCGTCAGGCGATGGGTTCCATGACGGCGTCGCGGGTATGGAGGGGCAGGCCGCCGCCGCCCAAGGTCACCCAGGAACTGTCGAAAGGGTCGTCCTGCCGGTTGGCGTAGCCGGTGTGTAGTTCTTTCAGGAGCGGGTCCGCGAGCCAGGCCTGGATCTGCGCTTGCGTTGTGGGGTCTTCGCTTTCGTGGAGCCGGTCAATGACGATCGTGACGAGTTGCCCGATGGCGTGCTCGAGCAGGGAGACGTTCTTAGCGAACTGCTTGTCCAGTTCTTGATCGTCGAGGCCGGCAGCCATTCCTTCGTGGAGATCGACGATCACCGGCAGCAACGTGTAGGGGTCGGCGAAGATGTCATGCGCCGCCGGGTTGTCCACGGCGTGCCATTCGCGGAAGAATTGTTGGGCACGAGAGTGCAATTTCCAGGCCCGGAGCAGGTTGTGCAGGGCACCGGGGCTCTCCCCGAGGCGGGGGAACTTGCCGTGGAAGAACAGCAGGCCTGGGACCGACCAGTACATCATCGTGTCCCAAATGACTTTGGCCACCATGACCTGGGCGTCACCCATGACCTGGAACTGCTTCTCGTAGGCGACCAACCAGATCTCGCTCATCAGCAGGTACACCTGGTTGTGTGCGGTGACGCGATCCTTGATCTCTTCCCCGCGATGGTCGCGACTGATCAAATCGACGATGAGTCCGTTGCTGATGCCCATCAAGTCCCCACCGGATGAGTACAGGGGGTCGATGGAGACGCCAGCCTCCCCGGTCAGGCACCACCGATCCGGGGAGTACACCTGCTTACAGCCGTAGGCGTAGTCACCCATGACCCGGAAGTCCTGGATCTGTTCACGGTGGGACTCGATGGCGGCCGCGCACTGCGGCTCGTGTAGGCGCAGCCACTCTAGGGCGCGATCCAAGGTGTTGAATCCCGCTTTCGGGTGGGTTTCAGCATCCGCGACGATGCCGATGCTGGTGGACCCGGAGGCCAGCGGGATCACCCACACCCAGTACCCGTCACCCATCAAATGGTTCGTGGACAACCGGCGCGGGCCGCCGCGCCGGCCATAGGGGCCGCGCTCAACATCAACCCGGGCATGCCATTGGGGGTCGTCAGACCAGTCCGCGACATCGATCGGGTACCCCACCCGCAGCCATGCCGAGTTCGCTTTGTGCCCAACGGGTTTGGACAGTCCCAGCTTCCGCTTGAGCAATCCTGCTCGCCCGGATGCGTCGATGAGCCACCGGGCCTTTAGGTGACGGCTCCCCTGGTCGTTGCTGATCTCGACGGTGTGTCGCTGCCCGTCCTGACCCAGATCGATGCCGCTGACTCGAGCGCTGCCGAGGAACTGTACGCCGCTCCTGACGATATGTTCCGCCAGGAAGTTTTCCAGTCGTCCTCGGTCCAGCTGGTAGGTCGAGAGAGGGGCTTCCTCGATCTGGCCGAACTCCACGCGGCGGGCGATGTCCTGGTTGTCGCCGTGGGAGAAGAAGATGCGCAGCCCAAACTTGCGCAGCTGCTCGCTTTCGAGGTGCTCCTTGATGCCGATCACATCTCGTAGGTAGTGGGCCTGCATCTCGACGCTGGACTCGCCGACCTTGTGAGCTGCCTCGGACACTGGGTGTTGCTGCTTCTCAACGACAACGATGTCGATATCAGGCAGTGCGGTCCGCAAATGCGCGGCAAGGGTTAGCCCGCAGATCCCTCCGCCCATGATGACGACGTCGACGTCTTCGCTAGTGGTGGGCTGCGCTGCTGATGTGGTCAAACCTCTCACCCCTTGGTTGTGGTGCATCTCAGGTAGTCAGGTGCAATCCGGCACGTCGACTCCGACGCGTCCGGGTTTTGTGCCGAGGCGGCGGCCGCCTCGCCCGCGTTAGCCGACCGGTTGGGGGAGCAACTCCCGGTCAGGGTTGCGGTTGGTGGCGATCCATTGATCGCTGGTGGGATTGCGACGGCGTTCCCGGCGGTAGGTGGCCAGCATGTCGGTGATCACCGGATCTCGTTGCCATCGTTGGACCGCGGCAACGGTGTTGTCGTCGGTGCGTTCGGCGTAGGTGCTCAGTACGGCACTGACCAACTGGCCTGCCAGTTGAGTGAACAACCGAGTGTTGTCGCTGAACCGCTTCTCGAACTCCGCATCGGTCAGTTGATCGGCCATCCCAGCGTGGAGGGCGACCATGAAGTCCAGCGGCGAGTACAGGTCGATGAAGCCCGGGTTGAGGGGGGTGTCGTCGATTGCCTTCCACTCGCGAAAAAAGGCCTGCATGCGGTTGCTGATCACGGTCAGCTTGCCCAGGTTGGTCACAACCGAGGCCATGCTGGCTGCTTTCGTAAACTTGTTCTGGAAGAACAGCAGACCGAAGACGCCCCAGTAGAACCCGGTGTCCCAGATCACCTTCGAGGACATCACTTTGGCGTTGCCCATCAACTGGTACTGCTTTTCGTAGATGGCCAACCAGATCGAAGCGACGCTTCGGAACAGGTTGTCGTGCGCGACGGCGAGAGCGGTGACGTCCTCACCGTTGAGGGAGCGGACGATGAGGTCGGTGGTGAGCGTGTTGCCGATCGCGATCAGGTCCAGGCCCGGCGAATACAGCGGGTCCAAGAACACCCCGGATTCGCCGGTCAAACACCAGCGACGTTCACCAGAGAAGACCATGTCGCAGCCGAAGGAGTAGTTGCGCATGACTCTGAAATCCTGAACGGCGTCGAGGTGCTGCTCGACTACGGCAGCACACTGTGGTTCGCGCGCCCGCAGCCACCCCCTTGCCTTCTCCAGGGTGTTGTAGCTGTTGAAGGGGTGCGTGTGGGAGTCGGCGACGATACCGATGCTCGTGGAGCCTGTGGCGAGTCGTATGAGCCACACCCAATACCCGTCACCCATGAGGTGGTTAGTAGACAAGGCGCGGTCGCCTTCAAAAGTTCTGGTGACCCAGTCGGTCTTATCGCTCCACGTGTTCACGTCGACGGGGTGGGCGATGCGGAACCATGCGGCACTGGCTGAGTGGCCGACCGCGGTACGTTGGCCTTGGTCGAACCGGTGCAAGAGCTGACTGCGGCCGCTGGCGTCCACGACCCACCGGGCGGTGATCTGTTGCTCGCCATCGGGTCCGTCGACGAGAGCGCGGTGGAGAGGATGATCGAATTCCACGTCGATGATCTTGGTGCCGTCGAGAAACTTGATCCCTGCGTCGAGACAGCGGCGACCGAGTTCGTTTTCGAGGCGGCCGCGGTCGAGCTGGTAGGTGCACAGTGGGGGGAATACGGAACTACCCAGCTCGACTCGGTCGGCAATATCGGTGTTGTCGTCCGTACTGAAGAACATGCGCAAACCGAACTTGCGCAGCTGATCACGCTCAAGGTGATCCTGCAACCCAAGAACGTCGCGCAGGTAGTGCGCGGCGATCTCGACGGTCGACTCACCCACTTTGTGCGTGGTCTCACTTACCGGATGGGTAAGTCGCTCGATGACGGCGATCTTGGTGCCAGGGCTCTCCGTGTGCAGTTGAAGGGCCAGTGTCAGCCCAGCCGGTCCGCCACCGAGGATCAGGACGTCGTAGCCGGGCGCCTCGTTCTCGGCGTTCTGCTGTGGCGAGGGCGCGGTCACTCGGGCACGCAAGGCAGCCGCCAAAGCGGCCTTTTGGTCGCTCGACAGGTCGGCGATGTGGGTGTGCACCGTTGTTGTCATTCGTTGTTCTCCTCCCGTCACCGGGGGAAGATTCCGATGGACAACTTCCGATGGGCTTACCTTGCTGGGAAGCGCTCCGGCGTCGCCGCTCCAGTGGGGTGGAATACGTCGCGCGACAAGGCTTCTCTGCTTGTTGACGGGGACTTTCAGGATGCCGCAAACCGTGAAGACCAGATCCCGCGTGATCGTCGCCCGTTGGAGAAATCAGTGGTCGAGCATGTCGCTTCGTCTGGCAAGGCTGGGTGGCTGAGGTTGTGCGCGACGCCGCCGGGTCTTCCAGGCGTCGGCGATGAGCGCGCCAGCCAAGGCCCCGGACATGTCGTGAGCCAAGTGGGTGGAGTCTTCGTGCACTTCTTGTGGACGGGCCGGCAGGAAGAGAAGCGCGACGAGCGCGCCCAGGAAGGAGACTCCTGCCGCAACCAGTGATGCCCCGGTCATGCTGTGTAAGTAGGCAGCGGTTGCGGCGTCGAGAAGGCCTTTGCCCGCCTCGGCGGATCCCGTCGCGATGAGTTGTTGGGAAACCTGCAGAGCGGCACCAAAGGACCGCATCGCGGCGGCGATGGGGCCGTCCCCAGCGCTGGTCCCTGCGGCGATCGTGGATTCCAGACGGCTGGTGTACAGCGACGATGCGACGCTGCCGATGACGGCGACGCCCAGCGTTCCACCGAAGAGTCGGGTCGCGTCGTTGACTGCCGCGCCGACGCCGGCTTTGGCCTCTGGGACTGCACCCATGATGGCCTCGGTGGCGGGGGCGCTGGCTAATCCGACGCCGACCCCCAAGGCCACCATCTCGCCGGCGATAGTCGCGTAAGACGTGGCGGCGCTATTGCGCGAGGCCCACAACAGTCCGAGACCGAACAGGACCAGCCCGCCCGCGACGACGATCTTGTTGCCGATGCGAACGGCCAGCTTGGTGCCGATGATCGAGGATGCCGCGACGGAGAAAGCCATCGGGAGCAACCTCATGCCCATAGAGAATGGGCTGTAGAACTTGACCAGTTGCAGGTACTGGGTGATGACGAAGATGAATCCTTGGAGCGCGAAGAAGGAGATCGCGACGGAGGCGCTGGCGGCCGAGAAGCGAGCGTTGGCGAACAGGGATATGTCCAGCAGCGGATGCGCAACTCGGCGCTCGATCAGGATGAAGGCGAGCAGGAGCGTAGCTCCGGCGGCCAGGACGGCCATAGCTTTCGGGGAGGACCAACCCCAGGCGGGTGCTTCGATGATGGCGTAGACAAGTAACGCCAAGCCAGCGCTCGATAGCAGCAGCCCGGGCGCGTCCACCGGGGGTGTGTGAGGATCCTTGGAGGTCGGTACGGCCCAGATGATCAAGGGGGCAATCGCGACCGCAACGGCGGCCATGAACGCGAAAATGCTTCCCCACCAGTAGTGTTCGAGGAGCCAACCGCCTACAATCGGGCCGGCCGCAACACCGAAGCCGGTGACGGTGCCCCACAACCCGATCGCTGCCGCGCGTTCGGTACGTTCGGTAAAAACGTTCACCAGGATGGACAAGGTCGCCGGGAACATCATCGCGGCACCGACACCCATCACGGCCCGAGCGATGATCAGGTGGGTCGGCGAGTCGGTCATGGTGGCCCATCCACACGATGCGGCGAAGACCGCAAGGCCGGCCAGTAGGACTCCTTTTCGGCCGCGACGGTCCCCGAGACTCCCCCCCGCGAGGACGAGGGCAGCGAACGAGAGGCTGTAGGCATCGACAACCCACTGCATTTGGGCGGTCGACGCGGAGAGTTCTTGCATCAGCGCCGGCAGCGCCACATTCACGATCAGAATCTCGACACTGATGATGAACGCAGTCAAGGTGAGGGCGAGCAGAGTGAGAGGCTTACGCACGCCGTTGACATTATAAAGTCAACTGGTAGGTGTCAAGCACTGTCCAGAGTCTCGCTGCAGGTGCTGCGTGGGTGTGCAGACACCAGGAGTCGGACGTCGTTACTGGCGGCCTTCCGCGCGATCGCGCAGGTTGAGGAGTTGTCGTCGCATCATGAATAGGTCGAGCCAGGCGAGACCCCACTGACGAGCGAGTCCCAGTCCTCGCGCTCGGGGCAGTGAGAGTTTGACCGTCAGTCGGGAGGTTCTGTCGGCGGCTTCGTGGACGACGTAACTGATCGCTAGTGGCCCGAACATCAGTCGGCCCAGCCAACCGACGCGGATGGTGAGGTTCTGGTCTGGTACGAAGTCGATGAGGCGAAAGACTCGAATGAAATGCTGGCCGAGTTCGAGATTCTCCAGTCCTGGGGTGAGGCTGCGCGGGCTGCGCCGGCCGAGATTGTTGAGGATGTCGTAGCTGTACGGGGCGACGCGCATCTGGCATAGCCAGCGGAATACCACTGGGATGGGCGCCGCAATACTGATGGAGCGGTAGGCCTCGAACTTTGGCGCGGGGAAGACTGCGTCGCAGGGGTAGCCAGCACTGACTTCTCCGGGTGTGGTGCCCCACACCAGCGGCCAGCGTCGGGTGAGCCGCGGCCCCTGCACGAGGTCGGGCGCCGTTCCGCGGCCGTTCATTGTCGCTGATACCCGAGAGCTCACGTTATCCAAGATGGATTCGCCCCTTCCGCGGAAATTACCGAGTTTGTAAGTGACGATCTTTGACGGTGACGGCGCTGGTGAAGTGGTCGCGCCAGGCCCGAATTGGCGCTGCGTCTGCGGTTATTGACGGCAGGGATCGACTTTCCTCTAGGGCTCGGGCTGCCTCTTTGCTAGTGAAGCCTCCGAACGTCTCGCAGGCTAGGTCTGTGTGGGTCGCGGGGTTCCCTGCCAGGGCTCTGGTCCAGGCGGCGGTCGCCGCGCCCCACGCGAGCCGGTCTTCGTACCCTGCAGCGATATGGCGCAACTGCACCATCTTTGTCTTATCGGCTCCCCCGCCGTAGGAGCAGGCCATACCGATTCCGTTCCAGAGGTCGCCGTGGCGGTCGGCGGGGAAGCGTGCCAGGTCCGCCGTCGCGCGGAGTACGACTCCGCCGCTAGCGAACCAGAGTGCCCGCCCGAGTCCCTGGTCGAAGAGGGGACGGTAGGCGGTCGGCAAGTGTGTTGGGCGGCGGGCGTGGAAGAGATACTTGCGGCGCTCAAAAAAGCCAGCGTGGAAGCCGTACCCATCGAGAATGGCCCCGCCGAGGAGCGGATCTAGACGCTTCATGTGGGCGGCCGGATCGCGACGCAGCCGGGCCAAGGCTAGACCGGCTCCGACGTACACCGGGTAGATGTGTGGACCGCCGGGACCGGCGACGAAGTCCGGCAAGCGATTGGCGCGAGGAGGGATCAGGTCGCGAGCCTGCAGACCCATCCCGACACCCTCGTAGGCGAAGCCTGTGAAGGCCGGATCGATGCCCTGCATTTGTATGGCAATGATGTCCAGGTCATCGTCGTAGAGGGCTGCGTTGTAGCCGAGGGAGAGACCTTCGGCTACGGGTGCGAATCTCGACCAGGCTTGCGGCTCGAACCCCTCCTGCTGGAACACTTTTTCCGGGTGGTGCGCACCGAGAATCCATCGTCGGATGGAGCCGCTTAGGGTCATCTTTCGCTCCTGGATGTTGGGGTATTGGCAGGGCGGGCATGCCACATCGCTGCAATCACGTGGCGTCGGTGCTCGTGCGCTGGGATATCGGAGAGATCGTTTGGGCCAGGTGAGGTGGAGATGGGAGCGGCTGCGAGATGAGCAGTGAGGGCGGCTGCGTCCATCCCCCACACCACCTGGCACGCCGTATCCGTGTGGGCGGCTGGGCATGCGGCGCGATAGCGGAAGTCGGCAGCGGCTGCCACCCCGACGGCTAGGTCTGCCTGATAGGGCGCGGCGAGTTCGACCATCTCCGCGATGGTGCCCGGTTCCAGTACCCCAGCTGCGTAAGCGCACCCCAGGGCCACCCCAGCCCACAGGTCGCCTCGCCGGTGGGCGGGGAAAGTGTTGATTACGGCGGCGATTCGGTGTGGATCCGCTGCGGTGGTGAACCAGAGGCTGCGCCCGAGTCCGCGATCGAAAACGCGGGCTGGATAGCCGCTGATATGTCGAGGCCGGTTTTGTCGTCGCAGGGTGCGGTGAGGATCGAAGAAGCCGTAGTAGAAGCCGTACCCGTCCAGGATCAACCATCGGTTGTCCGACTCGTACCCGCCGATGAGACGCAGAGGGTTGACGCGCGGGCGTGGCAGCGCCATCCCCGCACCAATAAATAGCAGCGGCTCGAAGGCATGACCAGGTCCAGCGATGAAGGTCGCCAGCCGTTGTGGGCGGGGTTGGACGACGTCGAGCAAGGCCAGGCCCATGCCGGCGCCCTCGTATGCGACACCGCGTACCTGCGGCTCATGTTGAGACAGCCAGGCATGCAGGTCGTGAGGATGGGGGTGGTCGATGGTGTGCCAGAAACTGTCGACCAGGGTGTTCGCAACGGGAGCGAATCGGTCCCACACGTCATAGATCGTGTCTCCGAGGCCGAACTGTTTTGCCGCCATCTTGGGGAACTCCGCCGCGGATAGCCGCAGGATCGGCTTCAGCACCGTGCTGCGAGCAATCATGCGGTGTCCCGATTGGTGGTGCGGGGTTCGGGCGGGGTCATGAACATCGGTCACTCGAATTGCCGGCGGATCCGCTCGCGCCACAGCGCGTATGCGGGGGTATCGGCTGCGGTAGGCAGCCCCTTCTGGAGTCCGTCGACGAGCGACGCGGACTCGTTGGACGACATCCCGCAGAGCACCTGGCTTGCGAAGTCGTTGTGGTCGACCGGGTTGCCTACGCGGTGACGGATGCTTGCGGCCATGGCCGCACCGACCGCAAGGTGGGGCAGTCTTTTGCCTGCCGCGTCGCGTAGGTGCTCAACGGCTTCGCGTTCGACTCCGCCGGTGTATCCGCAGGCCAACCCGACGCCCTCCCAAAGGTCTCCCTGGCGGGCTTCGTCGAAGCTGGCGATCCCGGCACGCACTCGTTCGACGTCGGCGGAGAACGAGAACCAAATGCTGCGGCCCATTCCGTGGTCGAACACCCGTCGGCTATAGCCGTGGAGTCGCCGGGGGATCCGCTGGCGGGTGACGTACTTCTCGTGGGCAAAGAAGCCTTCGTGGAAACCGTACCCATCCATGACAACCCAGCCGAAGATGGGGTCCTCAAGTCGACGCCGGAATTTCTCGGCGTTGGCACGCATGCGTGCCAACGCCATTCCGGCTCCGAGGTAAATACCGTAGATGTACGGCTCGCCTAGCCCGGAGGCCAATGCAAGGGTGCGCCGTCCGGAGGGGTTCAGGACATCGAGGGCAGCGAGCCCTAGCCCCGCGCCTTCATAGGCGAAGCCTGCCAGCTCTTTGTCGTAGGCCTGCAGCTTCGGGACGAGGCTTTCGGGGCGTGGGTCCACGACCGTTGTTCGGCAGCACTCGGTCACGGTGAAGACCACTTGCTTGAGTCTGGCGTTCGTCGGGTCATCACTAATGTTGGGGGGCATCATCGTGGACGAGGAGACGTCGAAAACTTTGCCGAGCGCTCGGCCCGCAAGGGTCCGCAGCCGGCCGGTGTCGTGGTCGGTGGCCTGCTGGTCAAGCAACTGCTCGGTGACCAAGAGTCTCTCCTTAAGCGGGTGCGGGGATGGAGGCCGAGAACGTCGTGCGCAAGTGGGCGAGGAGCAGTTCGTAACCGGGCCGGGGGCTGCGGACGGGCAGGATGTCGAAGGTGTTCTGGACGAGAGTCGAGGCTTGATCGCTGTTCACTCCGCATAGCACGTCGCAGGCTAAGTCGGTGCCGGAGATGACGTTGGCCGCGCGGTGCCGTCCCCTGGCCGCGAAGGCGACCCCGGTCGCGACGCTGGGTAGGTGGCGGCCGCACGCGTTGCGAAGGTCGATGATGTCGGATCGTGGGAGTCCGCCAACGTAGCTGCACGCGACGCCGACGCCGACCCACAGGTCGGCGTGGCGTCGGGGGGCAAAGGCGGCGATGTCAGCGGAGATCCGGTTGATGTCGGCGCCGGCGGTGAACCAAATGCTGCGGCCGACTCCCTGATCGAAGATGCGTTTACCGAAGGGCGATAGGAATCCAGGTACCTGTTGGTGATCGACGAACCGGGGTCGAGCGAAGAATCCCTGGTGGAAGCCGTACCCGTCCAGCACGAGCCAGCGCAGCACCGGGTCCTCCAACCGGGCCAAGTAGGGCTCGGGGCGCCGTTTGAGCCTGGCCAGTGCCTCCCCCACCCCAATGTGGGACATGTAGATGTGTCCGTTGCCCGGACCGGCAAGGAAAGCGCGTAGTCGCGAGGGGCCAGGTGTGACAAGGTCGAGGCCAGTTAGGCCCATCGCTACACCTTCGTAGGCGTAGCCGCGTAGGGGTTCGGGCACGATGTCGACGCGTTGCATGATGTCCCCAAGGCTGCCGCCGTCGACGACGGCGTGGTAACCGCCGACTGCTGCTCGGACGGCGTGTTCCAGGTGGGTCCACTTCGGCCCCGCACCGCTCTTGAATGCCTGGATTTCGCGCTCTGGCACGCCCATGACTGTGCGCCGCGCTCGAGCCAGCAAGGTGCTGGTCACGATGGTTCAGCGCTCAAAGCGCCGACCGGTTGGGGGGTTTGGTTCGCGCCGGTGTCCTGTGGGGTGATGGCAAAGCCCTGCTCGTTGAGGGGGCGATGCCGTTGCACCTGCCACGCCGGCGTCGGCGATTGTGCATCGCGGGATGCGTGAACCAAGTGCATGAGCGATTTATCGGCCTGCCAGACAGCGGCTTGTGCCCGGCGCTCTTCGTCTGCCGCCTGCTCGCATTCGGTCACCACAACGTCGATCAACTCACCGGCGATCCGTTCTAGTTCGTCCATATTGGCCTTCAGCCGGGCTTCCAGCGCGGCTGGCTGCAGCTGCTCACTCATTCCCTGGTGGAAACGGGTCATGAAGTCGAAGTCGTAGTATGTGGTGAAGCCGTCTGCGTGCTCTCGTGGTTCGACGGCGTACCACTGAAGGAAGAAGCGTTGGATCGGGACGGTAATAGTCGACATACGCGCCAACTGTTGGATCAACCCATAGCGGTTCGAGATGTCTCGGAACGCGTCGTTGAAGAACAGGAGGGCGGGCACTGCCCAGTACACCCCGGTGTCCCAGATAACTTTTGCGCTCATGACGCGGGCGTTACCCATGATCGGGTACTGCCCCTCGTAGATGGGTAGCCATCCGTCGGTGACCATGAAGAAGACCGTGTTGTGGATGGCGGCGAGGTCGGTGACATCACGTCCCTGCAGGGACCGCACGACGAGGTCGGTGATCAGGCCATTGCTCATGGAAATGACGTCGAAGCCTGGGGAGTAGAGCGGATCGAGGAAGATCCCGGCCTCGCCGCTGAGGCACCAGCCGTCCGCGGAGTAGACCTGCTCGCATCCATACGAGTAGTTCTTCAGGACCTTGAAGTCGAGCAAGGCGTCGCGATGAGCTTCGATGTTCTCTGCGCATTGCGGCTCGAACTCTTTGAGCCACTCCAGCGCGCGCTCGAACCGGTTCATCCGTTCGAACGGGTGGAGGTCGGCGTCGACGACGATCCCAATACTGATCGAATCCGAGGCCAATGGGATGTACCACACCCAGTACCCCTCACCCATGAAGTGGTTCGTGGACAGCCGGCGCGTGTAGCCGTCGCTGATCCGTTGGCGCCACTGAGGTGAGGTTGACCAATCATCGATGTTCAGTGGCGCGTCGATTCGGAACCAGACGGCGTTGACATTGTGGCCGTTGGGCTTCGTCAGCCCCCGCTGGCGCTTCACCAAGCCCGTACGCCCTGAGGTGTCGACAACCCACTGAGCGTGCATGGTGCGCGTCCCCTGCGGACCGGATACGACAATGGTGTGTTGACCCGGCGCTTCGCCCAGGTGAACCTTGTCCACCCGATGGTTGAGGCGGACGTCAACCCCCCGCGAGGAGATCTCGTCGATGAGGTAGTTCTCGAACCGGCCCCGGTCGATCTGGTAAGTAGCTCCGACGTCAGGACGAAAGCCGTGTCCGAGTTCCACGCGGCGGGTGATGTCGCGGTTGTCGCCTTGAGTGAAGAAGAATCGCAGCCCGAACTTGTCCAGCTGCTCGGTCACCATGTGCGTTTCGATCCTCAGAACATCGCGCAGGTAGTGGGCGCCAATGTCGACTGTCGACTCGCCCACTTTGTGGGCGGCCTCAAGCGCGCGATCTTGTTTCTCCACGACAAGAATCGTGGTCTCGGGTCGTGTGTTCCTCAGCTGGACTGCCAGAGTCAATCCGGCGGCGCCGGCGCCGAGGATGACCACGTCGTATCGGTCGTGTTCGACCACACTGCCCCCCTGCTTGATCACGTTCATGCCTCCGCGTCAGTGGATGTGCTCCTTGGTGGCAAGCTCAGCCACTCGCGCAACCAGCTTCCTAACCCATCGCCGACAACCGTCATGGACGCCGGTTACGCGGCACTTACCGGCTGTGGAAGGGCCGGTCTAGGTCCCCCGGAGCAGCCTTGACGGGACCGGCGTCCGGGAGGCACAAACGAGACGTCGCATCCCCCTCACCGGGGAAGGCAGAGAAGCCGATGACGCGGAGCGCTTTGGGCAAGGGAGCTAGGTGCCAGCCTTACCGGCCCGGCGTTGGCTCTTTGTGAGCGGCCGTTGGCGGCTGCCAGGGAGCCAGTCACGGATTGCTGCGGCGACCTGATCCGGTGCATCGGATTGCACGAAGTGACCGGCCCCGGCAACCATCACTGTGGCGCTGTTGGTAAAGATGGACACTAGGCGCTGCCGGTCCTTGTCACTGAAGGCCATGTCCTTATCGGCCCACACGATGAGGGTGGGCAGGCCTGCGATGCGCGGCAGATCCTCGTGCACCTGGGCCAGGAAGTCTCGGGCCCCAACGATCTTGCCCGGCAGGATGGCGCACGCGTTCCGGCGCTCCCGAGTGGATAGTGCCCGCCGGTAGTGCGTCATCTCGGCCGTGGAGACCTTCCGCAAGCGGTGACCGGCCGGAATGAGCAGTTCGACGAAGAGGTTGAACCGACGGATCAGTTCACGACCCATCAGACCACCCATCAGATGGGAGGCGAATTCGGCACGTAGTTGCCCGTTGACCGGCCATGCCCAGGTGTTCGCCAGGACCAGGCGGCTGAAGCGTTCCGGCCGCTGTTCCGCGACGGACAACCCGATGGGTCCTCCCCAGTCGTGCACCACGAGCGTCACGTCGTCGAGGTTGAGGTGATCAAGGAACGCGGTCGTAACAGCGGCATGATCCTCCGGCTGATACCCGTAGCCAGACGCGGCTACGGACAAACCAAATCCGGGGTAATCAAGTGCGACGCAGCGGAACTGATCGCGCAGACTCTCGATGACCTCGCGGTACACAAACGACCATGTCGGGTTGCCATGCAGCATGAGCAGGGTCGGGCCCGACCCCTCGTCAACGTAGTGAACCGAATGCCCGGCAATGTCGACAAAGCGACTCTCGAACGGGAACAGGTCGTCGTCAACCCAAGTTGGACGCGAAGCTGCAGCGGGTGTGACCATGGTATGGACCTCCGAGGGCGGTGATTCTATAATAAAGGCAACTATTGGAAGTCAAGCATAGGTGCGGACAGGAGATCAATGACGAAGCGCTCGTATGAGCAGTACTGCGGGGTGGCACGAGCCTTGGACGTCGTTGGCTCCCGGTGGGGTTTGCTCATCGTGCGTGAGCTGCTGCTAGGCCAAAAACGGTTCGGAGAGCTGTTGGATGGGCTGCCCGGGATCGCCACCAACCTGCTGGCCGAGCGACTGCGTGAGCTCGAAGCCCACGATGTTGTGGCACGCGTTCTTGACTCCGAGAGCAACAAGGCCGCTTACACCCTCACCCCTTGGGGACAAGAACTACGGGAGACCGTCGGGTCACTCGTGCGGTGGAGCACCCCGCTGATGGTGCCGGGTCCGGGCACGGATACGTTCCGTGGCTCCTGGCTGTTGCTTGCTCTTGAGGCCTTCTTGCGGGAGCACCGCTCCAGCCGCCGCGTCGATGTTGGATTCGGGGTGGGGGGCGCCTTCGTAGCGGTCGGAGTCGGCAGAGCCGGCACCACGATCGAGTACTCCCCGCTACGCCCGCCCGGAACCGTGCTGCATTGCGAGCCCGATATCCTCCTCGGGCTCGCATCCGGCATGCTCTCGGTAGAACAGGCAGTTGCCCAGGGTCTCCTAGAAGGCCGCATCGAAGACATGCGGGCAGTCTTCATCGACTCGGCCAGACCACGGCTCCTGGATGCCAAGAAGGTCGTTGACGTCCACTGACCGCGTCGACGAGGCCGCAGCGCATCATCCCTGCCGGGTGTCGAATAGTTCCGGAACGCGAAGAGCGAGGGTCATATCGCCTTCAACCTTGAGCCTGCCCGTCATGAAAGCACTCATCGCCTCCTGGCGGCCCTCGGACACATCCAGCCACACATCGCTCGTCGTGGTGAAGGTCGTATCCGGCGTCGGCACACCGCCAGGTATGAGCTCTGCCTGACCGTCCCTGACTTGGACTGCCCATACCCCGGGATCCAAGTCCGTCAGGTTCCACTGCAAGGTCGCATCGAGACCCGCAGCGGCATCTGGTCGCAGCCTGCCTGGCAACTGATTGAACAGATCCTCAACCGTCAAAGCCATGTTGACCTCCTGGATTCCCTAGGCCTCAAGATCAATGTTCACCGCACACGCATGGAACATGCCGTGATCCACAGGGTCATTCCTCGGTCTTCCTCACTAGTTACCCATACTGTAAGTACCGCTAGTTCTGTGCGACAGAGCATACTACTGACGGTAAATAGGGAACCGCCTAAACTATTCGCGCGCCGCCGCGGGCAGACGGCCCGCGCTGGCGACGTCGGCAAGTGCCGCGAGGGCCCGCGGGTTGCCCGGATCAACAGCCCGCAGCAGATATGCAGTTTCGATGACCTCCTCCCACACGCCGTGTCCGAGGTCGAGATGTAGCAGACGCATCAACGCTTGCGAGGACATTAGTGCGTACTTCCTGCGGTATCTATCGAGCCACGCATCCGTGTCCTCGGAGAGGATCTGCCCTCTGGAGATAAACGCCCCGACCCGACGATAATAGAAGCGCGCGCGCACATGATCGCCAGCGAGGTCATAGCTGTTGCCTCGGCGGCACGATAGTTCCAAATCCTCAATATCGCTCCACCAAGAGCCATCTAATGCGAAGCTATAGACACGATTAGCGGCTCATCACAATCGGGGGTGTAGGGCTGGCCTGAAGCCGCCGGTCTCGAGCAGGCTGCGGGCGATGTAGTTGGTGAGGTTGCGGAACCCGAGGGCGGAGCCTCGGAGGTGTTCGAGGC
>Ga0075158_10000747_pt1 | contig 26340 bp, 21 predicted proteins | sample JI91814BDNA_FD_70968 | JGI IMG/M metagenome (GOLD analysis project Ga0075158, IMG submission 70968) | Wastewater effluent complex algal communities from Wisconsin, to seasonally profile nutrient transformation and Carbon sequestration -... | ecosystem: Engineered > WWTP > Effluent > Algae... | reverse complement strand
AATACTGGTGACCAAGTAACCGTTGTGATGACGTCATCCGAATCCTGTCTGACCACAACAACAGCGACTAGCACTGCAGTAACCATAACAATCACACCTGCGCCAAATGTGGATGCGGGTGCAGCCATGAGCACATGCGGCACAACTCCATACGTGGTGAACAATGGCGCGAACGTTCAAAATTCCAGTTCATACACGTGGACAGAAAATGGCGCTGGCAGTATCACTTCCGGCGTGAATACACTCACACCAACCTATACACCAGCAGCAGGCGATCTTGGAACAACTATCACGCTGACTCTGACAGGCAATGGAAATGGAACGTGTGATCCGGCAATTGATGTTGTCTTGCTTACCATCACTAATCTTACATCGTATTATATAGATGCAGACAATGATGGCTTCGGAGATCCTGCCTCTACTCCTATTCTATCTTGCACATCAATTGCGGGTCGCGTTGCAAACAACACGGATTGCTGCGATACAAACGCCGACATCAACCCAATGACAGAATGGTGGGCGGATGAAGACGGTGATGGATTTGGATCTTATATATTCCAAACAGGTTGTCTTGGCGGTTGCACAATTCCTGGCTCACTCTTCCCCTATTATCCTGCTGTTCATGGAGGCGCATCTTACGTCGCTGATTGCAATGATGATGTAATAACAGCCTATCCAGGTGCCGCAGAAGTTTGTGGAAATCTGCTTGATGACGATTGTGATTTGACCATTGACGAAGGATGCAGCGGAATTCCAAACGATACATGGACAAGCGCGCAAGCACTGAATACGATTAGCAGCAACACACAATATCCGAACTGTTATCTCACGAATGGCACTGTAGTAAACGCTGATATATCAGCCCAGGGAAATCCAGCCAATGTGAGTGTTGGAGCCGGACGAGATGTTTGGTACCGATTTACTGCGGTATCAACCGGGGCACAAATCAAAGTTCAACCGAATGGATTCAATGCCGTGATTGAACTTCAGAATTCATCAGCAACACAACTGGATGTAGAAAACATCAACAATGCGCAAGGCGGAGCAGAGATTCTGAATTACGGCAATCTAACAGTAGGTCAAATCTATTTTGTTGGCGTAAGAAATTTCGACAATAACGCAGGAGGAACATTCACCATTTGTGTGTCATCTTTAATGCCAAGCGGATGTGCAACAGTTGTTCCTGTTGGAGGACTGTCGATGTGTTCGAATTACAAAGCGTTGTATAAAGCTGCGACAACCTATACGTTCAATTTTACAGGAACAGGAGGCACAGCGCCATTGGTAACCACAACAGGATCTAGTGCTGGTTTAATTGCATTGACAACACCTTCACTTGGCGTGCGCTATGGAGGAATTTATAATGTGCGCGTTGATGCGAATTATGTTTTGCAAAATGGACTTGGTGCTTTAGAACCAGCTATCACTGTTTTGGGAAATACAGCAACAACAAACTGCACGAATGTCACAATCATGGCGCATCCAATGGTTGAGGTCAGAGCCTCACAACGTTGTCCTGCTGTATTAGTGAGAAACTCCTACTTGATAGGAGAAGCAGTACCGGGCTCTCCCGCTGTGTGTGGCGCAATCAATTACACGTATGAATTCACGCCTTATACAAATTGCGCCGGTGTTTCCGCAGGTCTGCCATTTACAGTCACTACAACATCCAATACGCCATACTTGAGTTTGCTACAAGCTTTCCCAACTCCTACTTATCCCCTTGCAAACACAGGATATTGGAGAGTGCGAATTCGTCCGAACTTCAGTTATGGCAACGGCAATTTTGGACCAGCTCAAACCATTGCTATCAATGGGACATCCGCCTCCATTGGCATGTCAGATCAAACCGAAGAAATGATCGAATCCGAGCGTGCGGATTTGCAAACCATTACTTCGAACATCTATCCGAATCCAAACAATGGAGAAATACTAAATGTGAATATCACTACAAACCAAACAGGAATAGTGCATGTCCGCATTCTGGATGCATTGGGTAGAAATGTAGAACAACGTCAATACTTCGTAGAACATACACTCATGACGCCGATGCAATTTGAGCAAAAGCTGACAGCCGGAGTTTACATGATCGAATTCAGCTTTGACAATCAAATCATCACGGAGCGATTCGTGGTTGAGTAAAAAAATGAATTAAAAAAATTAAAAGGTCGGATAATCTCCGACCTTTTTTTTGACTTGGATTGCCGTTTCCTTATTAACTGAATAACTGCATTACTTTCCAATCAAAAATTGTTCGGATCAACGTTTTAGTGCGCACACTAATTACTCCTGTGGATAAGGGTCGATAAATGTCCCGCTTTTCGTTGATGTTTATTGGCTCGGGTCGCTTTGGCACCGGGCAGGCTCCTTCGCTGATGCTGTAATCGTTGCAACCCATCCGATAACTGTCGGATCCAAACTTTGGTAAGAACAAGGAAAGAGAAATAACGGAAAAGAAATCAGATAGATATCGGATGAAAACGAAAGCTGAACACACAGATATTGGATAGCCGCATTCTCTTACCAATTTAGCTCATTCCTGGTGGCATGAGTAGATACTTCATGCGTTCATTCGAAAATCAATTCCCTTTGTAATTGCAACATCGCAAAACGACTACTTCTGATGTTCCGGAAAATACTTCTTCATCAGAACGTTGAATTGTTTTAAGGTTCTTAAGAACTCAATATCGGGATCGGTTAGAATATGTTTGTAAGGAACAGTGTTCTTTTGTTTTTTCAAAAAAGACTCAAAATTTAGCACTGCATTTTTCTCATCTTTCAGTGCAGAATACACACAAGCTACATTGTAATAAACTGGATCACCGTGCTTCAATGACAATTCCATGTATCGAATTGCTTCATCCTTATTTCCATTTCCTGCGTGGCAAAGCGCAATAGAAGTCAAGACAGAACTATCATAGTTGCCACTAGCTGATGCCTTTTGATAGTATTCATCTGCCAAATCACATAGACCAAACGTCGCCGCATAAGAACTAATAAAAAAATTCATGCCCGTCATTTGATCGGCGTCCATTTCTGTCATTTCCATTTGAACCAACTCATCAAAATAAACTCGCGCCGAATCATTCATGCGCATATTTAAGAGAGCGGAGGTTACATAATAGAGCGCTTTGAATACATGTGCATCACGTTTCTGATCAGGCTCAATGCTCTTTGCTGCCCTCACATATGATCGCAAAACTTCATGAATAGAATCCTGCTTTGATTCCAGATAATACACCGCAGCGATCTGACCATAGGTAAAGGAATGCAATGGATTCAATTCAAGTTCGCGGTAGTAATACTTCTTCGCAGCTGAAAACTGATTCAATCGTGCAAGGCAAGCACCTTTCATGTAATTGAGATCGCGCAATTCCGGTTCATAAACCAGGGCGCTATCTATCAAAGAATTCATGGTATTCAACTTTTCCATCGTACTGAAATGCGTCGGATCGTAGCATTCCAGCGCAATTGCTTTAGAATAGAAACCCAGCTTTTTTAATTTTTCATTCCCGATGAGTTGTTTTAACGCGGCAGCTTGCGCAGAAACACTTTTCAATTTGTCGAGCAACGAATTCAAAAACAGTTGCGAATAATCTCGACTCTTACCATCATCCTTCATTTCGATCATTTGATCTTTGTGTTGTATGAAGTTCTGCAATTCATTCATGAGTTGAGCCGACAAATTCCTTTTCATAAAAGCCAATAGCATCATATTCTGAGGCTCATTCGGAATTTGATTGAAGAAATACAAAGCAGATGGCAATAACTCCATGGCTTGTTGCTCATCTGAATACAATGAAGACCATTCTGATGGAGGCATACTCACGTAGTTCGCAGTATCCATACACATCTGAAAATTTCGATAACTTTCCTTCACAGACTCATTGACCTTTTCCAACAATACGACTTCAGAACCTTTGAGATCAATCGACGCGAGTAAATTTGAAGATTGATCCGAGGCCAACGATTTGATTTCAGGTGTTAAATAGGAAATGACAAAATCTTTTGATTTTGTTTCAATGATTGGATCTTGCTGACCGGGATAGGCAGCTTCAGGTACCTTTTCCAACAAATACATCTCGAGTTCGCGCAAAGTCACTTCCTCGTTTTTATTCCGATCCGCTTTTCCGCACAAACCATTAATAAGTTCGTATGAAAACAAACCTCTGCCATCACCCCATTCTTTGCTCTCTTGTGAAAGCTGCCCAGGTTGACAAGATAAAATTTTGATTTCATCCGTCCATTGTTCCTTCAGCAGTGTTGCGGTAATGCTAATACCTTCAAGCCCCCCCACAAGATTACCAACACGACAAGCATCACCAATAAAAATGAGTTGAACACCCGAGGCAGAAAGTGTGGCGCAATAATCCTTCAAATCAGGAATACCAACCGCGCAACTCACATAACTGTGTGTATCAGAATCATAAGGCAAGAGATATGCTTTTCGACCGACTGTTTTTTGCTCAACATCGCCATGTCCGCTGTAATAGATGTACACTTTATCACCTCTTTTTGCCACATCGAGCAAGTATTCCACCTCTGCCCAGATATTGCCCTTCAGTGCATTTTCATTGAGCAGTAGATGAATATTCTGAGGTGAAACTCCGGAAGCAATCAGGTAATTATAAAAAACCATAGCATCCTTGTCGGCATATTTCAATTGTGCCGGAAGATTTTTATAGGCTGAAATTCCGATGATCAGTGCATGTGTGTTAGAAGGAGATGCATTTTGATTTTTCGAAACAGGAACATCCCAACCCTTGGCTGTTTGAGCGAAAGAATTCAGAACACACATTAAAACCAAAACAACAACGAGAACCACTTTACTCTTCATCGAAACAAATCTTTAAGTTCAACGCTTTTCATGACTCATCAAACTTAATCTATCTATGAAATAATCGCCACTCTGTTTTTGCGAAATTACACCCCTTGATTGTGAATTCACGCTTGAAACCAATTCTTCAATACCATTGAGGCCAACACTGCGCGTGGAAACACCTTCCTGTTCAATCATTCGCGGATTGATGATTGGTTCTTTGGTAGCCAACATGACAAGATGATCTACGCCAAACGGAGCTGAAATAGTGGGAGCACATATCTCTATTAAGTTATCCGATTGTTTCATCGGAAGAAAATTTTCGACATTCGAACCGTTTAATGGAAAAATCAATTGAATGCTCCCATCGCTGCTGATGCCGAATACATAGATAAAATGACGCGTGGTATCGAGGGCATTTTGATGCTCCAAATAAATATGCACTTGATCTCCTCCATAGACATCACCACTGCGTATCAAATCGCGTTCATTATTTCTTCGAACTTTCAAGCCGTATGGAATATTCAGCGATGTTTCCATCGTCAACCATGCTTTTGTTCTGTGAAGTTTATACGCCGCTGAAGCAAGACTTTCCGCCAATTTTTCTTCTTCACCAGTAGAATAAAAATAATAGTCAGATTGAATTGGATAAGGATCTGTTGCATCCTGGATGAGTGCGTTTCGTTGTAGTCCAAAAGACAAAAGACCCATGTCATATTTTCCAATCACCACATAATCGGCATTCTCTTGATTCGTGCATTCAATTGCGGCATACTCTTCATCCAAAGTACCTTTTAAAGCAAGATAAAGTTCATTCCACATGAGCGCTTGCCCATCAGGAATATTCGATTCTTGCGCACGAGAGAAAAAATCCTGAGCACTTCCTTCAAATCGAGGAAGATACAATTTTAAGTTTTCACGTTTACCAGAGCTCCCGTGCTTGATCACTTCAAAAAGGCTACCTGCCTTCACAGAGCCGGAAGCACCGCTTATCACGGAACAAACACTACCATTCAATCCGCTTTGACTCTTCACTTGAATTTTAACCCCCGATTTTTTTTCCTGTAACACAGAACCAATCTCAAGACCGGAAGCCACGCCACCTTCAATCACTATAGACTTATCAGCGTTGATTTTTAGAACAGGGAATCTGCGCGCCTGCACTGCAATTGGTTTTCCAAAAAGAGCAGAAGACCTGCGCTTTTCAGTTCCTTCCAAAACCGGAATTTGAGCAATACCAGCATACCTCATCCTTGACATGGTAATCTCAAACAATTCATCGGCGGAAAAATCTTCTTGCGATTTTTTTATCACATCAATGAACGTGTGTGTGAATGTGCTATAGAATTTGCCGTCAGGAAATTTTTTGCCTTGAGCTTGTTGAAAATCCTGAGCAGCACTTAAAACCAAGGCACCAAACTGAGCAGGGTTGACATTCAGGAACGGATCATTGAATTCCTCATTAGCACTATCAACAGCCTTTTGCTCCAGTTCCGGCACATCAGCAGATTTGTATTCTGTATCGATGCCTCGCGCAATAGATCCACTATGGCAACTATCCATGATGATGGTAAGCACAATTCCTTTATCTACAAATTGCTGAAAGCGCATTGCCAGTTCCTTATCTTGAATGTCCGCTCCAGAATAAATCCCATCGGAAGGAACAATCGTTTCGTTCATCAAATCACGCTCAAGCGAAAGAGGATTGGGTTTAAACGAGCCATGACCCGAATAATAAAACATGAAAATGTCGCCAGGTTTGCATTCAAGAAGTGCTTTATCTAACGCATCCAAGATGTTCCTTCTGGTAGCTGCTTTGTTTTTAATTACTGAAATATTTTCCTTTGGAAAAACGTAGTGATCAAGCAAAAGTTGGTTCACTATTTCAAGATCATTCACAGCACATTGCAAATCTTTGATACCGCCTTTACGACAAACAAAGCGCGTATCATTTGTCTCACCAACTTTGATGTATTCACCTATTCCAATCAACAAAGCATGCTGATCTTGAGCGCAAGCAAAAGACGAAAAACACATCGAAATGATGATCAAGGACAATGTCGATATGTAAGTAAATATCTTCACGCTGAAAAGGAATACATGCCGAAACATAAAAAGTTCATGCTCGCGAAGATAATTGTCGATCAGCCGATACCAATAAGCGTTCTTATAAAAAGTAAACCCGAGATGCTATGCTTTCATTCACTTCGCAACGACAAAGCGGATATGATCTTTTGCATTGACCAAGGCATGATAGATGCCATCTGGCAAAGCTTGAACATCAAAAGAAACAAAATTGGGTTGATCAGAGATTTGAAGAATTATCTGACCACTCGAGTTGAACAGTTCTAATGATTTAATCGCCTGGTTCGCATAAAAACTAATTTTATCATTCGCAGGATTCGGGAATGCTTGTATCATCGAAGGAATGGCACTTTCAGCAACATCATTTGTAAGGACATTGGTCCAACTTGAAGCAAAGTGATTGTCCAAGGAACTGCTTATTAATTGAATATGCTCCAACGCTTCATTCACTATAGGCCAAGGTGCCAAATCATCATACAAGACGTGATCTATAACAATACCGAATTGATCACGAATTAAGATCATTTCACCGTTGTTGTTCAATTGCCCATTGGACCATTGAAACAACTGGCCTTGCCAATCAGACATGAGAAGAGCCTCTTTTGCAATCATGATTTTTTCACCGGGAGAAATTACAGTTCCTTGCGGAAAAGTAAAATCAATAGCCTCACTGATGGTGTAATTGGATAAATCCACTTCGTCTTCCGTGGAATTCAGAATAGCAATAAACTCATGATCCGGATTAATTGAATTTGCATATTGAATATTCGAAATCATAATGCGAGGCTCAGTGACAAATGAATGATCAAGAGTACCAAGATCAAGTCCATCGGAAGCTGCGTTTATCGCTGGAGAAGCTAACTGCAATTGAAAATTAAAAGCGGTTGGATTGATGAAAAGCGGATTCATCCAAAAAGAAGACTCTCCCGGCATTGTATCCGTATCATAAAAACAATTTACTGATTCAATGATAGAATAATCATCAGTAGAAATAGGTGAAGTGCTGCAATTGGAAAGAATTGTATTGTTGATAGAAGCGAAACCACCACCAAAACCAGGATTTTTCTCAAAACATGAAACCCCGAATACGTTGGAGTAAAGCGTCACATGATCAAGTGCCACTTCCCCCAAATCCTTTATTCCAAAACCAAGATTGCAATTGACGATAGTTGAATTCAAGACGTTGACGGTAGAACTTTGACCAACAGAAATACCTTTATCAGTGCAGTCATGAATCAAACAATTTTCGATTAAAACATTTTCACTTTCTTCACCAATATCAAAACCATCACTATTTGAACCATGAAGATTTCTGACAACACTATTTCGAATGACTCCATCAACGACGCGATCATAGTCGATTGCGTCTGTATCAGGCTGATTATTACCAATAAAAACACAATCACTGATATACCCTTCTCCATACTTCACATTGATCAAATCACCGGTGACTGGAGAGTGAATTATACTATTTGTTAAGGTAATCGCTGAATACTCACCAAAAATAGGATTGTCAAAATTTTCGGTTAAGGTGACATGATCTAATTCGACTTCACTGAACCAACAACTAATCGCCGCGCGATTGTGAATTGGATGTTCACCAGAAGTCGCATCGCGCAGTTCAGTGAAGTGAAGGCGATTCAATGCTGTCGAATTCTGAAATGAAATATTGCCCCAGGAATCAGCGCCATAAGCTTGATTCGCTTTAAATAGAATAGGATTGTTTTCCGTTCCGATGGCTTGCAAATCGCCATTCACAATCAATCGTGCATGTTGAGGAAACCACACTTGTACTCCAGGATCTATTGAAAGCGTGACATCCGAATTAACGTATGTATCGCCGCTTGCGATGTAGGGAGAACAGTCAATAGTCAATGTTGTATTTTGAGCAATTTCCTGAGTCAGAATGCACGCGCCAGTTGGAATGTAACGGGCTGCATAATTTGCAGCGTCATTCAAGGTGACAGTCAGAATGCTGTCGGTGGAAATAATCACATCCGAAACGAGCATAAGTGAAAGAGACGCGTCAAAACTCAAGTCAGAACTTTGTCCATTAATTTGATGGACTTCAACTGCGATCACGTTGACGCCATTTGTCATTTGAAGTTGCACTGGAAATTCTATCAAATCCGATTCATCGGAATTACTCATAGTCGCCAAAGCGGTTGTTTGAAAATTCACCTCACCATCCGGCATATTATTTCTGCCAATTTCTACCCCATTGTGATAAACGATAACACCATCATCTCTTCGCACTTTTATCAATGCGCTTATGGGTTGCGAATTGTCTCCTATAAAAGCAAACGGTTTTCGAAAATAAGTGGTAATGAATTTATCATTCGAATTTGGCCCAAAAGACACCGTGGTAGCCTCATCACCATCGCCATATCCCAGTTCTGCATTGCCCGTAAGCCATGAAGAATCGTCATATTCAATTTGCGTCCAACTTGTACCTGCATTCGATCCATTGTCCAGGAATCGCCAGGAAGAATTCAAACTGAAGATTTCATTCATGCCATATTCGCTCCATCCTACAAATTCATAGCCTGGATTCGGAATGGCGGACAAATCAAAAGTCATGTCCTTGAAATAAGGACCAGACCAGGGACTATCAGGCACATTAAATTCGTTCAATTTTATACTTCCGCCCGCTGAAGGATAACTCGAAGTTCCCAACTCCACAAAATCGTTTAGACTAAAAGTTGATTTGAGATCATTCATTACAAAGCCTTGTCTTTCCTGCGCAAACGTTCGAAGAGCATTCACTTGATCTTGCCAAAACTGCACGGTAGAAATCCCGTTACCGTAAGAAGAAGTTGTGCCGGTCCATCGATCCACGTGATACGAGATTTCAGGTACGAGAGGCGCTTCAAAAAGGTCAATTTTCGAATTTACACGAAGTGGGTGAAAGGTGGTGTACACATGATCTGCAAAACGCTGCGCGAAAAAATCCTTATAACCATCATTCTGCAACAAATGAAAATGCCAGTTTCTCACGTAATCATCTGCATTTCCTTGTGGCACTGAGAAGTTTGAAATAGGGTCGTCGCTGCTGCCTGTGAAACCCCGATCGAGATCACCATATAAAAACTGCCACTTTCCAAAACCATGAGGTTTCCAAAGTTTCGTATTGTGTCCCCATGAACCATTGCTCGCCCAAATTTCTGTGATCCAATAATCGGCAAAATTCTTAAGATCTACTTCTTGATCTAACAATTGAAATTTTTCCGGAATAGTAAGATCATCATTGAATAACGAATCCATGTGCTGATATTGAACATCATCACCATCTTCAATTTCACCGTCATTATTGATGATGTCATACTCACCAGAAGCAAGACCATAAAGCTGTTCAATATCTTCACCATTGGAGCGCGAGCGAATATTGTGTACACCCATGTATTCACCGTTTATAAACACAATGGAAGCGCGAAAACCCTGCTTTTGCACAAACGCATTTTCTTGAATCAATGATTGACAAAGACCATCGCGAAAAAGTGTAAAAGACCAATCACTGCCGCTTGCGCGAAGAATAAACTCATCATAGCTATCACGGTCACGATCGGCAAAGAGAGGATAATCAAGACTGTTCGAGCCATACTCGCTTCGACAATAAATGCCCAACATTTTTTGCGGCAACTGCCAGCTATACAGTCCGTTCACCTTTACACCCGCCATCATGCTAAACACCGCCTGATTATTCCCATCATTCTCGAAAAGTTCTATGTTTAACGGCTGTTCCCATTCCGGCTTAAAATCCTGAACATAAATACCAATTTCGGGATCCCAGAAATAATCAGGATCAGTAACAAGGGAAACAACAGGCAAACCGCGTTGTTCTAGCGTATTGTCGAAAAAATAGGAATGAGTAATGATCGGTCCTGGTATAAAACCATCGCTAAACACGCGTGCACGAATAAAAGTGCTGGTGTTAAATTCAATGGGAGTAGAATAGATAGGATCATTGATAGTTGGAGCTCTTCCGTCCAGTGTATAATGAATGGTTCCACCTAAGGAAGTAAGTGTTACACTTTGCTGCGTGCTAAAAAACCCACCTGTTTGCGAGAAAAAAACAGGATAATAAAGAATACCTTCAAATGCCAATGAAGCATTGTTTGAAGAACCTGGTGTCGATTCGGAAAACCAGCTCCAGGTCATTGAGGCATCTTGTGAACGACCAAATGAGATGTTCGTTTGTTGAGAAGAAAAAGTCAAACTATCAAGTAAAAGCAAATTCGTATCATACAAAGCGACCTCCTCGCCTATACTACTTAATTTAAATGAACAATGGGAACCGACATCTTCACCATCTGCCCAAAACAATAGATATCCGTTTGCGGGAATGAAAGTGCCACCGGGGATTTGCCATTTTGAACTATCACTGATATTGTCCGTCAGAAAACAACCGCTTAAATCAACATCAGCTGTTGATGCATTGTATAGTTCAATCCAATCAGCATACTCACCAAAATCAGGATCGGCAACTACTGATGAATTGGCGGCCATAATTTCGTTGATTACAACTTGAGCCTTCGATGACAATGTGCAGCAAAACAACAAAATCGCTAACACGCAACTAACAAAGGAATACATTTTCACAATACAGGTTTTACATAAATACAATCTAAAAGTAACAAGTCTTGGGTGTTCACTACTTTTATTCCCTAGCATTTTATCAACTATTCGTCATTCAAGAGTTAGCCGATTTCTAGGGTAAAGTAAGCTTTCCAAGTTTAAAAACGCGAAAATGTGAACGGTAAAAATGCACCTGTGAATATTTCTCAAGACCTCATTAGATCATACGAATTCCAAGATGTATCGGTATAAAAATGTGCACTTTCTGGAACGTGAAAATCAATGCCAGAAAAAAAAACCTTTTTGAAGATATTGAAGCTCAACTCGAGATTAAATTCGACCATCGAAAACTGAAAACAACGATTGACTTGATAGAAATTACATCCATAGACATTGCCGGTATCAAAATTCTGGAGCCAGTCACGACCATCACCGATCTAATGGTAACAGCGGTATGTGTTTTCGCATTCTACGATCTACGCGCTCATACTCATAAAGAAGCGAAACATGTAAAATTCTATCGGTATTTCTTTTTATTTATGGGTTTGGCAACATTGCTTGGAGGACTAATAGGACACGCCTTTTTATATCTATTTTCCTTCGGTTGGAAAGTCCCGGCATGGATCGTAAGTATGATTTCCATTGCATTAGCAGAAAGAGCGGCCATCATGCGTGCGAAACCGTTGTTGCACAATAACGCCGCCAAATTTTTCACCTATCTGAATGTTGTAGAGTTGATTACTTTCATGGTAATCGCTATGTATACACTCAAATTTATTTTCGTAGAAATACACGCTATGTATGGACTACTGGTGGTTGTGTTTTCATTCGAAGGATACATTTATCTTAAAACGAAAGACGAAGGAAGTAAAAAAATACTGTGGGCAGTTCTTCTGGCTGCGCTTGCAGCTTCTGTCCACATTGGAAAAATAACCATCCACAAATGGTTCAACTATTTCGATTTAGCGCATGTCTTCATGGCCATAAGTTGTTATGTGCTTTACAAAGCAGTGAAGGACATGACACATGAATACCGAAGAAAACAAAAAATGCCGCGCGCAACTACTGGTCATTCTTAAATTCGGTAGCCGATTTTATTTGCGAACTGAACTTTAGGAATAATGCAAACAAATCGCTGATCGTTTCGCGATTTACAGAATACGATCGCTTTAAACCTAATACTCTACCCGTAATGTATCCCGCGCGCTGCAATTCAGAAACGTGCTTTTCAATCTGCATTCGGGTCATTCCTTCCACATGCAAGTTATCTCCTTCAATTAGATTGTTGTTACGAAAGATTTCTAGAATAATAGCCACTCTGGAAGGATGACCAAGCGCGTTTGCATAAAAGGACAAACGTGACTCGAACTCACCAAAAGTCAAACGAGGCTTCATTACCATAAGATTAATCGTACTGATTTAGATGCTTCAATTATCGCAAGACAACAAAACGAGTTCGTGACAACGAATTCTCATTATACCCAACAATTGTGTAGCTTCCTACAGCAAGATTTTCGATATTTAGTTTTACATCAGAATTCGCCGGCAATAGGGCGTCTGAAGTAATCCGCTTACCCAAGTCATCAACGATATAGAACTGGATTGATTCGAGAGAATGCAAATTAATTTCGTTTGAAGTTGGATTAGGAAAAACATCTATAGCGATGCGATTGTAGTCCATTTCGTTCACACCGACAGCAGAAACCACCTGAGATACACTATCTATACAACCAAGATCCGAAGTTACTGTGAGAACTACGGTGTACTGATCGGTATTGCCATAAGCATGAGTTGGCTCAAAATCGCTAGAAAAAGTAGCATCACCAAAATCCCAGTTATAGTCTGCAATAGAACCGCTTGAAATCGAAGACTCATTTGTGAACTCTATCCAGTTTTGATCAGCATTAAAAAGTGAAGTAAACCCTGCAACCGGCCCTTCCAACAATTGTACATCCCTTGTGACTTCATACTCACAACCATTCGTTGTAAGAACGTCCATAGTTACAGTGTAATCTCCACCAGCCGTATAATTTGCACTCACGTTTTGTCCATTACCAGTTAGACTATTTCCAAAATCCCAATCATACGAGGCAATCTCGTAGCCATAAATTTCGAGCGGGTACGAAAACTCCAATGCATTATTTGAACACCACGGATCAGCAGTTAAGACTTCAATCTCAGATGCTACACCGCCAGTTTCAGGTACAAAAAGGGCACCGCTTACGATACCGTTCAATAATGTTGTAGCAGAATAAAAATCAACGTCAGATATACTTGTGCAAGGTGCAGCCAAACTGAATTTCAATTTCATGATAGGCACATTGAGTGGCAAAAAAACAGAAATTGATGTTGTAGACGAAGTATTGCTTAGATACAGATTGTTCGAATTAAAATTTGAAAATACATCCATAGTAGAAACAACGGATGTTGTGGAGACATAAGTCAATTTATTCAAATCAAACTGGAACCAATAATCAACAGCATTGATATTCGGATCTTCCGATTGGAGTATTACCGGAAACTCAATATAATACTGATCACCTTCGGAAGGATATTTGGATGGGTAGTTCCAGCGTCAGAATGATTAAAAAAAGGCTGTGTACTGGAAATTTTCAAGGGATGAGAAGGCGAACCAAAAGCTGCTTGAAAACGGAAGCCAGGCTTCATATCAACGTAAATGCGATATGTTACAGAGCCTGGCTTAAGTTCACCGCTCATTACCTTATTGGCGTTATCTGCCGCATCTGACACATAATACTTCTCCACCACGATGGCTTCTAATCCATCTTGAGAAAATGCCAGTAAAGGCAAGAAGAAAAAAAGCAATAGGTAATTCGTTCGCATTTCGTGGGCAAACCTATGTTGTGCAATGACGCTGGTTCATTAAAGCAAGGTTATCAGACATTGAATAAAAAAAAACAAATCCTTTGTGTGGGTTACTGGTATGTTAGGAAATCTAAAGTTGCCAATAACATTTTGCCTTCTGCTTAATAAAGAAGACTCTCTAAAAGACAATACACAATATCAATAGTTTCAATGATTTCTTGGCACTATGGGTTCAGGTAGTTTTGACTTCGAAATCAAATCATAAAAACAACAGTGAACTGATTTCAAAAATAAACTTCATTAACTACCAAAACCAATCATATGAACAACTGCGATCTTGATGCAGAAAAAAAGCATCATTTGATGGCAAACCGAATTTGAGTTATCTCACCAACTCAAAAAAAACAAAATCACTTATCTAGTACAACATGAAAAAAACAAAACAACTCATCGGCATTATTCTTTTGCTTTTCTCATTCATAAATGAAAGCACAAGCCAAATTGCGACAGTTGCCGGCGGCGGAAACTCAAGTGGTTCCGGTGGCAGCGTCAGTTATTCAGTCGGCCAGGTCGTTTACACACCCATTGCATCAAGTTCTGGCACAGCAATTCAAGGAGTGCAACAACCATACGAAATTTTCGTGGTCGGCGTTTATGAAGCATTGATGGAAATTGACTTGACAGTATTTCCAAATCCAACTCTTGGGTCACTCCAATTGACAATTTCTGAAACAGCTTTCAACGATCTCAGCTATCAGCTATTTGATATGCAGGGTAACTTGATTGATCAGAAAACCATCACACAAACCAACACCATGCTTGACTTGTCGGGTTACGCCCATGCGACATATGTTTTGCATGTGTCAAACAACAAACAATCCATTAAATCTTTCCAAATCATCAAAAACTAATCAAACATGAAAAAGATCTTTATACTATTCGCAGCACTGATTCTGACTGCATCACTTTTCGCTCAGTCGCCTCAAAAAATGAGCTATCAGGCGGTCGTTCGAAACAGTAGTCAACAATTAATCAGTAACACAAACGTAGGTGTCCGAATGAGCATTCTTCAGGGCAGTGAGTTTGGTACTTCAGTTTATGTAGAAACACATTTAGAAACAACGAATGCCAATGGACTTCTGACGTTGGAAATTGGTGGTGGATCTGTTGTCGTGGGAACCATGGCAACCATCGATTGGTCGAATGGCCCATTCTATATTAAATCTGAAATTGATCCCGATGGTGGAACAAACTATAGTATTGTAGCCACAAGTCAATTGATGAGTGTGCCCTATGCTCTTTACTCCGCGAATGGCACACCGGGTCCGCAAGGTCCAGCAGGCCCTGCTGGTCCAGTAGGTCCGCAAGGCCCTGCTGGCGACACTGGTCCGGCAGGCAGTGCGGGTCCGCAAGGACCTCAAGGTGCAAACGGTGCCGATGGCGCATCTGGCGCTACTGGTCCACAAGGTCCTGCCGGAGCAACTGGTCCACAGGGACCAGCAGGACAGGATGGCGCAGGTGTAACCATCGTTGGAAGTGTTGCAAATGCGGCTGCATTAAATCCAAGTTACACAGGATCAATTGGAGATATGTTCATTGCGCAAGACAACGGAAATGGTCATGTTTGGGATGGCGATTCCTGGGTGAACGTAGGTCAAATTCAAGGTCCTGCGGGACCTATAGGAGCAACTGGTGCTACAGGCGCTACAGGCGCAACAGGACCAGCTGGGGCGACAGGTGATGTTGGGCCACAAGGACCACAAGGTATTCAAGGACTTCAAGGTCCATCCGGTGCTGATGGAGCAACAGGGCCTCAAGGTTTGCAAGGTCTGCAGGGCACAGCTGGTTCTGCTGGCCCGCAAGGTCCGCAAGGGGAGACTGGACTTACTGGTGCAACAGGGCCACAAGGACCAGCAGGCCCGATAGGTGCGACTGGGGCAACTGGAGCAACTGGAGCACAAGGACTTCAAGGACTTCAAGGTCCTGCAGGAGCAACTGGAGCCACTGGAGCACAAGGCCCAGCTGGTTCAGCCAACATAAGCGGAACCACAAATTACATCACAAAATTTACTGCAGCCACAACAGGTGGAAACTCACAACTCTTTGATAACGGAACCAATGTTGGATTAGGCACAACAAATCCAACACAGAAACTCCACATCGACGGTTCCGATGCAGCTCTCAGATTAACTGGCACAGGAAGCTTTGGTTCCGGTTCTCGCATTACAATCGGTGACGAAGGCTATACATTTATTGAAGAAACAACTGATGATTTTTTGAACATCTCAGCACCTAACCAATTAAGTATCGAAAGTCAATTTGTAGGCGTTGGAACACAAACACCAGATGCCAAACTTGATGTTCGCAGCAATTCTGATGATGCTGGTGCTGTAATTTCAATAGGCAATTCGGACGCATCACATCGACTTCAATTGTTTGGAGGTCGCACATCTGATCCCAATCCATTTATACTATGGAAAGCAAACGACCCATTACGTTTTGCCACCGATGAAAGCGGATTCAGTGAAAAAATGCGCATAACGTCAAACGGTAATGTTGGAATCAACACAACAAACCCCGACTTTTTTGCTAAGCTCGAAGTACAAACGACAGAAGCGGAATTTCAAGTAGTTGATTGGCTCGGACAAGACAACATCACTATTGCAACAGTCACTAGAGGTATGGGTGGAATTAATCCACAGATGCGCATCACCAATGATGATGGTGAAGAATCTAACTTTTACGACTACGGTATGTCCGGTACAGGCGATTTTATTTTAGAAAGAAACGATGTCCGTAAATTGACTCTTGACCAAAATGGCTATTTCTCGGTTTGTACATCCATTGACAATTCTACAGGTAACGTCGGAATAGGAAACATTGGATATCTCAATTCAAAACTAGTTGTATCCTCTGATCAAGATTTTGGTTTATATGTGGACGCGCCAACATCTCCAATATTCGCATTTTATGTAAATGGTGAAGCAGCGAAACCAGGAGGAAGTAGCTGGGTAGTTGCTTCAGATGTACGCTTGAAAACAGAGGTAAATCCTTATTCAGAAGGATTGTCACAACTTTTGAAAATCAATCCAGTGAAATTCCATTACAACGAAAAATCAGGTTACAATACTGAAACCGAACACATCGGTGTAATTGCGCAAGAATTGAAAGAAGTTGCTCCTTACATGGTAGGCACATTTGTGAATCAAAATGACAAACAAGAATACCTGGATGTAAATAACACAGCAATGACATATATGTTGATCAATGCAGTGAAAGAACAGCAAGCACAAATTGCAGAACTGCAAAAACAATTAGACGAAGTCAATGCAAAACTCGCTTCAAGTCCACGCAAATAAAGCTGACTCACAGCACTAGCCTGATAGACTGAATCAGTCTGGTAGTATGAAGGGAAAAATCCTCTGGAAACGGAGGATTTTTCTTTTGTACTCTAAATTGACGGAATGAAAGGCACCAACAAAATCCAGCGCTAACGGCCTATTAAAAACAGAGATAATAAAGTCAGTAATATCTGTGAAAAAATTATGAGATAAATTACATCTCCTCCACTTTCATTTGCCTTAAGACCTTTACCCTCTTAAAATAGGAAGGAGTAAGACCTGTAATCTTTTTGAACTGATTCGACAAGTGCGCCACACTGCTGTAATGCATCTTATAAGCGATCTGTGTCAAACTGAGTTCGTCGTAAATAAGGAGTTCTTTGACGCATTCAATTTTATGAAGAATAATGTATTGCTGAATTGTAATACCTTTTATTTCAGAAAAGACATTGGACAAATAAGTATAGTTATAATGCAATTTTTTACTTATGTAATCCGAATTATTCGACATAAGCACTTCCTCTTCTTCGTGAATCATCTCAGTGACAGAATTTTTAATCTGTTCTATGAGGATGTTTCTTTTGTCTTCCAGTAATTCCAATCCAGACTGAAGTAAATTCATCTTCAATTGATCACGTTGGTTTTGAGTCAGATCTTCTGCAAGCTCTGCCATTCCAATTTCGACAGAGTTATAATGTATACCAAGTTTTTGCAACTGTTCCTTAACCATCATCTTGCATCGCAAGCTGACCATGTATTTGATGTAAATAATCATTGTGTAATAAAACGAAAGATTTATAGATTAAAATCTCCGAAACCTGCATACACATCTGTGATCATACGAGCATAGCATCAAATGTAGAGCATTTGATCTTTTATTCCTTCTAATATTTATGAATTAACAGAAAGACATTGAAACAAAAGAATCGATAATTCGGAGAGTACTTCAATAAACATAGTACACTCGGCTTAGAAAACGTGGAAAACTTAAGTTGCCCAGGCATAAAATCAAAAGAACTTGTAAGATTTTGAAAAACAAACGTAACGCTGATGGTGATTTGATTTCACTTCTTTGCGCTTCATGTTTCCGAATAATCACAAGAGAGAATTTAAACTTAGACATGCCAATGATTCTCTTAAAAATGTGAGATATAGAAGGAAGTTAACCAATACATATTAATATGAATTCCTTCAAACTAATAATGATAATGCTTTCTTTTGTTGCCATAAAGACAATACAAGCACAAGAAAATCATGGCAACACATTCAATCTTGGAGCAGGTATAGGAGGCTATTCTGGCTACTATGGTTATCACAATCGAACCTTGCCGGTATTGCACTTGAATTATGAGATCCAGGTTGCACAAAACTTTACACTTGCACCATTCGCCACTTATTACTCTTGGTCAGATAAATATTATTGGGGAAATTTCCAACGGCCCAATCGTTACTACAACTACCGCCAAGTAGTTCTGCTCACAGGACTCAAAGGCTCATATTACTTCGATGAAATATTGGAGGCAGGCTCCAAATGGGACTTTTATCTTGCCGGTTCACTTGGATTCGCTTTTGTAAAATCTTACTGGGAGAACGGATATGACGGAGACCGAAATTATTACGGAAATCCAGGCAACCTGTTCTTTGATCTTCATATCGGAACTGAATATCACATCAACAATCGTGTAGGACTATTTCTCGATTTATCGAACGGTGTTTCATTAATCGGACTTTCAATACATTCTAAATCATAAAATACATTATTATGTCAAATTTATTATACCTCGTTGCAGTTGTTCTCATCATTATTTGGGCTATCGGATATCTTGGATATCATACCGGGGGATTAATCCACATTCTCCTTGTCATTGCGCTGATAGCAGTGATATTAAGAATCATTCAAGGCAAAAAAGTGGTTTAAACCAAATGCATTACCATTTATGATTGCCTTTAAAAAAGCGATCTAAGCCCTGTCGTGACCTAACTTATAGATATATGAAAAACACTGTATTAGCGGGAATCATTCTTCATTTTTTTGCCTCACAAATCAGTGCTCAACCAAGCATATCCATGCCTTCGGAGACTCTTGAAAGCTCTCGGTTACAAGATTACAGAATGGATTACCGCCTCGGTATAAAAATGGGAATTTCCATTTCTAAAAAGGACAATAATCAGGAAAATAATTTTGAGACGATGCCCTCCTATGGTGTAGTTTCCGGTGTCACTTTTGCCGTGCCATTGGGTAAGAACTTTGGATTGCAACCTGAACTCATTTTCGCACAGCGAGGTTTTAAAGTTAACCCGATAGAACCGAACTCGTTAGGTAAATTCACACGAAGGAGTAGCTACCTCGATGTACCACTTTACTTCGCCTTCAAACCATTTCGTTTCATGCAAATTCTGCTAGGCCCACAATATTCGCATCTCATAGATCAGCGCGACACTCCAGCAACTTCAAACAACTTTGATCCCGGTGCATCTGCAGACTTTACAGCCAAAAGCAATATGAATAGAGTCTGCATTTCCGGCGGCGTAGATTTTCAGATTCAGAATTTGGTTCTTGGACTTAGAGCAGGTACAGATCTATCAAATGAAAATAGCTTAAACGGTTCTTCATGGGAAGAGTATAAAAACATCTGGACACAACTAACCGCTTGCTACAGCTTTCCCTTTTGACAGGTAAAAGTAGACCTATGTGTGATTTATGTAATATTACACAATCAATATATAATACTCATAGAACCAATAGTTGGACATTTGCGGTGTAATAATCAATATAAACATTATGAACAAAAAAATTAGAAATAATATCATCATTGCCACAACCGCAGTGGCATTAACTTTCAGCAGTGCAGAATTAAAAGCACAGAAAGGCGAATTCGGATTGCGTTTAATGCCGACATTCTCAGCACTAAGTGTGAACACATCGACTGGTGGATCGGTTGAAGGATCTGCGACACTCGGATATGGTGTAGGCGCCATACTTGGATTCAATTTTAATCCGCATATTGGAATTCAAGTAGAAGGAATTTATACATCCATCACACAGAAATACAAAGAAGATGAAATTGAACGCAAAATCAATTTAAAATATCTGAACATACCATTGCTGTTGTCTTTGAATACCAATAAAAATGCTACTGTGAATTTGAACGTTGTTGGTGGTCCACAAATGGGAATCAGCGTTGGTAGCAGCATGAGCTCATCGGGAGGAGATGGCACATCTTCGACACAAGGAATATTTGCAGTTCGCAAAGGAGATCTTGGATTCGCATTTGGAGCCGGACTTGATATTGGCGTCAATCCTGCCAAAACAATTCGCGTTGGCTTTGGCTATCGTGGCGTGAGAGGCCTGCTAGATATTAGTGATGACAGCAGAACTGACGCTTCAAATAATTATTACATTTTAGATCGTACAAAAATAAAAACCAACGCCGTCTACCTCGGCGCGTCAATCTTGTTCTGAAAATCAAATGACTCAATTTGATTAACCTAAGGATAACCCGCCCGCAAAGACGGGTTTTCCTTTTCTATTTTATTTATAACTCACATCCATAAAGATTTTTGAACAACCTTAGACTCTATGAAGTTAGTCCTCCAGCTTAGGACACAGTTGTAAAAATCTGTGGTGTGTTTAATACCAAAAACCCTATTCTTCTTCAATATTTGCATTGTACGGTTCACTCATAAATTCGGCAGTTACAGAATTGAACAGACGAGCTCTGAGATATGATCAACATCCATGAGCATCAGCAATCGATACTCCGGAAACGAATACAAAGAATGGGCATTCAGAAGTATAAATTTTGCCATTTACCATCACCAAACAAAATCTACTTCCAATAATTAGAACTTTCTGAATGGCAGTATTCATAACATGACTTATGATGTACGTCAAATAAATTCGTCCTGGATCATCCATGACAAACGAAATGGGGAGAACTTAACCAAGCTCTGGTATCTACATTTCGCGAAGGACACAACGAATAGAAACCTGAGAAGAATTAATATTTGTGTTTAAGTCCTTTATTCTGGTTCAGTCATGCAAGAGGCAATCCGCAAACAGTTTCCAGGTTCATCCATCCATTCGATATTAAAGAAGCATCCCAGCCAACTAAATGGCTCATTCCTGCAGGTCTTGCAACTTTGTTTAGCCCATCGAGACTTTTAAATTTCACAACATAAAAAAGCAATTTCTATAGTGAATATTACAAACTGAAATAACGAGGAGAATATCACCTGGCACTTTATCTGCAAAACCAACCTGTGCGCAATTCGCCATTACAGCTAAGAAGCCAACCATATAAAACGCAAAATGCATCTGATGTTGATCAGATGCACTTTGATTTTAGCCGGACAACGAGTCGAAACCTTCACTATTCTTCCTCTTCTGATTCAGGACTATCAGCCCTATCCTCCATCCGCTCAAATGAGTTTGATTCATTTGTCGACTGAGAAGTATTAGATGGAATTGTTGTCTGATTGTCTGGCAATGCCTTTGGCTGTTCTGGTAAATCTTGCTTCTTATTTTGTTCTTCCAATGGCATTTCTTTCGGCTTTATTTCCGGTTCCTTTGAAGTCGGTCTTGTGTTTTCTTGTTTACCCATCATAAATAGTATTTAATAATTGATCGAATTTTTGTGCATTGACGTAATCAGCATCTAAAAATCAATGTAAGAAAAACCAACAATACATTGAAAATGCGGGACCCAGAAACAACCCCCTTCTAACCTTCACTTCACTTAAAGTGAATCCGGATCCCGCTTTCAATTCACCGACAATTCCAAAATGAGATGCCAAAAACACCGTCGGATAGATTCTTATTTAGAAGCTTCACATTTCGCTTGACATTGTTTTGCGCTTTCCATGTGTTTCTTCAACATAGGCAAAGAACCAGTTGACCATGCTCTCACTTCTGAATCTTCACTTTCCTGTACAGATTTTTCAAACAATTCTATAGCATGTTCATGATCTTCTTTAATTCTTTTGCTATAAGCAACATCAAATTCATTTCCTGTCTTTTCACTCAGTTTATTATATTGGCTCTTATCCTTTTCACTAAATGATTCAGAAACCATTACATTCTTACGTTTTGCTAGATCTGTGAGTTCTTTAAGCGCCTGAGTATGACTTGACACTAATGTTTTGCCAAGTGCAACAACTTCCGAATTGGACGTGTTCATCTGTGCCAATTGACCTAGTTGAATTTCTGCCTGGTGAAATTCTGCTATTTCCAAGAAAAATTCTTTGTCCGTGTATGCTACAGAAACATTGTAAACAAGTTTAGACGCATCGAAAGTTTCATTTTTCACTTGGCTTGTTTGACTTAAGGCTAAAGATGTGCCCGTGGTGATACAAATTGCAAAAAGACCAGTGCCAAGGATAGCAGTCGCTATTGATTGTTTTCTTTTCATTTTTTAAGTAATTTAATATAGAATGCAAATTAAACGACATATTTTGAAAAGGCCATTGCACAATTGAGACAAACCATTACACCTTTTACATTTGCGAAATCCATTCCAACGATATACACGCGAACTTCAGAAATAGCTTTCATACACTCAATCACAAATAAAAGTGCGTATGAGCAATTCCCTTGTATTCAATGAGTCATAACGAAATGTATGATTATTCTAACAATATCCATGCTTCCCCACTCTTTCACTTGGTCCCGCCAGATCGCTTTTTTATCAAATTCGCTACGACACCTAAAACATTTTTCTTGGCTGCGCCCGACTCAGGAACGCTCAACAAAAAACCCAGGTCCTTTGTAGAATGGAAACGATCTAGAACTACTTTGACAACTGCAAGCAATGGAATAGACAAAAACATTCCTTGTATACCACACAACGCCGCTCCGGCGATGACCGCCATCAGCGATGCGAGGGCATTCAGCCTCACCTTTGAACCCACGACAGCAGGAACAATATAATTATTATCAATAAATTGAATCAGACCATAAACAAAAATAACATACAATGCGTAAATCGGCTCCTTTGTCGCAAGTGCAATGGCGGCATAAACAAACATCGTAATCAATCCGCCCAAATAAGGAATAACATTCAATAAGGCTCCAGCTATTCCAAGCAACAAAGCATACTCAAAACCGAGAAAAAACAGACCCACTGTATTTAGCACCGCGACGATACCAATCTCTATCAAAATCCCCATTAAATATTGTCTAATAATAACTTTGCCATCTTTTAATATACTGCCCACATTCTCATCATTTGCAGCGCCAAAAATTCGATGAAGCGAATTCAAAAGATGAGGTTGGTAATAAAGTACAAGAGCGAAGTAGACTGGCGTAAGTAATAACGTTGCAAACGTGTTCGAAATAAAACTGACTGAACTGCCGATTGTAGAACTGCTATTGGTCATGGCATTTCGGCCCATTTCATTTATCCAGCCATCCATAGAAGCACTCTCAATACCAAACCGCTTGGACACGGAAATTGTGCCTTCTTCGAAAAGCAAGACTAACCTATTCCAAAGTTCAGGAAAAACGTGACTAAAATGACTAGCCTGTTGTATAATGAGTATAATTAATCCCCCTGCCACAACCGTCACCATAATCAATGTGATGACAACGGCTAAGATTCTATTTATACCACGTCGCATCAAAAAATCCACAAAAGGACCTACAAGAATTGCGGCCATGATTGCATAAATGACTGGAAACAGAATTTCCTGCAATACATAAATAAAATAAAAAACCAAATAACAAACTACAAGAATAGCTGCTACTTGCATGTATTTTGGTAAACGAATACTGTTACTCATAAAAGCATTTACCCTGACTTGTTCGCTATTATTCGCGCTTCTTTACAAACTGCATCGCAAAGCCAATCAGCTTCAAATAAAAATTGACCGTTGATTCAGGATATTTTTTTGCGAGCAAACGAATCGCGCCGTTTATAACATTTCCACTAGCCCTACTTATCATTGTTTCTCCACTACCAGAGACAATAAACTTACCAAGACCTCCCGACATAGCAGACAATGTGGAGTTCAGTAAGTCGCCCTTCTCAGATGACAGTTTTTCAATTTGATCATGTAACTCCTGCAAAATATTATCGGGTCTTAGTTGCGCTGCAACAGCAGCGGCCAAAACTTTCATCTCCTGACCCTCTGCTTGCAGCTCAACTTCGAGTTCTGCACCATATTGGCGCAGCTCTTCCATATTTTTTACTTGCTTCATTTATTGCTCTTTCATTAATTTCTGAATAATCCTGTTCTGGATTCTGGCTTTTATGCCACTGTAGAAGAAGAGTCGAACAACAAAAAAAAGAACAAGATAAATCCCTGCCATCACAAAAAACCCAACTGCCGCATTCCCAAACAACTCTCCGAAATACAATGAAAGTCCAACAGAAGTAGTAAACATAAAAAACACAAGTAAAGACAGCGACCACAATGATCCAATCAGTACAGTTGCTGTTTCGGCTAACATCACTGTCAGTTTCACTCTTGCAAGTATCATCGCTTTCGAAGCGTATTGCTGTGCGCCGGCGGCGAGTTCCTCAACCGGCTTTAGGATATTAGACATGTGTGTATGAGAGGCTGTAATTGTTTAATAATAGATCAAAAAGAAGTGGGGCGATTCCCAATACCATAACTCTCAATCTCGAATTAATATCGAAACTGCTTAGTACGTATTTTCTTTCATTCGTTCTTCTTCCTTCATGCTGGCTGTTCCTTCCTTCATCGCATCAAACTTTTCGGTAATCTCATCAACGAAGTCTTTCAATTTTGACTTTACGTCATTTATTGCATCGTCCCCTTTGCTGACGATTCTTCTGCGTGTAACCGAACCTTTGTCCGGCGCAAATAATATTCCCAAAGTAGCGCCAACAGCGACTCCTGCTAAAATGCCCAATGCAACTTTTCCTGTGTTCATAAGAGTGTATTTAATTAATTGATATTTTTTATATAAAGTGATGAAGTCAATCAAAGAATTGCTGTCACTTGATACCCACTTTCGATGGAATGCAAATTTGATCCGATGTTGTTTCTATCAATTTACACTATTTCAATTAATTCATACAAATTTTACAGGTGAAAACCAGGACGCAGAACGAATTTTTATGTGTCATTACACAAACAGATAAGTACACACAGCCCATACAAAAGAAAAAGCACAAAATGTGTATTTTCGATCCTTACGGACACTTTAAACTATTCTTGACTGGCAAGGTACAAGAGTTCAAACATCATTAGACATGCACTTAATGCACAATCAATCGCTCAGTTTGAATTTGATCATTCATTACAATTCGGATCATATAGAGTCCGCTTGCCAATGGCTGCTGGAATAAAAGCATAATTGACATCGAATTTTCGGATGCAAACACATCCTGACGTATCTGTCTTCCCGTTTCATCAATCACCTCAACGAATACAAATTCACTTGCAACATTTGATACATCAATTGTCAATTTCGAACCATCACCAGGATTTGGATATAATGTTGCATTAAAACTCTCGTTGATGGAAAATATCTTCTCTCTTTCAACTTCACCGTTTGGAAGTATTCCACTAGCCGCAGTATTGTTTATTTGAATCACGTGTGCAGGACCATAACTTCCAACACCATATTGGAAATTCGGACGAATGCGCACACTCCATGCGCCTTGATTTGTAAGTAAAGGCAAGACGCCCAGCGGCAAGTAAGGTGCAGCACCACCAGTGGTGTAC